>Ga0065711_1005626_pt1 | contig 23083 bp, 19 predicted proteins | sample Hoacrofraction12_FD_59098 | JGI IMG/M metagenome (GOLD analysis project Ga0065711, IMG submission 59098) | Hoatzin crop microbial communities from Cojedes, Venezuela - Epithelial fraction 12 v2 (version 2) | ecosystem: Host-associated > Birds > Digestive system > Esophagus > Crop | place...
ACTTCCTCAAAAAAAAACCCCAAACAAACCAAAACCAACAACAAAGCCCAACTTCAGGCCTGAACAGAAAAGCAGAGGCCCACTGAACTGAGAGAGCATCACGATAGCCCTGCGTTCCCGCTCACTAGTGGGAGTGCAGCTTGGGCAGCGTTCCCCGCCTCGTGCTGTGCTGGTGTGTGGGGGTCTGGGCGCCGACGTTCAGATGGCTTGTCCTTAGTGGTGTTGCGAAGTACAAAATATTTTGAAAATATTCATAGGCATTAAACTGTTGCTTCTAACAATGGCTTCCTTCCCCATGAGAAGGAATTGAAGTCGTCCCGCAGTGGCACAGTTGCATTCCCGCTCGCCCGGGGTGCAGCAGCCAAAGTGAAGGGGTGCTGGCTGTTGCTGCCTTTTGCTGGCTCTTGCTGCAGTTTCCAGCAGGTCCAGGACAGAGGTCTGTTGTCAATAACCGTTGATGGAGAAAATCATGTTTTTCTCCATCTAGTTTTCGGTTGTTAATTTAAATTAGCCCCATGCCCTGCAGCTAGGCACAGAGCAAGGGTACAGAACATGATAAATGCCGTCATCATCTGCCTGGGCTAGCAGAAAACAAATAACCTCAGCGCGTTAGCCAGGCTGGCGTTAGCGATGCTGAGAACACTCTGCCCTGCCTTGAGGAACAGAGCTGCCGTTACAGGCAGGTGGTTGATGGCGTGCTGTGGGGCCTTACTCCCTCCCGCGCCTGCCCTGGGTGCTGTCAGCAGCCCCTGGGTCGCGCAGCGTGTTGGGGATTGCCGGGGTGGGTCCGCAGCTCCCCGGGGCGAGGTGCCGTGCGTGGTGGCCTGCGCTGCGGGACCGTGCTCCCCGCGACGTGCATCCGCCATGGCCGCCTCTCCCTGGTGAAGAGTCGGCGCCTTCTCCGCACCCACCGGTGCCGAGGCGTCCCGCGGGGGCCGGGTTCCCGCTGCTGAGACCCCTTCCGCAGCGCCTGTGCCCNAGGGTTGTGTGTGCAGCAGCTCGTGAAGCGAGCCCTGACCTTTCTTGAGGGTGCATCTTCCGGGCCGGCACCTCTTTGCAGCAAAAGCCGTCCCCTCGTAGGACCCGGTGTCTCTGGGAGCTCGCCTGGACATTTGCTTTGCACGTGCGTTCTGCAAATGCTGTTCCAGGTCAGTGGCCAAGAGGGGGTAAGTGCAGATCGACGCAGGAAATGGGTTATTTTATTACCCAGGCATCCACACTTGACGGTTTTAATACCCTACCCACAGAGCGATCACTCAGGCACCCGAACACCAGGCCGGCATGATTTTACTGCTGAGCAGGAGTATGGATTTTTACTCCGTGTTCTCTAGGAACGCGTATTGATTCGGCACAAGAGACATCAATAGGTCTGAGTAACTGAATAAAGAGTCTGAAGCCAGTCTTAAAAAATAATAAGAATAATAAAAAGTGCAGTTGATAAGTGGAATGAGCCATTTATTATTCTGAATGCCACATCGGTTATACCGTTAGAATTCTTTGCTGAATCTTTGACTTCTGTTCTTGCCTTTTGCACAGTTCTCTTCTCTCCTTTTGGAATAACACTGGACAAGGAAGGAAGCGTGAGGGCTGTCGGAGATCGGGGCGCTGCGTTATCTGCCTGTGTTTCTGGAGACTTTTCAATGTTTTTCTTCTTATCTGTAGGTATTTAGGCTCACAGATACCAATGATACGTTCTTGAAAACACATAATTTCTTTGAAACAGAGGGAAAGAAAAGCTTCATACATTTTATTTCTGATTTTCATCAAAATTTTATTCTTGGAGACTTTCTGCTCCTCTCCGCAGCCCGCAGGCGGCTCTGGCAGCTGCAGCGCTGCTCCCTCCGCCAGCTCTCGGGCATCCTGGTTTGAGCGGGGAGGCTGGTACGAAAACAAGTGTGTGAGGCCTGAGGCTAGGGAAGCGTTGTTGTAGGTTCACACGTTGGTGCACCTTGGTGTCTGTGAATGCCAACGCGTTCGCAGTGTTCTGCGTTCCCTGCAGCTTGCCTGGGCAGGCCAGCTGAGCTCTGTGCCAGTCTGTGGTTAGGCTGTGAACCAGATGTGTGAAATCCAACTCCAAAGAAATAAATCATTATTTAGTGTAATCTGCTGTAATCTGTTAAACCTGGCAGCTTTTGGCCAGTTCTCCACTGAAGTTATGGTCTGACGCGTCCTTACTGCTGCCCGGCGCTCTGGGCATGGTGCAGCGTTCAGACGGCCGATCGGACCATTAAATCCATTTCCCCTCGGATTTGTGCTGCCGCCTTTATTCAGCGCTTTCTGCATTTCCGCTTCTGCTTTAAGCTCTCCCATTTTCTCCGCTTTTACAAAGTGGCTCCACAAGAAGAGGCAGAATAAAACAGGAATTGTCTTTGGTAAAATGAGCTAAAGACAGTCNGTCTGTTTTTTTTCCTGAAGCTGGGCGATGCTGACGGACGCGCTGGCGGTCAGCGCGGGGGCTCGCGGCTCAGCCGGGCTCCCATCGAGGTGTTCCCCTTGCCGGTCTGATCCCCAGCCGTGTCGCGGCAGGGATTGTCCGTTCTGTTCTTGCCCTAAGGGAGCTCGGAAGGTCGGTCCCGAGGTCCACCGTGCCCGGGTGGAGACACGGGCTCGGCACCAGCTACAACCCCGCCGCTCAGCTTAACCAGGAGATCTTTATCCCTTTAATTTTTTCACCGTCCCTGGGCAGATTTACTAGTAGACAGGACTTGTGAACACTGGTGGAAAGAGAAAGGGTAGCTCTATTTCAAGCAGGCTATAATCAGGGAGGAAGAGTGTATAAATAAAACATCTTGCATAAAATCTGGCAGGCTGAGGCTTTCCACCTGCAGCTGCCGCGGGCTCGCAGAGGACGGGACAGCTCGTGCCGGGGAGCGGTGCTGGCTGCGAGAGCGGGGGACGGAGTTCCCGTGTCGCGCTGGTGCTGCCCCGCCAGCCAGGGGGGTTGCGGGTTGGGGCTTCACAACCTGTGTCACTGGCACGTGAAGGAGCGCGGTTCGCTTCCCTCCCTTGTCTCCGTGTTATGCCAGCAGTTTGCATACCTGAGGTGACAGGAATGAGTTATTTTGATTGTCTGTAAGTTACCCTTTCCCACAATTATGTGCTTTGCATGTAGCAGTTGCTCTTTTAATCACCTTCTCTTTCGGCTGTGGCTGGTGGCTGTGAGGTGGCCGCTCTCTGGGGACTCTGCAGCCGGCAAATCCCTTTATTGCTCGTAAACGGCACCCGTGCAGCATTTGGAAGAACTGATTCTCCCTTCCCCTGGGGACATTTTTCCGCCCCATCTCTTACCCAGTGCATCCCCCCTCCCAAACACGCAGTCTGTCCTGGAGGGGGGAGAGTGGCCCCATGTTGGAGATGTCCTCTGCTCTAGGCTGTGCGGTGTTTGTCAACAGAAAATTGTGTCAGCCCGTCCAATTTCTGGTGAGAGAAAGCCATTTTCTGGAATGTAATAAAAAATATATTTCTGTTTACAGTTCTCTAGTTTATATCTTTAAAAGCTTAGAGGAAAGCTGTTATTTTCTGCTAAGCTCTGTTAAGGTGCTAAAGCGCTCTCTCCCNAGCCCTCNCTGCTCCNTCTCTTCCACCCACAGACGTGGCCNGACGCTGCCCGGCCCCGTGGCCGTTCCCTACGGCTCTGCCTGGAGTAGGTGACGCCCTCGGTGCTGGCCCTGAAGTTGTGGGGGGCTGGAGCGTATGAGCCTGGGCAAACCGGGCAAGGAGATCCTAGCTGGAGGCAAATTCTGACGTAGAAAATTAATCTCCTGCCATTTCTTCCCTAAGGAGCAATAATGGTCTTTTCATCCCGGTCGGCTGCGCTGGCCCCTCGCCCTGGCAGGGGCTGTGCCGTGCCCTTGCCGCTGGCTGACGTGGCGGGAGCTGGGGACGCTCCCCGCTCCCAGCCCCCCCTCACCGAGCGTGAAGGGCTTCTTCCATTCCTCTCCAGTGGGCTGCAGGCTTTGGCAGTGAGAACATCTTCATTAGTGTCTGCTCTCCCCCTTTGTAAACGTCCTAAATATAAAGGGGAGAAACAAAAGAAATATTTGCTGAAAAAAAAGCTGTAATTAGCCAATGTCAGAATGCCTGCAATGTAAATGGGAAATCTGAATAAAGACAATGGTGTGTGCGGGTTCGGGGTGTGAGTCAGCCTGGATTGCAATAGCTGCGCTGGGCTGTCTCCAGCACCTCATGCTGTACGAACATAGGCTTCTGTTCGCGTCGCGCTGGAGAGGGACGTCCTGCCCGGGCTCTTTGGCCTTGCAGAGAGTGGGGCATTGGCTCTGAGGCTGAGAGGCGTTTCTCTCCCTTTGTGATATGTGTGTGCTGCAAGACTTTGTATTTTGACTTTGAGCTCAACGTTCAGGAGCACTCAGATCCAGATTTCAGTAAGGATATGCTTTTGAACCGTAGAAAGTTGCAGCTGGAGAACCAAGAGGAGGTAGTCTGATCAGAAACTTTGACCTTTTGGGGGGTGTTGTTTGTTTGGTTTTGATGCTTTGAAGTCCACAGGAGAACAGCATTCGGCGTTTCACTCTCCGAGAGTTTCGGGTATGAACTGAAGTGACCGTATGTCTTTCATCACATCCATTCTGCACACCCCTGCTGTGCTCTGCTTTTCTTTTTAATAGCAAGATTCTTTTCTGTGAAGAAGAATATGTATTTCTCAGCGTTGCTGATTTGACCCCCGTGACATCCTGTGTTTCCTCTCAAGCAGCTGGTGCCTCCAGCAGAAAGCAGGTGGATGTGCCCTGCAGGCAGACGGCACCTAGGCAGCTCGATTCACCAGCAGTAACAGGACCCGGGAGCGCTCAGCACCGCTCGGGATGAACAGGGCGAGCCTTGTCCTATGCCCCTTAGTCTGGAAGGATCCCCAGACCGGTCTCGAGCCCCATAGAGTTCAGTGGCACTTAGAACCCAGTTGCAGCCAGTATGCACGAGGTATCCCAGAGGATTTTCCACTAACAGAGGTGAAATTAGCAGGCTTCTGTGGAATGCAATCGCGTTCGGAAGAAATTACTCCATGGGTGTACAGTATTAAATAGAGTGATAACCATCCTGGAAAATTTAATAGGAAACTCTGTCCCTGTTAGCGAGTTTTGTGGGGTGGCTGCTGGTGGGAGGTTATCGGTCTGCGCGGGCCCCGGCTGCGTTCCCGAGGGAGCGTGTCCCGCAGGGAGCGTCGGCTCCGACGGGAGCTGCTGGGCCAAGGTTCATTATAGCTTCCACGGACGGAGCCCACAGCCCGCCGAGCTCTCGCTGCAGTGCCGGCAGCCAGCGAGCCCTTCACCTAGCAGAGGGAACAGATGGCAGCGATAATCTTTAATAGGCTGTCAGAGAAATCAAAGTAATGAAGCAGCTGCACGTTTTCGCTCTGGAGCGGCTGAAAGCAGAATCTTCTATCGGTGCTGATCCTCTGCAGGTAGCAGGGAAGAAAATTGGCATTGTTTAGTTTGGGGAACGGTTTCTTCTTCTTTCCCTTAAGCCTCCATCTAGCTGATTTCTTGCCTCATGAGCTAAAAAGGAGTTGACATGTTTCAAAATTTCTGTGACATCCTGACAGCTGAGAGTGTTAAGGTAGCTGGGGCTTTGTCAATGAGCAGTGTCTCAGAGGGGCAAAGGAGCGGCTTAGCAGGGACAACCTTGTCCTCAGATTGCAGAAACGCTGGCGTGGTAGATGGTCTGGTTGAGAAAATCCTGCAGGGGAAAGCAAACAAAAAAAGCAACCAAGTAATAATCCAATCAGAAAACCCTTAGCAGAACCGTGAACAAGAGAATACCTGACTCCAGGGCCACCACAGAGAATCGGCAGCATGCTGAGTTTGGAGGTGGGATGCTGATGAAAGACTGAGATCCAGACTGCAAGGTCCTGAGAGAGGGGCGCAGAAGTGGGCAGGAGGGTGGAGATGGTGCCGGGTCACCCGGACAGTCGAGCATCGCAGGGGAAGCCTCTTCACTCATGAGTGATCTAGGCAGGACCCTTATGATGCTGTCAAAGGACCACTGATCAACCCAAACTCAGCCCGGGGACCTGCAAGGCACTTGCGGTCACAGAGGGAGAATGTCTCAGTGAGGTGGATTTACGTGCCTCAGGTCCTCCCCGTTGATGGGTGGTTGAACCTTTGCTCAGGTGGCCCAAGCAGATGATTAAGAAGCCAGAGAGCCCAAACGTTACCTGCCCTGGCAGAAGTCAGTGTCCCCCTCCAGTGCTTGCTCCTTTCCAGCGTCTGCCTGGGTAGAAGGAGCTGAACCTCCAAACCGCTGCTCTGAGAACATCAAAATTAACCCCTCTCTCTCAGCCTCACAGGGACCTTTCTGATCTCAAACTGAATCACAGAACAAGTTTGTAATTAAAACAGCAGATGAAATAACCATAAATCACAGCCTGTCACAGCTCGATGCCCAGCAGCTGAGGAGATAACTGTAAATAGAACCTGACTGGGGTCCGCAGCGACAGGCGAAGACAATGGGTGGGGATGGCGCAGTAGACAGTGAATTATCTTTGCCATCTGCTTTTTGCTAACACCCATTTATAGAAGAAACTAACATTTGGAAACACTGAGTGCTGATTGTTGTGCCTGTGGAATAATTTTCCACTGGATACAATTAATCATTAAGCCGATAGAAGACTTGTCCCGGCGTTGCTCCAGCTGCACCCAGCGCACCTGCTGAGATCTCCAGGGTCAGCAAGCGGCAAGTTTCTAAAGGCTCCGTCCTGAAGTTTCATCAGAAGTTCCAGGGTTCCCCTCCGACGCGGAGAGGGAAGCTGGGATGAGGGCGTGAGCTCTGCGAGGAGCGGAGAGCTGCTGGGAGTTTTAGGGGAAACGCCGTCCTTTCTGCCGATGTGTTTGGCTGAAATTTGGGTTTGGCCGTGTGCTTGCCGGGGGAAGGAGACGGGCAGGGGATGCAGCGTCTCTGCACACGCCTGGAGCGAGACAACCCCGGCTTTCAGCACGAGGAATAAGCCAGGCAGGGTCAAGAGCAGCGAGTGGTAATCACAATCAATTACAGTTGATTAAAAGCCTCGAGAATCCAATATATTGCAGATGAAAACAAATAGCAGCTCTGAAAAAAAGGTAATCAATAGCTAGCCAAGCAGCAATTAAAAGGGGAAAGATCTCCCCGTTCTCCTCAGCCCGCGGAGCTGCAGCCCAGCGCCGATGAGCGGGCGGTGCCGGGTGCCGTCCCCAGCGAGCGCACGCCGCGTGCCGCGGGGCCTGCGCAGCGCCGGGTTTCACGGCTGCTTTTCGCCCTCTGAGCGGCTGAAGGAACTGGAAGCCTGCTCCCTGCCAGGCGCAGTGCTGGTGCCAAACACGGTCACCGGGATCTGAGCTCGCTTCGAGCTCGCCCGGCGCGGCGGTGACAGGCAGAGAGCCTGGAGCTTGCTGTCGCCGTGCGTCAGCCCGCTCATGGTCTCCAGCAGCTTCCCCACGCGCTGGCAGCAAGCAGAAGGCTCAGACGAGCTGTCACCGCGTTGTGCTGGCGAGAGCTGTGCTGGGGTGCGAGGCGTGGTCCGCTCCCCTCCTTAAGCACCAGGCTGGTGTGTCGGCGTTCCCGTCGTCCCTGCAGCCGCCCTGGCAGCGGGGGCAAACCCGGGGTCCCTGCGGGGCTGGGGCTGGGCGCGGGTGGGAGCAGGGTCCTGCGCTGCTCGGGCTGCGTCCACGCTGCAGCTCCCGGCTGCTGTCAGCCCCGATGGCCTGGGCACGGGATGCCGGCGTGCGCGGTGTTCCACGAGCAGTGCTGTGAACAGTCACACGGTCACGGAAACGCCACATCGGTAGGCTGGAAAAGTGCTTCTGTGAGTGAGCTGGTGAATAACATCCCTCAAATGTATTTTTTTCTAAATCTGGCAACAATCTTGATTTTTTGAAACCCCTAGATCTTTACAACATTTTTTTTTTATTCCTGTTTCACTGGAAATCCTCCCCGTTGCTGCTCCTCTCAAATGGAAATATAGACGATCGAAGTAGATCTGTAATTTTCTTTTTTAATTATTATCCATTTTGTCTGAAGACATTTTCTGCTGAGGATAGAGAAGCTATGAAGATGCTGTATTTTCTATGATAGAAAAGATGACGTTTTCAGCCTGCTGCAGTGTTGGAAGAATAATATTCTTTAAGGATAAATTTCATGTAGCACAGGCTCCTGTATTGACAAGTAGTTGTGGGATTTGTGGAAACCCTGGTTTCCCCTCGGGGTGCAGCTCTCCGTGCACCCATGGGCCCTTCGCCTCCACGTGTGCCCCCTGCCCGTGCCGCCCGGGCGCGGGGTGTCGTGAGCCCGTGCAGCCGCTCGGCCGCCCGGCTGGGCTTCCTCGCTGTGGTTTCCCAATGGCTTCTGGCACGCGCCTGGGTGCCGAGGGAGGGCCTTTGCTCCTGCACGGTTGGTGTGTGTGTTCAGAACAGCGCGTGGACGCTTCCTCAGGTGACACTGAGAAAATCGATGCTGGTGTGCAGCCCAGAGGGAAGGGGGAAAGGGAGGTTTGGGGGGTTGAAGTTTATTGCCTGTTGAGACACCTTCCAGAGGTAGCTTTAGTACCAGAGTCTTGACTAAGGTTTCTGATTTGGGAGACCTTTGTGGTAGATTGGGTCATTGCCGCTGAGAGGACGGATCGTTGTCTGAGCCTCTGCCCAGCCTGGGGCTCAGGCGCGAGGGATGCTGCGTTCAGAGCCGCACAAAGCGTGCCCACAGACGGGATTCTGCCCAAAAGCCTGGGCTGCCGTCCGTAATTAGTGTGATAGAAAAGCTGACGCTCTGGCATGAAGTGGCAAAGAGAATTTTCTATGAAGAAAACAGAGAGTGAACAAGACGTTATACAAACCATTAGAAATTTGCCTTTTTTTGTTAGCAACAGCTTCTGGCAAGATGAATAATTTGGAAGTGAAAATCATATTTTGAGACAGAGCAGGAGCCCTTGATCTGAAACTAATTTGTTGTCAAAAAGAGTTAAGGGATTTGAAGTTGGGCTTTATCTCGAGCAATATAAATACATCTACCCGCTCCGCTCCGCTCCTCCACTCTGCCACAACAACTTTATGCTACTCTAAATCCTCTTTAAAGGGGTCTGAAACCAATGAGGCAGCCCCAGCACGTACCCGTTCCTCTCCAGCTCCGTATGCTCGGGCGAATCATCGCGGCGATGACTCAGGGCGGCTTTGGAAGAGCTGAGAGCAGCTCGCAGCCGAGGTCGGGGTCGGTGGTGGAGGGGCACTGGGTTGCGTCGTGGGCGAGGTGAGACGTGAGGTCCTGCACGGGCAGAGCTAGGGGGAGGAGAACCGAACCCGAGCCCATATTGATGGGACATTTTGGTTATTTTCTCTGTATAAACACCATTTGGACAGCCTGCTGGGGCTGAGGCTCAGCGCTGCTCCGCGAGCTCCATTCCCATGGATAGCTGTGGTCTGGGGGGCCCGATCCTGGTCTGTGGCGAAGGTGATGAATCCTACCTGCTGTAAAACATCACTGGCACAGCGGCTTGAAACCTGCCTAGGAAACGAGCAAAGGAATTGATAAGGGTTGGTCAGACTATTTATTGCCAGCAATTTACGCAAAGAGTGTTGATATTTTTGTTCAATAAGTTATTTGTGGTTGCTTTCTTTTGTCATTAATTGTCCCAGCCGTATAAGTAGTGNCATGATGCCCAATTAATGATTAATTCAGTGGTCACCACCTTTCACCCTCAGTTGTACAGAAGGGAATGCAGCCGTTGTTCCCTTCTGGAACGGACATTGATTGCCCAGTGAATCGCCCACGTCTTTATTCACCAGTAGCAAAGCTCCTCTTTGGCTGTGATTTCCATGAAGGAAAAACTGGTTGTGGAACAAGGACCGGGGGAGAACCTGAAATGCGTTTTTTGCCGTGCAGTGATTATAGCCAGCAAACGCGCCGGGACCCTGCGTCTGTAGTCACACCTGCCTTTCCTGGTCACACTCATCTCCTCCTCGATGAAGAGCAGCAGCGTAGCTGGGCCAGTCACTGAACGGCTGCCTGCTAGGGACAGTGGCGGTCATGGGGCGTCCTCCCTTCCGCAGCCGTAGCCAACAGGGCTGATTCTGCCGCTGGAGCAGACGGGCATCTCTGCTGAAGTTAGTGCGGAGGTGATGCTCCAGCGTGGAGCTTCTCGGCGGGTGGGGATGGATAGCGGTACCCTGCCTCACGCCAGCCGCAGCGTCGGCTCCCTGTCGGGACTGCTTTATCTTTCCGGCTGAAATCGCCTTGCTCCGTGCCTGGAGTTGCGATCCCTGGTGCTGTCGGAGGAGCTCAGCCATCATTTGCGAAGTTGCACTGCAACACAAGTTGCTTCTGGACAGTCTGACAGCGAGCGGGATGTGCTGAGTAAACAGGATCACATAGTAAAGGCTTAATTATAAAACCTAATGGTGTAAGACTATTATGATTTGTGGAAAATTGGTCATTAACTGCAGGAGTATGAAGAACAAACATTTTTCCCTGACACTTCCACTCAGCCACACTGAGCAAACACATGCTGGAAAATTCAGCAATGTAACACATTGTTCAAAGCGGTTAAACACGACGGGCTTAGTTTTACTGGGCTTGTTTCTGGTTGCTGAAGGGAGTTTGGCTGACACCTTTGCAGCCCGGATTACACCCCAGTTCTAAGCGCTTTGCCACAAAAGGTAGCTGTGACCTGTTGGAGCTGGTGGGCAGCAATGGACATCTGCCTCCGGGCCGGGCTGAAGGGTCAGTCGCCTAACGAGGAGGCAAGGTGTCACCTTCCTGTCCCGGCAGATGCTGCGTGCTGCCTTGGGAAGAGCTCCCCACCTCTTCCCCAACCGAGCTACAGCAGAAAACCTCCCGGCTGGCATCAGCTGGGGCAACACGTGCCAGCACTCCCACTTAGCCTCCCGGATTCAAGTTGGTATCCAATCAAACATAGTATTAATGAGAATTAGGTCACTTTTAATTAGCTGCAGTTAAAGTAGTAGATTCCCCTCTCCCAAATACATCACTTCTGCTGATATTAACCATCAAGTAGTCTTTCTCAGAGCAATTATCCCATCAAAACTGGTTGCTCTCATGGTTGACAGTTTGCATACTAATGCATTAATTGCCCCTGGCTTACCCACCGCTTAATCAGCAAGGTGGGTATTAGTTTCTGGAAGTGATTGATTTCAAGGGACTTAGCGCTTAATTACATTTTAGCAAAGTCTGTTTTGAATCCTTAGAGAAGAGAGACATTTTCTGTTTGGCTTTGAACTTATCGTGTTGGAGGGATCTAAGTGTCTAAATTATTCCATTCATTCTTAAGCACGCTCGTCATGGGATGGTGGAGTTTTGTCACTTCTGATTCATCTTTGCCCAGAAGAGCTCACCCCAATTGTAGGGTTTGCATTAATAAGTAAGTTTGCTTTAAAAAATGATGATTACATTATATATATCTGTGTGTCAGGGATGGACAGAGTGATCTCTCAAAATGTAATTTGTATATCAATCAGTTAACTCAATGGTTTGGGATGAAATGTGCTATATAAATGCAAGACCATAATTTATCTTCTTTCTTCTTGTGTCTCAACATAATTGCACCTTTATTGCCCACTCTCGCTCACCAGAAGGAATTGCTGCAGGGCTGGGACAGAACAAGTGTCCATCTCGAGCGGTGCTGGGCCCTGACAGCGCTCGTCTCGGAGGCTTCAGAGGACGCTGAGGAGCCTCACGCAGCCAGGTCTGGAATAACCGGCTGCCAGACATTTTCATTTTGCTTTCTCCACCTTGATTATCCAGAGGTGGGATTAAAGCCAGAAGTATGATATTAACATACTGCAGGTTAAAAGAAAATACGCCACAGTTATAACCATCCTGGAGAGTCTGTTTTCCTCCTAATCTTGCGTATCCCATGTGTTTGTGTAAACCTGTAGGCTCAGTGCGCCTTCGGTAGCTGTTCCCTCCGCACGGCGTGAACTCATTCCTCTCACTGCTTTTTGCCACTTTCTAATTGTATTGATAATTCCCACTGTGCTTGTGTTGCCACTGTGGTACGAGAAAGGACAAATAACATTTCCCTGGTTGGTCATTGCTGCAAGTCCAAATGTCAATTCCTCATACGAAATCTGGTGTAAAAGTAGATAATTTAAATGAGAATTGATGCAGGGCTCTCAGGGCCCTCGGACGAGAGATGGCACGCAGGGGGATTTAACCACAGACACTCCGTGCTCTGCGAGGACACAGAAGTGCAGCCGTCACCTTCCTATCTGCTGTGCTGCTGCTGGGTCACCCGCTTAGGGCTTTGTTGTGGCTGTTGGGAAGGGGCTGGCGCAGGGTGGCATGTGTGGGGCTGGCGGTCCGGGGCCATCTCTGCACCGACCCTCACCGCCTGCTTGCCCACCACGAAAGGGCCGCGCTCCGCGATCCCGTGGCCCTCGCAGCCACCAGCCCCCGGGTCCAGCCCTGCCGAGAGCCGCCCGGGTGAATTCTGCGGCGGCAGCAGATGCTCCCGCTGATCAGCTGGAGTCGGTCTCTGACTCCCCTTCACTGCTTTGGAAATTCACTTTTGTGATGAGTAGAAATACTTTGGTGTTGTCTGCCTGCAGCCCCAAAGATCTGCAGCTAATGCATTGATTTCTAATGATGCAAGTAGCATGTGGAGAGGGCAAGGGAAATGGGAGGCAGCAAACCATTATAAGGCTTTTGTTTACAACCTTTAGGAATTTCTTTACAGTCAGGGCCTTTTATGAGAGAGAAGTACAGACAGATCTCTCTGTTCCTGTCATATTTTTGCCATGGGCTTATTATTTCTTCTTAGAAATGGTCTCATAAATCAAACGTTCTGGGAATGCATGTGATCAGTGGTATCAAAATCACTAATCGTCATTAAGACGCAATGAAAATTCATTTTTGCCTACAGTATGCTAGCCCTTACTTACGGCAGAAGATATTTTCCCCACCTTCTCCCCAGCTCGAAGCCAGACGCTGGCAGTAACACCAGGAGTCTGCAGGTTCCAGGAGAGGGTTGCCAGCTCCGAAGATGAAGACCGAGAGAAGCGCGTCCCGTGGGCTACATGTCAAGTCAGTAGCAAAGCCTGAAATAACGTGCAACATCTACTACAAAGAGACAAATAACTCAGCTGTTGTACCCGAACGCAGTGTGGCGTACCAAGCGTAGGCACCGAGCCAGCACCGCAGCAGGTCGCAGGAGATGTCCTGTCCCGTGCCGGTTGAGGCCGGCGCTTGCACTGGAATTCCCTGGGGCTGAATTGCCTTACCCAGCTGTAACTCATGTGATCAAGCGACTAACAAACATGCAAGTGGAGGAGGAGTACGAGGAGTTAAGCAGTTCACGCCAGAGAAAGTCATCCCTCCACGCACTGCCACCAGCTGCCCTCGCTCTCGGGGGGCTGCAGGGCTGGCCGGCTGGGACGCACGGGAAGCTCGGAGCATCGTCACTGCTGACCCTCCCATACCCGAATGCCATCACAGCCGCTGCTCCCATCTGCCCTGCCCCAGGCCTGTCCCGGACAAGAGCTGACACCGGGTTAAAGCCCGGACGGCCCGAGGAGGCTCGCGGCGTGGGCAGGCGGGCGCGGCGGCTGCCGCCTGCTGCAGGCTGACGGTGCGCGGAAGAAAACGGGTGGAAAGGGAGGGGCTGGAGAAAGTGTTTTTACACTTGAAAAGTGATAAAACTTTGATAACTTCCAGCCAGCTCAAACAGCAGAGAGGCAGCTCAGACAGATGTATAAAACATCAAAAGCCAGCGGATGGAGAGCAGTGCCTGAGAGCTCCAAACAGAGCTTGCCGCGATGGAATTCGTTCCTGAAGCAGAAACTTCGCCGTAACGTGTGGTGTTGCAGCCCCATTCCCACGTGGGCACGGAGCCGAGGTGACAAGGGCTGCAGAGACCTGTGCCTCACTAAGCGATTACGTTAAAACCCCCAGAACAATTAAATGTCTGCATAATAAATTAGCAGAGGATATGCTCAAAGTGTGCTGAAAAGTTCTGCAGCTTGCGAAAGAGAGGACGAAAAAACCCCCACCCCAAAACCCAACACGTGAAGACTTTGAAATTATGACAAAGATAGAAAGGATGTATTTGGCATTCATTTTTTGTAGTTCATTGTATAAGGTGTTTAACTGCTTTATTTGCAGTTTAGCTGCGAGGGAGATTATTTATTGCTGCTTGGAGGAGCGGAGCACAACCATTGCTATGACAGCCGCGTGCGGCAGGAGAGCCTTCCAAAAGCGTTTGCTGCTGGAAAAGGAAAACTCCTCCTGACAGCCGGCGGAGATGGAGGCCTGGTTCTTATCTCCACTTGAGCACATGCTCAGCGGGAGGCTCGAGTCCTCTCGACCTCAATTACTTAAAAAAAATAAATTGGTGGAACTGGAGAGCGCGCTCCCAGCTCCCGTGCCCTGCGAGGTACTGGAGCGTTTTTCCGGAGCGCGTCCTCCAGCCCTGCGGCGGGGACCTGCGCGGGGCCGAGCGCCGCACGGACCCCTCGCAGCCCGCGAAGGGAGATCTCCCTCCCTCGCCCTGCTGCTGATTGCAGCTCGTTAGCGGCCGGGGCAGGCGCAGCCTTAGCGATGAAGAGGTCGTGCGCTGCCCGGCAGCAGCCCGGAGCTTGACGCAGGACGAGACGCCCTATGGCACCATAATTACACATTTGACTTTTCTGGAATTGCCAGCTAATTGATTCCTTCTGACTCAGGCAATTCTTCTCAATAAGCTGTAAATATTACCGATTCATCTGGCTTTCATTTCTGTATCATTACACAGGAGAAGGTCTCCGGATAAGCAAGTGGGTGTACTAAGAATCTCGTTATTAGTCAATGCTAATTAATGTCCACTTAAACTAATTATTAACTGGGTTTAATAATTTGTAATTCTGATCTGTCTAAATAACCAGAAATTATTACAGGGAATGCTCAGCTGAGAACTTAATTAACCATTTGTTACATAGCTCTTTTCTGTGAGTTGTGTGGCAGTTGACAGTATCCTGTACACCATTAGCAAACAGCGCTTCTTTGCTAATTTATATCTAGCCATAGATATAGATGTTATTAAATGGGCATTAAATCTAAATTATAGGTTTAATTAGGCAGTTTAAAACACTGCTATGTATTTTGCACAGCCCAAGAGCCAGACGTGCTGGGGACGGGTTGTCAGTGCTTTGCCTGGGACGAGCACCAGCCCCGCAGGGACGCCCGCGGGCGGTGGCAGAGACCTTCAGCGCGAGGCCGTGGCCGTGGGGTGCTCCCGGCAGGCACCCAAACGTCCTCCAGAGACTGGGGAAAGGTGTTACCAGCCAAGCCAGTCTGGGATCTCTGTATGCTTGCTAAAGAAGTTAGGACGTAATTCTTTTTTTTCTTTTTTCCTTTGTGAAAACGAGGTCTGTGACTGCGGTCCAGGCACGCGTGCTGCTTGCACCCCATGGGAATCCTCGGCCCAGGGTTCGAAGGAGCAGGGTTCTCTGGCTCCCATCAGAGACAAGCTTCCCTCAGAGATGGTTTTCAGCAGAGCAGATCTGCCCAGATGGGATTGAACCTGCACTGGTCGAGTGGCCTGGGCATGGCAAACCTGGTGTGCAAAGCAGCAGGGCGCTGCTCTGTCAGAGCCCGGGCAGGACGTGGTGACAGCTAGATTGTCCTCACAGGAGCCATTAAGAGCACGATAGGGAATTAGGCAGCTTTCATCAGCAGTGTGGGGATGAGGAAGAAGCGTGCACCTAATCTCTATGCAGAAAGCTTCTACAGCGAGCATTTCTCTTTCTGTTGGTGTGATTGTTAAAGATACAAATTATGCAAAGATAAAAAAAGCATTAAAATGCAATAATTTCAGAGATATAAGTTTATGGCTATATAAGTACATTAAAAGACCAACTTTGTAGGTCTTTATGTGCTTAATAAAGCTGAATAATTTGCCAGAAAAAATCTTTGGTGGCAGTAGCAAGTAAATTTTGTACCTCCGTTTGACTTCAAGCACACTCCAGGTATATGAAGAAAAAAGGTTGCTGTATTTCAAACCATGTGTTTCCATTTTGGGATGAAGAACGACAATTCTAGGGAAGAACGAAAAAAAAGAACGATGTGTGGATTATCTCTTCCTCACAGCATGGTCTGAGGTTGAAACTATTGCCAACGGAGATTGCTCAACCAGAGATGGAGAAGGACAAAAAAAGCCCCGAACCATATATCGTCATCGACAGATTCTCAGGTGAAACACACGGGGTCACTTTCCATTCCAATCCTTTTTCATCCTCCTCCATCCAGGATGAAAGGGAAGAAGTGGTTCATCTGTTGCTCGTCCGGGGCCCTATTTCTCTAGCAAGCGGTTTCCTCTGCGAACATGTGTCTCGCTGTCAGCAGAGCCGTTAAAAGGCCGTGTAGGACAATGGAAAACATTCCTTGCAGAATCCAAACGCTCATTAAAACACTGAAAGGTGCTTAGCAATCTGCGAGCGCGTATGCAGTGGTATTTCTTGCGCTGGCTCTTCCAGTGCCGACCCTGAAGCCGGTCTTACCGTGGCTTCTCACCCTCCTCGGGCAGGGAGACCTCTCGGGAGCTCTCGACCCGGAAAGCAGTCGCTGTCGAGGGCGGATGTTGCTCGAGGACGTTCTTCCCACGGGAATCTCTGCCAAGAAGCGAAACGGGGGTTTTGCTGGGTTCAGCCACTGAAGATTCTCACCAGCCTTTTGATTTCTCTGCAGACCTGCGAATCCGCGCAGCTCCGTGGAGCAGGGCCGGGGTGTGGCCAGGGAGCCCGTGCCGTCCTCCCGGGGGGCCCAGCTCCGTCCCCCCGTGCCCCAGCCCTGCCGAGGGGCTGCCAGGCTGCCGGGGAGCGCAGCTTCTCCCCCCAGCTCCTCTTTGCCTTCCTTCTGTCCGTACCGTAACGAGGCCAATGAGGCACCGTGCTGCGAGATGATGCATCGCGTGGCCCAGTCCTCAGGGATTAGAGGGCTTTATGGTAAAACAGATTATTAGTTAAACAGCGACGTGTTTGTGGGTGAAGAACTGCGGTAGCTGGAATCCTCTTCAATCAGCATCCTGTGCTGGAGATGCCGTGCGTCACGAAGCAGGGCTTTAGCCTGGCTCTTGTGCAGCGGTCCCTGGAGACAGCAGAATGAATCAATAATAAATTTAAGACCTGGCAGGTTTCAGGCTGCTTGAGCTCCTGAAATCAGAAACCCCCGCCACCCGCGACACAGGCTGTGAGAACAAGCAAACACCAGTGGAAATGTTGTTTCTGCATTCATTTAGCTTGAGGATAAATGTGCAGAAGGCCGAGATTAATGTCCCCCTTCTCCCGTCCACCCTTGTAGGTGCATAGGAGGTGCCGACCGAAAAATTTCTTTGCAAGTTATGATTATTTTGGCTTGTCTGCAGAAGATCAGCGTGCTCTGTGGGCAGGCAGACAGCCTGCCCGGCTGCGTGCTGGCGGGGACGCAGCCGGGACGCCGAGCAGCGGGGCTGGGCACCAGAGCAGCCCCGATTCCAGGTGCTCGGGAACTCGGGCGGGCGTTAGAGGTACGGTTACCTTCAGCTCCGTAAACAGGCTGACATTTTCTGTAGGAAATCTCTTTAGGCTTGAGTGGATGAGACGAAAGCCGTATATGTGAGCACACAGGGACACCAGGGCCGTTGTGTCTGCAGGCACAGGAGGGTCGGTCTGTGCGTCTGCGTGCGGGCGCTGTGGCAGTGCCAGGGTCTGACTGCGGAGATAACAGAGATTTATCGAGTGTGGCTGTTTAGCAGAGAGAAGAAGGATGAGAGGTGCACTGAAGAGTGGATGTGGATCAGTAATTTTCTGAACAGTTGCTCTGTAGACTAAGTGTGCAGGTCTATGCATGTGACAGTAAATGAGAATTTTCAGCTGAGAAGCTATGCTCTGTTTTTTGTTTCAGCAGGTACCCGTTTCCTGCTCCTTTTTATTTTACTTTATGCTGGTTGTGGTCTCTTGTACCTGGGAGACTGTCGTTCAGAACTTTTTTCTTGTTCTAATGGGAACACTTCAGTTCTTAAAATAACCCTTTTAGCTCTTCTGGTGGGAAATGCTCAGCAGCTTGCCTGTTCCCCGCTCCCCTCTCCTGCGAGGTGAGGGTTGGGGGGGCTCGGGGGTGCCCTCGGCCAGCACAGAATGCCCACGGCCAGCACAGGGTCGGGTTTTGCTGGGTGGGACAGCAGTGGCAGGAGGGGACGGCGCAGCCCCGCTGCCCTGCTCTGGCACATCCCCCGGTCCCCCGGCCCCTGCCGTGCCCGTGGGCAGCCGGCTGCTGGCACGACTGCTGCTCGTGGCTTCCTTCAGGAACTGGAGCATCCCAGCAGCTCACCCAGGGATATTATAGAAATGTCTTAGCCACTTAAAGCTATTTTAAGAGTAAGGGGAAAAAATATGAGCTGTGAGACACTAGTGTAACTCCTCTGAGCTGTAACCTTTCTGGGTAAAATCAAGGTTGCAGCACGTAAGCACCGCGAGTCCATTCAGCATTGCTGGAAGCTATTTCCTAGTCCTCTCTTCCTCGTGCTGGTTTGTATTATTGCTGAGGAACGAAGTGTTAAAGGTAAATCAATAAATGGCGGCGAGGCTCTCTGTGCCCAGCCGTAGCTTTTGGTCACGTTGCAGTGTCCGGGCGTGCGGCAGCCTCGCGTTAACAGAGGTGCCTGCGAACCCCCCGGGCGCTGCGCAGGGCTCTCGCTGCTCTCTCGGGTGCATCCAAAGCCCTTCTGGCCGCGGCCATGTGTGCTCCGTGCTGCAGGCGCCGGCAGAGGCCGTGGAAGAGATCTGAAGGCATCTGGAGCGGTGCTTCCAAAAATAGCTTATTGACATTAATGGGCCAGATCAAAGCACAAGGGTTGGAGAGCAGCCCAGAGGAAAGAACGCGTGAAAGGTGGAGTGAAATGCTGCCAGCTAGGGATGGAGGAGAGGGGCAGGGCCGGGGGTCCCCGCTGAGCACGGGGGATCCGTACCGTGAGGCAGCAGCTGGGAGAGACACCGTCCCCAGAGCCCGTGGTCTGCCTGCTCCTGCCGTTTGCCCACCTCTTTCCGAGGGTGGGGACAGTTATTAGATGACAAAGTCAGTAATTTCTTCTTCTCAGAGTCCGTCTAACTCAGGGTTAAGAGGCTGCTTTAGCCCAGCTCTCCAGTGGTGCCAGGAGCCCGGTGCCAGTGCAGAGGGGCTGCCTTTCGCCTTTGCAATCGTCCAGGTATCCTCCAGGACTCCTTTAAGGACTTTTCTAGCCTCATCACATGGAGAAGATGATCCACAGTGCCCGACGCCATGCCTTCAGCAAGGGTGTTGGGATCCCAGGGGCTGTGGAATATTTATAGGAAATTATACAGCTGACTGAAAGTTTGCTGTTGCTTCACACACCCCCCAGAAATTCTTGTCCTTTTTAAACCCCAAGCAAAAGAGTTTAAATAGATCAAGACTTGCTTCCCACATAGCTTGCAGTGTGAGTTTCCTCGAAATAGAGGTCATTATTTCAGAACCCATCATGCCCTGTCATTTGTTCAGGTTCCTCCCCGTTGACAGGCGTCGGCAGAGACAGATTGTCCCCCCGCTCCCTCCCGGGCGGCAGCAGCCTGCGCTGGCTCCCACCAGGCTGTGGCCCTGGCCTGGCCGAGCTCCCCGGGAAGGCAAATGCCGTCGTCATTGCAGAAACACGGAAAGGGAGGAACAGAGGGGTTAACTTGCGGCTGAACACGGCGCTGGGCAGCAGGAATTCCTGCAGGTGGGAAGCTCGGGCAGGGCGGCTCAGACCTGCATCTCCCAGGCACCAGCCGCAGCCCCCCGGACCTGCCCCGCGGGGACACTTCGAGGGGGAGCAGACGTTGCTACTCCCAGTGCTGGAATTTGAGCATCTCATTCTGTTCAGGCCAAGCGACCGCTGACTCCCTCCACCCAGCACGGTTTTCATTTCTGTCCTCCTCAATTACTTGAATTTGACAGCTCGTATTCATCCTCTCTCCATGGCCAGCAGCCCTGGCATTCAGCTCAGTCCTGTTCTCCCGAGGATGACACTAATTAGACACTAGAACTGTCGCCATGCCACCACGGCAGTCACCCTTCGCCGCCGGTGACCTGTGCTCTCCCGCCGCGCGCAGACTGCGCCGCAGACCAAACCGCGTCGCCAGAGACAGCAAACGCCGTCCCTGCGGACGGGCCCGGCTGTGCCGTGAGGGGGGGAAGAGGCATCAGCGGAGCGGGCAGATGGGGGCTGCGCAGAGGTCTCGGAACAGCAGCGGGTGCTGCTGGTGGCCAGAGCCAGTGCCGGGGTCCCCGGTGCGGCTGCGCCCAGGCAGGGGTGCGAGCCCCACACGCAGAGGCCGTAACGCCAGCCCGCGGTCCCCAGAGCTGTTTGTTCGGGTTCCCCAGTTTGGCTGAATTTAGCCCGTTTTGATATATCACAACTTACTTGAGAATAATAAATCTAAATGGAGTGTGAGACTTTGAGGTCTCGTTATAATGAATGCTTATATGGATTTTCAAGTTGGAGCTACTTCTGTATTCCTTTTGGTGAATTATAAGCATCCAATTTTTAGCAATACCATGCTCAAATGCCTCACTTATTTTCACCTTTATTTAGAAAGTCAAGGAAAGCTGTGAAAATATTTTAATCCTTAGCAACATGTTTCTGTGACATTTCAGCTCTTTGTATCTGTAAGATGCAAAGAAGTGCTGAGCTGTATTCACCTGGCTTTGCTGCTTGAGAGGGCAGCTTGATTTTATACACAAGTATTTTGTTAAATCTACCAAAAAAGAGGCAATCCAAGGCCTGATCTCGTTAGAATCATAGTCCAGGGTCATTTGTTACAGGGAGCAAAATCATGCTATGAGTTGGTTGCACATGCAATGGCGAGTAAGGGGCCGGAGGGGAGGGACGGTGCAGTGGAGCAGGTGGGGACCTCCCGGACGCTGTCCTGCTCCGCAGCGTCTGCCTCACGCGGTGATGAACCCACCCACCCTGCAGGGCTCAGCTGAGATCATACGGGACGTGGCAGCACAGATCGCAGGGAACGAGGGGAATTGTGCAAGAATGAAGAATTTTTGTTTCCCATTTCATAGTTGTTGTAGAACTAGAACAAGTTCAGGTGTCTGAGGGACTTGCAGTAGCCTTATTGCTTACCATGGGCAACCAGAGAGATGGTTCCATGTACCTGCGTTCAGCCTGGGGTGTCTGCCTTGCTGTGTTTTGGAAATGTTCAGATTTTTTACCTAGCAGAGTACTCTAGTTAAAGCACTTTAACCTTCCCTCCCTAGTGCATTTGGAAAATCAGTGGGCCACATTCACAAGCAAAAGACTGGATTGTTTCCAGTTCTTTGCAGGTTTTCCTCAGTTCTTTGCAGCCTGTGTGCGTGAGACTTGTCTCTGGTCAGTGGGTGGAGGCAGTGCCTGCCGACACCAGGCTGCGCAGAGCCCAGGGCAGGCGCAGAGCGTTGGCGCGTGGAGTCCGAGGACGTTGCGAGGGAGCAGAGTTGGAGGAGGCACACGGCGAAAGCAGTCTGATCTGTTCACGTGGCGTCCACTTTTTGTGTCCTTGCACATCTCACTGAGAGAGGCTCGCACCTCGTAAGGCTCAACAAGTCTTGGAAATATAAAGACAAAGTTCTCTCTTTCCTCCAGCAAGATGTTGCTGCTGTTTAGGGTCTATTATCCTCCCTCTGCTCACACATTGCTGCCATTAGTGTTATAAATGGGCTGGGTATAGAGAGAAGAGAAGAGACCCCCAGGGTAGCAATTACTAGAACTGAATTGTCTGATGCAAAAGGCAGCATTACCCTGGTGTAATTTGATCATAAAATAAATTGCATTGCCCATAAACTTGCTGAACGGTAGAGTTTGCCCCACAGTTGTTTCGACGCGTTTGGAGCCAGAAGTACTGCAGGGAAATAGCCCAGCTCCGGCCTGCTGTGGCCACAGCCCCACTGAGACTCCAAGGAAAATTGTCATGGAACATGAACAAATGAATATTCATAACGAGATTAAACTCATCTTTGACACGGTGCCAACGCTAATCTTCCCCAAACAGGCCTGGATGGAAACTGTGCAGAAAACGTACCCACGCTCATGAGCAGCAGCTCTGGGGTCTCTTGGGGAAGGCATCGTCCACGCCGGCGGCTCCCGACCCCTCCAGCGCCTGAGCCGGGGAGGAGCGGAGCGCCCGGGGACGCAAAGCCCGCCCTGCGCTCGGAGACCCTGCCGCTGCCCCCCCAGTCCCCCCACCCCCCTGGAGCTCGCACCCCGGCCGGGTCCCCGCGTCGCGAAACAGGCATCTGGGGCGCTGAAATTGCAGGCTTGGTTACAGGTCTGTCTGCCGGCCAGGTAAACCCCAGACCTGATCACAGCTCTGCTCTTGGGCCGTGAATAGCAGGCAGCCGTGCCTCTCCGTGGCGCGATTCGGGAGCTGCTACAGCTTCAGCAGCTTTGGAGCAGGTCAGTCTTTGTATGGTGAACATGCAGGGAAAAAGCAACAAGAAGTGACGTTTATACACCAGGATGCTCTGACAGGGAACTGACATCCTGTTTGGTGCTAGGAGCCATTGCTGTTTTTGGGGTTAAACTGAACCTCCAGTTATTTATGGTTGTCAGAAATTCCAGTGTACAAAACAAACCTGCAGTCCAGGCAGAAAGCAGGGTGGGTGCTGCACTGGACGCTGCCTGCTTCACTTCTTGGCTTTTATTGCTTTGTGTTGCTAAAGATAATATCTGTGAGAATGTTAATTGTATCTTTAATACACTGCCATGTGGTGATTAGATACCAAGGTGATAAATAGCAGGGACTGGAAGAGAATAGCTGCTGTAAACCAGCAGGTTTCGAGTGCAGGGCTGGGCGTGCTGTAGCTTGTATCCACAGTATCTCTCGAAATTTTTTCTATACTTCTGTAAGAATCAAAAGTGGCAACCGGATTCTTGTGAAAAGGGGGAAATGTTCCCCTGGGGCTGAGGCTCCCCCGTCTCCCCTCCTGTCCAAGCACCAGGAATTAGAATTGTAATAGAATAGAACTGGGATGGGATAGAATAGAATAGAATAGAATAGAATAGAATAGAATAGAATAGAATAGAATAGAATAGAATAGAATAGAATAGAATAGAATAGAATAGAATAGAATAGAATAGAATAGAATAGAATATTTCCGT
>Ga0065711_1034888_pt1 | contig 23083 bp, 16 predicted proteins | sample Hoacrofraction12_FD_59098 | JGI IMG/M metagenome (GOLD analysis project Ga0065711, IMG submission 59098) | Hoatzin crop microbial communities from Cojedes, Venezuela - Epithelial fraction 12 v2 (version 2) | ecosystem: Host-associated > Birds > Digestive system > Esophagus > Crop | place...
TCGCGGTTGGCTGGGGAGCGGGCCGGGCCGGGCCGGTGGGGCAGCCGTGGGGCGGTGAGCGGACAGCGGGCCCGGCTCGCCGCCGCCTGCTCCCCCGGCAGCTGCCCCCGGAGAGCGGCCGCCGCCTGGCGCAGGGCATTCCGCTGCTGTCAGAGCAGGCCGTGCCCGACGGCTTCGGAGGCCAGCGTTAAATTTTTCCAACAGTTTGTGTCGCTCCATAACTAGGTAATGCAATTTTATTTTAGAAGCGTGAGATTTGCCTGGTTACCTCTTTTGGCAGGTGGCTCGGGGGAGCTCAGTGTGCCGAGTGCTGTTCTGTTCGCTGTGCAAGACGCTCGCAAGCCACCGAGAAGCCTTTTCTCATCAGTGCTTTATAACCCGGGCTTTGGGAACATAGGAGAAGGATCTGGAAATGCCGGTGAATTGCTTCTCTTGGGTATGATTTTTAATTTTTATTTTTAAAGAAGACTTATGTAATTTGTTTTTATTTGAGGACAAACTGACACCGGTGCTTTCTGCTTGAGGGTACGTTGATTTGCTAATTGTTCTGCTTTCTTGCACGTGTGTTGTGGCACCCCTCACTTCAGGCATCACATACTTTGTTTTTTTTTAGTCTCTTCTTATTTCACTTTTGTCCCTTCTCTTTTCTAGCATCTATTTTCAGTTCTGCATTTGAGCAAAACATTTCAGATGTTTCTAAAGCTGTTGTTCCCGCCCCTTTACCCTGAGCTTGTGAGCTCTGCAATGGAGAGTCCAGGCAATGAAATCAGCAGTGGCTGACAGCTAACGGGGAACAGTTAGTGAACAACCCAGCACGTGGTGATTGTCGAGTTAGTGATGAGGCTTCCTGTAAAAACATACCCTTCAAAATTAAGTAGAACATGCTGTCTGGTGACTGGAGAAATAATATAGGGTGATGTGTGTGCTCTGTGCCTAGTTTAATTTCTTAGGAACAGTTGAATCCTGTTAATTTAGAAACTTGCCTGTTGTTGTGGGCAAAACTGTCTTGACGTGGGGAATTTAATTTTTTTGCCAGTTAACGTAAACTTTTAATTACTCATTTGGCTAGTGAGATACGAAGAAGACAACCAGTTAAACAAATGCTTGGGGAAAACTCCATTCCTCGCCCTTGCTGTCGCTGCAGACAGCGCTCCTCCCCTACTTTCCTCCTCCCCCTGCCCTGGTTGTCCCACAGGTTACACGCTATCCCTTGGGTGAGGCAGCTTGGGGTTGGTGCATGGACGTTTCTTTCTTCTGCTCCTTCTTTTTCATTTCTCCTGCTCCGATGTGGGCACCTCCATGGGCCACGGTCCCCTGAGAGGTGTCCCTGCCCTGGTGTGGAGAGCCTCCTCCCACGAGTGCATCTCCAGCTGCATCCCCAGCAATGTCCCCTTCCCCGTGCCTCCCGCCGTGTCTTTTTTAGCACGTTGTCCACGCCTCCTCCTGTGCTTCCCGTTGCACTTTCTGCCACTGGCAGCGCCTCACTTTTTTAAAAAAGCCGGAGCAGAGGCTCTGTGTGCTAGTCTGATGAGTTGGAGTTCTGGCAGGCAGTGGTTTTGGTCTGTTGCTGAGCAGCTGGAACTGGACATGACCAGCACAGGGCAGTTGGTGGCCTCCTCCCATGCAGCCCCCTGCTACCAGACCCTGCAGCTTATCCCCAACACACCCGTGTGCTAGTTGGGTGATGCTGGGAGAGAGGTCCCATCGTTGCCTAGTTGTAGGAACTCTGGTCTCCTTCCACAAATACAGAAATAAACCCAGACTTCTCTGCTGTATCTTGCTGAATAGCAATATTGTGTTATGTCACTAGGTTATTAACACTTTTACAGTTGTATTGGTTATTAACTTGCCCATCTGAGTAGTGTCTGCTCCTGTGTAACTACTGATACCTGGGTTCAGGGGTGACAGGTTTCTGTAACGGTCACATTCATACATCTTTTCATAGTTGGGGTTTTTTTTGCTTAAAACCTTCTGAAAGAGTCAGTTTTCCTCTGTTTTACAGATCTGAAGGTAGTGGTTCTGCTGATGCAAAGGTGGCAGCTCAAGTTGCCAGGGAAGAGTCAGAGCTCTGCTCCACCAGCATGAGTAGTCGTGTTCTTCTTGGAGATCATTTCACTTCCTTGTTGCTTTGTTTGTCCCATTCATTCAACGATTTTGTTATCTCATCCCTGTTGTCTTTTGGTCTGAATTGCTGCCACCTTGGCTTCCGTGTGGGATTGTGTGTGTTAGATGAGATTTCAGGCTTGGGGGAATCCAGCCATCCTCTCTCAATCCTTGCAAGATGGAATCTCGGTAGAACAAGGAATAATCGAGAGTAGTCACGTTTAACAGAAAGCTTGGGAACAGAAAGTTTCTTAGGCACTCAGTTGCTGTCGACAGCAGAGCCTGTGTGCGCAGGGCTGGATGAAGCTGTGGGGAGAGTTGGCAAGAGTGGTGGTGGTGGTAGATGGTCAGTGAGGTTTTGAATCCTGCTCTTCTGTAGCCTAACATGCATGCTGCCTTGGGTGGGTATGAAGTCTCCTCAACGTCTCCCTTCTCTCTTCCCAAGTAGATATTGTTTCTAGCTGTACAAAATCTTTACTTGATGTTTAACTTAAAAATGCAGAAAGTTATGTGGTTTTCCTGAACTGTTGCAGGGCGCAGAGTCCTTGGAGTGAAGAGACTATGTACTGAAACTGCTCGCAAGCAGGTGGGAGATAAGCCATTCTTCTTGCTCCTCAGGGCTTGCAGTCCTACACTGTGCCTTAAACATGGAAACTGTAGAAATGAATAGTGTGGCCTTGAAACGTCCTCACGCTGAGGATGATGGGGCTAATGCAGACGAAATTAAAAGACAGAAGATCTCAGAGAAGTCTAAGACAGGGAACGACTCTGGGCAGAGCGTTGAGACTGTAACAGAACAACCTGACAGATCCCTGCTGGAGGACACAAAAAATGAAATAATCCCCAATGAGGAAAGCGAGGAGCAGGAAGATGAGGAACTAGAGGACAGTGATGAAGATGGAGATCCAGAGAGCTTTGCAGACATGATGAAGCATGGACTGACAGAAAGTGATGTTGGCATAACTAAATTTGTTAGCTCTCATAAAGGGTTTTCTGGAATCTTGAAAGAGAGGTAACTCTTTGTCTCATTCTGTATGTTGATTCCTTGTGTTAAGCAGCTGTTGTTCTCCATTTTCCTTTTCTGACTCACAGGATGCAACTGGATTATGTGCGGCCACTTGGGAGGTTCATCGCTTTCTTTTTCTAGTGCTCAGACTGAAAGAAAGGTTTAATTGGGGATTTTTCTAGATTGTTTTCTTTTTTTTTTCCCTTTTTTTTTTTTTCCCCCTTCTCTTCTTTCCTGTCAAGTGGAGCTCTAAAGAAAGAAGTTGTGTATAGATAGAAATACATGACCACACTAACCTTTGCAGTTTATCTTCCTCGCTGGCAGCAGCAAACAGCATAAAAGCTTACGCAGTACACTCACCTTTTGTACCACTCTTCAGTGCTGATACAAGATGCACCGGAGAATGGTGTTGAAACCATCCCTCTTTGGTTCTTCTTTGCTTTTCCCTGACACTTTTGTGCTAAAGCCTTTGAGCATGTATATTGTCAGATGGTCCCTTGGGCTTTAAATTATAGTCTGATCAGTTGTAATGTCATTTACAGAACATAGAAGGGAATTTTATAACTCAGGAATTTTACATTATATATTTAATAAGATATTTGGGTTAGTAGCTCTCTTTTTAATGAAACTTCTAGGTTTTTTAAATTAAATAGCATCTTTCAATGAAACAGAATGCAAATACGAAAACTCACTGAAGTGAGAATTATTGTTGCCCTGACTTGACAAAGCGGTTAAGGATGCTTTGTTTACACATCAAGAAGTCCCTGTTTTTAAATATTGGCTTCGTAGATAGATCTTTTTGCATAATGAAGTGATATATACATATTATGTATGTATTTAATCTTTATATGCAGCATTAAGCAGCCAGCATAATCCTTCATTGGGGAGCACGGTCTGTGCTGAAGCTCCTTCTGGGAAACCTGCCAGTTTTGAACCAAGCTGGCCAAAGGTAGCCGAGTGGTAGAAATGTTCGTGGGCTCACTGTTTTTCTTTGATCCTGTTTTATAACACCTATCGTTAATTTAATGCTGGCATTTTTATGGTAACAGTCACTAGCATGTCTAGACAGCTACAGATAGTAAGAGAGAGGACGCGTAACACTCCTCAGGAAGGAGTTCTACCAATATGGTGTATGGCTGCACCGACGTATGGCAAACGGGCGCCTGGGGGAGATTGAGTAGAAACATGCCCATGGTGGAGTCATATTCATCTTTCAACATTCATAGATTAAGAATTTTTTCTTTTACTTTTTTTTCCTTTACAAGCAATTGCTACTTAAAAATCATTTATCAATTGCAGCATAGACTGGCTGTGCTCTGTTCAAGTCAGAATGTCTTTATTATAGTGACTTGATCGAAATTGTCACAGTCAAATCCTTTGTTGCTGTCGTGGAGTGTGCAGAGTAACTGTTTATTTGAAAGTCATTCTCTGTAATTGAATATGTGTAACAGAGATGAATTTGTCCTGCTTTCCTTAACGAGTGGCTAGCACGCACTTTATTGTGCAGGGTGTCTGAAGTGACGGAGTTGTTGCATTTGTGTTCGCATCGTAATGGTGCGGTAGAGTCTTCATTGTCAGTAATGGCTGGGCCTGAGGCCACGCATTACTGATCTCTGCAAGCTAATGAGAAAATGGCGCAGAATAATCACCGCAGGTCTTTGGTTATCTGCAGAGAAGTCTGCCGTGTTTAGATACGCCAGACCTTCTTCTGTGTTCCCCGGGTATCCTTCTGAGGGGTGGGAACGGGTACAGCTTTCTCATGCTTGAAGTTTCCTTTACGTGAATTGAATTAAGAGAATTCAGAATTCTTGACTGAATTCCGCTAACAAACAGCTTCTTGGGAAAGGACTTTATGTGATGTGGGATTTTTCTTTTTTTAATTACAATTTTAATATGTGTTTCTTCCTATCAGATACTCGGACTTCGTTGTCCATGAAATAGGCAAAGATGGACGTGTGAGCCATTTAGATGACTTTTCTGTTCCAGTGGATGATGAGGTAAATTTTGAGGTAAAGATTTGGTAACAGCTGTGCTCCTTAAGCAAAAACATTAAAAGGCTGAAAGTTGTTCCATGAGGGTTATTGGATGTTTGTTTTCCTCCCCCCCAAATATGTATTAGGACCCGTCAGAGGAAACATTTGCAGTTTTGTCAGATGAAGACAAGCAGCGTTTAGAGGAGCTGCAGCTTCTTAAGAATAAGGAAACGAGTGTTGCCATAGAGGTAAAATTAATAAATGATACGAAGTTTGGTGGCTGGGGATGAGAGAGTGAGTGAGTGGCAGGTACATGCTTTCCAGTGCGTGTGAGGTAGAAGAGCAGTTTGAACATGATGCACGATGAAGTGCTTCCATTTTAGGGTTTAATTCTGTAAAGCCTTACAGATATACTGAAATTCATGCACATGAGTTGTCATTTGGATTTTGGTGGGGCTGTACATACGAACTCAAGTACATGTCTTACTTTCTGTAGTGTTAAAATTTTCTTGCGTTATTTTGGTTTTCTGTCTAGTAGTATTTTATAGAAAAATTATATAAGAAGGATTAAATAAAACATCCATCCGGATGAAAGACTGTTTTCAAGGTCAGTGTTTAATGATTTAATAGAAAAGAAGATAAATATGCTCTTCTGTAACAAGAAAAATAAGAAGGTACAAAATGAAATTAAAACTTCGTATTTTTAAACATTCAAATGGTCCACGTACTTGAAGAATAAGTGTTGAACTAAATTTGGGACACAGAGATGAGTGGGATTAAATCTGACAATTTCAAATAAGCATTCACACGTTAAATACTCTTATCTAGCCTTTTTTTTTTTTCCTGTAATGCATATAGAAAAACTTTGTTTTGCCAGAGTTTTAGTTAGAAGAGGGAATTTTATTAAGCACAGAAGACGGGAATAAATCTTGAGAATTTTCTTTGTGAATGTTGAGACTGGGGTTTGTAGCAGTTACTTATTATTTTTCAAACTAATTTTAAGAAGTAGGCCAGACTTTTAAAAGTATGCCTGTTCAGTACTTTAGGGTGATTTGGTAGGTTTTCTTTAAGCATGTCCCTCCCCTTTTCTATGACTTCATTTGGTTTGTGTGTGTGTGTGTCTGTATTAACACAGGTAATTGAAGACACCAAAGAAAAAAGAACAGTTATCCATCAGGCTGTGAAGTCCTTGTTTCCTGGGCTGGAGACTAAAACAGAAGATCGAGATGGAAAAAAATACATTATTGCTTATCATGCTGCTGGGAAAAAAGCACTGGCAAGTGAGTTTCAGTATCACAGCAGCTGGGTAAAGTAAATGCTAAAATTATCCCCAAAATAAAAAGCGTTAGTAAGTACTTCAAATGCAGCGTACCTCCTAATGTAGTCTGGCTTTGCTTTGCCTCTTTGCAACTGACGTCGTGCGTCTAAAATGACTAGGAACACAAGGAGTGCCTCAAATTTAAATTTCTACTTGTTTTTCTTTCCAAATCATTCATCAAATACAGCCGTGCTAGAAGTGAGAGGATCTACTGCTGTGTCAGTGGGAATAGGCAAAATAGGGCCTTTATTTTCGATATTATTTGAACTTACCTGGATGTGTAAGTATGCATTGTGGAAGTAAGAGGTTGTAGGTGAAATGCGTACGTTACACCGACAGTCATTGTAATCTTGACTGTCTTGAAAATCCATGACAAAATTCTCAATGGCTTGAGTAGAGACAAGCACCTGTTTGTTTTCTCAGAGTTACAGCTTTATGAAAACGTAATATATTTACCATGATCTTTAAGGCTACTTCTGCTTCCAAGGCTAATTATATTTGCAGAAGATTGTTCTTTATAAATCACAGTTACTATTTTGGAATAATCAAAGTAATGAAGGGTTTTAAAAATGAAGTGTTATGCACCTTAATCATGCCAAATACTGTTTTGGTTACTGGGGATAAATTCATATGTTCTACATCTTTTAATGTTACTAAAAATTTGTTGCTGCTGTAAGTTGAGAGGATTGTATACATGCAGAATGTTGCACATTTAACAAAAGAAAGTATTAAGGTTTGGTTTGGTTTAAACTGATTGCGTTCATAGGTCGTTTCAACCTACTACAAGTGACAATATGTAAACTTAGCCCTTTCATTTTAAAGATGAAGGAGCTGGAGAAAGGATAAGGAGATAAGGTAATTTAAAATTGGAAATAACACCATCTCCACATTCAATTTAGTTGTTCTTTTTTAAGGCTTGTTCTAAGCAAATATGGGAATGTTGTACTTCTATTGGTACAATTATAATATATTTGTGTATCTTGTTTAAACATGTTTAGAAAATTTGTATGTTTGCATGTTTTATGCATGGAGTGTGTATACTTACCAGCACAAAATTCTCCTCAGCCAGTTCTGTTCTCTGTTGGTTTCTAATGGTTTTACCTCCACCTTTTCCTTCTGCTGCTTCTATTCTTTAACCATTGTTACAGTCAATTGGTTGTTACTAAGCTGACCAGTCTGATTTAAGAGATACTGTATAAAACAATTTAAGTATTTGAAATACACTGAAAAGAATTTAGTGATGTGTCTCTAGGATTAAAACATTATCTGGAGCACCATCTTGTCATGCAGAGAGGCACCATCTAGCTAAACTTGGATTCCTAAGTTGTGGTGCTACAAACACCTGTGCATGTTGGCGGAGATGTGTGCAGTTTCCGTGAATGTGTGTAAATGCTTATGAATGTAGGATTTAAGAGTGCAAGTTCTTTTTAGTCATGAGTATATTTATCTTTCGTGTTTGTTTAGCCACTTAAATGTCTGAGTCTTGAGTGAGTTCCCCAGGCAAGAAAAATCTCAGAAGTGTAGAATGTTCGAATATTAGCTGAGATATCTGATTACTTTTGTTGATAATGTAAAAGGTTACCAAACATACTTTCCTAAAATCTAAAATTAGAAGCTGCTTTGTGTCTATAGTAAGTCTACACCCAAAATACTTAAAATACTGCCTTACTAAATTGTCAGTAAACTGCTGTCTCATCATTGTCCACAAATGAAGTTTGTTGCATCCCGGATTGAAGCTTTCCATATGTTCACTGTTTGCCTCTGCACGATTCCATTGCATAACTGTCTAAATTGCTGTCATCCACCACCTAACTGTTGGATGCTCTTTAAAGCATAAACAATCCCATGACCATAAACCTGCATGTTCACCTCTAAAAACCCTTCGACAGTCTAAAAATTAAATGCTGCTCTTTTGTGCTCTTTATGCTATGCATTGGGACAGAGGTCAGAACTGCAACAGGTAAGAGATGTTGACATTTCATGCTAAGAAAATGAAATGCCAACCATTATGACCTCCTAAATAGCGACAAGACTGGCCAAACCAGTAACAGTTAATTCTTTAAAAAACCCTACACAGAAGTAATGCTTAAAATTCCCCGAAACAGCCAAGAATTGCACTTGTGCTACCTCTTTTTCCTGGTGCAGTATAGGCAGTAGTTATTCGGTGCAGAGAAAGTCTGCCAGCAGTAAGTGATGTTAATTATCAGTTTTGACAATACTGCTTGACACCTGTGGTAAATGTTCCATTGATTTCATTAAGCCAAGCCTTTGCCCTTCAGCCTTGTATTTCAGACACCCCCATCCATATTTATACAATTTTAAAAGTATATGCCTTACATCCCAGATATTATAAAAGAGCTTCCAGCCCTTGAGTTGCAGCAAAAGGTTTGGAAAAAGGGCTTGGAAATACGGTTTTACTGTCAGAAATGTAACATGACTCTAAAACATAGCAGTAAGGACTGCAGACCATCCCTCTGGTCTGTCTACCCAGTTGAATACTTTGAAGTGTTGGGTGAGGAATGGTTAAATATTGGGGCTCCCAGTACGCAGCATGGCCAGCAGCGCGGTGGATAGGGACATGGCTGTGATGCCCAGAGCATGAGGAGCCCATTGGTATATCTAGTATCTATAGCCTTCTTGTCGCCTGGTCCAGATCAGGGCTCACTTTTTGAAGAGTGTTGAAATGACCATGTGCAAGATGGATTAGTTAAATTTAAAGGATGATTCCAGCTGGAGCAGACTTTCCTTGAGGATCACGCTCTGTCTTCCTCCCCTTCTAATTACCGAGTTCTCCATGAAGGACCTTGCTCTTCGGGCTGAATGCGGTGTTTCATTGACTGTGAGAATGGTGGTGGCTCAGAAGGGAGACCAGTAGGAGCATGAGGTCTCTTAACAGATGTTGGACCATACTGCTCAGTTTTCGTCCTAGGAAACTCGGGGCGGGGGGCTTTGCTTAGAAACTGATGGTACGAGGCAAGTATTGCAATAACTTTTAAGTGATTAAAAACTACCTGCATAGCATTTTACACTGTAGCATGCAAAATTGTTTTTGCAGAACTGTGTGTATCAATGGCAACTTCTCAAAAAAAAAAATAAAGGCAAGAAGAATTATCTTTCACCAGAAAGTTTAATGAAAATTAAACATATTCACTGTCTGTGTGGGATATCTGGGCTTTCTTAAACTAATGTGAACAAAAAGAGCAAAATTTCCCAAGAACTTCCTTCCTGCATTGGTGTTTATGTACTGGAATAGGACTGGCTTTTTCAGTTAGCTTTTGCTGTTATGAAAGACTCTTAAGCCCATTTTGTACAAAACCAGGAATGTCTGCTTGGTGGCTACCAAGAGATAAACAACTTCTTATTTAAAACAAAACAAATTCTTAGTTTTGTTCTTATAAACCAAAGAATTGATAAACAAAGCAACTCAAAATTGGTTGCTAAACCTGTGTAGAATCGATCCCCCTTCCCAGTAATGGCATCAACAGTGGATGATCTTCCTTCTCCAGAAAACACCAAATAATTGTACAGAATTGTAAATCAGTCGTTAGTCTGCAGGAGCTGAAGTTACCTCCTTCTGGCGTTCTTCTAAACGTGGCACGGTATTGGGCTTGAATTACTTGTTAATGTCTGTTGTACCAGATTTCTCTCTCCCATAGGACTTTTAAAGAAAATTCACCTTAAAGTAGTTTTTTATGAGTATACTTTTATTAGGCTTATGTAGAGATGTGACCCATGCTTTTGTGTGACATACAGAAGAAATCCTACAGAAACAAAGAATCTGTTAGTGCTACAAATAACAACTGTAGTCTTACCGCAAGCAGGGCTCTGGTGGTCCTCCTCTATTCATTGCAGAAGGCATTAGATGAAATGTGGAGTGGCTTTTATGGCTGAATGTCATTGTAATGATAATATATTTAAGAAATTTAATCAGGCAATATGGTAGTTCAATGACTAGGGTATATTTTTAGATAATTTCATGGCAAAGGAACTGTCACTATTTCATTCAAGACTCTCTAGGTGACAGAATTGATTAAAGAGAAGTTTACAGCCCAGTGGAAGGGGCAGAGGTCTTTTTCAATGTGCTTTGCAGCTTTTGCTGTCAGTAATTAACTTTTTTCTGTTTTTAAAAAAAGCAGATGGAAATTAGCAGAAATTGACTCTTGCAGATTTGTTTTAAATGTAGCTGCAATGGCAAAGATACTAATTAAATTTTTAAAAAATGACACATCACAAATTTTAACCTTTTGTTTTTAAAGATCCAAGAAAGCACTCTTGGCCAAAATCTAGGGGAAGCTACTGCCACTTTGTACTATACAAGGAGAACAAGGACACTATGGATGCCATTAATGTTCTGTCCAAATTTTTAAGGTAAGACTGTTGTTTCTGCCAGCCTGGCTAGCATGGAGTCCTCCCCCTGTATGTTTCATGTTACTGTAAATGTTATGCTTCAGAATAATGTAAAAGCAACACAAGTGATTACTATTGCCTAATTTGTAGCCAATGTTTAAAAAAAAAAAAGTTGTTATTTTAGAAGACCAGATATGAAATTTGTTAAGTTTTGGAAGGAGGTGAGAATGAAACAATGATCTCGGTAAATTTAATAGACTGTACCCTACTACTTCAGTGGAAAAAGGTCCGCAACTGATGTTGGCTGATCTGAGAAGGGATCAGCAGCTTAAAGCTTCAATGTGTGTAACCTGAATTAGAAACCATTTTTTTTCCCACTGTGTGAATATATGCAAGCGTGTTATGAACCTGTCAGATACTGTTGTGGTAATATGCTGATCAGTTCCTAAGCTGTTACGGTTGATAAACTTTTGTGTCATGTGTTAATTTCTCCATGGCAACAGAGTCTTAGTTCCTTTCACCCCATCAAGTGCAGCAACATAAAGATTCTCCAAAGGCGTGGTGTGAACACAGTGAATTGCAGGGGAAGGACTATTTTAAAACTGGGCCAATTCAGTGATCTACTCGTAGGGAAACTTCCCCGCTTCTCCCCTCCTTTTCCCTTCACCCTTTCTGTCCAAAAATAAATGTTTGTAATCTAGACTCCAACCAGTACACCACCAGTATTTGTGTTTGACAACAGAATAGTAGGAGCATAGTTTGGTGAAAAAATGTATGCAATGGCAATCCTGCTACCCCCTGGTGCCCATAGCTGGAATATTTCAAAATATTTCTTGTGTAACCCAGGCTGTAGAGTACAAAGGAAATTTTCCTCTCGAGGAGAGAAAGGGACGAAATTTTAAATTAACTTCTCATGTTCTGACATAATGTGCATGCATGGTATTCAAACAGACATGTTATGTGAAGTTTAAGAAAGAAATGGACATGAAATTTTCTTTAGTGAAATTAGTGGTGGCTGCACATTTGTGCATTGAGTGGATGTTTGTAAAGAAGTACTTCAAAGCTCATATTCTGAAATCACAGCTGTGGTAAAAGTGAATCTTTCTACGTGTAATTGAAACAGAGAAGTTTCCCTGCGCTTGATGTACTCATAGATGAGATCAGAAAATGTCACACGTATTTGGGGTGTCAAATTGTAGCCTAGTTCTGGGGAATATATGTATATTTTCTATTTTTAATATAGAAGATTAATAATTCTAGGTAATTATGCTGAAAGTTATGTTCGATCTGTGGCTATTTTAATATACATAATATCTGTTACTGTTGCTTTTAAGAGTGAAGCCAAACATATTTTCCTACATGGGAACTAAAGATAAAAGGGCTATAACAGTTCAAGAAATCGCTGTTCTTAGGTAAGTGAAAGTATACTGGAGTATTTGCACTCCTACCGTGACAGCTTGAATATCTCGCTAAGTACGTTGAAGGCTCAGTATGCATGTGACACAAATGGCGGTAATCCCTTTTTATTCCGTGGTGATGGCTGGTATTTTCAGTCAGTGGTGCTCGGAGTCATAGGCTGGGTTACATGTATGTGGCTGAAGCTGTGGGCCAAAGTGCCTGCCTGCACTTACGCTGCATGGCTCCCATGCAACAGCAGACAAACAGAATAACGCTGTGAAAATTATGTTCCATTTCCTTCCTGACTTTTGTTTCCCTCTTCCTCCATCTGCAATCCTATTTTCTTTCTCACTGAACTCTGAACAGCTCCAGAGAAGGCTAACCACTGCCTTTCCCCATCTCTGAGTAGCCAGAAGGGGCAAAAAATGATGAGGAACTTCTCCTGCCTTAACCTGCTCCTCTAAGTCACCTACTAAGAGAAAATAAAATCTATTTTGTCATATTCCAAGATAATTATATGGTTTCTGGGTGCTTGAAATTAGTGTTACATTCATAACTGAGAATGATGGATACCTTACAGTCGTATATTACAACATCTGTTTAGCCAGCTGGAATATTCTGCCTGGGCTATTACTTACAACCTTTTGAAAACCACACTCCTCAACTGAGGAATTCCAGGGTTTCAGAGCCAGAAATTTGATCAAATCCTTGTTAAAAGGAAGGTATTCCCTATTTATTCGTTTGTATTTTTCCTCTCAGTGGTTTGCATGTGCATACGTTTGCACAGGGAAAAGGAATTATTAAGTTGTGAATTAATAATTTGAGAAGCCCCAGATTCTCATTGCTGCGAGGCAGGTTTACAAAGCGATGACCATTAACCAAACTTGTGGTGTAGCCATCTCGGGTGCTGTTCCGTTTACTTTTTACACGATGACGTTTGATGCTGTGTCCGAGACCTTCAGTGTGTCGCAAGCATTGACTGGGGGGGACGTACTGATCTGTGGTGTCTGTTCAGTAGCGCTGCCGTGCCCGACTCCCCTGCGCAGCCTTGGAGAAGGGTGGCATAGGAGAGCAGACATTAGCATTTACCAGCCTGCTCTGAGCCGAGTACGCTGGCCATGCCAGTCGATACACTTGTCTAACGTGCTATAAATTTTAGCAGAAGTGTCGAAGAGCATCCTGGTAACGCAAAGAACAGAGTATGCTTCCAAAAGTACTGGGAACAAAAATGACAGATATCAGTGACAGATTGGATTTCATACTCCTTCATCTGCACTAGGCTTACACAGTGGTTAATTACTTCACTCTGTCTTTACTTTATGCCTGTGCTAACTAGAGTGTATTCATGGTGTAGTTACTCAAATAAAGCAGAGTTCTCCTTGTGGGGTACAGAATACATCAATATTGCAACATACTACTTTTTGAGTGCATACTGTAACATAGATGTGAAAAGAAAGTACTAACAGTCTTTGCCATGGTATACCTTTTCTCTTGTGTAAGTAGCCTTAAGAATTATCTGTTCTTTTCGATACTTCATTAAAATACTTTGAAAAGGCAACAATAGAAAATTGGGGAAACTGAATTTGCTGCTTTTTGTTTTGAAATGCCAGCATCTCTATATTTATTGAACTGTATTTTTCTAAGCATAGGTTGGTCACTGTTGTCTGTTTCTTTTTAGAATCACTGCACAAAGACTTGCTCATTTGAATAAATGTTTGATGAACTTCAAATTAGGAAATTTCAGTTACAAGAACCATCCACTGAAATTAGGAGAACTGCAAGGGAACCATTTCACTGTTGTTCTCAGGTAATATGTTAGTATGCATTGAGACAATTCTGTTAGAAATCTTTTTCTATAAATAGTTAAGGGATATCAGTGCATCTTCTGTTATAAAAAAGAAAAGTCCTGCTATTGACAGGACTCTGTTGAATTTGACAAGTTCCGTATAATGTTGCCATTGAGCTTTAATATGGGGATCACAACAGAGTGTAAGCCTTTAATAATCTGTCTATAACTTTTTTTTTTTAAATGCTAGAAACATAACGGGAACTGATGACCAGATAGAGCAAGCAATGCAGTCTCTCAGGGAAATTGGATTCATTAATTACTATGGAATGCAAAGATTTGGAACCACAGCTGTTCCTACGTATCAAATTGGCAGGTATGTGTTGTTTTAATCCCCTTTAAAAAAATAAAAAAATTATCCCTGTATAACTTCTCATGTATTTTGGGGAATGTTTTTCTAGCATATTGCATGTGCCAGTTTTAATTTTAGATTGAAGAAAGAACTTGTTTCTCAACTTACTTCAGCAAGTATCTTGCATAATACCACTACTTTTAATATTGCATAAATCTAAACACTTAATACTTCTTTTTTTTTTGATAAATTGTTTAAATCTCCTTAAAATATATCTAGTCAGTTCTTAATAAACTTTACTGTTTGACTCTTAGAGCTATTCTACAGAACAATTGGAATGAAGTAATGGATTTGATATTAAAACCACGACCAGGAGGTAAGGACTGAAAAATGACACATCAAGTGTTTCTGCCTCTCCTTCTCCAAGAGTTGTCTGTTTGGGAAATACACGTTTAGATTTTGATTCTTTTAATTTGAAAGGATGTTTGTGAGGACAGCTTTACACATGCTAAACTTCAGCCAGTTCAGCAGTGGAGAAGCAGTCTTCAGAGTCTCTGCCTCTCTGCTGCTCTTGCCTTGCTGCGCAGTTTCTTGCAGTGGAGGTGAAAAGGGACCTGAATACTTACACACAGAGTCTGCTCAGACTGCATGTGAAGCCTTGTAACCTCAGCTGTTCTGTGCTTCTGTTAATCTGTGTAATGACCGTGACTGAAACTTTAATTTTTGAACTGTTTTAACAAAAGGTGAGATGGATGCTTTTTTGGCGTGTAGTTGAAATAATTTTATTTTACATCTTTGTTCTAGCTGAAAAGGGGTACTTAGTAAAATGCAGAGAAGAATGGGCAAAGACTAAAGATCCAGCAGCAGCCCTCAAGAAACTACCTGTAAAAAGGTGCGTGGAAGGACAGCTTCTACGCGGACTCTTAAAGTATGGAATGAAGAACATAATCTCTGCATTTGGCATAGTGAGTGTAAAAGTGCTGCGGGGTATTTACTGGAATAAACGCTCATTTGGTGGTATCATGATGAATTTGAAATAGACTTATAGATGCTTGATGAGTAATATCTTTATGCTGCTTTTTTGCTTGAAGTACTGCCACATGGTAACTGATGACATGTGTAATTAATGTATGCATAATAAGCTTCACAGTTTATACAACATTCTCTCTGGTACTTTGGAAGCCATACGGTTACACGAGTAACCATGTACAATACAGATCGGGGAATTGTGTGAAAGTTCAGTATCAGAGTTTTTCTGTTGCTTTAAAAGTATAAATCAAACTGATGGTGTGCTAATCATCAGCTTGGCATAGAGGGGGTGGATTCACTGTCATTTTCAAGTACTGTAATCAAGACCAAATCTTTGGAGAAAATAATCTCATCACCAGCAAACTATTGGGCCCATTGTAGGAGGAATAACTTCTTGTTTATGAAGAAGATAATTAGAATAACACTGTGATTTCACATCTCCAAAGTTTACTTGAGATTTCAGGAGGTTGAGTATGATTTCAGTGTAGCCCCATGTGTTTGAGTTGTTGAACAGAAAAAAAAAATTTTAACTTTTGAATTTAAGCACAGAGGTTTTTTTGTCCCGATTTCAAATGTATAAAACCATTATTTCTTCACATACTTTTTTCCCAAATACTGAACAAAACCCAAATCTGTATACCAAGAAATTGTGTTAGTTCTGTTGTTGGAGAAGATGACATTTCAATATATGTCTTTTTCGTTGCTATTGAGAGAAAAAACTAAAAATACCTCTTTCTAATGTTTCTTTTTTTTTTCTTTACCTCTAGATACCAAGAAATAATCGTTTAATGTATATTCATAGCTACCAGAGTTATGTGTGGAATAATATGGTGAGCAAGAGAATAGAAGAATACGGGCTTAGAGCTGTACCAGGAGATCTCACGCTTAAAGGAGGTAAAATCAGACAACAAAAATCCAGTGATGCTGTGTAGTTCAAATTCCTAGGAAAACAAGGCACATCTCTGTTTATGTGATGCTGCATACACGTTTTCTTTTCCTTCACCCATTTTAGTCCAGTGATTTCTGAATCCATTGGCAAATTTAGTCAGATTTTGCAAGGAATCAGAAATGTGGTGTACACTTCCATGAGCTGTTGGTTTGCTAATTTTTCCAAATAGCTGGATAGGGAAGAGAGACTATGAAGGACTGATTGTCCTCAAGAACGAACTCAAACCTAGTTGAGCTGTGGAGAACTATGGAAGAATGTTATGAATGTTTTAACCACAGAAGCTTTTGTTTGCATTAGTATCTTGTAAAGCGGAGACTCCACTCAGTTAAAACTTTCTTTACTTGGATGTGCTCTGGCATTTCCCTGGGGTGAGAATATCCACAGTATTTCTCCTTCATGTATGCCTGATGTCTGGTTAGGGGACTATTCATCTAGCAGTCCTTACTTCATTCGGCTTTAAATGGCACCGGAGGCCGGGTTGTGATTCTGCCAGTAACTGTGACAGCCTTGAAGACCGTTACTTCTTTTCTTGGAAATGCTGTCTGTTAAGTGGAGATAAAACACAGTAGTTATCCTTCTCAAAGTAGGCTTGTTTTGCTTAAATGGTTCGTTTTAAATTTAGCAAATGTTAACTGTCACAGGTATCCATACGGGTAACTCTTCATTTTTCGGTCCTGCCTGTAGCCACAGCTGTTCATATCGAAGAAGGAGATGTTGATAACTACACTATCCACGATGTAGTGATGCCATTGCCTGGATTTGATGTGATTTATCCAAAGCATAAAAGTAAGTCTGACCGTTAACTTACGTACTCGTTCTGAAAATGTAAGTCTGCTCTAAGATTGTTCTTAAAAGGAGGATTAGATCTAGTCAACCTTGGTGACCATTGAAAAAATACACTATTTCAGAGTTCTGATACATTACTGTCAGCCTCTCCCATTGTGATAATAATAGTCTGCATTGTAACTTGTTTCGTTTAACATAAATCTGTGTCGTATTTCTTTTTGGCGAGTAGCTTTTCCAAGGAAATAAATCTACTGAGGTAAAATTACAGTGCAAGGGGAGAAAAATCGTGAAATGTTAGTTGAAGAGTGTATGCATTTGATGTTTAAATTAGAAAACAAACCAAACGTCTAGAGTTTGTAACCCAAGCAAACACTTGAAGTTAGGAAAAGAACCAGATCTGCTTAATTAAATATTAACCAATATGAATGTTAAAAAAAAAAAAGCATATCTTTTAAAGTGTATTGGATCTAAATTATTTTTAATGGAATAGGTTGAGTGATCTATAATTACTTGCATGAAACATGATGCTATTATTAAGGGATAGAGTTGTAGAATTATTTCGGTTGGAAGGGACCTCAGGAGGCCATCTAGTCCAACCTTCTGGTCAAAGCAAGGTCAGAGCTGTATTTAGGCCAGCTTGCTCAGGGCTTTGTCCTGTCAGGTCTGCAACTTTCAAGAACAAATAGTCTCTAAGTTCTCCTCTAAGTCTTCTCTAAGCTAAAGAAGCCCAGCTCTCTCAGGCTCTCCCCACAGGCCATGTGCTACAACCCCTGGCCATTGGGGTGGTCCTCCACTGGACTCATTCAAGTTTATCAGCATCTACTTTGTATTGGACAGTATTCCCAGTGCAGTCTCATGAGAGCCCAGTAAAGGGCATTGTTCTTGGCGTAGCTATGGTTAAGCTCCTGTTGTTATTAGCTTTTGCTGCTGGCAGGGTGCTCTAAGTCTCGTTTCCACTGGAAGTCCCAGGTGACCGTCAGCAGAGTTGCTCCCTAGCCTGTTCCATTGCAAGCAGTTAATCACTCTCAGGTATGGCACGTTGTCCTTGCTGAATTTCATGAGGTTCCTCTTGGACCGTTCCTCTAGCCTGCCTAGGTCCCTCTGAATGGCAGTCCTGCCCTTGGCTGTATTGACTGCCACCTCAGCTTGATTTTGTTTGGGGTGAATTCCAGCTTCTCCTCCATGTATGCTGTTAAAGGTATTTAACAGGACACATCCCTGTTCCTTGAGGAACTCTGCTTGTAACCAGCTTCTAGGCAGAGGTCAAACCAGTGTTGACCATCCTTTGAGACGATAAGCCAGACAGTTCTTTACCCAACTAGCAGTCCACCCACTGTAATGTTCTAACCTTGGATGCAAGGATGCTGTGGGAACATGTCAAATATGTTGCATGCAGGCAGCAGCCCCTGCTCTCCCCTTATCCACAGATGTAGTAATTTCATCATAGAAGGCAGTAATGTTGGTGGCTTTTTTGTTTATTTTTTTCTTCCCCTTTGGTAAAACCATGCTCATTATTACTCTCACTGTGTGCCCAGAAACATGTTCCAAGAGGATTAGCTCCATTACTTTTCCCACAGACTGGAGTGAGTCTGAGTGGTCTGTAATTCCCTAGATCATCCTTCTTGCCCTTTCTGAAGATGGGTGCAACACTTAGTTTTCCGCAGTCACCGGGGGCCTCCCCTGATCTCCACAGTCTTTCAGAGGTGATAGAGCAAAGCTTTACCAAGACATGAGCCAGCTTACTCAGCTTGTATCTTATTCCACTACTGGTGGTCCCTCTGTTTCCTTAACATCGCCTCTAGGAACGTAGGAGACCTTGCTGGTCAAGACTGGGCAAAGGAGGCACTGAGACCATCAGCCTAATGTCTGTCATTAGACCAGCTGCCCCGTTTAGCAGCAGGCCAACATTTTCCTCGTTGTATTCTTTTATTCCTGACGCTGCAGTTCAACTCTTGTTGCTCTTGATGTCTTTTGCTAATTTCAACTCTAGCTGAGCTTTGGCTTTCCTGACACCATCCGTACATATCCTGGGATGTTTGTATATTCCTCCTTCGTAGCTGGCCCTAGCTTTTACCTACTGTATGTGTCCTTGCATACGAGCTTAGTCATGATTTCCCTGCTTAGCCAAATGAGTCTCCCAGTACGTATGCTTGTTTTCCTCAATATTTGCTTGAACTGCTCTTGTCTTGGTTGTCCGTAGAAGACCAGTCAGGTCTCTTGAGACCCTCTGCCTATCAGAGCTAAGTCCTAGAGCTAGGATCCCATTTATCATCCATCTCTGAAACACCTGGAAGGTAGAGATCTGTTTATGATGAGGCGTGGCACTGAACCACATTGAGTTAAAAGACTGGAAAGAAAAGCTGCAATTTTTTACGATCAATATATTTATACTGGGATTTGCCCACAGTAAGCGTAACTTATTCCTGTTTAAAATTCCCAACTGCGTGAAGTGATGCTGGCAGTTGCACTGCAAATTAAAGGCACCAGACAGCATTTTAGCTGCAGTATATTCTTCTGTTTCCATTGCCTTCCCTGTCTTCCCCAGGTGTGCATGCACACACCCTTAGTTAAGGATACAAAACTGTAACAGAATTACTCCTTCTGTGGGCAGTGTACTCAAAGGTCTGTACCAAATAATTTCTTCAGAGGGCTCTCTTCAATCATTTCACTCTGCTGCTTTTTCAAAGAGAGAGCAATGGGTAGTCTGACCCAATTTTTCTTCCTCCATGTACTTGAGATTAGTCTGGTGTAGTTCAGGTAATTGGAAAGCATGTATGAGAAGTCAGTGAAATGTCAATAGAATATTTTGTAAATTGTGTTTTCAGCTGAAATTTTGATTTGCTAAGATTCTTTCTTGGCTACTGCCTCTACTAATCAGGTTGTAGAAACAAACATTGTAGGTAACAAGATTTACCAGAAGTAATTTTAAACTACTGTGTAATATCCCATATATGTTGAAAAGTACTAAATCTAAGGCAAGGAATGATCCCGTGAAAACGGGCTGTTTCAGTTGGCTGCACCACGCTCTATTAAATACTTTCCTCTCTTGCAGTTGGTGAGGCCTACAAGGAAATGCTAGTGGCTGACAATCTTGATATCAACAACATGAGGCATAAGATTAGAGATTACTCACTTTCTGGAGCTTACAGAAAGATTATTATTCGGCCTCAGAATGTCAGTTGGTAAGTAGGAGGATAAAGGAAATTACCCTTGAATTGACAGCATGGAGTGTACATGGGATGACTGAATACAAGAACCATTAGATGAGCCCATGGGATGTACATGTAGACTGAAGCACAGGGAGGGAGGAATCTCTCTGCATTTCCTTCCTGTTTATTGTGCCGCTGAAGTTGAACCATAGCCTTACGTCTTCCCTGGGCCCTTGGTTCTGTGATGCACGAGTGTCAGAGACATCTGTCTAGTTGTTAACACTCCTTGCAAGGGCTTGTCTCAACACTGCATAGATAATTACTTATGTTAAAACTATGATAGATAATAATAAAAACAGGGTTTTGTTGTAGTCTTGCTATGAGAAAGTTGATCTCCAGTAACCGATCTGTCATTTAGAAAGATTTGTATCACTTAAACCTACTAAATCCCTGTTGTTAGAGATACAACCTAGTTGTCACGGCAACGGAAGAATTACCTATTAAACAGGTTACTGTACAAACCTGCAGAAAGACTTGATCACTGATGCATAGAAAAAAATATACAGGGTTTAGAAGGGGAGACAAAAAATACAAACATTTACACTTTATTTTAATTAGTGCTGATGTTTAAAGTTTATCTACTTCCCAGTTAATTTTCCCAGCCTTGTCATTATATATGGAATGATTTCTGTTAAATGAATGGCAGAAAGAGTAGAATATGTATTTAAGCCTTTTCAAAGAAGTTTAGATGGCTTTCTTCAAAATGAAGGCTTCCTCCCCCCAAGTATTCTTCAAGTTGACACCATTCTTCCCATAATTTCATAAACTATATTTGTTGTATAGCTGGAAATCCTGACAGTCCGTGAGGGAAAACAGATGAGTTACACAAAGAAACTTCTCACTTTTTTTCTTATTTTTTTTACAATCTTCATTAAACAGAGGCAAGTCTTCTATATAAAGCTTTATCAGTTATTGCACCATAAATGCCGCCTTACCTTATTAGAAATTCCATTCCAGTTGTAACTGCCAAATTTGAATAATAATAGTATTATATAATAAAAATATTATTTTATATAAATTTATAATATATATAATTTTAGTCTAAATAATTAATAATTTACAAATCTGATGTATATTATGAAGGGAGGTTGTTGCATATGACGATCCCAGAATCCCATTATTTACTACGGATTTGGATAAGCTGGAAGGAAAACCATTACCAGTTCTTCCTACAGGTAAGTTGATTTTTCTGCTGATGTTTGCAGAAAAGAAGTTTCATCTCACTGTTACTTTGAACTGCTACATACAGAGTGAAAGCGCTTTTAAGGAAGAGCTTTCATTTAACTAGACTGTTAAGCAATGGTATTTAAAATATCCAAAGTTAGGTGTCTAAATAAGGACCCTTATTTCTCAAGAGTGCGAGCAATTCTTCCAGCAGTCTGTATTTTCTTACAGACAATGTAAAATCAAGTAAATGCTTGGCAATAAATGTCTGTGAAATCTGAATTCTGACACTGTTTTCCAGAAGCAGCGAAGAGTGAATTCAGTTTTTAACGAACAAAAGTTTATTTTGCTTTAAAAAGAAGAAAACCCCAAAACACCACTTACTGCTGAGAGAAAATGTTAAAAAGAAGTTGTTTTATGAAATTCCACTGTGGATTGTAAATTGCAGTGTGGTGGTGGTGGTGGTGGTGGTTTTGCTTTATGGGTTGGGGGGTTGGTCGTGGAAAATTTTAGTCCAGTTTAGATGGCCTCCAGAATAAGCATGACTTCATGCCCTTACCAACGTTTTCTTGTTTGTGTCTCCTCTTACCCCTTGTGATAGATGGTAAATTCAGGGCACTAAAGATGGAGTTCTCCCTTCCCCCATCCACTTACGCTACGATGGCGATTCGAGAAGTTTTGAAAATGGACACAAGCATAAAAAACCAAACGCAACTGAATACCACCTGGTTACGCTGAACAAACTGAAAAAATGACTTCCATTTTAACATATATAAAATGTTTTCCTATTCACATGTTCTGTACAAATCTTTAAAGATGGTAGTAAGAGATTTGTATTTTTTAAAGTTTTTATTAGTGCTAGCATTTCAGTAGTCATTTGCAAAGATGGTGGTTGTAATCTAATGCAGATCTTAGAGACTGGTGCTTTTTAACGAATGAGTAAGTTGCTTGAGGTGTGCCACGGGTGCATCTTTAAGAAATGAGCTTGTGATAGTTTCAGACCTGGAAGAATGTTTAGCTTGCCTTTTTTGTTTCTTTGGCAAGCACCGAATGTTTTCATGAGTTCAGCACACCTTGAAGTCTCTTCAAATACATTAAATTACAGCTTAGGACAGTGAGTTACAACAAAATTAAGGTATCGGTGAACATTTATATCGCAAGAGTTTTTGCCAGTAGCATTTGCACTGATGCAGTAGAGCATTGTTAGCAAGGCTTTTTCTGTGCTGTACAGCTGTTTTAATTAATTGGTCTTTTCACTGGGAAAATACTTCTGTGCATTTTCCAGCTTTACCAATACCTGTACCAAAGAACAGGTACTGAGAATAAATTAACCTAGAAGTTTAAGTGTGTATCAGTAACTACTTCCTTTACACATCTCGTCTGACAGGGGAAAAAAAAATATTATAGAGCTGTTCTGAAAAGGCGTTGCATTTCTAGCCTCTTTCTAAACCAAACCAAAAAGCTGGTGCTGCCGCAGTGCTGTGACGAGGGGCCGCTCACCGCGCTGCAGGGCGCGGCGGCTGGCGGCGCCTTCCCGCCCGTGGAGTGCCTCAGCAGGGGACGTGGCACGAGGCGGCCGAGGCTCGTGGCCCAGCGGGGCCGCGCTGTCCGCACCGGGAACGACACCGGCGGCTCCGCCGAGCGCAGCCTTCCCCGGGGCCGC
>Ga0065711_1034899_pt1 | contig 23082 bp, 15 predicted proteins | sample Hoacrofraction12_FD_59098 | JGI IMG/M metagenome (GOLD analysis project Ga0065711, IMG submission 59098) | Hoatzin crop microbial communities from Cojedes, Venezuela - Epithelial fraction 12 v2 (version 2) | ecosystem: Host-associated > Birds > Digestive system > Esophagus > Crop | place...
TGGTATGGAATCCCGGGCTCTGTTTGGCCAGGTGGGGTCAGCCCCCACCCCCCGGCTGTGCCCCTTCCTGGAGTCCGGTGAAAATTAACCCTGTTCTGGCCAAACCCAGGACAATCTTTTGCACTTATTTTTTTCTTTGAATTACAGTCTCAACTTGTGACTACAGCCCCATTGCATAAATCTCTCTACAAACGTATAACAACAAAAAACTTCTTCTTGCAATGGATTTTCAGGCCAGGATGGGATACAGAACTTAGATGTAGTGAAGGATCATATGCAATTACAGATAACAAGAGAAGTATGTGTGGGAGAAGTTGTGACCACTTTGGTAAGCAAAGGCCTTTACAGAGCAGTTGACCTCTTTTGAGATTTCTGCAGGAATTATGGAAGGGAAATATTTAAATATCTAGTGGGCAAGATGATAGCTTTTGTCATTTTTACAGAACCAGATTCTTAGCAAAAGGCTGGCAAAATAGTGAAGCTTTAGTGCCACTATCTCAAGATAGAAAATTGAAGTCTTTCTCCAGATTTGAACTAAGAGTTGTCCAAAACCACTTCAGCAGTAAATGTCCTCGTGATCATTCAACTTGTATATTTTTGTCAGATGCAATCAAGAATTCTTAACAAACATCCTGGTGGACCTTTTTGTCTGTGATCATGGATCATTGACCTTTTTTTAAGATCAGTAGTATTGACCTTTTTTTAAGATCAGTAGTATTGCATTATTTACACTTTAAAACATCTACCAGGGATAAAAGCCTGGATGATAGAATAAGTGCGGTTCTTACTTAGAGTACCAGGCCAAGCAGGAGCACCAGTAGTTGAGGGGCACAATCAGATTTAAAATTAATTTTGTCTAATTTGAGATATGGTCTAGAAAAACAAAGAAAAGAACGGAATATGTGGTTCAATAGGGCCAAGTGGAAGGTACTGTATATAGGCAGAAATAATCTGTTACATTAGCACGTGATGGGGAACAGCAGTTCTGCAAGAAATGATCTGGGGTTTACTGAAATTGAGCCATCAACAACATGCTGTTGCAGGAAAAACAAACTTTCTGGTGCATAAGCAGAAAGGTAGTATTTTAAGGCTTGTGAAATAATCCTTTTGCTCTGTTCAATACTGGTAAGCTTGTAGCTGGACACTGTCCAGTTGTAACACTACAGCCTGGGTCAGAGACTCTCTGGCGGTTGAGTACAGGAGACCCTCCCTTGGTGGGGCCACGGTCCGAGCCCAGGGCATCAGGCACCTCTGTGAGAACAGAGACAGTCTGAGGCTGAGACTTCAGCCTGCAGAGCTGGGGACTGGCATCTTTATGACACTGCTGGGGTGGGGATTGAAGGCCCTGAGATGGGCTGTGATGCGGTCCTGGGCCATGGGCAGGGCTGGGGGAGGCCCTGGGTGAGATGGATCAGTGCCAGCAAAGAGCTGTTGGTGTTGCCATCAGGGCCCGGTCACCAGTTTCAGGAATTGCACACCAAGAAATATTGGACCTTTCAGAAACTGTTAAGAGAAGCGTAATCTGAGATGTAGGAAATGTAACCCAGCAGCAAAGTTTGAAAGGAAAACTTGTTTGGCTGTGTTCAGGTGTTGGCTTCAGATGTTGTCTCCTAATAAAAATAAAGAACAATATTATAAGAAGAGTAAAGAAGTAAAGCAACACAAAGCAAGAAATAATGTACTTTAGAGGATACTTCTATTTTGGTATTTCTATCTGACTGATACATATTTCACTGAAGAAAGAAGGCATTCAAACTGCATTAGTAGATTTCTGAAGAGTGTGGTGGATGTCACTTAGATGTGATGACACTTGTCATCACCACATGTAAACTTTATGCATAATGTATTCTTGACTGATATTCACCTTTGCATTTCAAAACTTCATTTACTCTGTGTTAATTTAAATTTTACATACAGCAGTATGGGAAGGGGAGAAGTTAAGAAGTTAAGAATTTCCTTTTAAAGAAACATCAGCTTCTAGCATCTCAATTTTAACAATTTCTGCAGCACAGGGAGGAATTCTTTATTCATCCTTGATGGGCTATTAACCATTGAAATGTACCTGTTCATCTTCCATTATTTCAATAGCTCAGAGTCATAGATGCTTGTACTTTTACTCTCATAATGCTTTGTATCTTAGCAGACCTCAGTATTTTGTATGAGCTGAACATACAAGGCCACATTCTCATTCCATTGACACTCTCTTGACTCAGCAAAGAGAGAGTCTGGCAGAAGTCCAACCTCTTCTCTCCAGTCTGTGTTTGGCATAGGGTCAGACCCAACACAGTTGCCCATCCCTGGAAGCAGACTAATCCCCGGAAGGTAGGATTTATCCTTTGGGGTGCAGTGGGTGTTTATATGTATTTTCTGTATCTTAGAGCAGTAGTGTAGCAACCTGAATGACAATTCAGCTGGACTTCCCTTTACCACCGCTCATTTGCTGTAAGAGTTTCTCAGAAGCAGCAGAACAAAGGTTGCTGAAAGACTGCACTGAATCCTTCAGCTGTTCTGAACTCATCCGTTCCCAAGCCAGATCCACTGACACCTGTTTTGGCCTTCTCAGTACAGAAATGCTCTCACTGCGCTCTCCTGGGAAGCACTGTTTTTACCCAAAGACTAAGTCTATTCCACCTTGCCAGCTTGTCTCCCATTTTATTTTTATATAGCCATGGGGTATCAGTGCTATGCTGAACTCCAGATGCCTGAAGCTATAAAACTCTGACATTTATATCCTTCAATGACTGGTGTCATTACTGACAATCTATGCTCTGAAACTCAGTTACCTGGACACTGTGGAATGGGCCTTCCATGCAGGCAGCGCCTGTAACCAAAGAAAAGCAAACTTCAAAGGTCTTATGGTAAATGAGGAGCTTTTGTTGCCTCTTTGCAAAGTAGCAAGCAGAGTCAATTTTTTCACATATTATAAGTGTGACATTAGGGAATGCTTATGACTTCTGCATCTCTGTTTCAGCCTGGCTCCTGGCTATACATTTGCTGAGGACACTCAGGGAATGATCTACTAGGTAAATCTTAATCTAGGCTAGAACTTTCTTTTTGCCATCTCTTTTTTAATGTAGAATGATGTTTCCAACAAAGGAGGTATTCTGAGGAGGTGGATTCCCAATAAACGTCTCTTAGCTGACTCCAGTATCATGTTGTCGATGTTGCTTTCCTTTGTCATGGCTTTACACAAGCTATTGGTGTGGTGAGACTAAAGCACACAGGGAAATTCTCACTCCAACAGTCTTCTGAGTCATATAATGATTATAGTGAGAGTCCAGAAAGGGAGAGAAAGAGTTGCTGCCAGCTTGGGAAGATTGCCAATGTAACACCCATCTATAAGAAAAGCTGGAAGAAGGATCCTAGGAACTACACGCCTGTCAGCCTGACCTCGGTGCCGAGCAAGGTTATGGAGCGATTCATCCTGAGTGTGCTCACCAGGCATGCAAAGGACAACCAAGGGATCAGGCCCAGACAGCATGGGTTCATGAAAGGCAGATCATGCTTGACCAACCTGATCTCATTCTATGACCAGGTGACCCGCCCAGTGGATGAGGGAAAGGCTGTGGATATTGTCTATCTGGCCTTGACACTGTTCCCCACGGCATCCTCCTGGAGAAACTACCTGGCCATGGTTTAGATGGGTGCACTCTTCGCTGAATAAAGAACTGGCTGAATGGCTGAGTGCAGAGAGTGGTGGTGAATGGAGTTAAATCCAGCTGGTGGCTGGTCACGAGTGGTGCCACCAGGGCACAGTTTTGGGTCCGGTCTTGTTTAACATCTTTATCAATGATCTGGATGAGGGGACTGAGTGCTCCCTCTCTAAGTTTGCAGATGCCACCAAGTTGGGTGGGAGTGTCGATCTGCTTGAGGGCAGGAAGGCTCTGCAGAGGGATCTGGACAGACCGGATCGATGGGCCAAAGCCAACTGTATGAGTTTCAACAACGCCAAATTCTGGGTCCTGCATTTGGGTCACAACAACCCCATGTAGTGCTACCAGCTTGGGAAAGAGTGACTGCAAAGCTGCCCAGTGGAAAAAGATCTTGGGGTGTTGGTTAACAGCCAGCTGAACATGAGCCAGCAGTGTGCCCAGGTGGCAAAGAAGGCCAACGGCATCCTCGCTTGTATCAGGAATAGTGTGGCCAGCAGGCATAGGTAGGTGATTGTGCCCCTGTACTCGGCACTGGTGAGGCTGCACCTTGAGTACTGTGTTCAGTTTTGGGCCCCTCACTACAAGACGGACATGGAGGTGCTGGAATGTGTCCAGAGAAGGGCAACGAGGCTGGTGAGGGGTCTAGAGAACAAGTCTTATGAGAAGCAGCTGAGGGAGCTGGGGCTGTTTAGTCTGGAGAAGAGGAGGCTGAGGGGGGACCTAATTGCTCTCTACATCTACCTGAAAGGAGGTTGTAGTGAGGCAGGTGTTGGTCTCTTCTCCCAAGTAACTAGTGATTGGACGAGAGGCAATGGCCTTAAGTTGTACCAGGGGAGGTTTAGATACGATATTAGGAAAAATTTCTTTACTGGAACTGTGGTCAAGCTTTGGAATAGGCTGCTGTAGTTGTTGTCCAGGGTGGTGTTTGAGTCACCATCCCTGGGGGTGTTCAAGAAATGTGTAGATGTGGCACTTTGGGATATGGTTTAGTAGGCATGGTGGTGTTGGGTGGATGGTTGGACTTGATGATCTTAGAGGTCTTTTCCAACCTATGATTCTATGATTCTATGATCTTTGTCCCCTGGAAGGTGCCAAGGTGTTAAGAGATTCATGAGAGAAGGAGGTCAGCGGCATGAACTTCTGCCACATTACATGAAGTAAAGAAAAGAGCCCAAAGAAAAAATTCCAGACTATACTGTCCTATTTCTAGGAGAGGAATTTGAGGAAGGCGTGCTTCAAACCACTGAAAGGAGATTGTAAATTGTGAGGAAATACCAGAGAAGTATATGACAGGTATGGCCCAAGGCAGGAGTCTGAGACAGCACCGAAGAACAGTTCTGGTGTTTCACTCGGTGCTAGTCATAGTATAGTCAGGCATGTCTGACCAAAGATTTTTTTTTCCCCACAAAACTCTACCAAGAAAAGGTTTGCTGGGTTTTCTTGTCAAAAAGAGAAAAGCTTTCAAAGATATTCCTAACACAAATCTAGTGGTTTAGATACTCATCTGAAGTAAGGGAAATAAATCTTCCAATTCCTATTCTGTCTGATTCAGGGCAGGATTTTAAGCTACATCTTCAGACCTTTTGCTGGCCCCTAAACACACAGGTGCTGAGACAATCTTTGTCTGACCCGCTAAGTGTGGAACCATTTGTACAAAGGAGAATTGCTTGAACAAAAGCATGAAGCTGACCCACCCAGAGTGACTCCACTCTTTCCCAACTACCTGTGACTGTGTCTCACACGGAAATAGCTAGTACCAGAAGTTGTAGGGGGATACTGCAATTTCATTCAATCCGCTCTTTGGCATGTAGGTTTCATTCACCTAAGCACTTGATTCACATCATATATTCAGTCAGGATCACCAAGATAATTTTGATAATATCTTACTTGAAATCACTTCAGTCTCTGAATCCTTCGGATGTAGGAAAACCTGCTGGGCACTCTCACAAATTTTCCATGTATATTAGAATAACTGCCTCAGAACAACAGAATGACGTTTATGTTTTTTCCCCCTAAAAGTACAGTGCAGCCAGAGGAATGCTGGATGGGCTGAAGACAGTACAATTGGTATGGCTCATGCCATTAAATTTGGTAAAAACAACAGGGATGATATATATATGCAACGTCTTCCCTAACATCTATGCTTTGACATCAGAGGTGTTTACTGTCCCCACAACAATTTGGAAGCCTGGAGCTGTATTGTACTAGGCCTTTGATTTTGCTGCAATGAAGAGGCTGAAATGCAAATGAATATTTCTAATGCAGAATAATAATCACTTTAGTTGGATGAGCAGTAAATGTGCAGAATGATCTAGGCTGAAAACAGGTGGTTTCAGCAGAGCTGTGGGATCCTAAAAACACCAGGCAGAGTTTCAAGTAAGCAGATTAGAAAAAGATCATTCTCTATGTCACAGTTAAATTCTCCCATTTATTTGAGGAGGGTTGGTGGCTAACTGCCAAGACAGAGGACGCACTCAAGAGACCCTTTCGCTAAATGAGATCTGAACTTCTATAGCTCCACCACAGCTTGATGAGTTGGAGGTGAAAGCTACGCTTAAGTGCTGGGAAGTGGACGATGAGGACTAATTGGGTGTCCATGGAGAATGGAGTGAGTTTCTTGCATTTCTGCTTCATACTTTTAAGGAAAAAAGGGGTGATGTTTCTCTGTTCAGAGAAATGAGACTGCCCATAGGGTAAGAGGCCCCTCTGTGTTAAGAGGAGCAATTAGAGGAGGAAGGTTGCCCGCCCTTACAAAGGCCTGAGAACACAGAGGAGTAGAAAGTGTCTGGGTGAAGAAGTGCTGCACAAAGGCAGGAGCAAGAGGATATCTTGGTTGATTGCTCCATGACACATAGCTAGCAGAAATTTTTTTTCTTCTAAGGAATGCTTTCCTGCTCTCTTCCCTGGGTTCTCCCAGAGCTGCTTGGAACTGTGCCTATGAATGGGCTGTTTGGTCTGGAACATCCTTTATTTGCCTCTGCCTCTCTCTGGGTGTCTTGCTGATGGCAGCTGATGTGCGGTGACATGCTGGCGTGCCACCCACAATGACAGACACATCATTAGGGAGTCTCTCAGCACAGCTTCCAGTTGCCTTTGCAAGTCTGGAACAATCTTCCTCATCTACCCCTACCACTCCGTCTAGTGGGTAGGGACAGAGAAACCCAGACAAAATGAGGAGCAGTTCAGCAATCACAGCAGTACTGTAAAGGATTTAGGATACTGTGATGGTTGACTTTTAAGTGCTAGAAACACTAGGTCAGCCCAAACTATCCAAACATTTATTTGCACTTGTTGAATGAATGTTGCTCTTCTTTAGTCAGTAACTATGTGCAGCCCAAGCTCACAGGGATGTGCGCTGCAGTCCTGTTACCAGTATCCATGACTAAACTGGGAAACACAGACCTAAAAGCATATCTAAAGATGAAACTCAGACTGGCAGAGAGATGGGCTGATTATGTCCCCAGGCTTTTACCAACTGTAGTAGCAGTTATTGCAGCACCTTTAACAGGTCTGTTTTGACTGAGATCTAGCGACTTTTCTGACTCAGCTGCAATCAAAAAAATAATCCGTGATCTTTATTTCCTCTCTTTGAATAAAAGAGTTTCTGTTTCCAGTTGCCAAATGCGAAATCAATCCCACACACTTCCTTCCGAAGACAATGAAACTTCGCATGCATTGTTCTACTACTTCATTTCTGACTGTCTGTCATATTTTCAAATAAGAGATAAGACTGAAGACAAAGTTTTGTTATTAAGTAACCTCCTCCATCTCTCTGCTTATGCAAGATTGACTCCTTGTTCTGTTTTGCCCAGTCTTCAATGACTAAAATGAAGCACTGCCTACCATGGGCATGTTTCTCTCTGGCTAACGGTCATTGTCATTAGTCTATTTCTTAGAGGTCAATCTACAGGTATTTTTGCTCTGTGTCATTCTATACGTTCTATTTCTCTTCCTGCACCATAAAATAACTCCTGTTCTTCCACCTCCAGAACAAAATAATAGATATTTTTGTCTCCTGTACATGTACCTATCTTTGATCAATTATCACACTACCTCTTCAATTTTGTTGTTTGTTTGTTTGTTTGTTTTAAATAGTACAAACCCTGTTTTTTTTTCCTTTATCTTGCTTCAGTAGGCATATTCCCTGTCTTTGAGCCCCACAAATTCTTCAAGACCTTAAACATGTTTTAAAAAGCAAATCCATTGAGCATTAGAATACACAGGACTACCAAAAAGACCCTCCAATTTAGAGACACTCTTTGCATTTTAAACGTCTCCTCAGCATGCAGCAGAGCAGGTGGAAGGAGTTTCAAGGTTTGGAAAAGAACAGCTTGTGTGTACACAACATTATATTTATAATTCTCTTGCCTCCAAAACAGAGGTTTCTTGGGATAACTATACCTCTGTTTGCAAGGATAAGGATGAAAGCTGAATACATTTGTTCAGAATCTGTAATATTTTGAACTGTATGTTGCCTCCCAGATGCACTGGCAGCATCTAGAAAGAGGAGAAGTCAATAGTTCAAGGAAGTATTCTATCAAAAAGTCTTGATATCTTTATCCTACTGCTGTGGTTCTATTTCTTTGGTTTTCTAATTAGAGTAAGCCACAGTAGGTCCAAAATTAACAGACCAGGACAGGTCACTTCTTCAGGACATCTCCATTAACTCCTTCTGTAGCTGAAGCAATGTGCATTTCCAAAATGTAAAGTTTTACTATCATAGAATCATAGAATAGTTTGGGTTGGAAGCGCCCTTTCGAGGATATCTAGCCCAAACCCCCTGCAGGGTCATCTTCAACTAGACCGGGTTGCTCAGAGCCCCATCCAACCTGACCTTCAAGGTTTCTAGGGATGGGACATCTACGACCTCTCTGGGCAATCTGTGCCAGGGTTTCACCACCCTCATTGTTAACAGATGTCTTCCTTCTATCTAGTCTAAATCTACCCTCACTTAGTTTAAAGCCATTACCTCTTGTCCTATCACAACAGGCCCTACTAAAAAGCCTGTCCCCATCTTTCCTATAGGCCCCCTTCAAGTGCTGAAAGGCCACAATAAGGTCTCCCCAGAGGCTTCTCTTCTCCAGGCTGAACAACCCCAACTCTCTCAGCCTGTCCTTATAGGAGAGGTCTTCCAGCCCTCTGACCATTTTTATGGCCTCCTCTGGATCTGCTCCAATGGTTCCATGTTCTTCTTGTGATGAGGACTCCAGAGCTGAACTCAGGGCTCACGGTGAGGTCTCACCAGAGCAGAGTAGAGGGGCAGAATCACCTCCCTTGACCTGCTGGCCATACTTCTTTTGATGCAGCCCAGGATACAGTTGGCCTTCTGAACTGTGAGCGCACTTTGTCGGCTCATGTCCAGCTTTTCATCCACCAGTACCCCCAAGTCCTTCTTGGCAGGGCTGCTCTCAAGCCCTTCATCCGCCAGCCTGTACTGATACCAGGGGTTGCGCCAACCCATTTGCAGGACCCTGCACTTGGCCTTGTTGAACCTGAGGGTGTCCAGATTCAGATATCTTTTTTGTGTTGTATGTAAATTAAAACTTCCACCTCAGTGAGGAAGACAGGAACCCTATCACTGTGATAGCTACCAGCCTTATACTTCAGTACTCTCAGGCTCCTGCTGTGTGTGAGGTTGTTGTGCCAAATTTTTCATATGTGTGCTCTGTTATTGGCTAATTTAGGCTTTAACAAATGCTAGAACAAAGCATGTTGTTTATTCTCCTTCCCAGTGGGCAGTGGTTTCTTGATATTTGAAATTTTGGCTCATGTATGTCAGGAAAACTGATGATGACTCCCCACTGTTGTGTTGTGTGTTAAAAAAAGCTTCACTTTCCATGTCTCCTTCTGTCAGGTACTCATCTAAAGCCTTTCCTTCTTCCCATATTGGAATACTTAAGCTAACCCTGACACGCTACTGTGTTATAAAAAAGATTTTCTCCTCTCATGTCGTGCAAACAGCAGAGTAGCACATGTTGACAAGTAATTGTGAAGATCTGCTGGCCCACAGGTGTTAAATAATTTTCTTCATTCAGATACATTCTTCCTGGCTTTCTGTAGTCTCAGACAGATTATTTTCTGCCTGATGTTTTCAAAGTTTTCAGTGCAATCTTACAGAAAGTAGGATTTTTTAGAACAATTATAAAGCTTCTCACACAGTATTTACAACCCTATTTATGCTATTTTATGGGAGGAGATATCTTCATTGGTGTCTGTGATCTGTGTTCTCTGATTTATAAATATTTAGCTAGATCATGCATCTGCCATAGGTCCTTGAGATGAATAGCACCTGAAATATCAACCAAATGTGGTTTGTTGTCCGAGAGTGGTGAGGGCTGACTGTTCTCTAAGGGAGAGAGAGATGGGACCTGAGGGTTATCCTTGTGCAGGCAGTTTGACCAGTAATGGGGCAGAGTCCCTCAGGGTCTTGACACGATGGACAGAGTTGGGTACAGGTAAAAGTGTCCACTGGCAGCCCCAGACATGGCAAATGATGAACCAGAGCCAGAGTCCATGCAGGAGTTTCAGTGGTAAGTAGAAGGTGATGGAGCAAGGGACAGAACTAGAGATTGGGCTACAAGATTGGGCTCCCGGGTTCATCCAGTAGACAGCACTAAAGCTAGGGCTAGAGACAAGGTACGGTATACATCTGAGGGGTTTGGTCCATCTAGGAGTCCAGGCCAGAGACAGGCTAGAGACTGGTACCCCTATGACAGAGAGCACGTAGGCACTGAAGGTCCAGGGCTGAGCTGAAATGGGAATCCTGGGCCCATGGTCAGAGGGTGCAGGTGGAGACCCCAGCCGAGACTGGCCAGTGGCATTTAGGTCTACTAGTTCCCTCAGGGCTCTAACACTCATCTGCTCAGGACAGCGATTGATTGAAGGTTAAGGAACCTAAACTTTCTCATCTGTGTGCACGTATGACAGTTGTCCAGGCTCCATTACAGCTGCTATATACCAAGGGCTTAATATGTGTGCCTAAACCTAGGGCACAGGTTATTTGTCACGCACAAGCATATCTGAAATGTCTACAGGAAGCTGGCTGAAGACCATGTGCACATCTCTGAAGTGCTGGAGGCCAGGTGGGAATCCCTAGGGCAACTCAACTGGCCCCAGGCATCCCTGTCAGACAGTCATGTTGTCAATGGCTGTTGCAGACATACTGAGCTGAAGAGTTCATAACATTCAATTCAGAGGCCTGTATCTAAGCTCATTTTAGAAAACATAGATGAGTTGTCTGACACAGTCAACATGGAGATGGAACTTTCCAAGCTGGTATAACAGTCCTATCTTTTTTTTTTTTTTTGTCTGCCATGCTCAGCTCTGGAATTCTCTATCTCATAATGATTTTGGCAGATGATTCATTTTCTTCCCTTTTCCTCTCCTTTCATCATATGCACAAACCATCCAGTGAACTTAAACTAGGACAGGGATTTTATAGGAACATGGACAGTGAGTGGGTAAGAAGACCATGTTTGTCCTGGAAACTATTTGACCCAATCCTCTTCCTTTGTCCTCAGTTATATGCACTCGAGCCCCATGTTTGCCTCCATGCTATAGGCCTCACTCTAATCTTCAGAACCAGCTTGTATGATATTGGCAGTACATCCTTGACTATAGAAACCGGGATGCTGACACATAAACTTGTCCAAAAAGGAGAACAGTGCACTTAAGCTATAATCATCATGAGTCACTACAGCAGCTTTTTAGAACCAGGGGAAGTATTTTGATTTGTGCTTCATTTCCAGTAAAAAGCCAGAATGTTCTGAAGAAATCATACACTATAAAAAAAAAAAAGAATTCCTTCATAGTCAAATTTTCTTCTACTAGGTAGTTTTAATGCAAATTTTCAGGTAGTAGTTGGAATAATCTTGTTTGAGACATGATTTTTTCAAAATTTTGACATGAGGGAAGGTAAAGATGGGATTAAAAAACCCAGTTTAATCAGTGGGAACACAATTGTGCCAAAGCTAAACATTTTAAATAAAAAATTCCATGCAAAATTTTCATTTGGTCTTTCCTTGATGAAAGTTTTTATAGAGCATGACTGGTTTTGGCCCCTCTTTATTAAAGCCTATTTGAGACACACAGTCATGTTAAGAACTATAAAGTATGCCATAAGAAGATGCTCTGTTGAGGAGAAAACTGTGTTAGTGAAGCCTGGCATTTTAGAATCTCTTCCTAAAAAACCTTAAAAGATGAACAAGTATGAAAAAAATTGTCCGCAATAGTGAGTTGGAAGCATGTAATAGAACTTGTTGGTTTTTGTGGAGCAAGGCTGGAAAATGTCAAAAAGCAGTTATAAACAGTTTACAGCACTGGGGAAAGGATAAAAATTGATCATAGATTTTGGGACTTGCTTGATGAAGTCATACTCACAGCTCATCATGTCTGACATCACATACTCATCGTACGTAGGTGAAATACACACAAATTGCGTTTGCACTGTATAATCTGTAAGACATATACTGGCATAGCCAACAAGGTTTCACCCAAATGTCTGCCAAAGGGCAGGGAAGACTCTTTGTTGCTTCTGACGTTATATATCTCAGAAGATACGGCAGCAGCTGTGTTCCAGATTTTTGGTCATTAGTTTCAACGTTCTCTTCAGATAAGATTCTGCAGAACAAAAATAAATCTGGAAGAACCTCAGATATTTACCTAGGAAATGAAAGGAATAGCAGACTAATTGGCCTGAAACAGCTGCACGGCAGGACACAGCTGCTTTGACGTGAGATAGCTCCTTTCCATCAGGGACCAGCCCCTAATGTTCACAGCTGTCCCTCAGAACTGCTGCACCAGAGCTCACTGCTCTGATCCCCCTGCATAGTGAACATCTGTGGCAAAGCACAAAGCCTGGGAACAGTTAGCACTGAAATCAGCTAATCCGGGGTTGGGGAGGGGGTGCTTTTTCATTATTTGTCCTGCCTTCACTCTTACCTATTTGTGGCAACACTGGTCCTGTTTTTCCCCATTCTTAGAAATGGGCAGTAAAGCTTACTAGTTTTGTACATGCCAGCTCCTCTTTTTTCAGGATTTCTATTCTTAACCACTCCAGCTGTAGAATTAAAAAATTGTCAGAATCCTACTCACCTTTTACCGGTCAGAAGTGTGCGTCATCTTGTTTCTGTCATTGCTCTTAAAGCAGTCTGGAAGCTGGAAACTTTGCAATAAGGAGTTGTGACTTTTCTCCCAGAGGAGCTCAAAGGCAGTGCTAATGTATTTGAACCAGATTTTAATTCTTCACAGTTGAACTGCTACCTGAGGCTGCAAAAGTCAATGAGCAGACAAGATAGGCCTGTTCCTGAGGAACATTCCTCCTGCCTCCACAGGGGGAATGGACCAGCCTCTTTACAACCCTTCAGATGACTTCAAGCTGTTCTGAAAACAAGCTCTGTTCCATATGGCACTCTAATTGTACAATAAAAGTGATTTAATTGGAAATAATTACTTTGTTTTCAAAGTACCATAATTATTTCAGCTCACAGCCAGCTTTTGGAATAGTATATTGTAAAAGAGTTCATAGATGTTGGAGGTGCCTGTTTCATTTTTAACTGTTGTGTACATCCTTCAATTTACCTACTTGGTATTGTTTATATTGGCACAAAAAAACACAGACAAAGGGCTGTTGGTAAGAGCTGTCAGAAATCAAACAAGCGCAGAGATGAAATATCTTCAAAGAAAATATCATAAGTCCTTAAAAGAACAAAGGAGGCTTTGGGGAAGTGCCTATTTTTATGGCTGCAGCCAAGTAACACAGACAAGGTTTTTCTTCCAATGTTGGGGTCTAAGACGAAAAAATAAGTGAACTCTTACAAACCGTTTTTATAGACAGTTTGGTGTGAAGCAGGAGCTGGCTTAGGGGAGTTAGTGAGGCAGCAAAAAAGTTACTTGAAGAAGACGTTGCAGGAGTGAGACCAAGAGAGGCAGAGGAGGACCAGGAAGCTCCAGGCAATGAGCCCGGCTGTTCGAGTTAAACAGCAGCAACCTAAATTTGTGAGGAGATTGTGAACTTTAGTTAGACTCAGTGAAGCTTTGCTCTTGGGCTAGCCCTCTCCTCTGGCAGCTGTTTGAGTAAATAAGCAATGCTTCTTTTTGACAAAGCTCTTTTATATCACTTTCTGCAGCAGCTGGTCAAAAGCTTCCCGGAGGAGTTTCTTGGAGGTGTAAGTGTGGCTGAGAGAGCGAGATCAAGTTCTCAAGTATCTGTACCTTGATAGAAGTGAAAAAAAGAGCGCTATCGCTTGACTGCAGTGTTTAAAGGGACTAAAGGGGTGTGATTCAGAGTTTGGTTTGTATCATGATGGAGATTTATATTTTAGGATAGCTTTAGAGAAAGAGTTATTCCAAAAACAGCTCTAGCAAAAAGCTTACACCTTTTAGACCCAGTCATAAAATAGTCTAAAGTAAGCAATTCTGCTGCTGAAATATGTACTCACACAGCCTCTGGAATTACTTTAGAGATCCAGGTGTGACTCCACATTAGCAGCTGTACGGATGCAACTTTCACCTGGACAGCAGTTTGTGGTGGTGTCTGCATTTCTGCTGTCACTCTACATCCTGGCTATGCTTTTACATCTCTTCAGAGGCGTGATCTCATGCACTCGCTTATCCTGGTGTAATGTGAATCGTTAAGGTCATGCTGTTGTTAATTAATTGGTAGTGCCACATTAAAATAGTCTCCCTGAAGTCCTCTGCATTACAGATTGTGAGTTTCTCCACAGACCTAGCAGTTTGAAGTGTCTCACCAGCAATATAAATGACACTGACGTGCTGGGTTGATAGCTTTTCTCTGTATTGCAGGAGGAAAAGATTTCATTAACATTTCAGCTGTGTTTGGATGTCTGTTGCAAATGCTCTCTCTGAAATACTAAATTAAATCCATGTGCTATAAAGAGAATAAGTAGAAAAGTGAAGACCATTTGGCTGTGTCTGAAAAGCTCATGTGAGCCCACAGCATTAGCAGACGGATGATGAGAAGCAATAAAATTATTGTTTTTTAAAAACACGGCTGAGAGTCTGGGAAGCCACCTGTAGGGAACCTCTAAATGGCTGGCCTCACTAAGAACTGACCATATTGTTTTTAATAATCTCCCAATGTAAACTTGGGGAAGTTCATTCACAAACACCATTGTAATTTCCATGGGCAACTTATCACTGCTATTATACTCATGCCCAGATGCCGCTGGCTGCAGCTAAAAATGGAATGCTGGATAATTTTTTTCCCCATAGTTTGTTTTGGTAATTAAGATTCTGAAAATTGGAGCATTATTCTGAGAGCAAGAAGCATGAAAGCTTTGCAAACCTCACCTTATGATCGAGCTTTTAGTCTGAAAAACTTGGCTCAGGGCCTACTGATGGGCAGGATTATTCCCTGAGACCTCCACTGCTCTTATTCTTCTTTCAACAGTCTTTTCAGGACCCCAGAGCGCCAATACGAATGGCTGCTTCCCTTGGCAAGCAGCACTTCAAGCCTTCGCTCAGCACCCTGATTACCTGATTTCTCTAATCAGCGTCTCCCCATGAACTGCACTTGTTTTCCTGATTATTGGGAACTGTTCATCATTCAGTTAGGATATGAGGAACTTGAGAACATAAAAAAATAACCACCTTGAGAGTAATTAAGCACTGGAAGAATGGCCCACAGAGATGGTGGAAGCTCCATCCTTGAGGATGTTCAGACCTGGACTGAACCCTATCTTAGGCTTTGAGCTACCTCACATAAATTTGAAGTTAGCCTTGCTTTGAGTAGGGGGGGTGGGACCAGATATTTCCAGGAGTCCTTTCTAACTTAAGTTTTTCTATGACTGTGTTCTTATTCTAGAGTGTTTTTTTTCCATTTAGTACTGAAATGCAGAAAAGTTCACTCTATCATTTAATCTGAACCCTTGCAGAGTTTTGGCTAGGAATTCCTGAACTGAATCCAAGAAGAAATTCAAGTCTCAAGCACACATCCCCATACATATGTACGAAATTTTTATGAAGTTGGTGGAAAATATTATCAAACCAGATGGGGACACATCTTAAACCCGTATCATCAAGAAGTGTAAGCAGCTCTTGGTCATAAACTGAGCTGGTGCTGCCTCAGCACAGCATAAATTCAACTGCATGTCACTGGGAAAGGGAAAAAGCTTTTCCTTTGCTCAGGAACCACCATAGACCAGTGCTGTATCAGGTTCTACATATCTACCCTTACAGCAACAGTGCGTCACTCAGCTGAATCAGACAAAATTGATTGATAAAAGGTAAAAAGAGCAACTTTTCTGTCTAAAAGTGGGGGTTCCCAGGCACAGAAGATGTTATATTCCCTAGTATCCTTGGAAATCTTCAAGTGTGTTTTACAAGATAGTAAAAAAGTGGTGGAGTTAAGGTTATGAAGTCCATAATTCCATGGAAAGAAGCCTGTAGGTTCCTGAACTCTATGGAGACCTTTCCAATCAGCAAATGCCTCAACCCAACAGGGACTCTCAGAACAGGATGTTTCTTGGTTCCTTAGTGAACCAACAGTGGTGCCCAGCACGGTCCTCTTCACATCCTTATATGTAAAAGTCAAATGATCAGAGGATTTGGCACTGAACGGGGGAGGTTCAGCTTGCATTTTCTCCTCCACCTTAATAGTTTGAAAGTTAACAGCCAGTCAATTTTGCTAAGTAAAGGCATTCTCCCCATCCTGCTAAAAAGGGGCCTCTGGGCCCAGAAAAATCAGACAAATGAGGACATAATTGTTGTATTGTGATTACAGCACACAACTGGGTAGGAGGAAAAACTTGATTCTGCTCCTAATTCTCAAAAACTACTTCTAGGTTTTATTACTTATGTTTCTGTAGTAACAATTGTTAGGCAAAATACAGGAAAGTCTACTAAGATAGTAAGAATCTTATGCAATTCAGAATGCAAATAAAACACATGATTGTACTTTGCTTAGTCTGTAGGCTGTCTGAAAGGCATAAATTAAAAGCTATGTGAAGCCTAAAGACGAGATATTAAGATTCTGCTTCAGTTCTTCCCAAGATTTTTATTTAAAAATTACTTGAAATAAAGGAACATCAGAAAAATTAATTTACATATAAACTGATGTCTGCTTGGAATTCTTTGATATTTGAGCTGTTGACGAGATAGTTCATTACAAAAATAAGAAAGAAGTAAAGTTTACAGAAAAAAAAGGAGAATCTTTTTGTTATTTCAGCTGATACTCTTGGAAAAAATAAACAAGTTCTAAGACAAATAAAACCTGCTGCAGAACTGTAGACAGTTATGGCTACAAGAACATCAATCATAATAAAACAATAATAACGAAGTTTTAATTGTAATAGCCTGAAAATGTCAACTGACAATTTTGGGAAAAAATAAATGAAAGACCTACAAAACCGGCTGAATTTCACAATATCAAAAAAGTAATTAGATTTTTGATTTGTTTTTTTTTTCTTTTGAAATGTCAGAGAAACTTGTGTTGTTCCAGAACTTAGAGGAGACTTTCTATGTTTATTTACTTTTTAAGTGATGACTCTAGTGAACACTACTGAATAATCCTGAGAGTAAGCACAAACAAATCCAGCAATCTGAATATGAGATCGATACTAAATGTAATGTGGTGAAAGAGAAAAGATCTAGATATCTGAGTAACAGAGCGGTAAGTTGCTAACTTTCATCCTTATTTTACATGGGATAATTGGACAAAGTAAAGCCACTATTTTCAAAAACAATATGCAATTTTGGATGCATATGTTTCAAGTGATTCTTAATTAAGTTCCTTTTTTTCAGAGTTAAAGATCTAACTGATGTGAGTGCTTGAATAGTCCTGGAATTTGATCTTGCATGCATAAAGTGTAGATCACAGACATTGTGGCATCAGAAACAATAAAAAACCACAACCAACAGTTTTTGATGTTTGACCCATGACCTTTCTTAGTGTTCTTAAAAGTCCACAATGCTCATGGCCATACTCCCACTCAGCTCATTGGCAATACTCATTTTAACTTACATTGTCTTATATCTGGCACAGAGACATAGTAGAATTTTATTTGTATTTTTATAGTATTTGGGAAAATAAGATTGCTTTCTCTAATGTGTTCATTGTGTACAAAGTGAACATACACATATCAAAAAGAAAAAAAAAAGAAAAAATACACACTTGATTTCTTTCATTGTCAGTTTACATTTTCCATTCTTTGATAGTGTCAGTGGTCCTTGGGACACCTGGTGTTCCTTCAATGGTGATAGATTGGTGATACTATTCCCTTAATAATAGCCTAGGGCATTCTTTTTTATTTTCCTTTCTATTTCAGACATTTTATTAAGAATCAAACTCTGTTTTCCAGTGCAGGCTTCCATTTGATTAAAAGCAAACGATTCTCTAAGTCAGATTTGTCTGATTGAGAGCCATTTCCTACACCCATGCAAGCAGGTCTGTCAAACTGTGACCCTTCCTCATCCCTGACATATTTACGTTGGCAAGTTCACAAAGATAGATGTAAATTGTTTGGTTTGAATAAAAACAATCCAAACACTTAAATCACATGCAGATCATAACCTGGTGACATGGTAATGGAAATATCTCAAAGTGCTGCCCACATTTTTCAAATGAGATGCTGTTATAGTATTGATTCATAGGCAGTGATATTTTAACAAAAGAGAAGCTTGAAAATATCTGCATCTGGCATTGGTTAGGGGATGTCTGCAGGCATCTGGGACTTTTGTAAGCCCGAGCTACATCTACCCTAGTAAACCACCCATGTATAAAGTCATCCTTTGGTACTCTGGCTGACAGACACAGAACAATTCTTGTCCATACTGTTAACTTTTCTTGCTCTGTAAAGGGTGACTTTGTACAAACTGGTTCCTGAGAGCCGTTTGTTCCCTCTGCTAGGTCCTAGAGGAAGTGCTAGATATCCCAGACCAAGCCTATGCCAGTTTGAAGAATACAGCAGTACATACAGTCTGGGTCTGGTACCCATTGATGTTCCCTCATTCTGTTTAATTTATTAAGAAAGTCACTATAGCCTTTGAGTGTTTCTTGCTGTGTCCTATAAACTGCATTTCCCTTGGTCCATATTCATTACAGCTAGTAGGCACTTAACTGAGTGTTTTAATGTAAGGCAGGAGCTGAGATGGCCCCATTTTCCCTTATGGAGAGAGATGGAGTCCATCATATACAAGACAGATAAAAAGCACTGCTTTCTTGGAGGTACTTGTCTCTCTTTCCAGAATACATGGGAGATTTAGATTGACAGCTCCCTGATGTGGGCACCTCTGGCTGCTGCCTGCAGTTAGCTAGTATTAATCTGAGAGTCTGTGTTTCCTTTCTTTCCCATGGGAGCTGGGAAATGTACGGACTCCGTGAAGTTTGATGCTCAGGAAGCCATGATCCAGTATCTTTTAAGCACTTAAAAACAGTTTAAGCAGGTGTGCTCAGTGGAAATATTCACCATTCAACATTCCTACTTTCAGATTCAATTTTAAAGTATACATTTTTAAACTGAAAATGCGACACAAACCCAGACACCATCTAGACTGGTAGCAAGATCAATCTAGCTTCAGACAGGCAAAGAAAATTGAGTATTCATATAAACTGCTGACTTACTAACTGGAGTTGATTATCAATGTTGCATTAAATATGTAGGAAAAGCTGAAAGCCAAGTAAGATTTACATTTACATGACTCTTGCTTACAGAGGCATAATTTCTAGTAAGTCTCCAGATTTGTGTTAAAGGCTACCTCCAGCTGACCAACTTTAAGATGGATAACCTAGTGGTTTAGTGCAATTAGAAGTGCCTAGTTATTCTTTACATGTCATCAGCATCACAAAATGGTATACCTTCACGTCACCAGCCCATAAAGCTCAGGAATATCTTAATGTTACCGTTCACATTTCGGCAAATAAGTTTTGTCTTGTCCTTTGAACGAGTAAAAAGGAACATAACTGTAATAGCACAAAGCTGAATCGAAGCTAACAATAAACTCTTGACTTTTGGTTTACTTTTCCTTATTTCACCAATCATTTTGGTTCTTCTAGTCCAAGAGGCCCGCATGTTTTAGGACAAAAATATGATGGAGAGAAAAGACATCTGTCTGACAGTCTGACAGGAAAATACTGATAATAATAATAATAGCAATACAATCACTGCTCATGCTGGAGTCCACTGCTTTCATCTTCTAGGTGAGTGAAGAGACACAGGGCAAGGCTAAGTGCCTTTTCCAATGAGAAAAATGTCTGGGCTGTCAGAGCCCCCTGTTAGCGGCAAGGAGGGAAGAAGATTAAATCTCTTCAATCCCCTGTTCCCAAAGTGACTTTGGTTTAGACAAGAGGTCAGGCAGGAGCCTAAGTAAGTGATGCCTGATGCATTGCCTTGAAGGAGAGGAGTGGGGCAAGTATTGGGGTAGCCTACTCCTACTTTAGTGCTCTGTAAACTTTCCAGATGATGGCTCATCCCTTTCATGTCCTCCTGCCTGGCATCCAGGAGTCAGGAGACAGACAGTGGGAAAATACAGCACTGCTTTAAGCAGCTAGGTATTTTGAAACTGAAGGAAAAGTAATAGTATTAAGATTTTAATTCATCTTCTCATCTTCGAAATATACAGCACCCTTCTATATTCAGGAGGTCGCTTTTATTACAAAAGGAAAAAGAAAAAAATAATTCTAGGAATTAGGGCTTCAGGAAATACAAGATATTGTGAGACGGGTAATTAATCACTGCAGTTGTTAACATTGCACTCACATTGCAGATTTGTTATCTGTTCTGTATGAGGAAAAACACCCGCAGCACAGCTACATCCACTAAGGCAGATACAAAGCCCATGAACTTGTACTGCTTTCCGATTTGTGGAGGCTAAGACCCTGGTTCTTCTGCAGTGAAATCCAGGGATGATGTCTCTGGTACCCATTAATCCTCCTATTGAATTTAAAGTCTTCTTGGATTTCAGACCTCGGTTTTCTTCAGTGAGCAATCAAATGCAATATCCCTCCATAAAGCCCTGCTGACATGGCTCTAGGTCTTTTGAACCTTCAAAACTAAGATTCTTCATTTGCTCTATCCTTTTTCAATTTTCTGTGGGGGTTTTGGCAAATCTTTTCCTTGAATAAGTCACAAGATGAAAACTCCAAGCACCGAGTCTGGTTATTGTGAAATTATTGGTATAAACACAAGGTTTAGCCTATCATTGTTACCACTGGCTAGAAGATAAATTGTTGTTAGAGGGAATTCAGCACTACCTGTACTTTCCAAGCACATTGCGTGTAGATATCATTTCCCTCTCATTTCAATATCAAATTCAGTATTGTCCCAGCTTCATCTCTTTAGAGAGTTTGGAAAAAATAATTTCTTCTTCTCACAGACTTTTTTTCTCTCTCTTCCACCTGAGACCATCTCTCTGCCAGACCTTTTCTCATGCTTGAAACAAACTCTTCATTCCTCTGGCTGACACATACATTGTCTTCAACCTCCCTGACACTTGCTTTGCATGTAGCTTTCCCATGCTATTTGCTCTCAGTAGATGATTTGTTGCCAGAAGGACCAGGGTTCTGGGCCACCTAACAAAACAAAACAAAAGAAAACTAAACAAAAACAAACTCATAATTTACAAATAGCTGAACTTTTATTCCAGCTTCATTCTGTGTCCCCATCTGTTAATTTAAGAGGAGAGCTCTCTGAGTGAAGAATGATTCCTGTAGAGACAGTTGCTTCCACAGCCCTGACAATCTCAGAAGGTCACTAAAGGACACATCCCAAAAAGATATTTAGTGAACTGTCTCCTGCAAAGAGCTGATTAAACTTTCATTCCTACCATCCTCAGTTCTCCTGGGCCTGATCCTTTACTGTGTACTGCAGGAAATAAGAGTCAGATTGTTCAGTGTTTACCCAGACACCCACAGAGGCCACTTGGCCCATTCAAAGCACACCCCACATGAATGACTGAGGCAGCTGGGAGCTTTGCCTAAAGAATGACCCCTTTCCTGGAGTCCAAAAGGGTAAATATTATCCTAAAAAAAAAAAGCCAGAGGGAAAGAACAAAAAATCATAACAATATGTAAGTTATTCTATCTTTGACTCACTTATCAAACCAACATAATAATAATAATAATATAAAATATTACCTTCAAGGTAAAGGTAGGTCCATTGCATCTTGAAATGCCACTGTCAAATGCAAAATATTAAATGTTGTATATGAAAAATCAGTATGCCCAGAAGCATAAACAGTTTAAATTTTGTTTTCACTGTTTTCCCCAGTTAATGTTATTTGGAAGAATTTAGGCTGAACTTGCAAATAATTTCCTTCACTTCAGTCCTACGAGTTCTTGTTTCTGTTTTTTTTTTTTTCAAATAAAGTACCCAGTTTAGCCCTTTTACCTGTCTCCTAGAAGAATGATCATGACTTTCACCTCCATCATACAGCCAAGGGACCGACGGATGGGTTGTCCTGCAACAGCCCAGGAAGACCAAGAAGTTGTACCTCCTGGTCTCAGGGTTTTACCAAATGAAGCTGGTGTAGACTGACACACCTGGGTCACCTTTAAAATAGCAGCAGAGGCTGGCCAGCCACTATGGTTTTAACTTGGCTCCTCGGCTGTGCCGGATCCAGGTTAAGCTGGTTTCCCTCCTGCGGTTGCTACAGGGCTAAGAATCTCCTGTTTTTAAAACCACCTTGAGGATGACTCCATGAACAACTTTTGCCTTTCAGTACATTACTGACCTCCATGGAAAGAGCCTCTGGGCAGAGATGACACCTTCCTATGTGCCATCACAAGGCCATGCTCATCTGTCTTGCACTGCTCTATTTGAGGACTAATTCTGGTTGTGGAACATTTTGTTGTTCTTTGGTTTAATTCCTGATTGACTAACATATTTACATGAAGCCAGATCTTAGTGTCTGGAGTGTTTATCCACTCATCTGAAGTCCTAATTGCTTGTTAGTCACTTCCTAACTGATTGCTGTGGAATATCGATTAGGAAGGCTCAGAGAGAGGATGATGAATTCAGGTGGGATGTACATCAGAAAGCCTGAGTAATATTACACATTCATGCAAATCATTCTGTTCATAATCAGGAGCTAGGTCAGGGCCAGCCAGGAGGAAGGGGTGGTGGGGAGAAGGACCTTCCGCCGATCATGTGACTTCATGAGCTGACTGACAGGTCCAGGAGTAACACAGACCCTTCAGTGACACCCTGCCTGTGGGGACAACTACCTTCAACGTCTCCTACATCTCTTTCACACTTTTTTTTTAAAAACACTGCCTGTACCACTGACTATGTTTGCTTGTGGCCCTTGTCCAAGGCACAAAAAGGAAAGAATATTCCCTGGCCAGACTCTTCTCAGTGGAGCTTAGCGACAGGACAAGGGGCAATGGGCACAAACTGAAGCACAGGAAGTTCCGTCTGAACATGAGGAAGAACTTCTTCCCTCTGAGGGTGACGGAGCACTGGAACAGGCTGCC
>Ga0065711_1034900_pt1 | contig 23080 bp, 15 predicted proteins | sample Hoacrofraction12_FD_59098 | JGI IMG/M metagenome (GOLD analysis project Ga0065711, IMG submission 59098) | Hoatzin crop microbial communities from Cojedes, Venezuela - Epithelial fraction 12 v2 (version 2) | ecosystem: Host-associated > Birds > Digestive system > Esophagus > Crop | place...
CACACCTCCCAGTTTGGTGTCATCAGCAAACTTGCTGAGGGTACATTCTAACTCTTCATCCAGGTCGTTGATGAAGAAGTTGAACAAGGCTGGGCCCAGTACTGACCCCTGGGGGACACCACTAGTTACCTCCAACTAGACTCAGCACCACTGACGACAAAGGCACTGGATGGGTTTTGGAGCAAAGAAAGTCACACAGCTCCTCTATCTTTTGTAGGAATACAGACCTTCCAGCCTGCAGACCCCACTCTCTGCCTGAGCCTCCCTTTGCATTCCTAGCAAGCAAACCTGGAGAGTGGAGTGGCTGAGACCTGGCCAGGAGAGCAGGCTTGGGCTCAATCACACTCACTCAGCAGCGCTGTGCAAAAACCCAGATCCTGACCTCGAGTGAAGGGTTAATCTATGGAAAAACAGAACAGAAGGAGGATTTTTTTTTGCCGGTGTGGCTGAGAATGGAAGCAAAAGTTTCTAATTTGTCCCAGCTGCTGAAACAGTGGCTGGGATTACAGCGCAGGACTGTGCTGAGCAGAGCAAACCAGCACTCATGAAGCTCTAAACTATCAAATTCAGATCATTCTGCCAGTCAGATTAGTCTGTTCAGAGCTGTGGTTGTTCCTGTGGTGTTCGCTGCGTGTGGATGTGTGGACAAAGCTGCAATGCTAGAAAACTGAGGAGAAGGTAGGAGAGCAATATAAGTTATATAATTTTCTCTGTGATGAGAAAACCAGCCATCTCATAAGTATGTTGAATTCATAACTGGTCTGCTGGAGTTATCTGGTGATATGCTGGAGCACTAGGAAAAATTTCACATGTGTTTTCATTTGCATAGTGTGCAGTTCACACTCTAAAAACACACTTACGTGCTCATACATATGCACCTCGGAGTTTGCATGTCAGAGATCAGCATCCACAGTGTACATGGGCAGGCACAGGAGGGTATGCACTCACACAGAGATAAACGTATACTCTCCTATGCAAATGCCAGCTGTGTGGCATGGAGCTGATGACCTCACTTTTCATTCTCCCCTTTTGAACACATCCAGCTGCTCCTATCGATTCCCTAGCTCCAGTGCCTGGAGCTTGAAATCGAGCAGGGTGAGCCAGGAGGCAGGAATGTGACCATATGCAGGTGTGCAAAGAGACACTGACACAAAGATGCTTCGTATTCATTTAATCAAACCAGCAATGTACTTGTGCATTTCTGGCAAACAGGCATGGGCATTACAGACATCTGAGTCACACACTGAGGGACCAAAGCTTTTGTTCTTCTTATGTGTAAAAACAAATGTGGGTGTCATGAGAAAAAGAAACAAAAAGGACAAGAATTCAAGCTTTGTGAGATGGAGTGCTGCCCTTCCTAAGAGTTTGCTCAATGCTACAAAATTACAGAGTGAGTTTTCTGATTGTTTTGATTTATGCATTGTCAGGGAATTTTCCCTTACCACTGGGACATACTTGTGGAGGTGGAATTATCCCTTCATTAACTCCTGTAGTTGTCTCAAGCTAGTTTCCGGGGTCTCTTCCTCGTACCTCTTCAAGGTACTGACATGATCCCCATCATCATAGTACTTGAGCACTTTGCAATATTTGTCCCAGAAACATCCTTGTGAGGTATGGAAGCTCTACTGTCCCCATTTTTAGACAGGGAACTGAGGCATTGATGGGTCAAAAGTCACAAAGGACATGTTTAGCAAAACAGTCACTTGAAACAGGGTTCCAGCCCTTCCTTCTCCTTCATAAGTGCTCTGCCATTGAATCATCCTACTCCTCTGCACCTCGTTTGAATATTAGTACCAGTATATATTTTGCTTACATGAAGCCTTCCCTGAGAAGCATTGCTAGGAGTGTGTGTCACTCTCCATGAGTGCTGCCTCCACCCTCACAGACAAACCACTGTGGGTCTCACAGGCTGCTCGACTGCATGGAGAGCAGCACCTCCACCTCTCAGATGGGCTCCCGTCACAGCTGGACTCCAGCTCAGACCAGTAACACCAACCTATGCTTCCCTCCCTGCTGAAGAGATACAACTGCTTTCTTCCACCAGTCCCCTGAGGCAGGCTGTGGTCCCAGGGTCACTGACCTGTCCTTCTCTCTGGTTTTGTTCGTAAGTTCTGTCACTGGTTGACCGTGTTTCACATATTTTATAACTACCAGCATTCAGGCCATGCTTTCCCTTTCCTACAGGGACTTGCCCTCCCTCACAGCCAAAGAACAGGTAACTTGCTCTCACATGCTACAGACTTGCTTTGCCTCTATGAACAGCTGCTTTCACTTGGAGCAGAGGCCTCCTTTTTAAAAGAAAAAAATATATACATCTTGAAGTACAGTATCAAAACCTTAAAATAATCCGATGTAAATAAATAGAACACAAACATCTCAGTTCTCAGCTTGGAGAGGTTTCTTCGGAAGGGGTAACAATTTCCGGCCCCACTGTTTCACCCTGGGATGATGAGCCATCCGTACAGTCTGTCATATCTGGACCTGCTTCCTTCAACAGCATTTCCAGATATGCCCTGGTAACGGGACTGTACTCTATTGGAAATTGGCAGCTGCTGGCTTTTTGAGGGTACCCCAGCCCTTTTACTATTCATAGATTCATAAGCAATTTATAATCCAAAGTCAGTCAGCACCAGGACTGCAGGGGTTTCATCAGCCTCCTGACCCCCTTCTTTCTGCTGCCTTGGGGAAGCGGAGACGAGGAGATGGCTGGGGAAACATGGGTTGGAGGAATGGCCATCTACCCCTGCCTGTAGCCTCGGGGATCTGCTGATGTGTACCCAATAGTCCGCGTGTCCATCATAACCTCCAGCCTCAATCAAGTGGCAGCTGTGAGGTGATGGGTTGTTTGTGTAAGTTTTAGCTTCTTAACATGAAGGAGTTTGTGTTCAGGTATAAATAAGGCACGCAGGAGATGTGCACACCTGTGTTGATATCCACCACCAATATTACGATAGTAACAGGTAGCAGTGCTAATGGTGACAATAATATAGTGTCTCCAAGCCCAGTTTTAATTGTGGGGTAAACGTCATTTCAGCTGGATGGACTTTGGGTCTCAGCAGAGGTTTTAGCACCCAAGTTGAGTCTCCTCATGCATGGGGAAAGCTCTGCCCTGGACTCAAGAAGTTCACAGACTTCATCTATTGCCCTGGTGCAGATCTCAAGGTTGGCAGCCAGCTTCTGGATTTTGGCCTTCAGCACGGCCTGGCTCACTTTTGTGACCTCCTTTGTGTATTCTGGCACGAGGAAGCTGTGCGAGCCGCAGAAGACCATGAAGCAGATGGAGTTGTACAGCGAGATGGAGGCCCTCTTCTCCGACTGGCGCAGTGTGGGGTCCCCCGGGCCCTGCCCCCGGCGGAGGAACTCCAGGCAGCCGAGGATTTCCCTCATCTGTTTCCGACAAGTCATTGCGATTTCCTGCACCTTCCTCACCTCCCGGGAATTGCAGAGCACGGAGGAGAGATCGGAGGTGATGCTGACGGCCCCCCCGGCAGTGGCCAGGCCCAGACCCACAGCCGACGCCAGGAGAGAGGCCCCCAGTGTTGCTGGGCTCAGGGACAGCCCCACGATGGCTGTGACAGCTCCCGCAGCGGTCAGGGTGCTCCCGCCAACGTTGGCAATCAGGGACCTCTTGCGGAGCTTGTTGAGTTTACGAGCCACCTTGTGAAGGTGAGCAATCTGGCCACACAGCCTCTGTCTCTGATCCAGCAGCACGATGTGGAAGTGGTGCGTGGGGTCTAGTGTTTGTGGAAGGGCAGCACCGTTTCTCTCCATGGCCTCTCTGCAGAAACAGAAAAGGCTGGGTTGGGATTTATGTTTAAAAAAAAACTTAAAACATATTCAGCCTGGACCACCATTTCAGGGATGATATCCAGCCAATTTTTTTTTTTGCTTCACCCAGCTACATGAAAGGTTTGCTGCCTGCACACACATACACGCACACACATGCACGTACACATATTTACATTTAATTACCATATTCCACTGTAACTTTCAGACAGAGGAACTTTTAAATGTTTTTTGTGTTCCTTGAGAAGACTAAAATGCCTTAAGGACTGGGATCAGACCTGCTGTTGTCATTACCTCTGTGAAGATGCAAAACGTCTCTTCCAACCCAGGGCACAGAAATTCCCTTGAGATTAAGTGAGTTAGTGCCCAGAGTGGTAATGCTGCCAGCAGTAATATGTTGTCCCCATAATGGGATTCAGAGGATCTGCAATATTCAAGGGCATCTTTCACAAGAAAGGCCAGGCTCTGAGGAGGGGAAAACCACCCATCCCAGGTTGCTATTTAGGGGTCATTTTGCACAAGGAGGACAGAGGGAAGATGCTGAGGGCAGTCAAGATCTGGCTTTTAGATCTAGGAGGTGAGAAGCTCATTGATGCCTCAGATGGGTATTGTGAACATCCTTCCTTCCTTTCAGCCTAAGCAACTCAAGATCCTGCAGCATTTTTTTCCTATTGTAACCTGGCATCAGGGTCTGGACAAAGATGGGAACCCTTGTTCTGTGGTGCTTAGTCCAACTTGTGTTGGTGGATCCCCAGTGACAGCGGCAGGGAGGCCTATGGACCTTGTTTAAAAGGTTCATGAAGGGCACATCAGAAAAGCAAGCCCACTTTTGGTGCACACTCACTTGGGGATGGGGGAACAGGGAAAATACAGGGGCCTGTGAATACAAAAGGCTTGAAAACTGCTGGCTATGGCAGCCCTCCCCCGGCAAGATAGCAGCAGAGTGTCTTCCGTTCTAAAAGGTGAATCTTCAGGGTTTTGTTACTAGGCGATCTCTTTGCTCTCTCCGTTCTTTGTCACAAGGGTAGAAAAAATGTTCCAATAAGCATTTGTGGGTTGCTCTAGGGCTGCAAAGTTATTTACAAAGGAAGCCAGCGTTCTTAACCCCACTTTACATATAGGGTAACTGAGGCAAGGGAGGCAACAGGACTGATGTAGCATTGCCAGTTGTCTGGTGGGAGCAGAGCTGCTGTGCTACACAACACTGCACCGTACACAAGGCTGTGCTGCCTCTGCACCTAGCAAGGTCTAGTCAGAGAGCTAAGAAGCTGTTTGCAGTCCAGAATGCCCTCATAGCCAAAAGAAGTCTCTGTAGCAGAAAGACCCTGTCCCAGAGCCAACTAAGAAAAGCTATTCTTTGCCGCAGCCACCTTTTCTCTTCTAAGTCTTCTATACTGCATGAGCTGGAGGTGCCTAGTCCCTCACACAGGCACACTATATAGTTAGGAACCTCAGTGCTTTCATTCTGCAGAATTCCTGCATTTCAGAAGGAGGAAACCTCCTACCATAAAGAGTCTTTCCATCCTGAAGTGTGTAAGCAAATAATTCTCACTGCAATTTTTTCCCCTTCTACTTGTCCTAATCCGTCTCGCACAGAATCCTTTAGGACCTCCCATTATGCCCTTCAAAACAACGACCCCAGCCTCTCTTGATATTGTCGGACCATGTGAGCCACTTAGTACATGGTGGTTTTCTTAATTAGAAACAGCGTGCTCTTTTTTTTTACACTATAGTCAGAGATGGAGATGAAGCTGAAGGCACAAGGACTAACACTAAGCTACATAGATACTGGCATTGAAATAAAAAATGAGCATATCATCAATAATTCAACAACAGATCAATATGCTGATCATTAAATATATCGATTCCTGTAGCCTCTTAACAATTTGGTCTGCAGATTTTCTTGCTGCAAACAGTCTCAGGTAATAACAGCAGCCATCTCACTGCAGTTAGTAGAACAGTCATTCAATATATAGCATAAGCCATACAGTGATGCGTGTCTTCTGAATACACTGATTTATGCCAGCATAAATGAAAACAAAACCAACTCCTGCTCTTAGAGAAAAAGCTCCCCAACAGTAAAGGTATACATTAGTCCAAAACCTGCAAAAGCTTTCCTAGTACAGTACTCGGAGAAACTCCAAAAATATTGGTTCAAACTTACCTTCAGTTTCCAGCTGACCTGCCCAAAGACAAATTTTGATCTGTTTCTGGAGGAGACCAATTTATACCTCCTGTGGACCAATCGCTGCAATGGGAATGCTTTGCCTCATACTGGGAGTCTGCTGTTTCCTGCTCTCCCTTGTGCAGAAGGATGTGACACACTGGAAAGTGACCTGTGGGACAGCGAGCACACATCATGTTCAGGAAACGATCCCTGCGAATGAACATTGTGTGTTCGCTTTTCCTGAAGTGTAGGGGGAAAAAAATTTTTGAAAATCTCAGTCTATTCCTGGCGCTGAGCTAGTGCAGTCATTCCCCCCAGGGAGCAGTTGCCTTTCCTTTCCCTGAAATAGCAACTGACTTTACTCTGTCCTGGAGCCGCCAGTTGCTTAATGAAGTTTCCCTCCACCACATATGTAGAGCCAGTGGAGCATCAGCCAGCCAGCTACTTAATTCAAGGCCAGTGTGCTTTTAAAATCCCCAGCTCTTTGAGACAATCGTGTGTGTGACTGGCTGGAGCACAGCATTGCTGTGTGAGAGCTGGAGTGGTGTTCCACTCCGTAAAAGGGAAGCAGCTCCACAGCAAGACAATTGCACTGAATTCCCATCCCTTATCCTGCTGAGTAGATAAAAACAAGCAGCATTCGCAACAGGAGTGATCTCCCTGTGTTTTTGCTCTGTTTCTTAACCACAGGCACCATTATGGTCGAGAAACAACCATGTTGTTTTCCCAAGGTGCCTGCCCAGCAATCAATGATCAGAAAGAAAAGGTCATTGGGATCTTCTCCTTTGCTGCCTGCTGTTGCTGGCAGTTGTGCCCACATACAGACGTGGCCAGAAGGAGGAAGTGGTGAAGGTGTTAGGGAGGAACAGGCTAAGTGACACTCCTGGCACTGCCTTTAACACTGAGGCAGGGCCCGTTTTAATCAAAGACAGATTCTTTGGATGCGTTCAGGAAAAAGGGATTTTTTGGTGACACCAAGTGGTGCAGCCCATCTTACACCAAAGTGGCATGTGTCCTTAATGACACAGGGCCTGTGGTGCGAGGGACATCTGTTTTGAGCAGCTGTGCTTGAAGATGGGGCATCTACTTGTTTGGTGGATTCTTACTCTTCAGGGCTGTTTGTTGATGGGGAACCACAGACTGTGCCCTAGTGTTCCCCTGGTCTGGCTAGTCTGAAAGCTAACTAGCTGTCATTGAGTGGTGAGGCTTTATCGTTGAATGTGTGAGATGCGTAGCTGCACACTGCTGGAGCTGACCTTAGGAAGGAACAAGGACTGAAAGGCAGCAGGCAGGGAGAGGAGAAGGCTGGGATTATTTATTTAAATGGCAGTTTGGTTTTAAAACATCTTAAAATGACTGTGAAACAGTGTGTCAAGTGTTTTGTCAGGGGTGGATCTGCATGAGATGGGACATGACTGAATAAAGAGCACTGAAGAGATACTTCAACCTGTCACAGACCTGAAAAGAGAACACATTGTTCTGAAGATGCTCAAATAAGCAATCATGGTCTGTTACACTTTGTGTATATTGCATGTTAACAGGAAGGTGAGTTTTGACGCTGAAGGAAACTGCTTTAGCCCTTCCCTTTGTTTTAGCAAACGTATGCCTGAACTTGAGCCCATCTGCCTTGGTGAAGGTTTGCAGTTGATAAGAGTTCTTTTGTGCATTCCGAAATAGAATAGACTTTTTTTATGTAACTGCATCTGCATTAAGACTAGTGCCAACAGAGATGTTCTTGTTAGGACAGTGAGTTTTGGTAAAAATGAAATAATGAAGGAAAGAAAAGAAAAAAAAGGTCTAGAATGAGCCTGAGAAGATTCCACAGTTTTGGTTGCTCTTCTTCCTTTCCCAGTGCTCTTCTTTCAATATACTCAGCTGCAAAATATTGTCAGAAACCCCTGCGATGCTCAGTGTGTGGGCGAGGACATGATTAGAGTGCAGAAGAGACAATTCACTTTTTTTACAGTATTCTTTCACAGAGTTTCCTGTGCACCCAAAGTCCCGCACTTCACATAAGACGAGATGTTAGTCTCAGCCTACGATGGTTTCTCAAAAGGATCGTCCCTGGACTCCTTTGCCGTCTAAACAGAATGTTTCCCCGTAATCCACCCCAATAATGAGGTGCATACCCAGAAAGTAAGGACTTCCTATGAGGAGCCACAGGTGTCAACTTGATTTTAAAAAAGAAATCTGTATTAGAACAAGAAACATTGTTTTGTAGGGAGTTGCCCTATAGCAGTATGCTGTGATCTGTTTTTGTCCCTGCTGACACTCTCACACAAGCATCCCTTTGGCAAGAAAGCTGGTCTTCTCTCCCACTGATAATTACAGAGACCCCCTCCAGCAAAGGTGAGCAGGTGGGAATGGGAGCAGGATGGGAGAGTCTCCGAGGGCCTCCCAGGGACTGAAAGGCTTGCAATGCCATTAATACAACTGGCCAGATGTGAGCACATCTGCCAAGTCACTGAGTAGGTCTGAGAGGCCTGCTTGGAGTGAATCTTATCTACCAGGGATCTCAAGACCTGTGGTGTAGGTCTGACCTTCACTGGGCAGTCTTGCAAACTAGCGGAGGCCTCACCACCCTGCCTGCTGTACTTTTTCACCCAGCCGCTCTGCTGCTGCACTCTTCATTCTTGGCTTGTGAAGTGCTTGGACTTGTGGGTGGAAGGGGCACAGCAGGTGTTTCACAACTACCCTGGCCAAAAATGGTCCCTCTGCTCCACCCTTTCCCATTTAGCCACATCCTCTTGAAATGGGCAGAAGCCAGACCCATGCAAAATCTGCCCTGAAGGCATTTTATGGGAGCAGATGACCAGCAAGGGGAAGGAAGGATGTTTTATTGCCTCAGCTCTCTTCCTTCCAGTGGATTTTGGCAGAAAGGACTGGTCTTTCTGCTCTTGTTCTCTCCAGCGGAAGGGATATATGGCAGAAGTGCTTATTCTGAAGCTGTTTGTAGCTACTGCAATGTAACATTTGAATGTAAATGTATAACATTTGAAGCTGGAATTTCAAACATACACTTCCTTTATTAGCATTGTTTTGATCAAATAATTGAGTAAATTTGAGTAAGTTTACATTCAAATATCATCTTTTTAACAGGGGATTTCTGTCACACTTGGTACTTTCAACCTTAACTGCTGGATTCTGGGGCTGAAAGTTGTCTTTGTTTTTAATTTTCTTTTTCCTGTGGTCAGTTGAATCAGTGACAAATTTTAGCTCTTCACAGCAGGACATTCATTCAGATTCAGTAGGAACTTGAATAGGACAAAACTAAAACAAATAAAGCAAATTAGATCAAAAAAAGGCTACATCAGCTTTTAGTAACCTTACCAGTAAATCCAAATTAATTTTTTGAAGGCATTCTGTAATGAGACAGGCTGCTCTGGACTCTGGTCACCGATGTGTGTGTGGCTTCAGTGGATTTGGAGAAAGCTACAAAGAGCAGGGCAGGATGAGGGGAACAGGACAGCCTGTGGGATGGAAACACCTCTTGTTAGTTCCAATTAAGTAGGATATTGGCCAAGTGCATTGACAGTGCCTGTTCCTGCTTTGTGGACAAGTATTCATGTAACAAAAACACCATCCTAAATTGCCTTGTCAAAACACTGCCAGCAGTGTCTGCAGAGATCAAGTATTTGGACACGGAGAGTGAATTTCTGTAATGGACTTAAACAGACCAGCTTATACTGCCATTTACCACCTGTAATTATATGTTTCACTGCAGGCTGTATGGCATAAGGCGCTCTCTGATGCACAAAAAAAAAACTCCCCACTTAGCCCATATGCCTCCAGCTTTGCCTGTGGCACAGCTGATGTGACTGAGTGTGGCCATATGCAGATTCTACTGAGACCAGTGCTGCCGGAGGACTTTTTTCTATTCAGTGTCTCAGCAGTGGCAGCAGCAGTGCCATAATGAGCAAGTCTGGCTACCCATACCCTTAAGCACTGAAGAGAATATAGAATTGTTACCATATTTCCAGAACTGCAAATAGCTTGGTGAAAAGTAGAAATTAGTCTGGTTTCTTGTGGCTCTGTTCCTGTGGACTTCTTGATGGCTGAGTTCACATTGCAAAATTTCTCTCAAAGGAAACAAGAGGCTGGATTCTTTTCACTTACAAAGCTACTTATTTTCATGAAACTTCCAAGAAGTCGGTGGCTTTGAAACCTTGACTGCTTTGTCAAATCCTGTTTGAGATAGCCCAGGAAGCTCAAAAGCTACTGGTTGACAAAACTGCCAACAACCCCTCTCTGTAACCCTCGTTTCTGTAGGGAGCCAGGCTAGAATAAATCCCTGTGTTCTGCAACTGAAACACAAGGCACTGATGTCCATGGTTTCTTATTCCCCTTTGCCGGTGTGAATCTTGCAGTGTTTAGCCAATCTTTGGTTTCATATACCGCTCTGTGGTCTTCCCCCTGCCAGGGTGATGTCCGTGTCCTCCAGCGCAGAAGGAGGAGCTGTTGGTGCAGGAGCCTTCAGTGGCATTTCTGCACCGTGTGCTGGGCAGTGCCCCCAGGACCACAGCTTGAACAGGAAGGAAAAGCATCTCAGCTGGGAAGCGTGGTGCCAGCAACATGTCTTTACCAAGAAAACTGATGGGCTGGAAAGGCACAGGTGTAAAACCCCAAAGCTACTCATAGGAGCCTTGGGATGACAGGTTACTGGGTAGATGTAGCACTTATTAGCTAGCAAATGAGAATGTCTATGTTTCAATCAGGCAGCACAGGACAGAGCTTTTACCTGGCTCCGGTATTTGCCCCATGCCAGTAGCAGATTGCTGTCTGGGTTAATGGTCTCTGTTAGAGACACTCTCCCTTGCTCCTCAGTTCTTGCTCTCAATTGCTCTGATCTGGCTGTTGGTGAAGTAATAAGTCTCAGCTTGGAGGGTACCTAGAAAAACTCTAAACTCAGAGGCTTGAGGGCACCAAGCAACAATTCACTAGTCGGTCATGGTGTAGGGAAGAGCTAGGAAAACGTACCTTTGTCAGGAAAATTGGATTTGGTATAATCCTATATTTGCACAATGAAAAGTTCCTGATCCTGTCTCTGTACTTGTCACTGGCCAAGGCCAGAAAGCTGCAGTAGCTGGGTTCACCTCACATCCCTGTGTGCTTCCCTACCAGCTACCTGGACAGTGGCTAGGCAATGCAATTTCAAATGTACTGAAAAAGCATCTGCTCTGATATTGAATCAAGGATGTAAAAAAATAAAAACTCGTGAGTTGATATGGGATCTCAGTGCATTGACATCGTCTAACTTAGATTTAGTAAAGAAAACATAACTTTTAAAACTATTTTTACGAACTCTATTATTTTTTTAAATATATGAAATAAAAATAGCATGTTTTTAGAATTTGTGCTTTTATTTAATCTTAATTCTTCTCTTGCTTCTTCAAATTAACTGTTCTCTTGTACATCATTTACAGCTAGTTGAGTTATTTAATATTCATAACAACACGTGGGCATTTCATTGAAAAACAACTTGGATAAGAGAACTTGTACTCAAATTTAGGTGTTGGAGATGGTGTGATTTGGATAGATTGAGGCTGCATTTCTGGTCTGCATGTTAATTCCATACCAGTTTTACCAATGATGCTGACTTTGTGCTGGGAATATTGAGCTCAAAAATCTCAAATTTCATAGAAGGGGCTTTGACTTGTCCTGGAGTGGTCACACTCATATGTCGCTGTTGCATTCGTTCGTCATCAAATAAGAGAGTTTATCCACAGTCCTTATAGAAACTGGTACTACATTTGAAGAAGATGAACCAAAAGTCGAGAGCTTTGGACTGTGATGGAAGACCAGATCCTGGACTTCTCCAAATTTTTCAGGTCTCCTCTCAGTTTTTTAAAATACTTGCAAGACTCGTTTTTTTGGGGGGGTTGGTTTAGTTTGTTTTAAATTATTTTTAATTTCATATTGTTAAGCTTTTACTAACAGGATTAAGGTTCAGCAGAAAGCATTACATATAAAAAACACACTGTGATGAAAACAAAGCAGTGATTACATTGATTAACCCTCCCACCTGGCACCGTAGAAACATGACAGACACATAAGGGCCTAAAGAAGTCCAGGAGAAGGTAAAAACTGTTACCTTGAACTTCAGACAGGGATGGATCTCACCTAATTTCAGCACTCTTCAGAGGTTCACATGCAATCAGTTTATTCACTTTCTGAAGCTCCCTCTAGAGCCAGCAGAAGAAACAGCCGTCCCCAAAGGCTGGTTCAGTCCACCTCTTTCAGGCACCTGCTCTATAAGAAGTGACTTATTATAGGCAGCAATTATTTATCCCTCTCCCACCCTGTTTGATGTCCCCCAGGTTTGTTAGGTTTATGCTCCAATTTCAAATGTCCTGTCCAACAGAGGCTGCTCTGGGACAGAGATGGTCCCCATAAACCAGCGCTTGGTGTCCTGCAGAGCTAGTAGGAGATGCTACTGTGGAAGAGCGCGGCTGGCAGTGGTACATCCCTGCCTGTCCTCTTCAATAGTAGGCCCCTCTTGCCCATGGATTTATCTGGTACCTTTTGGCCCTGCTGATGCCAGCTGCCTCCACTGCCTCCTGGGACAGAAAAGTCTGGAAGTTCCCAGTTACTTGTGGTATAAAGAAGTGTTTTCTTTTGCCTGTTTTCAGCTAATGTATTCCTTTCATAGAGTGCCCCTTATGTTAGCTGTGTGGGATCAGGGAAAGAAAAGCCCACGGGTTTGGTGATCCTACACTGCACAGCACGTGACACATGGTCCCTCCTCATGCGCGTGAGTGACAAGTTTGTCACTCACATTCTCAGGGCTAGCAGAGGATGTGTACAAGCCAGACATGTACAGAAGAACACAAGGCGTTGCAGAGCTGTGCTTGGGAATGCAAAGAAAGCATGTGATGGATAACATCACTGCATCACAGTCCTAATGGTTTCTTCTAGGTCCAGGGAGACAAAGATTCAGTTTTAAATGGCTGAAACTATAAAAAATATCAATTCAGATCATTATTATTTTTGTCAAGCCAAGACTTTTATTTTCAGGTCGGGTCTTCCATTCTCAAAATATTACAGCTGCAAGGTGATTCCTCTTGGTAACTCACTAGTGCTGGGAAAAATAATCAGAAACATTTTGTCCTATTGCCAATGTGCTTAGAGGGAGGGAGAAAAACAAATGCTTCCTCACTAATGGCCAGATATACCATTTTGTACCTTTGTTAGCATTAATATTAAGGCATAACCTGGTGCGAGGGCCTCAGAAATTGCTTATTACACATTCCCTAGACCTGACCAGGAAGAACAGCTGTCAGTAATATAAACCTCTTTGATGGGAAATTTATGAAGAGAGGGTGGTAGTCTCATGAAGGAGCTGAGGGCATCTTTCAAGCACGGCACCAAATCTGCTAATGGGAGATCTGGCAAGAGCAAGCCACCACTCCCACGAGGCCTGGGAGCCTGCGCTTCCAGAAGAGGGGAAATTGGCCAGCTGCAGAGCCAGAACATGATGGGGACAGGTGCTTGGCATTTCTTACAGGCTCCTGGTTCAGATGTGTGCTGTGCCTGAGTGCTGGTGCTGATTGCCTGGTGTCCCTGAAGCAATTTCACAAGAGTACAGCAGATGCCCTTGGCCTGGGTGGATTTGGCCTGCTTCCTGCACCCTCCTGAACAAATGATCAGGACGTGGGAGGGAGGAAAGGAAACCTGGGAGAGAATGTGCTTCCCTGCATCTGCAGATACGCCCTGCACGATTAGCAGAAGCCATAAGGGCAGAGCAGGGCTGAGTGACCCCATGTTTGCAAACACATGTGGTTTTAAAAAATGCTTTCTAAAAATGGCATAATTCTGGGAGGTACAAGGGCTTGGAGGGGTAGTAAAGCTCTCTGGTAGTGTCTGATCAAATACAGCCCTTGAAAAGACCAAGTCGTGCCTCTGTTTTACCAGTACACTAATACAAAAAAACCTTAGCCCACCCCAAAACCAAACAAAGCAAGCAAACAAACAAAAATGAATAAGAAACATTTCCTTAGCTAGTCAGATTTTGTCTAACCCACTCCAGACACAAACAGTGAAGGGAGACCCGGCTTTTAGGTCTAGCTGAGCTGGGCCTAGCACAAGACTTTTAGAGGACAGTAAAGCTGTTTGTATCTCCCCAGGCTGGATGGTGCCAAGATAAACCTGTTGTCACTGGGGGCAACCCAGAACAGATTCTACCTTACACTTTGCTTCTCACTGCCAGAAGATGTTCTGCTGGCAGCTGAAGATTGATGGGGTGTGATGAGGTCATTCTCCTCTGAAATACCCAAAGAAGTATTTTCAAGGAAGATTCTGTAAAAAAACATTTTAACAACAGCATTTCCTTTGAGCTCCGTGACATGTGGAGCTCTGGGGAAAGGGAAACTGTAAGCTGCACCAGGGAACAATTACATTACTGAGTACCACTCTTCTGACTCATGCTTGCATCAGGATCATGGCCCATACAAGTACTATGCAGAAAAGATGCTTGCATGGAAGGCAGTCTCCTCTGTATTTCTTCACAGGCTACACGTGGCTACACGTGAAATTTAACTGTTAAGATAGCTTTTCCCAGATTATTTTGTAGCCTGTCTCCTCACCATATGAGCTCTCCCATTCACTCTCCCTATCCTATTCCTGATTAGAGGACACATCCATGTGCCTCAGGAGGACTGCTCCAAAGGACAACACTGGAGTAAGCTGCCAGACGGAAGTACGCCATTCTCATGTGCATACAGGGTCTCGTGGCTTATGCTTGCTCCACACCATCTATACAGAACCCTCTTCTACAACAAATCTTCCTTGCAGTATCCCCAAAAGACCCCTTTTAGCACTCATCCCGTCCCCTCTTTGTGCACACATGCTAGATCCAGCATCCAGCTTTCCAGTCTAACTCCCTGTGTTGAGACACAGGTGGGGAAGAACTAGGGCTGGAGGGCCAGAGGAGTTTCCCATTATTCTGGAGAAGGACATGAAGATGACAAACTCCACAGGGTACATGGGTGGCTCCTAGGATAAGCCAGAGAGGGATGCATTGTCATGGTCAACTTCAGTACTTGTGTAATAGTGAAAGGAAGGAGAAAAGCTCTGGAGCTTTCAAAGATGAAAGCCAGAATGTCTACCCTTGCCTGCTGCTGAAAAGTTCCTAGTATGGTGTTTGGGACCAGGGAGGGACACGGGTGGCGGTTTCACAACCTGCCTGAGAATAACATTTCAGCAGGAGTTGGGAACACTGCTGTACTACAGAGCACTTGCACAGGCGGGATGGACCTCATCTGGATCAGAAGAGAAATGGTCTTCTGGCTGTGAGCCTGCAGGAGATTGTCAGTGAGCTTTTTAACTGAGTGGAGGAATGCCAGCCAGTGGTGACATTTTGCAGGACGATGTTCCCAGGGACAAGACAGAGGAAATTCTGTAGCCTCTAGGGAAGGATACATCAGCAGAGAACATAAAACAAAAAGGTTAGCATTCAGAGAGAAGGCCAGGGAAGCAAATTGGTGCTGTGACTGTGTCAACATCAGGGCTTGAAGCCTGGGAAAAAAGACAGGAGCACTGGCAAGTTTTGCTGATATGGCAGGCGCTTTGGAAACCTTGAGCATGTTAAAAAGAAGCTCAAAAGAACATCTGGGAGGATTAAATCCTTGCAGGTGGGTGAAGATGGCTGAAGTGATTGTGCTGGGGACACAGCGGTAGGGATCCACAAAGGCCCAAAAAAGGGAAAGATGCTGGTGCTGATAACAGGAGGGAGGACTGAGAGTAAGAAAGCATCATTCAAAAAGCTGCAGGTGTGTCTGAGTAAAGAACACAGAAAAGACCATGAACTCTAGCAGATTAAGCATAAAAATATAACTAAGATGTCCTAAAAGGGATTAGAAGATCAGCTAGTTAGAAATCAAAACTAGTAGTAAATCCTCCATCTGTCACAGCAGCAGCAAAAATCCTGCCTGAGAGCCTGCCAGACGAAAGTACCTACCGGCTGTGCCAAACACACTGGTGGAGCTGTAACGAGGATCAGAACAGCCTCCTGAATAAATACAGCCCTTTCAAAAATGTCAGCATAGTTTCAGCATGCAAAGGGAGTTACAAACTGCCTTACAAACACCTTGGAGTTTTTTTGCCAAGGTCAGCTAGTATGTGGGGAAGGGTGCTCTTGTTGATGTGATCTGCCTGGATTTCCAAAGGCTTTTGACAAAGTTTCTCTGAAAAGACATTAAAGAAAAGTCAACAGCAGCAGAATAAAAGCGAAAATCTAGCATGGATAGTTATTCGACAGAGGGTTGAAAAAAGCATAGGACTAAATAGAGGAAGCTCAACAGGGAGTTCTGCAGGGGTCTGCACTAGGATCTGTGCTCTTTAACAAGTTCTTAAATTATGTTGAAAAAGGGGTGAACAGGGAGATGATGGGGTTTGCTGACAACATGACTGGCCAAAGCACTGGTGCAGTTGTTCAGAGAAGCTTTTGTTTCAGTGAATATCAACACAAATGCAATGTGAGGTTGATGTCCACTAAGTATCATCTTAATTCATGTTTGCTTTTACAGCTCAGGGTGGGGGGGAAGGAATAATTTAAAAAAGATCATTTGGAACCTTGTCCCTTATATTATGTAATTCAAACTGGAGTCTTCTAATTGTTATCAGTGGTCCTAGGCTTCATTCAAGCTGAGAAGCTTTGCAATAGATTAACATGCGAGGCAGCAGAGCTGTGGTGTGGAGGGCAGTTGCTGGTCTGCCATTTGCTGCTGCTAAGAGCAAGGACACTTTTGCCTGGAGCATCCCTACCTCCACACACCCCAGACCTCCATGGACTGGTGCTGTGCACGCTGGTAGTACCATCTGATAGCTGTGATCTTAGGGAAGGTTTCCTTCTGTACCTCCCAAACATTGCTTATACAGGTACCACTGCTTGCATCCATACTGAACTTGGTATCTGGCAGGAGGTGTTTGGCTGTTGGGACAGCCTTTATGTCCATCTTGAATCAAGACTTTGAATTTGACAAACCTGCTTTGGAGACTGGTTGTGGACTTTGCCTTTAAGGACAAATTGCATTCTTAGTACCTCGATCAGATTTTAATCCAAATCCATGAGACTAACATCTCTTGGAGTATCCTAGGGCTCCCCTCAAGGCTGGGTATTATTTTACATTTGCAGCTCATCAGAGACTGAGTGACTGTACAGATCAGATGACAACATTTTGCACTGAACTAGTATAGCTCTAGAAAAATGTTTTCACACTTCAAGCAGCTCTGCAGACTCGGAGGACTGGAACTGGGCAGAGAAGGTGGATATGGTGTCTTATTGTCAGCCCTTGCTTGAACACAGTGCAGTCAGGGAGCTGGGCCAGGTCTCAGAAAGCAAATATGGTGCTCTATTTAGTGCCTCTTCAGAGAGGTGTCTGAAGATGAGCACCGTCCTCCTTTTAACTTCAGTACAGACCAAGCACTGCACCTGAAAAACTTTTTCTGCTTTAGCCATTCCATAGTCAGATCTTCCCACGGTGGGTTGTCATGAAGAAGCCTAGCAAAAAGCAATCCCTTTCCCTAAAACCTCCTTCTTAGTAGAAGCCTTTTCCTCCTTAGCACAGTAGACTGTAAGGAGGCATTGGTAATCAGGCTGCCCACTTCTCAACACCTTTTATATTTCAGGAAGCATATGGTGGCTGACGCATTTCCTGATGTATACTCAAAAATCACATCAGTTTGGATCCAGAACCTCTGATTACTAACATGAAGCTACAGACAACTGTCACTGTCTTGCTCTTCTGCAGCAATCTTGGTGGGAGGTGCCTGTTATCTCTTCATGTGCAGGGAAACAGAGGTACAGGAGGAAGCTGGTGGTTTGCTCATTGCCTCATGGGCAGAACCAAATGGTGAATGTAGGTGGCCTCAGTTTCAGATGAGTGTTTGCTCCCTGAGGCTACCCTGTGACCTAGCACAGCTTTTGTAATACTGATTAGGCCATGATTTTAAATTCACTTCTTCTGGGCCTCTTCAAAACTGGAGGGTGAGACTTTCCAATTTTTAAGTGTATATCATACTTCTGTTTCTAGACAGCTTCATGTGAGGAACAATAATTCGGCCTTCAAGGCCACAGCATTCTTCTCTTTATATTCCTTGGAAAAGAAAAGGCATCAGTAGTCCAACAGGAATCTTTCCCTTGGAAGGTGCCTGGTACAAAATTTCTTTTTTTTCTGAACATGGAAGTGATGGGACAGTTGTCATAGGAATTCTCATTTGAATACATGCCAGCAATAAGGAAAGAATATTGCTTTATGCAGGTAATTTTTAAAAACCTCTTAGAAGCTGTTCATCAGTTCAAAACTACCAGAGGAGTCTAGTGGAAAAGGAACAAGAGACGTGGATGTATTCAGTGTCCCAAAACTAACACTTTACATAACACACCTTACATATGCTCAAAAAGAAGGAGGCAAAACAACCGGCCAGAAGTATCCCTCCTCCTCCAGCTCTTCTCTGAAGACGTCTGCTTGCCCAGCTCCACGCAGCTCTGCTGTTTTCACAGGTGCAGTGATGCCAGCAGCTATTTTTGCACTTAGTTCAGGGCAGCGCTTCAGCTGCTGGACATCTATGCCAAATGGCTCCTTTCCTTTGCAGACTCTGCATCCCAGCGTCCTCTAGGAAAAGTGCAGGGAACGTCATCTTCAATCCCTGCCCTCCAGCAACACAGAGAGAGGGGCCAGTCTCTTCTCCATCAAGGATGTTTGTCCACCTGTGCTGAGCCACTGTGAGCTTATCTTTGTGGGGTGGCAGCTCATCTACCTGGCTTCTCTGCAGAAAGCGGACGGGTTGCAGGCTGTATTTGGGCACTGTGAGTCACTGATGATGGAAGAAGGGAGGTGAGAAGAGTCAAAGCTATCGGTCAGTAAAGGAGGAACAAAGCCAGTAATGTAGGATATTTCCATGGAGGCTGCAGAGGCGCCTAAATGCAGTGAGTGCTCTTCTGCCACCAGGTCTTTTCCCAAACTGTGGGTCACAGCACTCGAGAGATGAAACAGGTCCAAAAGGCAGCCTTTAAGTGTCTAGATTAATCAAAGAACAGCTAATGTGCTTAGCTGCAGATAGCAAGCAAAGGCAGTTATCCTCTCCTTGGCCAGGATGGTCACCAATGGGGAGCAGGTGAGCCCCAAGGGCTACACGCCAGCCAGAAGTTTGAGACCAGCTGCCTCAGAGGAAATGAAACTGGCTTGAGGTACCCCTGTGATGTGAGTGTCGTGGTTCAGAGTGGGACAGGAAGGGATGGGAGTTCCCACCAGCAGATAGTAGGGAGACTCATACATTGTCACCCAGACCAAAAGTGTGGATCAACATTTTCTCCAGACAGCAGCTAAAAGGTGGAACAAATGGCTCTTTCTACTGGCTCCTTTTGGGTTTTTGTGACTGTGACTGGAGGGGACAGAAATGCTGTCATCTAGAAGGACAGTTTGGCAACTGAAGCTGGCTGCTGCTAATCCAAAACCTCTTGAGATGTTTCCCTGTGAGGGTCAATGAAATGAAGGTGGAAGAGTGGTTCAGATCCAACTGACCGCCATGGGCCCTATACAATGTCAGCCAAGCCATTCCCACTTTTTGATGTGTTTGATGACAAAAGAGTAGGGAATCACTAAATTGAGGTGCAGAACTGTTGTCCTCAGCCGTCTTGAACCTAAAGCTGGTGACTACATCCAATGTCAATGATAAATGCAAGTGGCAATAGAGTTTTGTTATAACTGAAATCTATTTCTCTGTCTACTAGGACTGTCATCAAACATTTGCATGCAACTTGGCCCAAATTGCTCTTTATTATCTGGAGCTAGAGGGATGCTGAAGCAGTAGCTTTCAGAACCTTTTATTGTCCCTGCTACACCAAGAAGGGGTCCTGTCAGGGCACCACCAGTCCTGTATGTCCCTGCCCTGCATCTCCTGGGGTTCCCATCTCCCTGCCCAAGTCCCAGGACCCCATTTCAGCCCCACAGGGCTGTCAGCCTCTGCCCCAGAGATGCCCCAGCAGGGTTGGTCTCCAGCTCCCCACAGCCCTGCTCTGCTCAGCCACAACCCCACTGCACCAAGGAGGGACCCGATACCCGGGGCTGGAGCTGCGTGTGGCCCTGGAGCCCCTCACTGGGCCTGATCCTGACTCTACCTGCAGACTGACATCCTGGCCTGGCCTGTGTGGGTACAGGAGGGAGATGACGTTTGTGACAAATTGAATGTTAAAATGAGCAAACAAATTCACTGTATTTTGAACAGGTTTCAGCTTTTCCCCTGTGAAATTAGATGAATCATGTCAGAACCACTTTTCTCCTGACAGTAAATGGTGAGTTAACAGGTATAAGCTGGGCCTCAGCAGGAGGAGGGTGGAAAACCTGAACCAGACAAAAATCGGAGGATCCAAGTGACTGCATTTTTAAGAAATGTGGGTAAGTGACTCTTAGTTCTCCTGTCTCCAAAATGTCAAAAAGTCATAAGGAAGGGGAGCAAAAAGAGCAAACAATTCAAGACGAGTTATCCTCAGTATGTGTACAAACAGCTGAACACTGAAACTCTGTACAGTGCTCTTCCTAGGACTTGTGATGTCATCTATGGTGGCCACTATGCTTTGTCACCTAGTGCTAAATTAAGTATCACAAAAGGGACATGCAGTAAGTGAAAAATTACCCTAATCTTGCAAAAATTGCTTGGTGTCTTGCAGGCATTAAGCATGGTTTGGATTACTACATATTTTTTCAAGTTAGGAGGCATATGTTACTGGTTATAATAATCTATGCTTTTCATGCTGGCTCGGAAGCACTCTAAAGAAGCTTTTCAGATCCAGCCCTGCAGTCTTAGCTGGCTCACATTTGTAGCAGTGGCAAAAAACATTCTGTAGGATTTGCTGGCAGATCTTTCTTACTCTATGAGATATCTCTTCCGTACTGACAGAGCATGTAGAGACCGAGAGCATGGAATACTGTTGAGGTCCTGTTTTCTTGATGGTCACCTCTTCTAAGGTGAGGCAGTGAAGCTTGCTGTAATTGTGATGGCAAATGCATAAGGAGGAGGGAGAATGTCTCCCAGCAAGTGTCTTCCCTATCTGCTCCTTTTTTGTCTCTGCATTGCAGGGAAATGTGTACTACTTCAATGTGTCCTAATTAAGTTTGATTGTGACTAATGACCTCTGGTACATAACTTCAGGTTTTTCATGCTGCTGATCACAAAAGGAATAGCAGTATTTGGGAGAGGAGGGTGAACCACCTCCTTGTGTATTCACTACTGAATGAGGTTGACACTGTATTCAGCTCTCCTTGTATGCCTTGATTTTTCTCTGGTACTTCTGTATCCTCTTCCTAATACACACAGTTTGACTGTTTGTGAGATGGTCGTGAGAATATATTGTCTTCTTAACAATAAGGGAAGAGAACAATGAAGTAAACACATAAGCAGAAAATCAAATAAGTAGAAGCACTTAAAATAGTTATAAAAAATAGCTTCAAGTTGCAAAATGACGATTTAACATTTGATGGAGATTGATAGCCTCAAGAACGGAGTAATACAAGGACTACAACAATGCGCTGCAGTGTTGCTCTGGCATATACTGAGAGGCTTTTCCTCTGGAGATGGTCGTCAGTGTTGTAGTTATCACTGCTATACAGGATTTAGACGCACAGCTGTATTCCGTCTAACTATATGTGTGTATGGAAAACAGTCTTGAAAGTATCAAATTGCAGATTGGAGAAAAACGTGCTATTGTGCTGCATTATTACTGTTGCAAAATGGGAGTTGCAGAGGGTGGGGGAAATTGTTTTATTGTGAGGTAGAAAAGCTTCTGTCCCAACCCTGGTATTGGCACCGGTCATGTGAAATGAGTTAGTTAGTATAAGAAGATTCAGCTCACAGACACTGTAACAAGTTTAGTTTTTGAAGGACATCAGGGCTTTTACCAGACCTAGATGGGATGGAGCAGACATATAGTCATCCACCTGATTTTAGGAAACTTTAGGAGACATTAATAATTTCACTACTCAATTCTCTATGTCCCCTATTACTACATGAAATAAAAGCGTCACAGCAAGTTCTCTCGCCTTTGTAAATTTCCCAGTGAATATTGCTCTATAAGCCATCCTGCTTTGAAAGCCCAGGTCCAGATTTGCTGAATTTGCCATCTTATTCGTCCTCCCTGTCTCAGGGATAATCCTCAGGTAGGAGAACTCAGTGATGAGGAAGAATTAGAACGAAAACATAAGTGGGAGAGACAAATATGTTTGTTTTCCTAAAGTCGTTTTTACTGTAAATATATGAGAAAAGGCCAAACTGCCTATATGAAGTTCTAAAGAATGGGACTTTGTGAATTAATTGAAGGGTCACCCAAAATCTTCAAGAGGTTAATTTACCTTCCCTGTAGCGGAATGAGAAAGGGGAGTCAGGTGTTATTTTTCCATTCACCAATCTTACATTCTGTTGAAATAGCGAAGCTGATCGTCTGGTCAGCACCATATCCAAGCTGTGCCGAGTGCAGTTTGTATACATCACATACATCATACACAAATGCAGCAATATGACAGTGCTAAACTGTCTGAGGCCATTAAACCTCAAGGTACACGAATTAGGAAACCCTGCCAAAGACACAAAAACATACACAAAGTTTTAGCTGGTGAGGAGGTGTGCGTGCTGATAGAGCAGTCACCACATTGTGGATAATCATTTTGTGCTGCAGCCGAAGGTTTCCTGTAAAGAAGCTGCTGTGACTTGATCTGTAACCTGGCAGAAGAGCAGTGAGCAAAAATTGCCATTTTTCTTCCTAGCTTGGCATCAAAATATAGATAAAATGGTGCTTTCACATGTCTGGCAGACTCGATCTCTGTCAATTTTTTTGCATGTTACTGACTCACGACAACAGATTTTACAGAAATAGCACTGTGTGCTTTATTTAGAGTGTGGTCTGTTTCTGTATGCTAGAGCCTGACATGAAGCTCAATGATTCAACACCAACCTTTTCATCTTTGGTCTTCGTGTTCTAATTCATCCCATTGACATCTGAGAGCCTTTTGCTATGTTAATGACAGCAAACACTTGCAGAGAAAGTAGCCCATTCTGAGGTAAATAAAGTATCTATGGTCCGTTGTTTCACAAATAGCCTGCAGAAACTTTAGCTTTGGAAGTACAAGGTGGGGGGGG
>Ga0065711_1004562_pt1 | contig 23078 bp, 16 predicted proteins | sample Hoacrofraction12_FD_59098 | JGI IMG/M metagenome (GOLD analysis project Ga0065711, IMG submission 59098) | Hoatzin crop microbial communities from Cojedes, Venezuela - Epithelial fraction 12 v2 (version 2) | ecosystem: Host-associated > Birds > Digestive system > Esophagus > Crop | place...
AGTGAAATACTTGATTTCTATGCTCAAATCTACTTGTCTCTGCTTAACGCTAAAGCTGGAGGCTGGCAGAGAGGTGATGCTTTGCAGTGTGTCTTGTAACCTTTTCATAGGGAAGCACATCGTTCTCTCAGTGCACAACTAACTCAAACTGCAGTGCTTCTGATTTAGCACATGTGAAAAATATATATATATATATATGTATTTTTTTCTTCAGCAAATCTGTCCCTGAGGTGAGCAGAATAAAACTCAAGAGCTACCGTTACTTTAGCATCGGTATGCTAAGTATATCTGGTAGCCTGTGCATGCCAAGTGATGATTCACATTTTATTTATTTACTACAATATGTTGACATTTGGACAGTAGTTATGATGCCGATATCCTAAGGCTCAGCCACTGCAAATACTGGGGTAAGAGGCAATTTTGACAAAAGATCACATTTCAGAGTGGTTAGCTATCACGTGGAGTCAGGAATTTTTACTGGAGAATGTTCCTTGTTTATTGTTTTCCATAGAGATGGTTCTGCGGGAGGTATTGCACTGAAGGTTAGCAGCATGAGAATGGAATAAATTAATAACCATTTCTATCTGTATTGGCAAATTGTGAGTCACTATGTAGGGAAAAATTAAATTTCAGCATTAAACTGTTCAGATGAAGTGGCAACGATTTTAAACATGGACAGAAAACAGTTGCTCCAAAATGTGGTATGAGCTTTGGAAGAGGGTAGCAGAAAAACACAGAGACAGAGATGTTTTACCTCCATTCCTTTAGAGAGGCTCAAGGGCAGAGAGAATTGGTGACTTAGCATATCTATTGCATACAAATAATTTCACATTCTGCGTGCAGTTGAGAGAGTGCAATAGGAAGGAGAGAACTGAACGCGTGGCACTTACATAAAGATATTGTGTTTCCTTGAAGTAAAGTGTTCTGCATCATCCCAAGCCCTGCAGTGGAGAAGCCGAACACACATTGCCGAGATCGTGAGGAGAAAATACATTAAACTGATGAAGAGACTGTGTTAAATGTCAGTAAGGAAATTCATAACACTCACTGTGTATGAAAAAAAAGAAGTGCTCTCTATTACCAGTTAAAAAATAGGAAAAGTTACTATTAATCAGAAAGTCTTTATTATTACTAGATAATAAAAATAAATTAGAACTGTTAAGGTGTAAATGTCATTGTAGGTGCATCAGTATTTGCTATAACTGGTAAGTTATGACTCCATTATGCAATATAGTGTGATGGTCCACTTGTAGAGTGTTTCGAGTCAGTTCTTACATTTACTGTCTCTTTTAATGCTCGTTCTAGTTGATGTAAAATATAGCTTAAGTTGATTAACTATTTCAGCATTAAGATTATCTCTGAGAGCCAAAAAGTTACATTTTGGTGTTAATCACAATGTAGTTAGAGCTTTTTAATTTGATTTTTTTGTTACTGGGGATTCAGAACTAGTAGGATGCCCAGTAGTGCAGAGCGTTACTGAGTTTTTCATTTAATCCAGTCTAGTAATTATCTACACTTCATACTGAAAGCTAAATACATAACAAATGATGTGTCTGTACTGGGCTTATAATTGAAAACCAATCCCAAGACAAACATTGTTATTTACAGTTTAAAATAAAAGCTTGTGTTCAATAGCATTATTCTGCTGTTTTCCTGCACTATAATTTCTCCTGAAAGATTTTTGTGCTCTATGATTTCACAATGTTCATCCTCCTGGTTAGATTTTTCTCTAGATTGTTATGAACGACACTGAGTTTGTTCTGATTTTTTAGAGTAAATGGAAAGAGATCTCTGAATCCTGCGATAAGAGGAATAAATTTGAGCTGAATTCCTTTCCTAATACAAGGACTAGTTCTAAATCAGTCACAATGATGGGTAATAATATTTTAATATTACACAGAATTAGGGTCAGCGACCAAAGACCTCCAGAAAATATCCGTGCCGGGTCTCTGCTGATCCCATCGCCCTGCGCTGAGCAGCGCTGCCGCCATCGAGGCTGCAGCCAGGTCTGCTGGTATCGCACGGGAATCACCCTCCCAGTTCCAAACACGTGTGTTACGACCTGGATCCAGTCTTTGGTAGCAGTGCGTTTGTTTGGCTCGGAGCAGAAGTTTGGGAATCGATTGTTTGCTTGGCGGCGGGGCAGATCCTGCTGCTTCTCTCTGCGCTCCCCGGTACAGCAGAGCTTCTCTGTGGAATTTCTTGCTTTGGAGAGTGATGCTTTGATTATCTCCTATGATTTCACACAGTTTGAAACACAGCTTACTGTAATCTGCGTTTAACAGCCTTTTCAAGACTGGTCAGATTTCCAGCTAAGCAGCTCTGAAAAAACCTCAGCTAATGCTTTTTGTCTCAGAGTGAAGCAAAAGATTTTGCCACCCTTGATTGTAAGATAAATGGATCAGATATTACTTTTTATGAGAGATCTCTCAGGTTTTTCACTCGCATCTTATCACCATATTCCCTTGATTTCAGAGGTGATGCATTAGCTTATGTATTTTATATTACTCTAGGTTATCTAGTCGACACATTCTCTCTGTTGCTTTCTGGTTTTGTTTAATTGTGATTGCACATCTCTTATGCCTCTCAGGTACCTGCGGTGATTTTTTTTTAATCTAATCACAGAAAGATTTGATGGTTTTCAGGAGCACTGCTGCTCTTGACAAATACCTGAGAAGATGAACCTGCCTCTGTATTTGAATGTATATTCACCACTTGTGGCTGAAGTGACGTATTATTTTACTGAGAAGTCTTGCAAAGATATTAGAGCACATTAAATTACAAACTGCCTGTAGTTTGTGGATGCCCTGTTTAATTGTTTGCAGTGCTGAGAGATAAAATGCCTAAATACATGAAATAATCTTTAGGATAGAACACATTTTCCTTCTCTGTTTACTCTCTGAAAGCAAATTGGGGTGAAACTAGGTCTTTAATTCTTAGCCTAAAGATGAGACCAAAGGATTAGCCTTCAATTTATTTTAGGCTGGAAAACTTAGTTTTTCAAAAGTGTTGAGAAGATAAACATTTCCCGCTGCATGATATCGGAGGTTTACACATTCCCAGTCTCATGGAAGCTTGCTTTCTCCCTCAGACTTGTCAGCAGCCTTCAAGAATACTTTTTTTTTTTAAAGTTTATCCCCCAGCTTTCAACATAGAGGTGGATGAAGTTGCACAGATACCTTCGGAACCGACTCAGAGCTCTGTCAATATTTTGAGACTTCAGAAGTTCAATTTCTGCTGCTGGGCAGCTTTTCCCCACCCGTTTGCACATCCCCGTGGCTCAGGCCAACGTCAAAGTACAGAAACACTGCGTGAGGCTCTTTCAGGAGTTCTGGCTTGGCATCTGTCATAAAGCTGTTGGAGATAAAAAGTTGTCTTTTCAGGATACAGTGCTGTAAGTCCAGAATATTAATCCTATTTTCTATGAATAGGAAGACACTTAATATTCTGCAATTACATGTAAACAACTTTACAAGCAACAGTTCAGTTAGTACAGAGGCATTTTGCATGATGTAATCTTTGTTCCTGCAGCAGCTCCTTCAGAATCACTTCACAGCATCCTTCGCCCCATGGTTGTGGCTGGTGGATACAGAAGTGCAGCATGGCCACAGCATGTGTAAAGTTATTTACATAAGACATCTCTGCAAGCAGAGCTTGTTCTTCTCCCTCTTTTCAGTGATGCCCAGCAACAGGACAAGGGGCAACAGGCACAAACTGAAGCACAGGAAGTTCCATCTGACCATGAGGAAGAACTTCTTCACTCTGAGGGTGACGGAGCACTGGCCCAGGCTGCCCAGGGAGGTTGTGGAGTCTCCTTCTCTGGAGATATTCCAGACTCGCCTGGATGCGGTGCTGTGCAGCCTGCTCTGGGTGACCCTGCTTCAGCAGGGGGTTGGGCTGGGTGACCCACAGAGGGCCCTTCCAACCCCGACCATGCTGTGATTCTGCCTGGAGAAGGAAGGAGGCCTGGGTTTCTTCATCCCTCAGTGGAAGCCCGGCGTGAAGTTGGTGATTTCCTTCAGTTCGTGGGGAGACGGGCAGTGCTGTGAGTATGGCAAGGGTGGAGAGGAGTGGCGAGTGGCAATACAGCAGAAAGAACGGGCTTGCTCCGCTGCTGGGTGCTGAGGCTGATGGCGCCCGAAGGCACCAGCACGGCTGTGGGCAGTAGCTGCCCTGCCGAAGGGCTCGCAGACAGCCACGCAAACTTCCGGGATCCCTTCGAGCCCATGGATCTCTCTCTCACCTTTTGGCTGCATTGGGCTTTCTCCAGCTTTGCTGCAAAGAGATCTGATTCACGGTTTGTTCAGGATTTTGTTTATAGAGATTGAAATATCACCTGTCTCGTCCTGCAGTTCTTAAATGCAAGTTGAAAGACAATGGTAAACTTATTTTAAAATATATACCAGGAACAAAATAAGAAAATACTCAAACCATTTAGCAGCCACCAGCGTTTGGCAGCAGTGTGTACCTCCACCGGTATGAATCATTGCAAGCATGAAGAGAAACACATTGAAACCGATACAAGGCCCGATTCAGACAGTGACTCCATTTTGTCAGCTGCATTTTATTTTTATTTCCTTTTTCATTTTTCCTGAGGTTGCTGGCACCTTGCTATTGATAGACTACGCTGATTTAAATTCTCCATCACGGAAATGTGATAGACACTGTAAAGAAGACCGTGATTGTGTTTTGGCAGTGTATTTTACTTTATCGCGTTCCTCTGAACTGATAAACTGAAAAACAGAAGAGTCAGAACTGGAGTGGTGGATACTGGGAGGCTCCATTGAGCAGGTGGACCTGGGTGCCTATTCTTAACAACTACAGAACTTAGTAAATAGGTAAACCCAAGTTTGGTTGGTGCGAATTAAGGAAGCTGAACCAGGTATGTCATAGTATCCACTTTCATTTTGGAACCAGTAAAATTATGTGGGCTGCTTTGATATCCGTATCTAAGCGTTCTGTTAGAGGGAAGGGTGAACCTGGTCCAGGCAGGACTGTGGTGTTCACGTTTCGATGAGATGGTGTATGCACTTTTCCCCTGTATGCCAGCCACAAACTGCAACAGAAGATCATTAATGTAAGTTCACAGAACGTTTTGTGGAGCAGCTTTTGCAATTCAGCATGTTTTAAAAAGAGATATTGCATGTATTTACATTTCAGTCACGCCACGGGAGCATGGGTTGGGGCTGTATGTCCCTGACCGCTGCAGACTGGCCGGGTCGTTGAATTGCAGCGAAGTCCCTCCGCTGCCTTCCCCCCTTGCCTGGCTCTGCGGGCGGGCTGGAGGCAGCAGGACCTGCTACAGGCTACCGATAGTTTCACGTGGCCCCTCCAAGCAGTCTCTGCTTTAGGAAGGACCGTTTTTAGAATCAGATTTTGATTCTTCACAGTCTGTAACAAAGACAAACCATTCCTGGGGAGGGATTCTCTGTGTGTGTGCCTACGTGAGTGTTCACGTTCAGGAAATAATCCTTCCTTCTGACAGGCAGAATTGGAACCACAGAGGGGTGTTGGCTAGGACAGATACAGCGGTTATTCAAAAACTCTCTCAATTATCATTTCAGTTTTGTTTGTGTGAATTCTGCCTACCTCCAGACAGGGCTTGCTCGCAATTCTGAGCCACAGTTTAGTTCAATGGAAGTCGTAGTGGAGGTAGCCGTGATGGAATCACAGCTTTTTAGTGGAGTAGAAAGTGTTGAAAGGATTTCACAGTCAAGCCAAACTATTTGTTTGCTGTTTTGTAGTCAACATTTTACAGCCTTCCTTTAGTACAGGCTGGTCATTAAAAAGAGGGGGGGAAAAAGGGAAACCAGTGCTCAAATGAGTGCCGGTGATTATCTGCTTCCCTGGAATAGAAAAGTTACTTTATCTCCCCCTGCAAAAGGTTGTTTAAGAAGCCTTTAGATACTCTGACAAGAGTTACCAAATAGTTTAGATTCGAGGTGAAGGAGTAGTGCAATCTGTGCTGTTAGACGGGAAGGTGAGTGTTCACATTGCTGTTCCTATCGTTGTGTCTTCCTGAAATAAGAAGGTAATAAAATGTTTCCTGAAATGGGAGTCCACTGAGCTGCACTGCGTATATGTGTGAATGCTGTGGGGACTCACCAGAAACCGGCTAATCTGTTTGTAAATTCATTTCCTAGTCCTGCTGACTCCAGGGAAAAAGTCTTTGGCATAGTGAGCTTCAACTTATAAAAAAATATGTAGGTGGGGATCACATTTGAGGTGTGAAGAGCAGTAAGTCACTTCTATGGTAAAGACGATGCATGTACAAGCACTGCTAAATAAAGTAGGAGAAAGTGTTACTCACAGTTTTTCTTCCTTTATAGCTTTGGTCAAGCGATGGAACAGGCTGCCCAGGGCAGTGGTGGAGTCCCTATCCCTGGAGGTGTTCAAAAAATGTGTAGACATGGCACTTTGGGACATGGTTTAGTAGGCGTGGTGATGTTGGGTTGACAGTTGGACTTGATGATCTTAGAGGTCTTTTCCAACCTTAATGATTCTGTGATGCTGTGATTCCATGATCTAGATTTCTGATGAAGATTGACGCCTCACAGCCTCCACATGAGCAAGCTGGGGGTGTCCTGGGCAGCAAGATGTTGGTGTGGGATGGATCAGGTAGCCCCAGTAAGGATGTGAACCTTCTGCCACAGTGCCTAGCTGGTAACAGGAGATGAGCATCTGCTTTTGCAGTGGCCAGAGGTTTCGTATAAACGGGCTGAGAGGAATGTTTGAGATAATTGGGGATTAATGGGTCTGAGGAAGCGGGGCCTGCCAAAGACACGAACAGCTCTGTTCAGCAGAGCGATTTCTGGGATAACCAGATCCCAAATGGAGCTTGGCTGGGTTTCTGTGGCTTTGATTTGATTTTTTTGAGGGGGAAGGTTTTAATCCCTTAAAGCAAATTCGGTGGTTCATTTTTTAAGATGTTCACCAGGCTCTGTTGATTTTTTTCATGCCTGTTTAGTAGTGCCTGCATCACCCTTCACGCTCAGGTCTTTTACGTGCTTTTTCTGGGACACAGTTGTGATCGAATGGGATTGAGAACAGAGGTTAAGGCGAGGTTAGAGCAAAGCTGTTCTGCAAAATGAAGCATAGTCAGTTTTAAAAAATTCTGTCTTTCGTGTTCCTGTGCTAATACCCTTTTGGTGGTTAAAAATATATTCCGTGTTGTCAGGTGTCATACTTCTGATGGCACTTCAGTTTACTGCTAGGGTAGTTTTAACTTATTCTGAAAACTTTCAGCATTTTCTGATGTAGGTTTCCTGTGTAGCGATTTTGTAGCATTGCAGAGAGAAAGTCACCAAAAGTCTTGGCCCTTCGATTAGATTATTCTGGAGCGCACTGAACTGGGATGTGGTTAAAGGCTTTCAGGTGATCAATAGAGAGACGTATCACAGCTTTCCGTTATTAGATTTGAAATGTTAGAGTATGGCTCTAATCTCAGCAGCATCGGCCTTCCTTCTTGCGCATGTTGTTATGATTTTGTAATAGTAATTGACATACGCAGGACAGGAGTGTTTCGGACTCATGGAAGTTTCCAAAGAAGATTTAATTTGACGCTAGTGGTAAGAGTACTAAAGCTACATTATTTAGGGTGATGGCTTTCAGTTTTCATCTAGCAGCTTTCTTTCATGCTAAAAGTCTCCTTTTTGGGCTAATTACAGCATTGTTTGTTTTTTGAGAAAAGCTACACTCAGCACCATTGGAATGACTTTCACCTGCTTCTTCGGGTCTGTGTTGAGGGCAGTGTGATTAGAAAATGATGATGGCACAAGCAGACAGCATTGGGGCTTCGATGAGACAGCACTTGTTGCAGTGTAGGAACCCACGGAATAAGCAGGAGCAAAGCAAATGCCCTCTCATTTCTTTCCGAGTCCGGTCTGCATGGCTTCCCCACACGCTACCCAGACTGAAAATTCAGGGCAGCGTTGTTCATTCTTAGCAGGTTTTGTCTTCACTGACTAAATAATATGGGACAGATAAATAGAAAAGTTACTTTTTTTTTTAGGGGGAAAATCCATGGTTATCATCTGGTTGAAGAAAAATATGTGTAGTTTTGCCTATTACTGTTCTTCACCTGTCAACAAAGCAATAAAATCTCATGAAATTAGATCTGCAACATTAATAAGCCTAAAAAAGGATAATGATAAAGTAAACGGAATAGTTCCAGATTTTGGCAGTCTGTTGTGAAAGCAGGTGGCTAGTCCTAAATCTAATTCCTGGGTTTTTACAACATAGCAGTGAGGAGGAAGGCAGACAGCGTTGTTACCTGCCGAGCTTGAATTAAATTCAGATTTGTTTCAGCAGGGTATTAATGGGGTTCCTGTGAGAGACAGTCTCTGGCTTTGAGTTTGTTACTGGATGGAAAATCATCTGAACAGGTTTGGTTTTTAGCTGTGAGAATATGTTCACAATTTGAATTTTTGTAAATTAAATTCGTTATGCGCATTAGCTCATTTCCATGGGAGATGTAGCATCAATAATCTTTTTTGCTAAGCCTTTTGTAACTAAGGGGGATTTCCTTTGTCTTTACTTCTCGTGTGTGTGTGGTTCACGTGCAGATGCTATAATTACTCTTTATGAAATGAAAAAGTCCAGGTAGCTCTACTGAGTTTGCCTTCTGGAAAATACATGCTGAAAAATGTTCTGAAACATAGAACAGATCTATTCCAGTTTTTCACTTAATTTTTAAAGACATAATTTTGAGTCAGAAATAACGATTCCTCAAAAAAGAGGGGCATCACAAAGATGCATTGCAACATTGTCAGCTTGCTGCCTGTTTTAAGAACGATTTTTTTATTCATTTGCTGTGGGTTTACATAGAGCACACCCCGTTTGCAGGTGTTCATAATGTTTTGTACAAGTGGAAGGGCTGTAGTATTTGAAGTAGAATGATCAAAGCGGGAATATGCTGTACTGGCCCTTCCCAGCACTGCAGGAACCCAAAGGCAGTGGTACAAATGGTGTTTCTGGGTTACCTGGCTGAGCCGCGCGGTAGTGGGTATTTTGTGTCTTCTACGACCTTCTGCATCTCCTTTTTATTTCCTTAAATTGTTAAATTTCAATATGTTTTCTAGTTTAACAGGAAGACTCCTTTAGCACAGTGGTTGTGTGGCTTGAAGACCAAATCCTGAAGGTTTGGTTGTACAAGTCCAGCGAAAGTCTCTGTGGATTTCAGAACCTCATAGTCATTTACTAGCATTTGGGACAAACAGAAATCAACAGTGCCCGTCGGCAGCTGCTAAAATTATTTGAATCGTTACGCCAATATACTTCCATTCCAGCTAACGACACGAGCATCTCTAATCATGACCGCATTTCTGTCCTCACGCTTCCCGTTTTTTAAACCTCTTAAAATCGCATAGATCTCGGGAGCTAGGAAGGAACACTGAAACGGTGAACGTACTGTAAATTACATTGGTCTGACAATAACAGGAGGGGAGGTGAGTGTGACACTGATAATATTAACATATGGATAAACTGGTCATTTTTTGCTGGTGTCTCGTTTTAGTCAATCATTTTAATTTGGTACCTAGTATCCAAAGAGGACTGTGGATGGAAAAAAGAAGTGAAAGCTTAATCATGGTATGATTTTAGGAAACTGAATGAGCATGGATGCAGAGATGTATGTCCTCACAAGGGTAGCTGGATAGCACTTGTTTCATTCGATCAGCAAGACCGATAGAGGGAAAATCATTTTACAAAATTAAAATGCAGACCAAAATTATATGAACCTATTACTTTATGCAGACAGTTGATTAAAAAATGTTGGTTTTCCTTCTTAATTTTGCTGGTCAATGCCTAATTTGGATTATCTAAATATGCTTCAAATGAACAGAGTTCTGAAATGAGTTTTTCTGTTTCATTGTTTCAGACTTGTGCAGTGAAAGCAAAACATTTCTCCATCCTAAACCAGAAGCACACCTGGAAAAAGTAAGTGGATTTATACTCAAAGACAGCGCTTGACTTCAGACATTATGAAAAGATGAATGGCACTTATGTCTCAGTATCTAGTAACAAAGCAGATACAGACGTAAAAATAGCCTGTTACTTTCCTTTTCTTTCCTCTGCTACGGAAATACCATCAGTGTGTAAACAAGTTCATTTTAACAATAATGTGGTCTTTTTTTTATTTTTATAGGAGAAGATATTTTAAGAATTCCTAACGGATTAATAGAATTGTGATCCATTACCATTTCGAAACCAATGCATAGCTCTGATAGAAGTTTCCCATTCTTAGAAATTACCCATTTATAATTTTACATGGTTTTGGATGGCTTAGCAGAAATGNGTGCCTTGCCTGATGTGCTACGGTCCTTGCTCATGCCCTGAACATCTGGCCTCGTGTTCAAGCCCATCGGTTCAATCATTTCGGTGGGTATTTTGACACTTCGAGAAGAGGTAACTAAACAGGGATTTCAGTGCCGGGCATTTCAGTCCCTGGCCTTGGATTGTAGGGTTGAGTAGCGAGAGGTGAAAAAAAAAATCTTGTATTAGTAAGAATTGGGGTGGTTTCTAGGACTGCCGTGTCACTAGAATATGTGCGATGTCACCGCTGTCACTGGTGTTTGTCCCCGTTGTTAGCGATGCCGCTGTGGGCACGGCACTGGGGTTTGTGGTACCCGAGATGTCCCAGCCCGTCTGTGGTATTCGGTTGCTCTGGAAAAGGACTGAATGCTGGTGGAGTTGTGTGTGAAGCTCTTACACACGTGGCACTCTGTGTCTGTGCGTAAGTAGCAAAATGCGTTTGTGTTTGGGAATCTGATAAATGGATGAGCAGATGGTGGTTTGTACGTGCGATGAACTGATTTGCAGTGATTAAGACAAGTGTAAAATTGGATTTTGAGCATCTTAAAAAGTAGCATGGCTATCTTACTTTAAATTTCTATGTAAATTAACCGTAAGTTCTGTGACAATTCATCAACTTGGGTGAAGGAAAGCCCTTAATAATCCTGGTAGCTGTCTCCTGTCTTGAGTGATGTAAATGTTACAATCTCCTGTGGTGGCAAAAGCAAGGCTTTGCCAAAAGGATATTAGTGAGAGTACTTTCATCCAACTGGAGATAGGAGTTAAAAATGAACTTCCATATTATTTAGTGTTTAAAGTTTTATTTTCAGTGTTACGTGAAGAGCTAATTCACAGAATGAGGATTTTGGCCCTGTCTATACTTTATAGTTAAAAAAGTTAAATATTGTGTATAAATATGAAAATTTCATACCTACGTGATTACACATGAAGAACAGGGTGAATTTTCTGTATTTAGTCAAGTTTACCTGTTGGTTTTGGTATTACTTTTCTAACTCTGTGGACTTTGGAATTCATTTTGACTGATTAGTTGGGGACTTCGGCTGTTGCTTGTATCTGTTGTAATTAGCGGGCAGGATTGCTGTTTAGTTAGATCGAATTAGGTGACACAAACCAGCCTTGACACCTGAATGTCATCATCTTTGATTCGTTCAAGACACTGCGATCAGATATCCTTGATAAAGTCCTCTGGATAGGACTTGGATACAGCGACAGCAGATGCTGTGAGGGCACCGGCACGCACCTGCACCGGTCTTTAAAATTCTGACTCACGGGTGTCAGCAATTGCATATTCACCTCAGAACTGCTCCTGTGTATTTATTATGACTTCTCTCTGAACAAACAGTTCCAGTAGATGTTATCAAGGGGAATACTGAAAGAATATTACAGAGTCAACACGTATCTTGACTTGACCTTTTTTCGAAGTCCAGAAGTATAAATGTAGCCAGCCTGCAGTCAGGAAAGTAAATTAGGCAAACCATTAAGCAGCCTTAGCTCTGGGTTGTGACAGGTTTTTTGATAATAATTTTCTAGTCAAAACCAAACAATTTCCTGTAATCCAAAACGCCCGCTCCCGTCTGCAGACCAGTTTGTGTGCAGCACGGCATCCCAGTTTTGGAGTGGGGCACCCCATGCCGGAGGCGCTGCGAAATGGTTGGGTTTCTGCGATGCACCAAGCGCTGCTTGGTGGACGTGGGCTCCGAGGTGAAGTGCTGTGGATGAAGTCTACCTTCCAAAACCCTCGCAGCATTCCCAGGACTGTGGTCAGTAAGGACTGGATCTTGATTTTAATGGTGCGGCTAAAAAATGCCATTCCAGCCTTTACACTACAAAGTCTAGAAATTCAAGGATTTTAGTTTTTAGTGGTAGTCACATTGCAATTATCTAATTGAAGATAGATTATGGAAATGCTGATTGAAAGGGGCCTCTGTGTCATCTGCCCTGTCCTGCTGCCTGCGCGCTGCCTGAACCAGCACTGGATCAGCTCAGCTGTGCCCTGGTCTAGCTGAATCTTGAAAATCTCCAAGGATGGAGATGAGTTGCCAAGCAGCGTTTCTGCTTTGACAAGCCAAAAAAAAAAAAAATTAAAAAGTGATACACAAACGTCTGAAGTCACATTTTCACTTTCTATTTAAGTTAACATCTGTGGCCTTTGAAGGAATCTAGTGGAAGAGAAATGAGCAGGACTTTGCATAAATAAATTCATTAAATCTTGTGTCTAAAATTATGAAGAAACAAACAGATGGTGAAATTGGCATAGCCTGAAGTGCCAGGAGATGAAATAATGGTAAAATACACATATTTCACAAAAATACCTAGTTCCAGTTTGCTACCATCCTAGCAAAGGCAGGATGGAATTAATGTAATGATCATTTGTAATGTGTTATTCTACATTTTGGTTATACAAATGCTGTCGACTGCGTGCTACACAACATTTACCATATTCACAAGTGTGAATTTTAATAGCATGTTTTTATTTGGAAAAGATATTTGCATATACAATAGTATTATTTTTTTTTTTCTGGCAGATAAATTATTCACTTTAATACACAGGAGAAGTAAACTGACTTCCCACCAGCATCCATAGAAATGCAGTTCAAAAGTCCTTGTGATGTAGAGGGAGATTAGCATCTCCACAGAAAACAAGAGGCTGTGATTTTTTTCCTTTGTTTAAAGCAGTTGTCTTTTTTCCTTTGCTTTTCTTACCTGTAACTTTATCTTTTGAATATGCAACTAATTTGGTTTTGAAGAAAGTGTAGTAAACGGGTGAAAAAATATTGATATATTTTGCCACGACTGAGCATCTTGCACCTAGGAAATATTTATGCTTGTAAATAAGATAACATTTAATATTTCTCTTTTGAAAACCAGGGAACATTTCCTACCTTTGGAAAAAAAATACTATGGTAACGAGATGTATCTGTGTACGTGTGACATGGGATATTAGACAATAATTTATACAGCTGCAAGTGTGTTCACCTATTTTCGGTTTATGAGCACAGATATACTGGGAACAAAGGTACACCTTCTGAGAAGATAAGTGCTTTTTAGAGATCTCTGGGGTCTCTGGGGTTTTAATTAAGGATTTTTACAGCTTTTGTATACTAGTTTCTAAGGCCATTTTACTTCAAAATAAAAGCCAGATTTTTTGTGTCCTCCCTTGATCAATTTTAAGGCCAAAAATAAAGGGGGAAAGAATCTATTTCTGAATAATAATGAGTGCCTCTTTAAAGTGAGAGGAGATCTGTGACTGTATGGCTGGGTGTATATGGATTTTGCACATCAAATACTTCTAGAACATTTGCAATTAAATAAATCATTTTGTTGTGCTCCCGACCTTCAGGTTAACGCGGCTCTGCGGAGAGGGACCTGGGTGTGCTGGTGGATGACAGGTTGACCATGAGCCAGCAGTGTGCCCTGGCTGCCAAGAAGGCCAGTGGGATCCTGGGGTGCATCAAGAGGAGTGTGGCCAGCAGGTCGAGGGACGTTCTCCTCCCCCTCTGCTCTGCCCTGGTGAGGCCCCATCTGGAGTACTCTGTCCAGTTCTGGGCTCCCCAGTTCAAGAAAGATGAGGAGCTACTGGAGAGAGTCCAGCAGAGGGCTACAAGGATGAGGAGGGGACTGGAGCATCTCTCCTGTGAGGAGAGGCTGAGGGAGCTGGGCTTGTTCAGCCTGGAGAGCAGAAGGCTGAGAGGGGACCTCATAAATGCCTACAAATATCTGCAGGGTGGGAGTCAGGAGGACGGGGCCAGACTCTTTTCAGTGGTGCCCAGTGACAGGACAAGGGGCAGTGGGCACAAACTGAAGCATGGGAAGTTCCAGCTGAACACGAGGAAGAACTTCTTCCCTCTGAGGGTGACAGAGCCCTGACCCAGGCTGCCCAGGGAAGCTGTGGAGTCTACTTCTCTGGAGATATTCTAGACCCGCCTGGACGCGTTCCTGTGCAGCCTGCTGCAGGTAACCCTGCTTCGGCAGGAGGGTTGGACTGGGGGATCCCCAGAGGTCCCTTCCAACCCTGACCATGCTGTGATTCTGTGACATCGTGTTGTGTGCAGGTCTTACGATGCGAGCGACGTGTGCGTATATCCGTATGTCCTGCTGTCTAGAAGTTGTCCAGTTTGTTCTGGTTGATTGTTGCTGAGGCGGTGGCGGGTTTGAAAAAACCCAAGTGTGCAGAAGAACCTTGGCGTTTAAGCTATTAGAGTGTAAATGAAGACATGGCTTGACCCATGAATGACTGTAACAGCCTCCTGTGCCTCGTCAATAGTCCCCATTGAGACTGAAAAATGACGAAGCTGTAAAAAAAAGTGTAAATACATAAACAATGCTTTACGGGCCGGATTCTGCTCTCCGCCCTTCCTACCCAGCATGCATCCCTTCGCCAGGTGGGAATTGCCCGGGCTCCGCCGGCTTTGATTCTTCCGAGTTTCAAATGAATGCTCATTTAGATGTCTTGAGAGCTGAGCGCGATACGTTCGGTTAAGCAGTTTTATAAGGGTTGAAATTAAATGTCTCGGAATGTCATTATCTGCCGCTGAAAGCTTGCGCCGGTGATGAGACCGGCTGCACGGGAATTACGCGAGCAGAATTCGATCACATGCGGAGTGACAGGTGAGCTTAATCGGTCTTGACTGACACAAGCAGAGCTGACACGTAAAGACGGCGTCTCTCAGCCGTGTGCTCGGGCTGATTACGGGCACCGTATGATGAATTCTTTCTTCGCAGGCTCTGCGAGGTCTCTGCAGAGAGAAACTGGCCTCCGTCAGAGGCACTGAGTGCTCAGGGCAATGCAGTCACCCTGAAAAACAAAGTTTGTCCGTGTTTCCAGTGTAATTACAAAGCTAGAAACATATCAGCAACCGTGCCCTTCACGCAGAGAATTCTTTCTATTGCAAAGGCAAATACTTACAAGGAATGAAGGATTAGGAAGGGGGAAAAATTAGCCGTGCTCCCAGATAACTGCAGCTTTCAGAAACTGCAGTTCTGCCCAGCACTAGCCCAGACTCCAACAGCTACAGCGGCGTTGTGAGAAAAAACAAGCGGGTGAAGAACAAGAGAGAGAAGAAAACCAACAGACACTGCATAAACAAGAGTCCATTTTCTGTGGATAGTGCGAAGGGCCTGGTTTTGGCTGAAAATGTCAGGGAATCACAATGGAAAAGTAAATTATGAAGGGATTCTTTCAAGAGGATGAGGAAAGTGATTTAGTGTTGTTGGGCTCCGAGACTGGTCATGATGAAAGGTGCTGCCCCGTTTGATGGAGGAAGGGCATGGGGACGCCTCTGAGCTGCTAGAAGGGATGGTGGAGGCTGGGCTGGAGGTCCCTGCTTGGCCTGGATGAGATCCCCACAAAGCAGGGGGGCTGCCCTTGGAACTGGGGAGTCCTGTGCTGGTGGGACCACCAGCACACAAGTTCAGAAAAGGAGGAAATTTACAGGCAGCAGGGTGCAAAGGAAGTATCTCTTTCCAAAAGAAAACACCAAGTTTAACTAAAAAAAAAAATTTAAACGTTACAAGGGAGTCATGGATACTTCAGTTTGATTATTCTGGGGAGAAAATAAAATAGAAAAGCAACTGTACTTATTATTTCCTAGAGAGCTGGTGCGAGCGATAGCGTCCTGAGAGCCCTAAGATCAGCCCATGGAGACGGTGCAGGGAGCCTCACCCATGCGAGAGCCCGAGCTCTCGGCCCTGCTGCCTGATGCTTGGGAGCGAAGGGATGCTCAGGCAGCCGGAGGTGGGGCGGCACCACCGCAAACACAACCTGGTGCCCTCCCCATACCGTCTGTGGCTCGGGGAAGAGTGTTCCCTGGTCCCAGCAATGCCTTCGGCCATCTCCAGAGAAGGGCTCACGGACAGCTCTGCCATCAGAAGCTTCTTTGGAGGTTAGGAGGGTGTAAAGTTCCTTTTGATGCAAATAATTTATAGTCTTCAGTTTTCATAGCCGTTTTGAAATGTTGTCTTCAGCTGGGGTGTAGATCATAGCTCTGTCAAAAGCTTTCTTAGTCAGCAAAATATTAATAAATAGTTCATAGCAAATATCGCAACACATAAATATGACTTCTCCTTGGGTAAGGGCATAAATCAAAGTAATTCTTGACAATCTGATTCAGAAGGGCCTGGGGTATTTTTCTTCACACTTCTATGCATCATCTGCCAAGAGAAAGCCCCAAGACTGTGGAAGTTCAACGTGGTGCGTGATGCAGTAGGAAACAGATGGCAAACTCTAGCAGATTTTAGGTTTAGGGCATGTTGGGTGTAACCCTGTGGCACAATTCTTTTTTTTAAGTATTAGTGACCTCATTTTTGAAACTGCTGGCAAAGGGTGTTTTTCTTACGCATTTAATACTTTATTTAATGTGAGCAAAGACTTAAAGTAGGGATCTGTGGGTTCCTTCGCTGTTCTTTTGTTTAGCTTTTCTCTTTTGAACAAAACCAGGGTTGTTCAAGAATTTTCTTCTCAAAAAAAAGTCCAAAAGCTTTGCTCAATTCCTAAGCGTTCTAATGACTATTGCTGTAGGATGTTATTGCAGTTTTTACAGCTTATGGTCTATAATTGTATCTTCCCTGTTAGAGTCTTGTATTTATATACAGTCTTAATACAAAGGCTCTGGCATGCATTGTGGAAAGAGGTTAGGACTTACAGGATAAACCTACGAAGACAAATAGCAAAAAATAGGAAAGTAAGACACTAAAATTGTTTAGTAACTTTCGTTAGACTCAAAGAAATGTTCTTCCTCCAAAAAGATCTTTGCACAAAAATATTTATAGCTGAGTTCTCTGAACAGTTGTGAAATCAATGGAAGAGCCACAAGTAGCATCTACAGCCGCAGATCCATGCCAGAAGTATTTCTGAACACAAAAAGAGTACATGTTACATTGTATTTTTATCTTGTATATTTGACTAAGTTATAAGCATGGAGCCAGCTGCAGACTTCTTGGCTAAGCATTCCTTGCAACCCTAAAAATGATTTCAGCATCTCATGCTAAATCTACATGCAGTTAAAATCTCATTTGACTTCAGCATGCATTGGGCCTCACAGCTGCTGGCATCACCTGCTGGGTCTGACAAAAAGTACCTACTTAAGTGAGCTGAAGAGAATTTGTTTCTTAATGCTGCCATGGGAATTCAATCTTCTGCCATCACAGAACCCCAGAAATCGGTACGTGTAGAGGTGGTGTTGATAGCGGGATCACTTTAACTTGATATTTAAGTGTCATTTCTTTGAGAGGTGTGAATCGGCATCTTCACAGAAAACCCCCCAAATTAAAGAACAGAGGTTACCTTAGTGGATTTTTTTAGCCTGCGTGGTGGAATTTGTAAAATGAGGGAGGAGGGTACTGATGTGCTCTAAACTTCCCCCGGAATATTCTCCTCTGGTGGAAGCTGTATTTGTTTTCACAGATAGAAGTCTTTGCAGAGATGAAGACATTGGCCATAGGAAAAAAGTGACTGTACTTACATGGGAATAGGATGACTTTTCTTATAATTTGTATATATTTCTTATAATTCAGAGTGGGCCTCGGGATTGGTTGTGATGTGACGGCTGCTGTGCTTTATCCGTGTCGCCTTTATGGGCTGGGAAGCAAGTGTTGTCAGTAAACCTCTGCTTTTCCATTTTCTTGCCAACCTGAACTTTTTAAGCTTGGCAGCAGCTCCGAGTGAAGTGTTTCTCGGGTGACCCAGGACCCTTGCAGATGCTGTGTCTGGTTTGCAGCTCCATCCCTGATGCATTCGCGGTCGTTTTTGCCGTAACCTCTGTCCATCTGGCCGGATCCTGTCTGTCGTGCCAGTACCCGCCTGGCTCTCGCAGAGGTCACTGCATCTGCGCTAAAGGGACTTCAGATGTATTAATGGAGGAACTTCTAAAGTCATGTTGTTTTGATGAAGCCAAGGGTTTCCATTTGGCTTTGGGCAAATTTCTGTCAACTTGCAAGCACGTACTGCATTTCTTTTGGTTGAATGACAGGTGATATTACAGCAGTCAGTCAGGCGGCTGTTTTAATATGCCTCAGATGATTTGGCTGTGCTGTGATGATTCAGAGCTCCATTTTTATTTCACAATAAAGAAAAAGTGAGAAGGATTCTGTCTTCTGCTGCAGTCCCCACTGCGCTGGATCACCTACCTGTATCCATGACCTCTTTTATCCTATTTTAAAGTTCAGCGAAAAAAAAAAAGTAAAGTATCACAGGAACTTCTTTGTGAAATACGTATCTCTCATTTGATTCTGGCAATTGGCTCATTGCTGCCTGCAAGTTCTCTCGAATACCTGGCTCTGTCTAGGGTATGTTTTTGTCATCTTAAAAGCAAATGTGATATAGAGCTGCCAGTTTAGAGCTTACTTTATCCAAACTTTTCAGTATTTGAACCATTTTTCTGTAGCATGTCTCTGCTTTGTAGTTTGTGCCACAGCATAGCCCCTGCTTTGGAAAAAACATGCTGACTTCAGTACCTCAATAGCATCAAATAGCTAAGTATGCTGGTGAAATTTCTTGTCAAGAACAAACCATTACTTCTCAGAAAATGTTACTCTGTATCGTGAAACAGTGAGCACAGTAAAATGGTGATGGATGCGAGGCATTACATACAATTTCATACTACTTTGGGTTGTGATTTATGGATGTTCCTGATTTTAGCGCGCAGTTAGGTGTTCTGCAGAAATCCTAAGGTCTAATTATCAAAGGTGGTGCTCACATACAGCTCTAGCTGCAAAGAAGTCATAACCTTTCTGAAAATTGTCCTATAAATGGTTTGCCAGGCTTATACCCAGATTTGTCGAATGAACTCTTATGGCAAAAGAAATGGTTTGGTGGTGCATCTGCTTAGGACAGTCCAAAAGACCGTAAGTGCGGAGCAAGATATGATGAACATCATTAGATCACTTAATGCAGCATCAAAAGGAGTATTAGAGGGCAAATATAAAATTAAAAATCTGCTCTGAGCTGTAGATATCTCTGTAGAAGAGATAGAGGCAAATAAAGGTGGGAATGCGAAGGAGCTTGTGTGTGGAGCCCCATGTTTAAAGTCTGTATACGTGGGGGGAGTAGGTATGTTCTCAATCCACTGGGAATTCTTCCTCTGTTTTCAGTCGACTTGGGATTCTAAACAGATCATAAAACATGAAAAAAATATTGTTACCATGTAATCCAGCAGCCATGGCTTAATTTCCTGGTTTAAATAAACTCATGGCAAGTAGAAAATATTGTCTGAATTAGGATATTTTCAGCTTTAAATGATCACTAAAGCGTCATGAGTAATTCTAGTCACAGTTTTAGAAATATCTCTAGTTTTAAGTATGCTTTTCTATTCCAGTGTCCAAAAACTGAATCTTATCTCTTTCTGCTGGCCTGAATAATACATTTTCAATCTTGTTCACCATGTAGTTTCTGGTAGGCTTTTAAGTTTGTTTTGATTTGCACTGTGAGGAACTCTGAGACTCAAATATGGAGTTTCTGAAGAATCAATCTAAGAACTGATCTTATTTGATGTTTTCTCTAGTCCTCTGGAGAAAAATGGGAGGATGCTAATGGAATTGGTTGAAAAAATGGGATATATTGTAAAAACAGGAGGGTGGCAATAGCACAGAAAAGTTCTTGAATGACATTGGACAAATAAATAGCAGACAATGTTTAAAACCTAAGAGGATGAACTGCGCTGTTATATATTGAAGAATGAACAATTTAAAAATGAACAAATTGGAAGACTTTATCTGGTGAACATGATTGATAAACATGCAGATGCATCACTCCAACTGGGGCAGGTGTAGGAAATAAACCATAGGGATCTTAGGAAGGGAAGGGGAGATGGGGAATAGAGAGCAACCTCCCTGTGCGTGGTGATGACCCATGAAGAGCCTCTTGGACGTGCACCCTGGGCAATCACGCCCTCACTAATTGTTCACAGTTACTAGTCTTGGGAGGTGATCAAGCTCATTCTGTTGTTTACCATGTTCATTTCTAACTTTTCTTTTCTAAATGAAGCATCCAGGACCCAAAATGAAAGTATCTTATATTTTCACCTATAATCTTACAAAGAGGTGCCTCGTTAGTTGGGTAATGGTCTAGTCTTTATAAACTTGACTTTGATTGGCATTAATTACACTTTTTTAGTTCTATGCTTAATGAGCTCCGCATCAGTCATTCCCTTGCTTGGCCTGGAATCGTTGTCAGACTGATAATTGTATAATTACTTTGTCATTCTGTTTATCTCCTTTATATGTTGACAAAACATATATGTTGAATAGGCATTAAAAATCAATTATAATAAATAAGATTTGTTTGAAACCTACAGAAGGAGAGTATTTAGGCCTTCCTCATTTTATGATGACTATATTTAATAGCTGCTGCTTGGCACCTTCAGTTCATTTTTGAAAAGAAAATGACTCATCGTCTCATGAACAGAGTAAATCATTTGGCTTTTAGCAAAATAACAGGTGAGCTACTATACAGTGAATTTATTGTTGTTAATTTTTCTACCTTTTTTGTCTAGTAACAGAGAAATCCCGTTGTTGGAATTCCCTGCATCTCTACCACACAAAGTTTTCTGAACTTTGGGAGGGATTTTGTGGTTTTAACTGTAATGTTTTTTTAAAGCAGATGGTCAGAGGCTTTAACCCTATGACGCTTCCCTATCTGCTTTCCACAATTTCCAGCTTCTGCTTCAAATTCGTTACGTTGGTTACCAGTTTCTTCTCACGGTGATGTATGCTATGTAACTGCTTTTGCTTCCCAAGCTTCCTTCCACATCATTTTATCCAGGTTTGGTTGTATTTTGCTAATGTGGCCTATTTTCTTCACTGTTGGAGCCACTTGCAACTTCAGTCTAAAAACGTCAATCACAAGTTGAGGCTTCATTCATAATGGGCAGAAGCATTTTAAATGGTCAGCTACAAGCAGAATCCTGAACCACATCTTATGCTTTGTGGTTTATAATCCAGATCTGATATTTGATATTGCAGAAAGCTGCTCATCCAGACTTCCAGGCCTGGACCCTACTTCTTCAGCCCTTGACTCAACTCTTTGCATATCAACAGGCTGAGAAGAGTGACCTCCTCTCTCCAGGCTACAATTTTTTGTCTCTCTCTTTTGTATTACTACAATGTTTTGACTCTGTAAGCAAATGTCACTTAATCAAGTCTGGTTTTCTGGTGCTGTTTAAGAACAAAAGTTTTTTATTAGCTTATAAACAGGTGATTATGGTTTTCCTGTTCTTTTTATGTGATTTGATGTTTTAAAGAACAGCAGCTACCAATTACTCTTCTTGTATGTTAGCACATTGCTCCATAAGTACTGAGGGGCAGTTTCTTAAGAAATGTGAGTTAAAAGTTTGGCTCACTGATCTTTCCTAAATTATAAATTTGAATCAATGACCTTCACTATTCCTGTGGAGACTTTCCACCAGCATTTACTAAAATGGACTAGGTCAAAAATACTCACTGAGGGGAAACAAAATGGGTCATACTACCTAAGCTCCTAGCACTGGAATACGTGCAACTGAAGTGCGCTATAGCCTTTGCTTAGTTTTATTTCCCTCGCTGTGATTTTATGTGTAATGAGCTTGTTCATTTGTTCCTTGTTCAAAGCATTCTGCATACCAAACTTTGTATTGATTTTGTACATCTCTAAGCAGCCTGTCTCCTAGGAGGTTTTTCAGTCTAAATCAATCCTTATTATACCATATCTGTTTGGCAAACAGGGACTGATAGCCTCAAAAACAAAACCATCCACTTGCATCACTCATCTAGCTACTACTTCATGTTCCAGTATTTAGCCTTCTGCCTTGCTTTGTTTATGAGTTGAGATGTTGCCACAGAAGTCATTTAACTATTCGTCTTAAACAGTTGCAGAGTTGCTCTAAAGTCACCTACAGCCATTTATGCCAAGAAATCTTTTCTCTAGTTCTGGAAAAACGGCACACTGTCCCGCTGCCATTGTGTCCCCGCTGCGGGCTGTTGCCATTTGCAGTGTGGCATCTGGCGGGCACCGCGATGCGATCCTGCCTGCCTGGGGTACCTGGGCACGTACACGAGCATCTCACTGCTGCGCCTCTTGGCCCTCCCTGGAAACTTCTCCTTTCTTTCCAATGAAACACATCCTCATGGGTGGGTGGGTGGGCAGGATGCTCACCAGGTGACCTGGAACCGACTGAAGATGTAATGCTGGTGGAGTTGCCTTGCGTTCATTTTTCCTCTGGTGCTCATCCTTGAGTACTTCCAGACACTCGCAGAGTACTGCTGGTCCCTCAACATGATTTTGCTTCCCAGACCCGAGTATCCCACTCAGTTGTCTTGCTCCAGGTCTGTCCTTGTTCCTTTTTACATGGCAAAGAGAGGAGGTGAAGAAAACTTGATACAGCCATAGCTCATAGCCACTGCCATCACCTGACGTGGAGCAAAGTTGCCAAGGAAAAGAGCATCTTGCAGTCATTTTTCAGACTCCTTTGTTCATTAGTCACAGTTTTGACAAGCTGCTAACTCTCGCTAAGATTCACTCCATCTCCATGCTAGAAAGAAATGACAAATCACTCAAAGTTTGGGCAACAAGTTGATCAAAGACTCAGCAGTGATAATGCTGCAATTCTTAGAGGTGGTAACAGTCCCAGCCTGCTACCAGAATAGCCTGAAAATCACAGGTCACAGAATCACAGAATGGTAGGGGTTGGAAGGGACCTCTGGGTCACCCAGTCCAACCCCCTGCCGAAGCAGGGTCACCCAGAGCAGGCTGCACAGGACCGCGTCCAGGCGGGGCTGGAATATCTCCAGAGAAGGAG
>Ga0065711_1034901_pt1 | contig 23078 bp, 15 predicted proteins | sample Hoacrofraction12_FD_59098 | JGI IMG/M metagenome (GOLD analysis project Ga0065711, IMG submission 59098) | Hoatzin crop microbial communities from Cojedes, Venezuela - Epithelial fraction 12 v2 (version 2) | ecosystem: Host-associated > Birds > Digestive system > Esophagus > Crop | place...
AGCGACAGGACAAGGGGCAACGGGCACAAACTGAAGCAGAGGAAGTTCCAGCTGAACATGAGGAAGAACTTCTTCCCTCTGAGGGTGACGGAGCACTGGAACAGGCTGCCCAGAGAGGTTGTGGAGTCTCCTTCTCTGGAGATATTCAAACCCCACCTGGACGTGGTCCTGTGCAGCCTGCTCTAGGTGACCCTCCTTCGGCAGGGACTAGATGACCCACAGAGGTCCCTTCTAACCCCTACCATTCTGTGATTCTGTGATACTCAAAATTAAGAAAAACATGTGAAAAGACAAGTGGTTTTTCCAGGTCATCTTCGATGCAGAGCTGTACTTTAAGGTCACCAAAGACACATCCCATTTGTAGCTTGAAATACCTCCTATAACTTTACCGACAAACAAGAAAGTCTTGGATTCAACCTCTGCATGGATCCCTCCTCCAGCCCCACACCTTGAGGGCTGTGGACTCTAGATCTAACTGGCAAAAATTTCAAGTGAAGAAGTGCAGCAGGCAAAATTGTACTTTGCTTCAGCTGAAGCATGGCTGCTTCGGGAGAGTTTACAGGGAGAGTAAGAGGAAGCACGGGGAATAACATCATCCTGCACCGCAAACTGAGAACCAATATTGTGGTGATTTTAATTGCCCTGTGCCTTTTGGATTCATTAAGCTGAAATGGATTTTGCTCCTCTCCACTGACTAGATGTATCTCTGTGAGCATGTGGCTGATTCAAGCAACAAATTCACTCCCAATGTGCAAATGGTGTTACTCGGGAATTAATCCTCCTCCAAAATTGCTGTGCACAAGTGTACGACTGGCACAAACCGACTCATCTGAGTTATGAAGGGTTCTTTTGAACAATCAGACACGATCCAGGGAGTAATTGTCTATGGAGAATTACCCCATCTATAATGTCAATTATTCTTAACTAAACAGCAGCTTTGATATTCTGACACTGAATTTAGCCTAAAATTACTCAAAGTCACACAACCCGGAACAAAGCAGCAGGGAAAGAGCCCACATGACTCAGTGCAGGTCCCAGGCACTTCCAACGAAGCCTCCCACCAAACTGTAGCAAAGAACCATATTCTCTGAAATGATGCTGCTGAAGCCAGCTGCATCACAGCTTGCAAAGCTTCCGACCAAAACTGCAGTTCCTCAGTTACACAACGTGATGACAAATTTATCTAAGCTCTGTCTACGTGACAACTTCCACCTTCGCAATCCACTCTCAGCCACAAAAGCTGCGAAGAAAAGGCTCAAGGATGAAGTCCCTCACACCAGATCCTGTTCCAGACAGCCCCGGCAGAGCTGAGGCATTCTGCTGTCCCGGCCTCCTAGCATAAAACAAACTCTTTTTCTGTGATGAGCTACAACAGCCAGGCAGTTTGCATACCTACAACAGATGCACAAGGACCTCTTCACCAGTTCGCCATCACCTTTTCAGATAAATAGGTATCTCAAAAACAAAAATAGGTTTCTTTTAAATACCATTAGTTGCCCTTCCACTCTGTTGTCTTGCCAACCACTGAGGGCTGTTGAAACAATTTCTTGGTCAGGCTAGTCTCCTGGCACCTGTGGGTTTTCCATACCTCTGTAAGCGTGATTCAAGGAAGCGCAGTCGCTCTTCTCTCAAGCTGCCTCCGCACAACTCCCCTATTCCTGGTACGAGGAGATCAACAGCTGCAACCTTAAAAGAAAGAAAATTAATTTAAGTCATGCCATGTAGCCATACACTGTATGGCAGAAGTACAGCTGACACTGATGGTTGGTTGTAAAAAGCTACTGTAATTCTTCCAGAGTCCAGGACACTTTGGTAAATATTAGCACGTGCTTGAAAAGTCCCTTGTTGGCAGGAGAAGACTGGGAGGGAACTTTACAATGACAGCCATCAGTAAGTCTACAGAAAACCTAAACAAGTGCAGTGATGTTCCAGACTGAGGACATCTACAGCAGGTGCCGTGAGCTGAATCCCACCAGGCTACTCTGGTGACAACCTGTGCAAGACTGTGAAGGCTATAAAGGATCCAACAGCAGCTCACAAGGAGGTAACGACACACAGGGAAGTTTCCCAAAGCTCTGATTCCCTTAGTTTAAACTGCTGGGAGGCTGTAACTTGTGTTTACTCGCTGTGTGCCTCCGTTCCTTGAGCCAGCTCTAGAGGCAATGATACCAATGGATCAATGGCAGTGATGTGCTGATCAAAGTGTTCGGATCCCAGAGTTGCCACCTATGCTGTTAGGTTTGGGCTGGTTGTCTACTATGTTTCATTTTGTAGGGTTATGTTTCTTATCCCACACCTGAACTGGTGCTATAATTAAAGCCACCAAAGCGACAGTGGCACAAAGTATGGCAGTCATTCTTTTTAGCAGAAGCAACGTTTCAGGTTATCTCAGTTCAATTGGGAAATCACACCTTCAAAGCATGAGACTTACGGAGGAAGAGTTTATGTCTTGTGCTGCTCGGCTATTTGAGGATTACATGGATGCTGCACTTGGATGACAAAAGAATCATGGACTGCTTGGAGTCATGCAATTCTAGGCATCTCACCTAGCAGTACAGAAGTTAAATAGGAAAGCAGCTCTGTGGAGAGGGACCTGGGTGTCCTGGTGGATAACAGGTTGACCATGAGCCAGCAGTGTGCCCTGGTTGCCAAGAAGGCCAACGGGATCCTGGGGTGCATTAATAGGAGTGTGGCCAGCAGGTCGAGGGAGGTTCTCCTCCCCCTCTCCTCTGCCCTAGTGAGGCCCCATCTGGAGTACTGTGTCCAGTTCTGGGCTCCCCAGTTCAAGAAAGATGAGGAGCTACTGGAGAGAGTCCAGCGGAGTGCTACGAAGATGCTGAGGGGACGGGAGCATCTCTCCTACAAGGAAAGGCTGAGGGAGCTGGGCTTGTTCATCCTGGAGAAGGGAAGGCTGAGAGGGGACCTTAGAAATGCCGATAAATATCTTCAGGGTGGGGGTCAGGAGGATGGGGCCAGACTCTGTTCAGTGGTGCCCAGCGACAGAACAAGGGGCAGTAGGCACAAACTGAAGCCGAGGAAGTTCCAGCTGAACATGAGGAAGAACTTCTTCACTCTCAGGATGGCAGAGCCCTGGAACAGGTTGCCCAGAGAGGTTGTGGATTCACCTTCTCTGAAGATATTCACAACCCGCCTGGACTTGGTCCTGTGCAGCCTGCTCTGGGTGACCCTGCTTTGGCAGGGGGGTTGGACTAGATGACCCACAGAGGTCCCTTTCAACCCCAAACACTCTGTGAAAAGAAAGAAACTATCACAAACTTGTCCTAAGGGACTTAAGCAAAAACTTAATGCTATCCAACTCCTGAATCTTCGTCCGCCTGTTCCTGCTTTGGGGATTTCTTCTACAACAGGAAAAAGACTGGACAGGATTACCTGATGGTCACATCTTATCTCAGACTTCTTGACTGGAGGCCCAGCAGACGACTATCCTCATCTGTGTATCTATCAGTAGGCTAAGACACAGGCCTAGCCAAAAAAGCGGTGGAAGTGTGACCCAGGAACTCACTGTGTGTTGAGGTCCATCTTCATTGTCCCGCATGTAGAAAGGTTTGAGATCGTACGGGAAGTTAATCACAAACACAGGAACCTCACCGCAGTGCTTCACCAAATACTTTTCATGTTCTGTTTGGAGGTCGCAGCCCCACTGTAAAGACAGAAAAAGGGACCTGGGATCCTGCTTTGGTGCATCTCGCCTGTGGCAAGAGACACAGCAAAATCCCTGCGTAGGAGAGATGTGCAGCTTTGAATAAATGAAACCAAGCACAGCAACTCATACAGGCCACTGGGAAAATTTGCTAAGCAGACAAAATTTCATGAGTTTTAAGGCAGAGAAAAGCCATGAAAATAACATGGTTTAACTTCCACAGAACAGGGCCAGATCATCCTTGCATCAAGCCCAAGCATCTGGTATCGAATCAGAAAAAAACCCAAACAAACAAACAAACAAACCCAAACCCACACTCCACATAGCTTAAGGGAAACAGGCACCCATCCAAAGTCAGCTTACTCAACCCAGCCAACCAGCCTTATTTCAGTATTACCGTCGGTATATAGCAAGCAGCTTTGCTAGGCTGACTGCTCTCTTCCCTGCTGGGTCCTGTTACATGCTACATTAACTCTCACTTAAGAATACCCAGCATCCTATCAGCCAGTTCTTTGTTATCAGAAACCTTGGACATTTGCAATGCCCTTCACTTCTCCTTTCTTCCAGTGACACTGTAAATTCTGTGGCTTTTGACTAAAGACCTCCAGCCCACTATAGGAGGCACAAAGAGTATCGGGGGAGTGGAAGGGGAAGAGGGGAACAGATATTCCGCAGACTCTCCTCATCTGATAATATCCTGAGTTTGTTGTCACAGATGAAGGTAGTACAGATACAGCATTTGAGGTTCTACACCCACTTGTACATGAGACAGTTACCCAACCGGCTACGAAGGTGGCTTCAGCCAGAGGGTTATTTTCCTCAAAGCATCACAATGAGAGATGGATTAACCAGTATGCACATGGGATGAGCCCCACAACAAATGCTCTCCCTACTGGTGTGTGTGTTTCAAAGTGCTAGAAAGACTAGTATGCGATTCTCTTTCCCAGGCAACATCCGTGCTTTGGAAAGACAAGGGATTCCCTTTAAGTGCACCTAGATTACGTGAGATTTTGACATGGTTTTGGCTTCACGGTCTTTGTCAAACTGTTGGTGCTATCCTAATATCACTGCTTCATTTGAGGACTATTGCAGCAACCCGCCTTAGATGACTGCTGCCGCATCCACAACACACTCGGCACTACTCGCATACAGGAAAGAGAAGTGCTTTTGCCAAAGCCTTGGTCCTTCAACAGCAAGCTCATCACTTCCTCCCCTGCAAATGTTACATGTTCTTCTGCTACAGATCTCACTCCTTATATTGCTCCCATTTCAACCCCAAAGGTCAAAACCAATACCTGGGTTACAATTGAGCAAACACCCCAGGAGACAGATAGCAACAACTCTTGTAGTATCAGAAAGAGAGAAATGAGATTTACAAAGTTCAGGCTGGCTGTGTGCATGAGCAGGCGCAGGGACAAGCCACCAGGCACCTACCTACCTCTGGCTTGAAAGTGAAAGTTTGAGAAGCTTGCTTCAAAATTTCCACTGCTTCATTGTAGGAAATTCTGCAAGAGGAAAAAAAAAAGTCTTTAAGATAACTATGAAAGGAACAACAAGAAAGTTTTCTGGCTAAGTGCCGCGCTGGAAAATTAAGGAGGTATTTCCCCACCACCATGCCAACTTGTGCTGTGATGTCAGACTTCCCAGCAATGCTTTGTTGGACAGAAACCAAAAGCCATTTTCTATGGCAAGAACCCTATGCTTCCCGGTGCTTCAGCTACAGGCAGGGCAGGAAGCGCTAAGCTCTAAAGACACTTTGCATTACTGCAATGATGCATTTCAGTCAGAAGTGAGTTCTGCAGAGAATCGCTTCATAGAAATCCATGGAATTTTTTTTAAGAAAACAATGTGCCCTCTTCGGCATAGCTCCAACAACACAGCTCTGCTGTTCAGGGGGGTGTTAGGCAAAAATAACTGCCCAGTTATTTTTGTATAAATGTAGCTCAAACATTTTCATTTTACTTTGCAAAAATCCTGAGATTTATTTGCAGCAATGTTTCACTACTCCTCTGACAGATCTGACAACAGATTCTCCATCGACTTCCCCCAGTGCAAAAGAATAGCATCATGGCAGGGCAAAGAGGAAAACTTCAGTGAAAGATGCTGTAGGTTTGACAACTGGAAATCAAGACTCAATGGAAGATGCTGCTGCTGACAAGTTTTCCACATACCAAGAAAACGTGGACAGAGAGAAGAAAGAATAACCTGATCACAACAGTTCCATCTCTCCGTATCATTGGCTAAACCTAATTATAAACCCAATTCCCCACAGAGCACGAGCTCTTTACAACCAGCTACCAGGTTTCGCTAACACAGGGAGGGCTTTTGGAGGAAATACCTCAGGAAGGAACATATTGCTCCATGTGTTTGGGTTAAGTGAGGCCATGGTCCAGCTGAGGTGTACCAGTGGCACAGGTTCAATGCATGTAACTGATGGGTGTAAGCCAGGAATGCCCCAGATCTGCCAGCAGCTGATGAAGAGAGAGGCAGAGAGGGAGAGAGATGGGCTGACTCACTTTCTTTTGCCTTGGATCATGGGAGTAGCTGAGTGCAGCTCTGTCCTCTCAGAAGTATCAGTTAGGGCCAAAGAGAGAAGGTCTGATATGGGGAGAGAATGACTTCACTGCAGTCTCCCATGGCATCTGTGCACGCACAAGGCACAGGGAGGATTTCTCACCAATGATCCTGCTGCCCAAGCGTGGCTGTAGCTGCTGAACAGGAAAACCAGCGCCGGGCTGAGCAGCCCTACGATGTTCTGTGGGATGGAGAGCACCACTATTTGAAGTGACAAGCAAGAGTAGGGAAGGAGAGATATTCTTGGGGGCCAAGGAGGGAAACCAAACCTCTTCAGTTCTTTAGGATGCAGAGAACTGGGAAATGGCATCGCACAAGCAACCAGAATAGAAAACCAATTGGGATTTTCAAATATCGAAAGATAGTTTCATAAAAAGGGAGCTGTTGGAGTGAAAGTGTGAAGGAAGGCAGAGCACCGAAACCAAAACCAAGCAAGATAGTGAGCAAATCCCTGCGCAGATGTATGCCGGAAGGAAGATACCCTTAGAGAAAGAGGATCTTGTCCAGGGAAGCAAAAGCCAAAGGCCAGCAAATTCAGATGTCAGTCTCATGCACAGATGAAGGGCAACTGGCAAACAGTACAAAGGGAACTGCAATTCACGCTTTTACAATGACATTATGCTAACCTAGAAGACACTGAGTTAGGAAAGAAAAAGAACTTATACAAAATAGGAACCTTTTCGCCAAAAGCTCTCTTCCAGATCATTTTGAAATAGAAGTACTTACGTCACAAATTTGTTCTTCAGCATTTGTTCCAACCTGTCCTTGGTCAAAACAAGAAAAAAAATAAAATGTAAAGCTACTCTCAAGGTTTCAGGGGCCCAGAGGAAACTCAGAAAAGCCACCTCCCTCAAGTTTTAATTTCTAGGTCTGCATTGTGATCTAGATATGGGTCAAAATCCACTCCCGGCCACTCAGTGCTAAAAGGATACCCAATTTTTGGAGCTGACGATTCAGAGGCTGCTAGACAATATGACAGCTACAGTTCTACCACACTTGCTACCAGCTACAGAAAGCTGAGTGTCCTCTCTGTGTTGGCCTGAACAATCGCTTAAACTCAGGCTGACTTTTAGCTCTTCATAGTTTGTTAACATAGGAAAACACAGTTAAAAAAAAAAAAATTAAGCCTCCCTATAGCCAAGAGCCCCTCAAACGTGTAACAAGATTGCAGCTCTTTCTTGTCCCATTTATTACCTTCTGGGTAGGAGCTATGTATTTATGAAAAAGCTCAACATCATGGGGACATTTGGAGAGCACAGTGCTTGTTGCTGTCTTGAAAAGATCTTCCATAACCTAACAGAGAAAACAGAACACATGAAAAATTAACACTGCTTAGATGTCCCAGACTATAAATAAAACATGGTACACAACAACCAAAGGGTACAGAAGGAGCTTCTGTCCTTCTGCATGGTCAGACTGCATAAGAGGGTACCAGCCTGCTAATGCTCCTAATTAGCAGGCTTGCCCAGTAGCTGAGGAGGACTGGAACCTTCGTTTCTGCTATGGGTTTAGGGCTTCAGTGTCTGCTGATGGCCTCAGTATCTTCAGTCAGGTATCTCCAGTGAAGAGAGCACAGCTGAAATATTCAAGCAGGAGCCCTGGTCAGCCACTAACACACACATTACCAGCATTTGTGGTGACTGGTCTCAGATTAATTATTAGTGAGGTGCCTTCCCTGTAGTGAGGAATTCTGGCTTTCTGCTTTGTTGTTACAAGAAGTAGAATGAAAGAAGAAAATGAACACATACTGCATAGAGCCAGCCCATCAAACACCTGCCAGCCAGGGAGACTGTGCAGTAAGAACTAAGTGAACATGTACAGAGATGAGCAGAGAGCTACAGTGGAGGACACCTCAATGCAGGGATGTTTGAGAAACTAAAAAAAGATGTGGTTTCTTTTCCTTAAACTAATGTGGATTAGCTAAATGACATGATCATCCAATTTGGATACACATATCCAGTAAAATGGGCTTCACCCATCAAGAAATTAAAATGTCATTTCGGTTCTAAACAAAAATAGCCCCCACATGGGGTGCCACTGCATGTTGATCGACCCGTTTTAAGAGCGATGTTCTCTTTTGGTTAAGCAAAGCAGACCATCCACTTGCTGTCACGCTGATTAAGAGTTCCCATGACTCCTTGTAGCCCCATGCCTGCACAAAGCAGGTACTTGATACCTGTGAGATACTGACAATTCCAACTCTTCTTCAGAATCACCCTCCTTATTCTCATCTCCCTTGTAAGCAACAGAGCAATGCAGCTGGGCTGCACGTCATCTGAGTCTGGGATGGCACCAGGTTTTTCCCAGCAAAAAGCACCTCTGAAAGTCCTGGCACATTCCTGCTTTTTTATTCCTGTGAGCACAACTGCTTCATTAACTGCAGAGCTGAGAGAAGCGAAGGATCTACTGAGGGTATCTAGGCAAGTAGCAGTCCCTAGACACCACAAAGCCCAGGAGAAACTAACTGCGAAAAGATGAACCTGACTTTCAGTCAGCAAATCTGAGGAAGAAGCAGATCTCTGCCTTGCAAGGAACCAGACGGCACAGGGTAAGAGGAACAACAGGCACAGAAAAGAAGCAGCTGGGCTACTGACCTAGCCAAGGCAAGATTTCAGGCATGTTCAAACTCTCGCGTTCAGAAGAACATCCTTCAGCACCTGTCCCAAACCGCTGAAGCACCGCTGTGTGCTGACGAACCACCTCTGCGTGCCACCAGCCCAGAGCAGCTGGTCCATCAGCCCATTTCAAACCCTCTGGAGCCAAACTCGGCCTTCAGACTCCCGCATCAGCCTGGGTTCTCTGTTTAGAAAGGGAAGATCCAAAGAAAGGAACTGCACTATCATACGCAGATGAACAGCTTTACCCTACCGGTACTCCAACACAGAGGAAACGAAAAGCTAGCATTCCTGCTGCCGAGCAGCAAATAACCAAACAGTTGGCTTTGAACTTTCTTCAAAGTAGCTAGAAAAAGGCTTATGCAAATGAAATTAGAGAACTTCTTGGCAATTCTTCTGGTTTCACCAGGCAGAGACGAAGGGATTTAATATTAAGCTTCCTCTTTCTAGAAAATGAAAGTATCATCTGGTTTCAGAAAAGCATGTTGTTTAATTAGCACTTTTTTTCCTCACTGTGTGATAAAGTAACAATTTGGTTCCCACAGCATTCAACATAAGCAGCTTCCTCTCATGGAAAAAAGATGTGGGTGGTATGGGAAAAACAATCTGAGAAATATTTCCAGGTTTGAGACTGAGCTTTTATCCAGGCAAAGAAGACAGACACGTGGGGCATGCACTGGCCTCCTCACTCTCTTCTTTATGCCTAATGTGCACTAGGCACAAAAGTGGAGGTAAAAAAGGAGAGAAAAACCAAAAAAGCTCTCCAATTCAGAAATTATGGCTTTGAGCAGATAATATAATGAAGGACTAGAAAGCAGGCTGTATGAAGAATGAGTGGAGAAGCATTGCCACTGGCTTGCTGGTTTGAGGGAACGCATGAGCTGGAGATCAGGCCAAGCGATTGGTTTGAATGTATCCTGTACGAAACATGTTTGACAGGAGACTTCTGCAGGGAAAAAGCCATAGGAATCACCGCAAGTAGCTCATCTCAGAGGTGGGACTCTTGCTGCCCAAAAGCCCAGTAACCTGGTTGCTTCATAACGGAAATGTAGAAATTGTGCTGGCAGGATGGCAGGTGAGAAGGACCGAGGTAGAAGTTTTCTCTTCTCCCTCATCCCACCCAGTCTTCACCTCTTAATTTTCACCTTCCAAAGATGTTCAACAGTACCAGTCCTAGCCCTCCCCAAAGTTGCTGGGGAACTGAATGGTTAACTGTCCCATTTTGATTAGGAGCATCTCCCAACTGTGCTGTTTAATCTTAACTTGGATCTTTTGATGCTGCAACTTACCCTCTTCCCAAATAAAATTGTCACCAGAGTTGAAACAGAGGAAATCATGAACAAAACAGCGGTACGTGTCAGCAGCAGCAACTGGAGGTGCTGTGCACAAGAAGGGATCAAATGACCATCTTTATTACAAGACACTTTCAGAAAAATCACAAGAACTGCCAGTAGGATTTTTGTTTATGCATTTACCTGGGCCATGCATATGGATGCAGTGTAGGTGACAGGGTATTTACATACGAAACCTTCACCAAGTGGACCATTATTTCTTGCCTTCATGCTTGCTCACACTCACCGTACGTGTGCGCACATATACACACAGACACTGAGGGGAGATTCACCCCTGATCTTGGTCATAAAGTCCCCTCTCTCAGCTATGTAACCAACAGCTCAGGACCCACTCTGGAGATGCTGTTGTAGGAAAGGAAGGAGACTCTTGTCTGTCAGCCCACTGCTTCACTGGCTAGTGAAGCTGAACAATAAATGGTGATGGAAGTTCGGAAACAGAAAGAGCCTCAGCTATGGCAGCTGGATGCCACTTCAGAGAAGGAACCTATAGCCCTGCAGACACCCCAATGTCCCCAAAGAGCGCTGCACCAGACACTTGGAACAAACCTTTGCCATGTGATTACCAGTGTTTGTTCCTTTGAGACTGCAGTCAGATTTTGCCCAACTGTCTTAGCCTTGGCACTGAAAACAGAAAGTACTCTGAGTGCAAACTATTCTGGAAATCAAACCACATCCGCGTTTCAGTTCTACGATCCCTGAAACTGGCACCCCAAATCAGTGCTACTGCTGGTTTCATTTCATGCCTGAATTCCCTTCCATACAACAGAGGTAATAATGCTCCATGTCACGGGGCTCTAATGACAGCAAATGAATGTTGATGAAGTACATAACCAGCGGAAGACAATACTTCTGCCCTCAGGACAGAGTTTAAATACTGTGTGTTAAACTGTATTCTCCATCTTAAAGAGATGTATTCTCCATCTCTTAAAGGGACAGTGGTGGTAGAATGTGATCTTGTTAAGGAAAACTAACACTATGCATAAACTCCCAAAACTGCCCTCAGGGAAACTTCCTTCTGGCATTTCCTAACTTTACAGCCTAACTAATGTTATTGTTAGCACGGTTTTGCATGTGTGTTTAATGAAATTCGATAACAACTGCACCATATGGCCTCTTTGAGACCCCATTAGCGTCATGAGCGAAGTGGCATCCTTTAAATCCACTGCACTGCCAAGACAGTGGAAAGAAAAAGAGAAGATCTACAAACGCGGCTACGTGACAGAGCACTGAAGAGAGAGAAGGTGGCTGCAGGGATCTCAGGGGACAGATGAGACTGGAGACCTTGGACTTCAGGGACTAGAGGGGCGATGGCTCTAGTGAGTCCAGACACTTCCATACAAATTGAACCCCCTCCACTGTCTTACCTGACCATCTAACTCCCTCTCTCTCTCATCCAGTGTGGAGGAAGAGTGCCTTGGGGCAACTTGACCCAACTTCTTGACTAGACTCTTCTGCAAAAGGGCCACCAGAGGCCTCTCCTCAGATACACTTACGTACACCCTGTACACTAAAGTACCCAGGCATGCAGCATAGAGTACTGCCCTGAGCACATGGGACTTTCCACAGAAAGTATTGTGAAACCAGTATTGTGAGAGCTCAGGCTTCTTTGTAACACTAAAACTCTTTTTAGCACAGCAAAGAAATTTAGACTGAATGATCAAGGCACATGAGACTTCCCAAGAACTGTGCTACTATTTGAGGAATAACTGAGCACTACTCTGTGCAATTACAGTGGGGAAAAAAGGCCTAAATACATGTAATGGTTGTCTTTAAATCTTCTCCCTTCTTTCATTTTGTAAGGAAAGCTATGCTTCTTTTGTAGCTTTGGCTGAGAGGAAGATCTCAAGCCTCATCAGTGAATGGTAAACACGTACAGCTTTGTAGCAAGGCTCTTCTGTAATGGTGTATAAGCAAATACTTCAAGATGTCCCTGAAGAAGCTGAGCATTCCCAGCACACTAACGTACTGAAACTAGAGATATTCAGTCCAAATGTTGAATACCAATTTTAAAAATAAATATTAAACAATCCAGCTCTTTATGTGAGGACAAAGTTCAGATGCTATCCCTGGCCAATAGCCCCCAAGGCTTTCAACTGGGCGTTTTGCACTGAACAAAGAACTTGCAGATGACGACAAACAGACAAAATGCCCAACGGGCAGACACATGAGAGAACACTGGATTTAGGTCAGTTATGCAGGGAAAAAGAAACTTAACTTAGGCTTTAGAGCAGCTGTCAGTTTTTTGTTTGGGTTTGTTTTGTTTTGTTTTTTTTTGAGAGAGATTGCCCAAGGATTTAAAAATAAATAAACGGGAATTCCACTTCTGCAAATGAGAACATCACAAAAGCAAGCATGTTGCAATGTAGACTCACTATAAGGAATGCAAAACGATGACTGCCAGGAGACTTTGTTACAGGGAAAGATGCTTATCAAAGACTTTGGGACAGAGGGAAGACAAGAAAGAGGAGAGCACAAGCTGAGACTTCACAAGCTGTTTAACAACAACAAAAGCCAAGCCAAGGGGGGAAGTTCCTCCTTTCCCTACAAATAAAAGCCCTACACATCCCAGAACAGTTCTGAGATCTAATTCTCTGTATTGTCTGAACTGGCTGTCTATACTTCGAAAGTCAAGAAATTAGGGTTCTTGGCACAAGAGTATAAATGTATTCATGCTGTACTCCAGGGCTCAAACACCACTTAACAGAAGACCCTGCTTATTATACCAGATGAAAGCAGTGAAGATTTCAATCAGCTCCTGATTATCTAGAGAAACAGGGGGCTCAGGAAGTAAGGCATAATAAACATATACATATGCTATGCTCTAAGAATACACAAAGTTTTTCTGGAGAAAAGGAGAGAGAAAAAAGGAGCGGGATGCTATTAATGATGGAGTTCAGAGATTCCCAACGGGTCAGTCCACACATTCCAGGACCATCCAGACATCCAAGACGCAGAAGCAGCACACACAAGAGGGAGTATGTCAGCTCTGCTGTCAGGCCATACTGACTCTGTAGACTGTATATGATCCAGGCTGAAGCAACCACCACCTGGATGTTATTTTCTGTATCTGCAGCCAATGCCACAGGTCTTCTTTTTAAGGCTATTTCTCCAATAGCTTTCCAAGGAGCTTATCTGATATATGGGATCGTGTGTGGATGTTTACTCACAAGCCCTACTGGGCATATGCTGGCTTATGCTGAGACTAGTAAAATGCATCAGCATCCATCATGTGGTTAAACTGCAACCGAGAGGTCAATCCTGAAAAATCAGAAGCTAGCTGACTCTAAGGATTTCGGTCTTCGGCTAAAGCCACAGTGAATAGTGTATGCCAGGAACTGTTGTTTCTATGTGAGCTTTCAATGCGGGTTTCAAGGAGCTCTTTACGGAGCACACCAAGGGACACACTGCATAAATACTGCTCAGATTCACCGGAGAGATGCTGAAGGTTTTGAAGGGGAGACTGCCAACTTTCATTAGTACCAGTCAAGCACATTTACACATTTCCTGGCAATATAACCAACTGTGCAATCTCCCATTCAGGTGGGGGCTGTGTTTGCATCTATATCTTCCCTTCCAAATTCTGTGGCCTTACAGAATGAGCAAACCCTGATCCTTGGGAAGTCCCTGTGCATACTCTACCTGGCTCACACAGGGCAAGAGGAGCTGCAACCTCAGCTGAGGGCAGGGAGCACAGCTGAGGGAGGAAGAGGAAGCTCTGGCACTGGTGCTGCACAGACATTTGCAGTGCCTACCTGCATGACGTCTTGGAGGCTTTCAATGAAGGACAGCTCAGCCTCCACCATATAGAACTCCGCCAGGTGCCGGCGACTCTGCGAGTTTTCCGCTCGAAACGTTGGGCCGAAGGTGAACACGTGGGTAAAAGCCCTGCAAGGCAACAAGAAACAGGTAGGTCAGGCCCAGCACACGAGTGAGTCTGCTACGCTGACAGCCCCATCCACAAGCTCACTTTTCTCCCAGGATCTAGGAGCACTGATGTTTCCAGTTCATCTTTAACCAGTTTAATGGCACTGCTGGGTATGCTGCTATTACACTGCTGCAGCCGGGCATTAAGAGGGGTTATTCACACCTCTCTGTGACTCAGCGAGGTTGCACAAACCCTGTTCAGCTTTCACTGAACACCATTAATGCTCACGACACTTCTTGTAGCTGTGTGGGGAGAAAAAATGACATTCTGCAGCACCAGACCATTGGAGAAGCACCCAGACTTTGCACCTGTCCAGCTCCCCTCGTCCACATCCCTTCATGTTTGTGGGGCTGCATGGTCCGACCGTACCGGGTGCCGTGACCGCCCAGAGCCCAACCGAGCAGAGAGGGTCCTGCTGCTGGAGCTGCTGGGCTGGCGGTGGCACAGAGAGGGGACAGCTGGATCCCAGTAGGACGGACGCACAGCCTGCAGCTTGCAGTCCCCCTCTAGCGGTAAGACCAAAGTTGATCGCCGAAAGAGCCTTTGAGATACAGAACTGGGCTCTTTCCACACAGCTAAAAATGGTTCAGCGAAAAGGGGTCCCTACTGCAGAGAACACATCTGGGGTATCAGTTTATGTTGAAGCAACCAATGCATTTCCTACCATGAAGCTATTTCTCCAGTAACCTTCTGGAGAGTCTAAATACATCCTCTCTCATTCTGCAGTCACGTCATGCTGCGTTACACAGGATACAAAAGCCTTCTTGATTCTCCACTGCCTTCGTATGAACCCTTTGTGTCGAACAGCAACACACCTTTAGAGGTCTTATTTTCACCGTGGGGAAGTTGCACTCCAAGCTTCACACTGTGGGCTACAAACACTTGGGCTCCTGGACATCCTCAAGCCAGCGAGAGCTTCCCCAACAGATGCCATGATAGCTGTCCTTCCACCCACGCTGCATGGGAAGCAAACCACGACTGGGGAGAGAGCAAGCTGCTTCAGAATAACCATGGACTGGGCAGCTGCTGTCTTTGGTACATCTTTAACTTGACATTATTTTTAGCTGTAGACAGCATGTAGGAGAAAAAGAATCTGATCAGCAGAGGTTAAGCACAGTTTAACCCTCATGAAAGGATGCATGCTAATTGCTGGGGCTGACATTTGACTTGCATCTTGCTCTGAAAGCTTTCAGCTTAGAGAGGATGTTCGACGATGGTTCTGCACAGGCTAATTTTGTAAAACTGAAGTTTAAATAAACAACGCCACAAAAAGCAGCATTTTTCCTTTGCCCCTTACCAAGGCATCTGCGCTGCAAATAAGGGAACACACACATTCTGCTTCATTCATCTGTTCCCTCATGCCACAACATGGTTACAAGTTACAATCCAGAGAAACAGCACTTTCTTCGTGCTTGAGTTGCTAGTAGTAAACACACCAGAAGAAAGTTCCAGGTCAAGATTTTGAATACGTAGCCTGCCTGTAGGTTTCTTTTCCCCACTGGCTCTGCCTTCCGTGCTCCAACAAACACACCTTCTGTCTCTACTTTGCCCCCATACCTGCATTCTCTCATACCCAACCACAGCATCTACAACGCTAATGAGATTTTGCAGCAAACCTGTTTCCTCAAGCACCTTTTTCAACATGCCTCTTTTCCCTCTGCTGCCTTTCTCGCTTGCTGCGACATTACTGTAAACTTCTGCCGTCACTTGATCATCCTCCTTCAAACTGCCCTTTGCTAGAGTGTCTATAAAACCTCAGCAATGTTTAGATAAGCGATGTACCAAGACTATTACTCACTGCACAGGTCAGTATTATCTCATCAGTTCCTTGCGCTCCCCCATCTGTAGCCATCTGTTGTCTTGGGTTACACAGAAATGCACGTTCTTCCTCACGAGGCCTTTGTGAGCTTTTTTTTCCCCATGTTCCTAAAGCACCTGGCACAACAAGGTCTTGGATTCAAAGCTTAAGAGTCTTAACTGCTATAGCAATACAAACAACAAATATGAAACAATGAGTCACTTGGCCAAAATTGTTCAATGTTTAAGGCAGAACCAGTCAAAAACTTCTGCTTGCCAGGCCACGGAGGTTGGTCTGCAGTGGGAACCAGGAGACGTAGGTTCTCGTGCTACCTGTGCCCATGTTTCAGGCTTTTGCTAAAATATTTCCATCTGGGGCTCTTCAGCTAAAGAAAGAATATTCCCTAAGTAAATCCGTTTAGTCACAAGTTCAGATGGACACAGGACAAAGATATTTTGAAAATCTTGCAGTTGTTGAAGTACCCACCCAGGACTGCTAGGTTTGATGTGCAGGTCTCTAATTTCTCCGTGGCATGAAGTCCTCAAAAACTAACACTTAAAGCTAAAGCACGATACCAGCTGGCTAGCAGGAGATCCCGTCCCACAGAGCAGCAGCCTGGCTTCAGCGAGACACACATTTTTCTGTGGCTGTCCATGCGCGGGCACCGACTCTTCACTCAGTGTAGGTCACCGTGGCAGACAAAAGTGGTCAGCAATGCAGGCTACCATGAGCACTGTGAACTGTCCTTCAGCAGCCCACTGAGTGGGCTAGTCACTAGTGACGACTAGACACTTATCTTCCAAGGGGCTTGCTGGCTGCAAGGTACCGAAAAATACCTAAAAGTAATAAAATACCTGCAAGATACCTAAAAGTAATAAAAAGACCACCTTCTTGCTCCAAGATGTCAACTGTGGTCAAACACTTCACAGTCACAGATCGATTCTGTGCTGCAGGAATTCAGCCTCTCTGTGCCCGAGATGGAGCTTTTGGGGAGGACAAGTGCTGAACAACGCCCACAGGAACCGATTTTGGTCTTTTCCCAGTTCTTGGCATCCAATCTTCTCTACCTTGCACACCGAGCACCACCTACATTTACAAAATGAACTATTAGCGCTGCGACTTCACGGACTATCCCAAGGTGCTCAACAGCAGCAGGCGTAAGGGCTTGGTGATAGCCTGTAGAGAGCCTAACCCCACTGGTGTAGGGCTGAATTTGCCCTGGAAGAAAGGAGGAAAAAAAAAACCCAACCCCCAAACTCAAAACAAACCCACATCTGCAGGGAGGGGAGGAATCCTTCATTTCTCAGGCTAGTTGTAAAGGGAAAAGACAGCTACAAATAACTGTGAGAACTTCACCACGATCCTGGGACCCTGGCAAAAGGAAACTAGCCAGATGTCATGCTGGCAAAGCGATCAAAGGAGTGCAGTAAATGCAAATCATCTGGTAATAGCAATGCAGCACTGACCAGAGGCCTGCACATGACAGAGAAACACAGCTAAAAATACACATAGTCACTGTTATCAACTCCGAGCGTGAACAATTCTTTTTCATCCCGGCATTCATATACTGCTCACTGTGCTCTGCCATTCTAGACATTGAGCAAATGCACACTACATACATCTGACCTTTATTTGTACTTCACCTGCTATTAAAAAACATATCTGTGATTTTACACACTGCTGTATCACACTGAGCGTGTACAAACACATTCAAACCGAGGGATGGGAGCTGACTCCACTCCCATGTCACGGTACCGAGGGCAAGACCAGTCGTTCTGTTCTGTGTGCATTCAGCACCTAGCACAATGGAACCTCAGTCCAGGCTGTGACTCCTCTGCTCTGCGACACAAATAATTAATCATTTAACATTCCCAGACCTCTGCAAGACTTCCAGCATTTAAAAATAACTTCAAAACGCTTGCTAAGTCTCCAGAAGTGCCTAGGTCAGTTGGGGTTGTGGGCACTCGAGAGTCTTTTAAAAAAAAAAAGTAGTGCTAATTCCTCATCTCCAACAAAAGCATGCACACAGGCAGGGAAAAAAAATAAAAGCAAGCCCAATAATCTGTTGAGCGCTTTTCCGTAGCCATTAGAGGCAGAGCAGTAATGTCTGTAATGCTGTCCTTGTACCAAAGGACACAAGAGAGGCTTTGAAACGAGTCCCTTTGCAGTTAGCTTCACCCAGATCAGAGCTCTGGACGGCAATCCCAAGCGCATTTACGCAGTTCACAGGCGCTGCCGGGGTCGACACCAGAAGAAGGCACAGAGCCGCTTAATTAATTGCTCCCTTTCTGGGCCTGTATTTGGCTCTGCCCAGTTCTCTGGGAAAATCTGAGAGCTTAATGGGGAGGCCAAGAGGATACCCACAGTGCTCCCTCCGACACACCGACAGGCTGCAAAAAAGCAGGGGCCCATCCCGGAAGACGCCGAGCTTGCTCGCCCCAGCCCAGCGAAGGCCTTCGGCACCTTCCAGGCACGGGCTCGCAGGAGTCCCTGTGGAAGCGGCGAGCGGTGATCGGACGCGTTGCCGGAGCACAGCCGTCCTTCGCACGGACGATCGCTTGGTGGGGGCTCATTCTTGCACAGGCTGCGTTTGTGGTCTTGACGTCCGAGCAAAATCTCCACTCTGGAAACACCCAGGAACAGAGAAACTTTCCCCTTTTCATCCTCATTTTATGCGCTGCTAAAACCCTCTTCAGAAGTAGCTACCTCTCCCCCTTTGAGAGCTTTACGCCACGCAGAATGAAAGCTCATTTCATTTGAACTCGTTGACAATTCATTATTGAGGCAGTGATAGAAACCAACAGAGAAGTATACAGTATCTGCGCCCAAAGCTGCTTAAAATCATCCTTTTAATTAAACTCATGCACTGTTTGTAGGCTGGGGCGTCTCTGCCTTACTGGCAATTTTTACACTGCAATCCAAATATAATTAATTGTGCCGATGGTTCCCAAGCCAAGAATGGATTGCGCTCCCTTTCTGAGCCAGGACTCCACGCTGCTACCGGGGTAATAAAGATGTATTTGTGCTGTCGAACCGAGGGGACACAACTCCGAGCAAGGCTATTAATCAAGAAGATGCAATCCCCGCACAGTCAGCCTGCAGCCCATGCCAAGGTCACACCGCACTGCAGTGACACAGCTGGAGGCAGAAGCTGGTGGTTGTGACTCAGAGTTAAGCACCAACCCACACCAGTACACACAGCTATTCATTTGCACGGTGCCCTTGTTCTCACCCCAAAATACTACAGGTGTCTGCATAAAGACAAATTCAGTGATTACTCAGACATGGTCTGCAGTGAAGAGCTAAGCTGGAAGGTGGTTTGTGCCAAATCTTCTCTTTGGCCATGCTAAATGAACACAGCACGGGATCCTTCCACACAGTATGTGTGTGTCCCCCCCACTGTCCACCAACACCCTCCCCAAAACACACACTAAAATCTAGATTGCAAGAAAATCTAGAAAAAATAGCTTCTATCCCAAGGACAAAACGATGCATGATGTCAGCAGAGGAGGAGAGGAGAGCAAGGTGACCCTAAATCCCAGGAGCTTAGCTTCATCAGCCACGCCGCCCTTTCCCTCAGGAAGGAAAGAAATTAATAAAGTGAGCCATTCCAATTAATTGCACTCTGTTCCGGCACGACCATATTCATTTTGAGAATGGAGGACCCGCCCGCTCCATCGAAACAAGCAGATGACTTTGCTCAGCTGCCAGGAGACACCAGCTGGCTGCAGTGCTTGACCCACACGTGACTGGGATTGTTCTGGCATGCTGAAATTTCTACCTTGAAAGATATTCTGGCCCGATGCAAGAAACCACGCGCACGCAGACAACCCTTCAAACATACCGATCCAATGCCTCCAGGGTCTAGTTTTTAAAGGACCTGGAGACCCAAGGCTCCTAACGATGCCAGTGAGGTACGGGTGCCCAGCAGCTTGGAGAAGAGGGAGAGTGTTTTACATCCTTGAGCTGGACTTACTGTGTTAAAATGAAACCTCAGCATTGGACAGAAATTCCTGGTTTTTAACCTCAATGTAAAAATAATACTCCCATTAGTATTGTTTGGTGGTTTGGATCTTGCACAATGAAAATGCATGATTCTGGTGGAAAGGCGACAAAGGGGGATGGGACTGAATTTTATCTAGAAAAAAAGCAGGAAAAGGAGTTTTAAAAAATTCCTGATAGAATGTGCCACTTCTGTCTGCTCTCCAAGGCAGCGTAGATGAGAAAAGCCGCACACTGATGAGGGCTTTTACAGCAGTCCGTGAGGCTTAGGCCTGGGCAGCAGAGCTGGTGTGCTGAGCGCTAAGGTTTCAGTTCGCACTGCGACGAGAAGTCCTTCCTTTTGTAATGAGCCAAAAAGAAATACCTGAATTAAAATGGAAAAAAAATGGCTAAGTTCCCAGACAGGGACTGGGAAGTGCCAACCTTCCCCCTCAGCCCATCGGACTGAAGCAACGCAGCCACTTCCCTCGCTGCAGCCTCCGAAGGGCAGAGTCCCACCATGCCCGCAGAACCCTCCCGCCACGCTCTCTGCTCCGGCTTCCGCGGCGAGAAAAGAAGACGGGACGAGGATCCTCCCCGGGCTCTCCACCTCTGCTTGAAAACTATCCAGGCACACCTGAGTAATTAACAACGTGACCCATACACCCTAATTATCTGGCAAAGCACCCCGCATTTTGCTTATTACACTTTACACACACTGTATGGTTCGTTTACAGCTGGCAGGAGAACAGGGGAAAAGCGAGGCAAAGGAAACAAGAGTTACTCAGAGCCGTACAGTGTCTTCTGCTCCAGGCTCAAAGATCTCATCAGCCTGGGTCCTCCGCCCTTTTCTGAGACACTGTTGTACTTTATTCTCAGTGGAGTCTTGTTTTGTCCTAGTTTTGATATTATTATTTCTAATTAAAGTCAACAAAACAACTGATTAGCAATGGTAACTCAAGCTGGGTTGATGAAAGCCACCAGGGTAGTTGAGCATTTATTCAAATAACCATTTCCCATGCCCTAGCGAACCGAGATCTTCTACAAAGGAGTTGCATAAAATGTTTCAAAGATTGAAATAAAACAGGGAGTAAAGATGTTCTTCACAACCTAATGATCCCAGTGACTCTTACTCTAAGCTGTAAAAACACATTACCAACTTGGGGGACAGGGGGGAGCAACTGCATTTAAATCTTTTTCCTTTCAGAGTGGAAAAAACACGTTCTCCAGGAACCGCATTATCATAGCTATTGAAGAGGATTTTTTTTTTTAATATTTTTTTTTTTTCCAGATGGACACTGGTTCTACAAACTCCGCCAATATGAATCACAGCAAGAAACTGCATCGGTGAGTGCATTACTGCACAAAGGGAACCATGGCTCAGGCCACACTGCATAGTTTGGATGTAGCTATTCAAAATCTCCAAGGCCTCAAATTCCACAACAACTAAAGAAAGTAAATAACTACACTAAAAAAACAATTACTGGAAGATATATTAAATGCAACACGTTCCAGCTACTATGACATGTATCTACATCCATATTCTACTTCAGGGCAACAACAGCAAACCCTTGAAGAAATTCAGAGCGCACGCTACTGATCTGTGCACCTATTTTAAGGAAAACTGCGGGAGCAAAGAGGGATGAAGCTGCCTGCCTAAACATCTCACACCAGAGACACTTCTTGAGGCACAGAGGCTTCCTGAGAAGCAGGAGCTGCTGCCTGAATACAAGGCACATTCGTGCTCTCGTAAGCTACCAAGGTCTACCACGCTGTTGAAAGACACCGATGGTCAGCGCAGCTGCAGTAACAGACCGCCCGTGGGCTTTTCACCCGCCTCACTCGTAAAGTAAAACAAGTTCACAGAAGCCACCATGAATGTGGCTACTACAGCACAGGGAACACGTGGCAGAGGGTTGTAACAGCCCTACTGTAATTCCAGAGCCAGCTTCTTAACCCCCTGCAGCTCCCACGGTTTCTTCTCGGCAGACGCACAAAGCTAAGCTGCAAGGCCCTACACAAACCTGGGTGCTGGGATCTTCTGACACGGGTCCTAGATTTAGATCAGATGTAAAGAACAGACTCTTCACTCTGAGGGTGGTGAGGCCCTGGCCCAGGTTGCCCAGAAAGCTGTGGCTGCCCCCTCCCTGGCAGTGTTCAAGACCAGGTTGGACCAGGCTTGGAGCACCCTGGGCTGGTGGAAGTGGTCCCTGCCCATGGCAGGGGGGTTGGAACTGGGTGATCTATCAGTTCCCTTCCAACCCAAACCATTCTGTGGATCCGTGGCACCTACTACTGCTTTGAATAGGGAGGACAAGATGTTCAGAGAAGGAAAAGGGACAGTGTACGGGATTTAAGACAGAAACAGAATGGTTTATCATAGTGTACTTGTAAAAGGAGGACCAAGAATTTCAGCTGATGACACCTTTCACCAGATGAGCACAAAACCCATTCTGTTGCCACCTGCACTTTGTTTTCACAGCCAGGAGATAAAATAAAGAGCACATAGTCCAAGACACTGCTGGGATTATACTCAGCCCTTCGTGCGTGGACCCCAGGGCCGTGGCTGTACTGCAGCTACTCTCAGCACATTCACTGTGCTTCTTGAGAGGGGACTACCTGCTTCCTCTCCCAAAAAGGTGGAGAGGGAGAAAGAATCAGCAGCATATCCACACGGACAGTAAAGCTCTGACTGACCTGCTCACAAACAGGGAAGAACTGGGGGTGAATGTGGTTACTTGGGCTGCAGTCCTCACAACAGTTCAGGGTCCAGAGGAGGACTGGGAAGGTAAACAGCAGAGCTGTTTGGACTTTGGACTTCAGGAGAGCAAAATTCTGCTTATTTAGGGAATTGCTAGGTCAGTAGTAATTCCCTCAGAAGCTGCCACAAATGGGACAAGTATCCCTTGGAAAGATGATTTTTCAGAAAAATTTACTGAGAGCTCAGTAAGTTCCACCTGAACACGAGGAAGAGCTTCTTCACTCTGAGGTTGACGGAGCACTGGAACAGGCTGCCCAGGGAGGTGGTGGAGTCTCCTTCTCTGGAGATATTCAAGACCCGGCTGGACAAGGTCCTGTGCAGCCTGCTCTGGGTGACCCTGCTTCGGCAGGGGGTTGGACTAGATGACCCACAGAGGTCCCTTCCAACCCCTACTATTCTGTGATTCTGTGA
>Ga0065711_1034903_pt1 | contig 23077 bp, 8 predicted proteins | sample Hoacrofraction12_FD_59098 | JGI IMG/M metagenome (GOLD analysis project Ga0065711, IMG submission 59098) | Hoatzin crop microbial communities from Cojedes, Venezuela - Epithelial fraction 12 v2 (version 2) | ecosystem: Host-associated > Birds > Digestive system > Esophagus > Crop | place...
CTGCCCCCCCCCCCCCCCCCTTCCTCTACGAGAATTTAACACTTCCATCGCCAGGTTTTTACAGGAGTATGGGACACATGCTGGATAACTCACCACGCCTCATAAAAATCACAGGGGTAACAGTTTCCATCAACGTTGCGGTATGAAAGGTACTCTTTGGATTGTCTACTGGTGGCTAAGATGGATCAGTCTTTCTCTGTTTCTGTTCGTGATGTGCTGAACGATATGGATTTACTGAAATACTGATGCCCATAAACTTACTCCCTCTCTTTTGAAGGCATTGGATGTAACAGTGCAGAGAAACATGTGTTTCACATTTCTGACTGGTTGTTTTGGTGCAATCAATACCTCCACAAGAAACATTGACTTAGGTGGCGATTATCATACCGGGAGGCACAGGGGGTGCTGCTTTCGGGTTGCGTGCAAAGTGAGCACAAATCAAAGAGTCCGTCGTTCCTGTGAAGTCGGGGCTTCTGGTCCCCCCAAACTCTGGGACAAAGGCAGCAGGGGATGTTCCCAGCCCACCAAAGAGAGCCCGGCCTCGGGGTGCAGAATGAGCAATGACCAAAGCGCTGCCAGGAGTGGCAGGCAGTCGGATCGGAGGGGCATCGGTGAGGCAATAACGGTGGAAAGAAAGGTGGATCGCGAAATTATTGCCCGAAGGAGTAGCAGGCGAGGCGGAATGATGATAAAGTTAAACTTCTGTTTCATCTTCTGTCGGGGATGGTGGGCGTTTCTGTTGCTTCAGCTCCACATGTTGCAAGCACTGGCACAAGGTAGGGCTAGAGACATTTTTGTTTATAGAAATGCTGCATCTGCCTTCTGAGAGGAAGGGAATCTTGCTCGGGTACAGAGAAACCCTTTTACTTTATCCTTATCAGAGGTAAACTGCAGAATTTGCACTGAGCTGATTTCATGTAGGAATGGTCGTTTCTCACACACAATCGTTTCTTTATGGAACAGTGATCTGCAAACTGTAGCTACATGCTTCTCTCCCTTTCTTGTCCTGTCCTTCCCCTATGCTCACCTCCCAGAGAGAATCAATAGCCCTATCAAGACCAAACCTACCTTTTTTATTTACTTAAATACGTCCATATATTTCTGTTCTTTTAGGCAGCAAAAGAGTTAACTGCTGGTTGTGTGTGTGTTTGAAAACACTGTGCACGGAGATAAGTTATTAGGAGAAGGGGAGTCATAAATCCGCCAACTGGAACTAAATCAGGCATGTAAAAGGAATTCTGTAAACATAGGAGTACTATTCTATGTGAACCTCGGTTCGAGCATTGTTCATTTCTTTTGGATGGCCAAGTAACATTTACCCGAGACAAAAACTGCAATTGATTCGTATCTGACCATTTCCACATCACAGATCCTTGCAGTCAAATGAGTCACTTGTAAACGGTCAGAGTCGACCAATAGACTTTAAATATCAAGCGTCAGTCACTCTGCATGTAAATTCCCTGCTCAAAAAATTGCCAAATGTAGCTTAATTCTTAATAATCCTTTGACAGAGCAAACAATAAATGGCAGGCAGAAGCATTACAGTTGGCTGCGCCAAAGAACATGCTGAACAAACGCAGCTTTCACTTTCTTTGCTGGGTTGAGTTTTATTGCTGTGTGCATTGTCTGACTGAAGTGGTATGTGTTGGACAATGCAGAGCTGTGTCGTGTGGGATGAGGAGTTAGTTATTAAAAGCGGAAGTTAGTACTCTGTAAAGGGGAATGGTCTTTGTGTTTTAGTTCTTTGTTTTCAAGTATTTCATAGGGAACAACGATGCATTCAGTTTTAATAACTGGATGGGCTTGTGTGTTGAGGAAGAAGGGTTGTAAGCCAAGTCTGCTGTAGCTGACTGCTCAGGGTCTACTGCTGCATCCTCAGAAAGTTTGGAGCCGCAGGATACAGAAGCATTTTAATCCACTGTTGAATAATGGACTCCACCCTCATAAACCTTTTTCAGTGCTTTGTTTATGCTGTCATTGCTATTCCCAAACTCCTTATGCTGAGCCCTGCAAGCCCTAACAGGGTATTGTTATTCTGAAACAAGACACACCTGAAATAATTCTCTCTGCAAATTGAAATTCATGTCACTTTTTTTTTCTTTTGGTAGTTGTTTTTGATAGATGCCAACATGATGCTTCATTTCGGAAGACAAATGCTGATGATTCTTGCTGTTTACATTAAAAATGCAAAGATTTTTCATATAAGGCAGTTTTAAGTGCTAGTGATTCAGGAATCAGTATAGATGCCATATAAAACAGTTTTTTGTGGTTTAGTAGTAAACTAGCCATCTTATTGGATTAAAAAGTGAATTGAAACTTTTGTTTAGCATATAGTATAGAAAAATTTTTCAACAGCATATTTCAGATTACTAAGCATTTGCAGTATTATCAGTTTTTGATACACGTTGGGGAGTTACATAGTGTTTACAAACTATCCTAAAGAAAAGTCCTAACACCAAGTTAGTTTCACCCATCAGTATTTAAGAGGGGGAAGGGAAGCTAAGAGAGTTAGATACATTATTTCTCAGAAATATTGACATAGATAAAGCAGTTTAGAAGACATTAAACAATGAAAGATAGAACAATTATATAATGCAGAAGCAAAATATGTTTTTATTTTTATATAATGCAGAAAATGCAAATTACAGTTAGTCCTCTAAAAATTCTTTGACACATAAACCAGCATGGAGGTCTTAACGCAGAGCACTTCTACTAGGTTTTCAAAAAATTTGTATTCATTTATAACTTACGGTGCTGAATTTTAAGGGATTCTAGTACATTCATCATTTTAATACAAAAATTTACTTTAGATGACAATTTTTATAAATGTCGTTTATGAAAATGGAAATTCTGTTGCAGCCACAGAAAGTTTGTAATGCAATGATGTCATATGAATGAGAGAATTACATGACTCCACTCTTTTCATGTGATAAAAAAATGAACATTCTAAATATATGGGCCATGGCTATTTCGAATGAATCATAATACTATGCTATAACCAGCTAATGTTTCTATAATAACTATTTCAGCATTAAAGAAATAAGAAATATTTCAGGCATACTGAAATGCAGGTTCCTAGTTCATAGGAAACAGATTAAAGTCATTGAGATTAAGTATTTTATACTGTAAGGTGAATGGAAGAAAAGGTTTTCAACTGCAACAGGTTGGTTGAGTGTTCTCTAGACTTGAATGATCATCCATGTAAAAGCAGATCTAGAGGCAAACCACTTGTAAATTCATTTTGTGCTTAGCTCTTCAGCTTTTCTGTCTTCTGGTAGTTGTGTTACATAATTAGATATAATGATTTATTTGATTTCTTTTTACTTCTTAAAGTGAATTTAATTATTACGAAACATACAATGGTTTATTGTACTGAATAATAAAGTATTCTCTTCAAACCTTAGTATTATTAGCACAGACCTTCTGGGATTAATTTTCTGGGTGGAAGACGCATACAGCTGACAGAGGTTGGGGCCTGTCCCGTGGGCATAGCCTGGAGTGGTGCTCTCACTTCTGTCACGGCTGCAGGTCCGCACAGACTCTGTGTGGCTCATCTGGCTTACCACGTTGGCCCATCTGTGAATGGGAAGCTTGCTGGAACAATTAACCTCTAAGAGTCTGAACACTGTTGCACATTTCTTTGTTTACTCAGTTCTTTATGCCTGCTAGCCTCTGCCATGATGCCTCTTTTCATGGCATTTTTGTTAAATTTGAGTATTAGGTGCTAGTTAGCCTCAAGTCATTGTGTGTCATCAAATAGTAATGAGATGCTAATTGATAATCACTATAATTATCAAATCAGAATTTGCAAGGTGATGGTAGAAGTGAATCATTTTGACACCGTAACTAGCTACTGTACTTAGAAGAACGTTATCCTGCAGTGACCTCGCTCAGTGGTCCAGCATGCCTGGGCATAGTCCTGTGGAATACATAAAGCTCTTTGCAGGATTGGAATTTATTAGTTATATATGAGATTAACAAACACTGATGTCTACAGAGGTACAAAGTGTTTACTAAAATACTAGACTATTTGTATGGAAACAGAAATTCTACTTATTTAAATAGGTTGGAAGTTGCTAGAGGCTATTCTACATGCATCTTAATGCATTAAGTACCTTTTCAATGTCTTACTTTTGTTGAAGAGTGAAAGGATACTTAGAAAATATACTTCTTCGGATTGATGGCTGTTGTTCAGAATGATTTTAAAATAGATAAAAGCAGTGCTAAGCTTTAAGCTTCTCCAGCAGGAGATGGGTATCTTTAAACATTAAGAAAGAGAAGCTTGTCTGATATTTCTTAGTTTTACAGCAATGGAATCTTTTTATGCTACTTGATCAAATCTGTAATTCAGAATTCTACATGTACCTGAGCGTGCATTTAAGGTGATACTGATATCTATTATGCTTTCACAGCAGTTGTGACATGGAAGATAGAAGACAGTGTTTCTGGGGCCCAACTTTTTTAATTCAAATATTTGATCTGATGTAGTTTATAAATATGCTAAGTGTAGGAAGCATTTTCAAGCAAATTTCAAACTGCATTAGATGCAGAGATGATAAGCAACTTGCATAGAGTGTTTAGTTGTTGCAAGGACAGAGATGTGGTTAAATGTGAGGGCAGTACTTATTGGAGAGTGAAGAGCATTCTGAATTAAATGTAGAATGATGCATTTCTAATTCCAAATGATTCTGTTGCTGTTTATTGGAAACTTGTTAATTTGTACTGGATTTACCTCTTATGTTCCCTTTGCTTAGATGAACTTTTAAAATACATGTTAGTTTTTAAACAGGTGAATTCTTTGTTTATATAATTATAATAATTAAAAAAATTATTTGGAGGAGTAGATACAAGCCTAGTCTAAACAGAAATGGGGTGGAAAGAGTTGGCTTTTTCTATGGCTTATCATGCCATTTCTAACTCTCTCTACTGTGGTAAATCTAGGTTTTGTTTATATGCTTATGTTTTGCTGAAAAATGACTTATTCTTAAGACTTCTCAAAGCCAGTTCAAAGAGATATGTATACATATGTATTAACATTTTAAGTACAGTGTTTCAGTTAGTTTCTGGAGAGTGCAGTGTATTAGTACTGTTAGAGGTGAAAGGAGACCATGTTAACAGGTGTTACCAATGTTGTTTCCATGCATTACCAGAAGATGCTTAGACCAGGAATGACCTAGGTACAGAGAGAGAAGTTGTGGTGGTTCAGTCTCAGAGTTATGCTGTGTGACTTTCACATCATTTCAGAAAAATGGAAGGGAATCTGTGTCCATGACTCTTAGTCCTTGAAAGGTTGTTCTGGAAGGCTCCGTCATCTCTGGGTATAGTCATATTTTGAATAACAAAGACAAATTTTGGCTAATATTTTAAAGATTGTCTGACTGATTAAACAAACCATAGTAATTGTAGTAAACAATTTTAAAGTGAATTATTAGGAAGCTCTTAAGTGAAGGGCTTGTACATCTCAGAGGGATTTTGTAGTTGTTGTTTTATTGTTCTTACCAGAACATATGTACAACTCTTGAACACACTCTTGATTCAAATAAAAGATTTTCATGCATTTAGCAACTTTGTATACAGCTTTACCTGAATGCCACATTCTGAGTGGACTAGTTATTTGATTCACTTGGACCTTTTTGCTGTAATGAGTCTGTGGCCAGACTAGAGGAAATTAGATTCCTCATGGAGCAAAGTCTTGTTCATGCTGAGTTCATTGCAGAAATAGACCCTTACTTCCTCCTTCTGAATATATATGTACATAATATGCATTTAAATGGTTTTTAACAAATAAATTGATGATTTGTTGGTCTCTTCAAAATTGTGTTTTCTTGAAGTTATAACATAGAAACGAGAATAATTTTTATAAGATTTGTGCAAAGATTAGAAAATGTCAAAACCAAGATCACTTGTGCATCTTTAATCTGAATTCTTTATGTATGTGCATTATGATTAAGTTTAAATTGATATGTATTATTTTACTGTTTTCCTTAGTTAGAATTGAGTACTGCTCACAGATCAGTTTTTCAGTATTTTGTTTTCTTGTCAGTGCTTGGCCCCATCTTTCATTTACTTCAAATCTTTTACATTCAGCACAAGAAGACTTTTGTGTGGACTAAAGGAAGAACTGTTAGCAGCTATAGAGTGGCATTGCATTAGACTCCTTACAGTTATTACAGCTGGAAAGCAGGTGATTGGTGAGACTTGGACTCTATTTCTGACTATTGAGTGAGTATTTTCTAGTGAATAAAGACTCTTCTCTCCATGTGCCTCAAAGATGACCCTTCACCACACATGCGGAACAAAAATATAACTCCATGAAAGGTCTGTTCCTGAAGCAGTTGGGTTTTCTGGAGGTGTTTCTGCCTGTGCTGATGTTGGTCTTGTTACAGACTATTTCAGACAATTTCATAATTTTCATTCCCTAGGACTCTTCTGATAAGTGGCCTCACATGCAGTCTAGTTAAATTTATTAAACTGGAGATGTGTAGCGGCTGGCAGACTTATGGAAAGTGTATTGTTTTCTTGCTTTATTGGTTATAACTAGGTGCTAAATAGATGCGATGAAATGTTTTTTCATCTAAGTAAAACTTTCCAATTCCTTTGTGGACATGGTCTATGAAATGTCACAGCTGTGGAACTTCCAGTAGTTTCTATAGCAATTCATGTAGCACTTGCAGGTCTGAGTTCAAGGGGTTACATGGCTGAGAAGGGAAGAACCTTTTATTTTAACTTGCACGCTAATTTAATTACTTTTAAACATATATGACTGTTTCTGGAAGATCTATTCATTATACAAATTCTTGGCTTCTCAGCTTACATAGTATTTGTATACTGTATCTTGATCATTAGTATTTTTGGTTTACTAAGAGTTATTTTTTGTTCTGCCCTTGCTATGAAAAATAATAGCTATATTACTAGAATATATGCTAGTCTGTTGCTAATCATATGTTTTATCTGTGAAATGCCCCTGAGGTGTAACAGAAACGGCACCCTCACTAACATTAGAAATGTAGATCTAGGCTTTTTTAAAGTTAATTTTCAGCTGGTTTAGCTCCCTGAACTAGCTCACATTGGGGTCACACAAGTGTCAGGGACAATGCAAAAGAGGTGATGGGAATGCATGTCCAGGGGGCATAACCCTGGCAGCCATCACTAAGATCAGTTTAAATTGTTAAGAGAGTTTTCAGACTCCGACAAAACACAGGGGAATGTACACTGCCTAACTTCTTAGAAACATGTGGAGGCTGCTGTTCTTGGGTAGAAAATCGAAAAGTTAGTGCCTTTAAAGGGGTAGTTTAGAAGACCTTGGATTTCTTCTCTGAAAGACCATTTCAGTTAGTTTCTCCCTCTGTTAGATGGAGTCATTCTAAAGAAAGTCTTCGTAACCTAAACTTGTAAGTGCTAAATTAGGTAATGTGAATATTCCCCTTAATCCCCTTACATCTCAATTCTCGAGACCTATAATGGGAATAACATTGTTTTCTTTAAAAAAGAAAAGAACAAGTTGCAAATTCCACAGGTATTACTTTTTAACATTTGTATCTAGTATGCAGATTCAGCAGCTAAAAATTGTGGTATGAGCTCCAACAATTCTGATAAAAGGAAGTCTTTAACACCACTTTACACAAAATGTGGAAGCTGGTTGTGGAATCTTATGTCACACCATCCAGATAACTTTTGAGGTGTCATTCTTCATCAACGATAAAGCATATGTGTTTTTTAAGCAGATAACTTGAATCTTTAATCCTGTTTTTCATATTTCCATGCTCTGTTGCGGCAGCCTGAAGAGAAAGTTGATTCTGGTAGATAAATCATTGTCCCTGAGGTCTCTTTAAACCACTTTATGGTCTTTCAAGCCATAAGCCATATATTTTTCTAATAAACTCCTAGGTCTAACAAGTTGCCTAAAAAATAATTTGTTGGGTATAGCCCTCTTGGACCAGAAAGTAGAGAATAATGATACATAGCACCAGTACATGTTGACAAAATGGTCTCACATTGATTCCTGGCTGAAATTGTAGAGTTTGTAACTAATTAGTTAACTCAAACTCAAGAGTATGTAACACAAAGAATCAGAAGATGACTAGTTCCATCCTCAGATTTGTATTTGTCTAACTGTGTAAATTTATTAGCTGAGAATGTTGTGGCTTTGATAAGTGTTTTTGGCCTTGAGTTCATAAGAAATCTACTTAGTAGCTGCCTTTAAAGGGAAAGTACTAAGAAAATAATAGAATTATAATGCAAATATTTTGAATGTTTAGACTGATACTGTTTGCTCACCTAACGTTTGTGTTGAATACAGACTCAGTACACCACAGTCGTTGCTATCTTCCTTGCACATTGGGGAATGCCCGTTGTTCCTTACTTCTTATCTGTCAAGAAGAGCAAAGGACATTCATGACTAAATACTTCTGAAATAACTAAATGGTATGCAGTGTTTGGAAAAGAAATATATGTTCCTATGCCATACTTGCAGTTCAAAGATAATACATTTATCATAACATGGAACACATGGCAAGTGACAAAGTGCTGTAGTACTGAAGCGGGTGGGAGGAGGTAAGTGGAGTTCTCTGTCGGTATTTCTAAATATGTATACTGAGTAGTGTATTTTTAAGTCCTCTTGAATCTGTGCATGTAGAAGTACAACTACCTTTTCTTGCAGATTGTTCAGGACTGTTTTCTTTCCTTCAATATGAAGAGGTTGAATAAACTCTGATTATAACCTATGCTAACATAACATTTGCCACACAGCATCCTTGTACTTTCTTCCCTGTCCCCCTTGCTTAGGAGAAGCTCTTTGTCCGTGAACAAATACATCCTTTAAAGTCTTCAAGCACTTTTTTTCTATGATGCATAAAAAAGTTTTACAGTAGATCAGCTGATAATGCACTGGAAATACTACTGTCCCATGACGAAGACTGTCTCATTGTTCACATGTATGCCCATCTGTGTGTGTCTCTGTCCTCTGTTTGCTTTATCTTTTTGTCCCAGGTTGATAGAGCCTCTACCACAGTGTGCTTCTGGTCTCTGATCATTGCTCCTAGGTGCTGTTGTAATACAAATAATGCTTGCTGCTAGTAAAAGACTGAGGTGAAAATTTGAAACCCCTGATTCTACATGCAAAATATAGAACAGATTTCTTGTTATCCTCTAACTGGACACAGAGTAGCTTTTCTAGGCAACTCACATTATCTGAAGGAGGGCTTTTATTGTGCTGGAAGACCTCCTTGTTCACAACGTATAATCAGAAAGATTGTTTAATGGTGGATTATCCCAGGCATTGTTTTTCAGAAATGTTAGATAAGACTAAGAGGCAAGAGATCAAGAACTGTAATTCCTGTGTTTCACATGTTGCTATTCTTATTGCCCTGAAGAACTTAGATTTGTTTTTGAAGAGTAACTTCAGTTACTCCCTAAAACCATTTTAATACATGCCACTTCAGACAACAGATTTTAAGGTAAATGCTATCAACCAATTTCCCATTTCTCTTGATATTCTTTTTTTTTTTACAAACATAACTAGTTACTACTTTATCACGAACAATATTGGACATGTCTTAAATGGAGAAAAACGTGGATTATTGTTAAAATAATTTCCTGCATCAGCATGTGCGACCATAATTTTAAAACCAACATATTTTAAGAAGAAAATAATATTCTTTCTAGTTATCTTAAACATTTTTTATTATTTATTTGTTAAGTTCTGTGCTTCTTGGAATTTGTAGACTGGAGAGAAGGTGTTTCCTATTCACAGAGCCTAATCATACTAGTGTTTGTTATCCATACAACAAGGCTAAAATTTCACTTTAAAGTGTTTTTTTGTTCATGGAAATAGGAGATTAGGTTAATTGATTCTACCTTAATTCTGTTAACAAAATATGTGGGTGATGCTATTGTTTAATGAAGTCATCGCATAAAAATTTCAGGTGACTCTGAGGATAAATTTCCCATTTATCCACAAGTTTGAAGTAGCAATGAATAACAGAGCAAGATAGATTTCATACCTGTGTGTTTTGAAAACTTCATCTTGAAATCATTTATGTAGTACCTATCATCTTTATTGCAAGTTCCTCTATACCAGTGTTGATAGCAATCTTCCTCAGGTTCAATTATTTTCATTATATATGATTTATTATTAGCATTTAATGGGTCAAATATTTATGCATATTTTTTTGAATCTTCAGTTGAGAATTCTGAGTTAATGAGAGTCACGTCAAACTCAAAAGATTTAAGTGCTGGTAATTCAACGTTACATTCCCTATGTAAATGTATCATAATTAAAATGATGCCTTGTCAATCCCATTCAGGTTTTTCATGAGTATAATTTTCAGCTTTTGTATACTGGAAGCTATGTCTTCTGCTACCCAAAACCTGAACAGACATGTTTATGGCATACTGGTATAAATAAAAATCTGCAGTGTTAACTGTTGTGCCTGTTAAAATTTGAAGAGTGCAAATCTTATTAATTGTGTTACAGAAACTCAGGTAAAATCTAAAACTTAAATTTTTGACATTTTCAAATTATTGAGCTCTGCTACAAAAAAATAATGGAGAAGCCAGTGAGAAAATACAAGATGGTTCTGCAGTTGGACCATCCTGATCTCATGAGCAGAGATGGATACTTTTCATCTGTAACAGTGCAGAATGGGAGCTTGGTGCCTGAAAAATATCTTTCACCAACAAATGTGGTATCACTTTCACCCTAAATGCTCTTTGACTGAAAAGAGATAAACTGAAAAAAGGTTTTTATCGTATACATATGACGTTATGCTAAATAGATCTGTTTTAATATTTCCTTTCTGCAGGCAATTTCCTCTATAAGCTGGCAGTCAGTGAGGAGAGACATAAACACAACTGAACAACAACTAAAACACAGGCAAATGAAACTAAAAACTGTCAGCAGAGGAAGCTGTGGACTTAAAGAGCTTCTAAAATTACCTCAGAAACAGTGGTGGCTGACCATAAATGGCTGAGTCCAAATGGGCACAATGAAGGAAGGATATTCTTTGGTCTAGGTTCTACTCTCACTAAGTGGGATTGTGTTTTAATTGCCCTTTAAATTGTTAGTTTCATTGTGATTGTTAACAAATCGGTGATTAAATCAAAGATCAGTAAGTAGGGTTTTTTTCTATACTTAGAAATGGCAAAATACAAAAGCTTTCACTCGTTGGCAAGTAGAGTAAGAAAGGGAAGTGATTTATCAATATGAATTGGTGGCAAGTGATTTAGGAGACAATATTTTTAATCTTCTAATTTTATTCTGTGGCTCAGTTACATCAGTGCCAGTGTAAACTCTTCAGCTTGGGAAGAACCTCTCCACTAGGGTGTATTCTGATTCCAGGTAAAGTTACATCCCCAGAAATTTTCAACTATCATGTGCTAGTGCAGCTGGGTAATAACAACAAGCCTACCTCCTCTTGATCACTCTGCTGACTTGGGGAACAAAAGAAAAAAGTAACTGTCAGTTTGTGCTTGTGCAGTCTGGTCAAAAAGAGCTATTAGGTTAATAAATGATCAGTGATATCATTTAATACCTGTCCTGATGGTTTAATACAAATGAGGTCAAAGTTTACATATTGTATATAAAAAATAAAGTGCTGAGTATTTTTGGATTTCTACACTTAAATGTGAACAAATGTTTTACATACAAGAACAATTCTTACAAGAATTCTTAGCGTTTTAAGTATCCTTCTGTAGAACTGCTGGACATTCTAACTACTGATAAGCCAGCTTTTGTGCAAAAGTTCACTGGGGTGGAGTGCTAGCTGTCACTTAATTAGAATTAATGGCGTAACTACTCATGTTCACTTGAAATTCATTGCAGCATGAAGTGATTAGGCATTGGTGCTTTAGTAAATTACGGCATATTGCATGTTCTTTATAACCAGTTAGTGCTGGTGTTGGGCACTTGCAGTGCATCTAGTTGTCACTCACACTTGAGTTGAATTTGATTGACATCCATATGTGTGTTTACCAGATGAGTTCTGTTGGAACTATTGATGTGTGACAAAGACAGTGGATATTGTCTAACTCCAGAAAGAAAGAAAATGTTTGCTATTGTTTTGTTGTATTACAAGACCAGATATAGTGCTGTTCTAAGAACATGACTGCCTTGCTTGAAAGAGCTCCCCAAACCAGTGCTGGAGTTGTCAGATAGGGATTTCTCACAATTCAGTCAAATCTTATCTTCTGTGTGAAAGGCGAATGTCGATTTCATGCGTATTTGCAGCTCTCGGTCACTGTTCCCCACATTCAACAGTCTCAGCTGCCTTGAAATTCTGGAAAAATGGCTATACGCTGAATAAACTGTGTGTATCCATGCTTGGTCAGATGCTGCATCAAGTCAAACAGAACACAAGACATAGCTATTCAGAGCTCACGTAGTAAGCTGACAAGTAAAATGTACTGTACATATAAAGAACTGTTCATAGTGATTGATTTATTGGTGATTTTTGAAGCCTTCAGTGTGTTCCAGCCCTCTAAAGTCCTGTTACTGATACTGGTCGGAAGTTCTTTTACTTTTCTGATTTTTGTAGACGAAGTATTACATCAACACAGAAAGACGTTTTAAATTAACATATGATTATTAGGCATATTAGTGCTTTGCATAATATTTTCCAAAATAACATTTTAATGCCTCTGCCCTGTTTTTAATAATTTTTTTTAGTAGGTTATTTTAACATATCTCTTTTCTGTGATTTGGCATTGAGTTAAATAATTACACCCTTATAGAGTTCAGAACAGTGATCCTCGGGGTGCAGTGTAAGAAGGAAAATACTGTTCTAGCAATAATTTCCACTCTTAGTTCCTTCTGCCCTACTCAGTTGTCTTTACCTGCTCCTCTAAATTCAGCTGGCAGAAGCAATGGAGTGATAAAGCAAAGGAAAAAACCCTTGGAGGGAAGCTACAGAAATCTTATGAGTAGTGCCCACCCTTAGCTAAGGCCATCTAACAACATCTCAGTTTTTAAAACGCTCGTTTTGGAGGCCTCCTCCATACTTTTGTGAGGTTTATTTGTTCCCATTTCACAGAAGTTTATGAAAATTAATTTTATAATGCTTCTGGTATGTTGAAACTTTTAATTTTGTACAGTGTTTGAGTTTTAAAAAACTCATTTTGCTATGTGCTGTCAATACATATTTGAGTATATACACCAAAGTGTATACTCTCACCCCCCAATCTATATGGCTATTTATTTTCTTTATAGTAGAGAAAAATTGGAATATATTTTAAGAATTTTAGCTTCACATTTAGATCATAGTTGTTATTGTTAAACACATAATATTCCTTTACAATCTTACTTAGTTGTCTAAAATTATGTGAAAACAATGATATAGAAGTAATTATCTAAAATGTTGTGACCTTAATAAACATTAAGATGCTGTTCTTAAGCTAAATGACTTACAACAGGGTGGCCTAGTTCTTTTTTTTTTGTTTCAGATGGAGACATTAATGCCAGTATCTTTTTTTATGTGTGATGCTGTAATTCAGTGAAAGGGGGGTATAAAATTAATTTTTGTGATTTAAATGCATATATTTCTGAATTTCAGATTTCTGGGCATAATTGGTGTTTATGACTGCATCTAAATGTAGTTTCATTTTGTACCTTGTATATTGACTGATAGAAACTATACGAAATTTCATGATCTTAAATGGAGATCTCAAATCTTATACATCTGCATTGTGAAATGTAATAATGTTAGGGTCAAAACACTTCTGGTTATTCAGTTACTTAGTCGTGCTATTTCATATCACTGTGTGTGCAACAGTTCCGTCAGAAGCAGAGTTTGGGTATTTCAGACATACCGTCTTTGAAGAAACAGCTAAAGGCAACAGGTTTCAAGCTCTTTGAAAACTTGGCTCTTGGAGTACTTGGTAAAGGATGGTCTGTCATCACTATTGGTCATTTATTAACTGTGCTTTTAAATTTGTGGGGAAAAAAATGAAGTGCATTATTACGTATTCATATAGCACAAAAAGGTCCTATTTTTTTTTCCTTGTATAGTACGCATCTCCTGTATTTTAGAACTTGCAAAATTTGTTAGGCTAATTACAATGAGACCTTTTTGTAGGAGGAAATTAATGACCATCTAAACTAATATCATCAAAAGGAAGGTTAAGATTTTTATGACTTGGTTGAACGATAACTAATGTAATTTTACTAATATAATAACGTGGTATAAATGTAGGTGATTTTAATTTTACCCTGTATTCAGGAAAGCTTACATGTGAAAAACATTAGCTGACATGGTGATTTTCACTTGAAAATATTTTGAAGGGTTATGTGCTTTAAATGTATTGCTATTATAAAATTCTTAATAATTTTTCCTTAGGCATTTAAAAGCTTCAGTTGTGTTGGCATGGTTTTAAAACTTTTTTGGCAGAAGAATTAATGTATACAGTAAGGTTTACCAATAAGTATTACTGAAGTTATACAGATTAATTCCAATTAAGTTCTTTAATGTCAGTGTGTAAATTGCGCTCCTCTTCTTACTGTCACTCTGATCTAATTTTTTTGCATAGAAGTAAATGTGGGGGATTTTGTGTGTGAAAAAGGACGTGCTTCAGCATGTTTCAGGAATTGAAAAATTAGTCTACCCATTCACTCCGATTGGTAATGGAAGTAATACCCTTTCCAGGTAAAAAGTCAGTTTAAATGTAAGGATTTTATGATGTAAATACTTGTCTTTTGGGATATATAGTTTTCATAGCAGCTCATAATAAAGCCAAGGAGTCTCATGGTTTGGTTTTGTGTGTTGGGGTATTTTTTTGTTGTTTTGGTTTTGGTGGTTTTTTCCAATGTTCTATTTTGGCTCTATATACGAGGCTTAAGAAAATAAACAGGTTGTTGAGAAGATCAAAACCATGAAACGTTTTTAAACCATGACAGGATTTAAACAGAAATTTTGTCTGAACCAGGAAAAGACAAGACATGAGACTGTATCTTCACGTGTGTAGTTCGATGGCTCACCAAGTTAGTGAAAGACAGCCCTAATCTTCAGTCTGCTACTGGAGCATGTGTAGCTATTTAATAAAACTAGATATTTTTTCCAAGTCTTAAGATTTAAATGTAGTTCTTATGATGGTATTCTAGACAGAAACAGTAATACTGAATTGCATTTTACTGTACTTGGCTATTCCAGATGTATAGATCCCCAAATATAAGGCGGCAGTATTTATTCTAAAGGCTGTCATTTTTTTTCACTAGATGCAAAAGAAAGATGTGTGTTCTCAGTAACTCAAACAATCCTGCTTTTAGGCGTTTCACAGTCCAAAAAAATGCAAGTAACTTAAGCAAATGGATTTCATCTAATTGCCGTGATTTTAAAAATCACTGAGGGAATTCAAGAGACCTTGTTTCTGTATGTATCTTTCTTCTTTCTGTAGAAACTTGGTCCTATAAAAACCAGCATCTTGTATTTCCAGAGCTTTCTCTTAGCCCTGCTCCTTTTTTTGCCTGCCTTTGGTTGCCTTTTTGTTGTTGTTGTTGTGTTGGGGTTTTTTTTTTTTTTCTTTTCTTTTGTAGCTAGTGCAGGGTCATTTATTAGCAGAAAGGATGTCCTGTGTGGGAGGCAACAGAGATACTGCATAAATGGCTTTTTCCACACTGGAAGATGAAGGATCTTTCTTGAGTTCTTATCTGTAAATTCCTGATACTGTCCATCTGGGCAGAGCATAGAATACACATCTCACAAACTGTAAGTTACAGGGGAAAAAAGTGCAATAGGAAAACCAGCTGCTGGCTCTTACAGAGGGTTTTCTTAGAGGAACAATCTCTGGGGACTCCAGAGGGAGAGCGCTCTGCTGTAATCCTGAAGCCTGTGCAGGCGCTCTCACCCTTCAGCGTCTCAGATTCCAGTTAGTGTAACCTGTTTATCAAAATGAACATTCAACCTCTGGGCTTGCATGTAAGCCACAAGTTTTTGTACCTCAAACAAGGATTAATGTTGCGACACTTAAGTATGGCACATTCCATCACTTTTTTGAAGAGGATATTTACTTACTAAATATCGTCTCTTGGATCCCCTCTCATCTGTGTTGTTTGTAAGACTGGAGATAGGCAGAAGAGTTTTATTTGATTACTGTGATTAGAGTGGGAGAGGAATCCTTCGTCATTTATCTTCTTTAGTGTCATGATGGCTATTTGACCATCTTGGATCCTGCTTCTCTTCATGCGTCATCCACAGAATTGTTTATTAAGTTCTGAACAATTAACCTATGCAAACTCTTTCAAGGCAAAACAATTTGAGCAAGTGCTGTTGAAGCACTTGCACAATATCAGTATTGCATTGATATTGAAGATATCATTCATTCAGTCATTTTTTGTATCAATTTGAAAATGTGACAATTTAAAGGAAGAAAAATAGATTTTAATAGGCATATTTCTGTGTTACTGAACAGCTGTTGAGCGAAATTAAAGTACTGTCTTAGCTATGAGTGGTAGATTGAAAGAACTGTGCAACAAATTGGTCTTGTAGATGTACTGCTTACTTCCTGGAAACTACCCTCTTAATTCTATTACAGATTGTTAGTAGGGCATCATGAAGTGTGCATGAAGACGAGATTACTCTCAGTCTAACTGAAGAAAGTTATAAAGACAGAAAAACCAAACCAAATCAAATGGTTTGATCAGGGTTCAATAGAGACTTTATTATATTAACTAGTTCATATAGCAATATTAATAATACAAAAATCTGCTACTCACAGCTTTGTATTCCTATTGGCTTTATCATCAAATGGAATTTTATAATTTTTTTGTACTTTTAATTATTAAGTTATTTTTAGTCAGTTTTCACATTTTGAAAACTTTGTCAGAGAATTGTAACTATTTTTTGTGAGGATTCTTGCACAGCAAATTATGTTCCTACTAGGTAAAATATGTATTTAACTAGCATACATTTTCCTCTGGCAAGCTGTTTTGAAATTGACGTTAAATTAGGTTAGCTTACTATATATTATCAGCAAAGGCAATGTAGCAAAATACACGTGGAATACATTGAAGTACAAGTTAGTCCATCAACTTTGTAGAGAACCATGTCTCTGGGAGGTCGACCAATATTATTCTGACTTTATTGCTGCTTTGAGAGTTAATGACCATAATAAAGGTGTAAGTATGGCTTGCTAATTATCCATTAGTTTTGTTTTTAATAACATTTTAATTTGCAGCTTTGTCTTCTGCTGAAAACACGTGCTTTTAATTGTTCATCTTCAATTAGCATTACTTTTCAGATTTTGAAATGGGGTTTTAAAAAGTTTTAAAAGGGCTGGCTTAAAAAGTTTGTCTAAGTGGACTGAGATACCCAATTAGAAATGTGCAGAAGTAGGCTCATGTCAACAAATACTGGATTTTAGTTAGCAACTTAGAGTTGTATGTTCAGTTCTTGTCCTCCATGGTTTTCAGCTTGGAATCTTTTGGGCCATTTGGACTCTTACCAAATTGACTGACTTTTCCGTCTTATCTTGGATGAAATGGATTATTGTTTAGACACTAGCATTACAGTTTGAAAGGATAAATTATTGATTTTTGACATTTTGCACAGTATCAGATGTTTCTCTAAGATCTTTCCTACAGGATAGAGTTTAATTTCTTTGATCTTGTAAAAGTAAAGTAGAAGAGCATACTTTAAATTGATTTGGAAGAAAAAATGCTTTTACAAATAAATAGATTTTTTTCATATTTGCATTATTTAAAATGCATTTTCTGTCTTATAAATATGCTAATCTTCATAAGCTGCTTCTGGTATGACATATGGTATATAATTTTGTTTCATTTCTTTGACATCAACCTAGTTACTGTTACATAAAAGTGTACAATTGGCAAGGAAAATTAGTATGTTCAGTGGCATGATACTTATAAGACTTTTGAGAAGTATCCGGGGTATTTTTGTGTATTATAAGTAGACAACTGTTTGAAGAGGAGTTGTAGATTCTATTAATTGTATGTTTGTTCCTTTTCAGACTGCACTCCTTTTGGGCCCGTTTGGTCTGATGGAAAAACTGCAGATAAATACTTGCGAATAAAAGAGCAAAGCTCAGTTAAACATGTTTATATTTTAAATAGTTTTATGGCAAAAAGGATATTTAACGTAGTAATTAAGATTATTTTCTTAGGGGGATGGACTAGTATCAAGAAAGTAAAAAAATCACAAAACAAGTCTAAAAACATTGATTGAAATTGCTCCTTAATCTATCAGTCAACGCTTAGCCACATGTAAGCCCAATATTGTTTTAGGAGATGAAGAAAAATTGAATGATAAGCTCAAATTTTGTAGTTTTTTACTAGCATAGAGCCAATGAATAAAAAAACTGACTAAATGAACTAAAAAATCTGCAGGGGAAAAAAGTTAATTTTGGCACTGTGCTGCTGTTGACATGGAAGGAGGTTTGTTGTGGTTTTTTTTTTTTCTTTTTCAAAATTTAGTATGTTGTAACTGTCTGTTGATCTATGTCTGTTCGACGTTTTGCAGGGCTGCGCAGAGATAACTTAGTTCTAAACTGAAAAGCTATCTCGGGTAACTTGGACTAATCTAGCAGTAATAGTGCAGAGCTTAATGCAGGTATACTCGGTTAAAGTGAGAAGTTCCATGATCTTGTCCCTACCCTCAGGATCATGTGTACAGTTTAAAATAGAGGAAAAAAAATTACAAACAATATCAGGGGCAGGCATAGGACCTAAGGCTCCTTCCTCTCAAGAATTTCCTGCTTAGCGTATGCTAGAGTCAGGGTCCTGCTCGTATGTGCGTTTATGCTTTGCCTTTTCCTTTTTGGCCTTGACCCTTCTCTGTTTAGAAGTATGTACAAGGGACGGCTTCAGCTGGATAATGGAAAATACTTCCAGTTTTGTCCTGTGGCCTCATGTTGCAGGCACTCTCAGGGAATGGGATACAAGAATTTCATATTGGAACTCCTTGTACAGAGGTACATGATTGAACCCACATGCCATATCCTGGAGAGAAAGATGCTGGGTCTTTGGAAAAAGCAGTGGGACTAGTTCTCTGTGCCGAGAGACAATCGCAGAATCTAACAGCACATCTGTGCTTGTGAACGACATGGACCAGGCCTGTTCTCCACACTGCAGCCATTTGGCATGATAGAACCATATGTTGCATAGATCATGATACGGTATGTATATAAAATACAGTAGAATCCATATGTTAAATTTTTTTACCTATCAAAACAAGACGGGTACATCCAATCTGTATGTTGGAAATAGCCCCTAGCTGACATGTCCAAAGGCATGTCCAGGCAGCATCTGGGAGACTGATAAATGGTCTATCACCAAAACCATGCCAAGGACTGTGCTAACAGCATGTCAGTATGGATGATCATGGGACAATGCCTCTGTGTTTATTAGTGTACATGTAGACTCTTCTCAGCTGACACTGAAGCTGGATTTGTGAGTTGAACTGCCCAAAGCAGATGTCAAAAATTTAGGTATAGCATATATACCCATTTATTAGATCTTAAATGTTAGAATATGTTAAAAACAGTTGCTTTCATTAAGTGCTTTCTATTCCTATTAGAAGCAATTAATTATTGTTACATGGATACTTCTGCCTTTTCTTACAAACATTTTCTCAATCTTAGCAACAAGAGAGATACTTGATAATCCAGGGAAAGACAACTATAGGCGGTTTGACTTGATTCTTGGTGTTAAAGGGTTCTTTGCTAGAAGTTGATAACGAAGAACATTTCCAAGAATTAATTCATTACTCTTAGTTTTGGAAGGTTGGTTTGATTATGATTTTCATTTAGCTAAGTTCCATCCCCAAATCACTGAGCAATGATTCCATACAATTTTATTAAAATTAATGAAACGAATACTTTGTTTATAGGCCAAATTCAGTATGGTACTTCAGCAAAAGCTTAATTTCAACTACATGAGAAGTGATATTATTGATAAGTCAAGCATGCTTTATCTTACTGAAGTGGGATTATCATTTGTGTAAAAAACCCTCCCAGTCATTTGAGGTCTTTCATAATGAAAAGTTTCTGTAAATTATTCTTAGTAAATGGAAAACATCCTATTAGTCTTGCTTGGCTTTGTTTGCTCTGGAATTTTTTTTGAGGTTTTGAGTAGTGTGTAGAATTTCTTGTACTCTTGGGCCATTAGTTTAATATTTATGTGAAAACTGCATCACTGCAGCATCACTGGCTCTATAGTCAGAGAGTCGTCTTTTTTGTGCTAACATCTCTAGTCTCATTTTATCTTAACACAAAGTGATCTACACTTAGTAAGATGTAAGCTTCAGCTAATCAGAATTAGCAGCTATCTAGAGTAATAGACTGTTAAGGTGTGGCTGTGGTTCACCTGTCAACTTCAGAGCTCTCAATGTACATGAAGATCAGGTGTGCTACCTGTCAGGGCCTTGAGGACCACTAGGTTTTAATTTCCGTAACCAGCCTCACCAGGGCCCTCCACCCACACCCCCCATTTAAGCTCAGGGCTGGGTGGTCAGTCCCTGTCTGAGCTGTTACAGACGTGCTTGCCTTCTGCCCTGCCTCCTGGACAGACCTCAGGCCTGTGTGGTAGGTAGCTTGTTTCCTAGATGGGCCCCTCTGATGTGCCTTATAGCTTGTGTCTAGTGCTGTCTGTGTCCCTGTTTCTTTTTTTCTCTGGCTGGTCTGCCTGGTATCCCTGTCTCCGGCCCTGTCTGGGGCTGTCAGTAGATCATGCTACCAGCACCCTTGCTCCGTCCGCTGTGTTTGAGTGCTGTGGGACTGCACCCCGGGTGCGGAGGGAACCCCCTGTGCTGGGGTCACGCTTGGCTCCTTGTTTGCTCTCCCTCTGGGAACAGCCAGCCTTGGCTGCTGCTTGACACTGCTACGCACTCAGTACCCTGCTCCAGGATGAGCACTATGGTAAAGAGACTTTTCTTAGCATTGGCAGCCAATACTTTCATTCTTGCCCTTTTTCATCAGTGGCAGGGAACAGCAAACACAGTGCTCTGGCTCAGATACAGTTCTCTGGCACCAGTACACCTTTCCATCTCCTCACACCTGCTTCTGAGCCCCTTCCCTGTCAGCCCATCTCACCTACTTTGCCTGGTGGAAATCGCATTCTTCCCCACCATCGCTAAAAGCTGTGACCTTTTTATGATCATCTGCTGCCTCATGACTGACTTAAATATGCTTAATTTTGAGTGTATTTTTAAAAGATAAATCAACTGTAGTACAATGATGCTGATGCTGCAATTCGCTGACTTAAAGGGAAGAAAGCAGGGGGGCTGGAAGGGGATTCTCAAAGGTTCAGCAGTGCTTTCTCCTGGGCTGTGGCAGGATCAATCATAGCAACACAATTCCTGACAGATATTTATTTAATCTGTTTTATAAGCACTTCAGTAAGGGAGATTCCAGAGATTCCATTGTCAATCTGTTCACTGTTTAACTATCTGAGCAGTAAAGACAGAATTTTCTTGAGTTCAGAGTCTAATTGCTTTTGCTGCTACCAGTACTCCAGATTGCTAAAGTAGATGGTATTTCCGACACCTGCTATACATAATCCTTTTCTGTTTCATGGTTTTGATGAGCCTATGCTTCTTGCATTGAAATTTGGAGAGAACTGAACTGAGCTATCCTTCATTAGTGAAGTAAACAAAGATCCAAAGTGTGCCCTCAACAGATTACTCAGCCAAGTTTTGGGAAGCGGCTTGGAAAGTCCCAAGAGTGCTGGGGAAGAGATAGCAATTAGGAGCTTCATTAAAAAAAGTCCAAACCACCACCAACAAAAAAAGGCAATATAAAAAACAACTTTCTGTAGGCACTTGAACTTTTACAGCCTTCAGTCAGAGATGGTGGTGAAGTTTTACGCTTCTTTCAGACCTGATTCTTCTCAGTCTGATGTGTTCTCGGTGTTCTTGTGTCTTAGGTCAGGCACCTTTTAGGGAGGTTTGATCAGAATCCTTTAGTTCTGAGTATCAGACACACCCCAGCATCCCCCCCAGTACACTTTAGGGCTGTTCAGCTGGGCAGGAAATACCATTAACTTATTCTTTAAGGTAAAAATGAGATGTAAAATTTCAGTTTTTGGAGCCTGAAATCTAGCTTCCTTCTCCTTGCTTCATAGTAGTTGCATTAAGCATTGCCTTCTGCAAGACTGAATGTTTGCAGGCCGGCTATGAAGTAAATATATTGAAACGTAGAGAACATCGGAGATTTCGGTGTTTAGTGAAATATGACGTGTGGCTCCAGTAAAATTACATTGCGTTGTTACTTTGATTTGTACGGCTTGGGTTTTTTTTTCCCCAAGGAAATGCAAAAGATACTTAATTTGGAAGACTATTTGGATGTGTTTATCTGCAGGGAGGAGGAGGAATTTGTGTCGGAGGAGGAAAAAAGGTATCAGAGCAAGGTTTAAAAAAATGAAATGGAGCAAAAGAGAAGAGCAGAAGTGTAGTCTTTTAGAATGGGATTTTTAATTTTTTGTTTGGGTTTTTTTGTGGTGGTGTTTTTTTGTTAAATAGGAGGTCACACTTTTGCCAAAGAAAGCTGTTTGGAGAAGGGCTGGAGTCCGCATTTCAGGACAAGCCAGAGAAGGTCAGAGGCCCAAGGTGGGAAGCTTGGAATCCTGAATTCTCGAGCGCACTCAAGAGCAGGAGGAAAGTGCAAGGAACTGGCAAAGGGAAGACAATCGTTTGCTTACGCGTTCGTATCTCACACACTCTTTACAGAGTGACTTCTTTTAAATTGTGAAGTTGTTTTGTGCTTCGGTTTTCAGCTCCTCCCGGGACAGTAAGCTGTCTGTCGGTACGGCTGCAGTTTGGAGCTCGGGGAGAGCGCTGTGTCGCTCGGGGGGTTCTGCACCGTCTGGGGGGCGATGGGGCTCTGCCCACCACGGGGCTCTGCTTCGGCTTGGCTGTGCCGGAGCTCAGCGAGTTGAAGGAGACCTGCAGGGCGCGTGAGCCGCGGCAGTAAGGCGGGGAGTGCCCGCAAAGGGCAGCCCCCGTGGCCGCTGCCCGCAGAGCACGCGGGGGGCGCAGGAGGCCTGGGCGGTGAGGACGCGCCGCCGCGGGAGGGCCAGCAGAGGGCGCCAGAGCGCAAGGCGGGCGGCGGCTGCGCGCGAAGGTGCGGCCCCCCGCCC
>Ga0065711_1034904_pt1 | contig 23075 bp, 11 predicted proteins | sample Hoacrofraction12_FD_59098 | JGI IMG/M metagenome (GOLD analysis project Ga0065711, IMG submission 59098) | Hoatzin crop microbial communities from Cojedes, Venezuela - Epithelial fraction 12 v2 (version 2) | ecosystem: Host-associated > Birds > Digestive system > Esophagus > Crop | place...
AGGAACCTGATGAGGTTCAACAAGGGCAAATGCAGGGTCCTGCACCTGGGGAGGAACAACGCCATGCATCAGTACAGGCTTGGGGTGGACCTGCTGGAGAGCAGCTCTGCAGAGAGGGACCTGGGGGTGCTGGTGGATGACAAGTTGATGATGAGCCAGCAATGTGCCCTTGTTGCCAAGAAGGCCAATGGGATCCTGGGGTGCATTAAGAAGACTGCAGCCAGCAAGTCAAGGGAGGTTCTCCTTCCCCTCTACTGTGCCCTGGTGAGACCCTATCTGGAGTACTCTGTCCATTTCTGGGCTCCCCATTTCAAGAAATATGAGGAGCTACTGGAGAGAGTCCAGTGGAGGGCTCCAAAGATGATTAGGGGACTGGAGCATCTCTCCTATGAGCGGAAAGGCTGAGGGAGCTGGGCTTGTTTAGCCTGAAGAAGTGAAGGCTAACCTTGTAAGACCTTGTAGGGACCTTGTAAATTGTTATGAATATCTTAAGTTTGGTTGTCAGGAGGATGGAGCCAAACTCTTTTCAGTGGTGCCCAGCAACAGGACAAGGGGCAATGGGCACAAACTGAAGCACAGGAAGTTCCAGCTGAGCATGAGAAAGAACAAGGTCCTGTGAAGCCTGCTCTAGGTAACCCTACTTTGGCAGGGGGGTTGGACTAGATGACCCACAGAGGTCTCTTCCAACCCCTACCATTCCGTGATTCTGTGGTGAAGGTGATCACCCTACTCTAATTTGATTATTAGTGGAATAATTATTATAGTGGCTGTTATGGCTATAAGGAATACAGATTATATCTCTGCATGTTTCCACCATGAAAGACAACCTTAAACCCACGGCAGGATACATGTAGATAGAAATGCATGGACTTAACAAATGCAGTCTTTCCCAAATTACCACCAGCATTGTTCTCTATATTTTTTAATGTTTTTTCCTAATTTACCATCAAATAGATGGATGGTCATCTAGTACTACAAAAGGTGGACTAACACTAACAGTACATCAGGTCACTTGTGACCTTGTTTACCTCAGTATTGAAAAACTCCAAGAATGGAGTTTCTCTAACTTATCTCAACGTTTTTCAGTGCTGCATCTTCTCTTCCCCAATGAGCCCCAAGACTTCTCTAAGGTTCAACTTGAACCTTTCAAGCTGTAATTTGTGTCTGTTGCTCCTTGTTGTATTATTTGTGACTTCTTAAAAGAGGTTTCTTCCATTGTCTGTTTTATTTTGTTTTTCATAAAGCCAAAGAGTAAGTAAAATCTCTGTGTGTTTCAAAATGGTTTATTCTCATATTTTGATTTTGATTGTATGGTAACCCTAGCAAGCTAAAAATTAATATGGTTCTTTACCTTGAAACATTATTTAAATCATCTGTGCACAAGAAATTAATGTATACTAATGTACTAAATGAGATCTATTCACTAGCCTTGGAACCAACAGCAGTCTGACTACCTATGTGATATTAAACTTTCTCAATGTTTAATACAGTTTTTCCCAAAATAGGCAGCATACTGTGAAAGATTTCTGGTCTGTGATCTGTGTGATCTGTGCCTAAACAGAACCTGAAAACTGTTTGGGAATGCTACTTAGCCCGCCACCCCTAAAATCACCACCTACTGTTTCAGGAGAAAGGGAAAAAAAAAAAAAAAGGAAAGGAAAAAAAAAAATAAAAGAAAAAGAGAAAAATCCTGTCCTGAAATTGATTTTAAGAGTTCTGTTTAGTACTAGCTTGTTTACACAGATACAGTCAAAGCAAATTTTGTTGCTGTTTCTGAAGGTTGTTCACTTATGGCAATGAGAGAGAAAGAAGAGTAAGTGTTCTGTGTGTTATTTAATGTTAACAGTTGCTGTCAAAGTCTGCTTGTGAACTGAAGCACGTCAGAAGAAAGGGCTAAAATTCTCAGGTTAGGAATCAGAAAATCTTTGTTCATTTCTCAGTTTTGTCATCGAATTTGAAGAAGCCATTTCATGACTCCATAATTCACTTTCCCAACCTGCAAAAGGCAGTTATTACTTCTGCTCTTTAGTTTCAGGACCTACGCAACTCTCATAACACTGAATGATACAACTGTTAAAGACATCAACAACACAACAAAAGCTGCTGTACACTATACCCAGAAATCCTTTATTTCTATAACAGTTTTATTTATAATATTACATAAACAAACAACAACAATAATTTTGTTTGCAATGACCATGGGTGATTTTTCAACAGGATTTTTTAATATGATGTCTTCTCAGTCCCTAAAGTAGAGAAAAAAAACCTGCTTTGAAAAATCAAAAATGCATCTGCCAGTGCAGGGATATCATCAGAAGAAAATTAAACTGTTATTGAGAGAGAAGAGCAACAACAGATAACTTGCCAACGTGTAAGAAAAGGAGAGAAAATATTCCTTTGAAACAAACAGGAGTTCAGAGAGTGGGTAAAAGAAAATTGTCTTGTCGCACTGACAAGGATCCTGCCAAAGAATTTCAAGAAGCTGGAGCTTGAAAACCATCCTCAGTGGGTGTCCTTCCTTCCTTGTTTACTGCTGTTTAGCACTAAAGCAAAACCAAACCCAAGATCCAGGGCAATTCCTTACCAACTACATGAAATGTGCATGCAGGGGAAGGTTGCTAAGAAGGTTTTTTTACTTCAATGGCTTTTGTGAAATGTGACTAGCTCTCAAATCATGTGCTTAGATCTGGAGATGTATCTGGGATACTATTTTTTCTAAGGAGCATTTGAAGGATACTTTTTAGATTAGTTTCTGAAGATGAACTTGAGAAATGGACGTTAGCCAAATAGTTCAGATTTTGAAGAAAAAGTTTGAACTTGCATCTTAATTTTGTACCAGATTTTGCAGCTTCTGTTTTGTGTCCTGTTCATTTTGCTGGTAACTGAACGCAATTCGTCGCTCCCCCAAGCCTGCAGTAAATCCAAGTAATATTGCTCAGAGCTAGCATAGGCAAAGGGAGTCCATGATAACACAGGCACATCATTATTAGAAAATGGTCATCTCTGGAGATCAGAAGAAACATAAAAAGAATATGTATAAGGAAATTAAAACCAGGAAATTTAAAATAAATAACTGTGTGGATAAGTTAAATGAAAAAAAGAATATTAAGTTATGAAGAAAATAATCTCATAAATTAAAACTTACTGGACAAGAAAGACTAAAAGCAATCCAAGCACAGACAATATAAATGACATAAGATATGAAGAAAAAGAAGGCTAATGTAATAGAGTTAGCTGATAAATACTACAGAAATCCTAAATAATTAGAAAAAAATAGAAAATTGAAAGCTAATAAAAACATCTAAAAACCTATTTTAAAGGCAAGAAATATTGTATTCTTTGACATGAAAGACACTGTCAAGACTGTTTGTTGCATTTACTGAGCACAAACAGATGTAAAAACCAGAAGATAGTAGAAATCAAGTAGAAAAAGCTAGAATGGTTTGATTATTGGTAATATTAAACTGGACAGATTTATTGCAAATGTTACCATATAACTGGTGAGAGTGAAGAACTGTCATTCATTCCAATGATGAGAATGGAGAGAAGACAAGTAAATCTTGCAGTCATGAGTTATGAGAAGGATGACAGACAAACCAAATAAACACATGATTTTGCCTATAAAGCAGAGGATGAGCGCGAAAGCAAATATATCTTCTCTGTTGTCAACATGGACATTGAAATCATATACGATTAATAGTCTCAGGGATTCCAGATACAACCGAGAAAGAAAATCCATAAATTCATTAAGGAACCTGTGTTAGCTCTTGGAAGCCTATAAATTCATTGCGAAGGTTACAAAAGTAATGTGTGAATAAAAAAGATGGAAGATACACAAGGCTAGTGACTTGCTTATTCTTCATGCAGAATGGAAGGGTCTTCAGTACCACACCTACTTCACCCCTTCATTAATTGAATGCACAATATATGCAACTCCAATGCATGTCTTATGAGGTAGATTTTAGATTCTACCAAGTATGAAAGTACTAATAGTGTAATGAACCTAGCTTTAATTTAAAAATAAGCAATCAAGATATGCTTTAATCCTTGTGATGCAGTATAATTTAAATACTTCCTTAATCATGTTGTTGTGTACAGGTGCATTTCTGAGTCAGAACCCAGCAGAAGAGGCAAACGCAAAAAATGCAGTTATGAGTGTCAGTGTGAGTACTTCAGAAAGCTCTGGTTCTAACTCTCTGTTCTGAGGTTGAAGCTGGAGGAGGGCTTAGCTCTGTCGTGTATTTAGGTTTGAATTTTCTCAGAGACTAAGTGTCTTAATAACCCTAATTAATACAGACCAGAAACCAGGTCATATGCTGACGTTCTAGTCTGGCACTGCCAGGTAAGTCATTCTGCTCAGTGGAACAATTTCCCTTCTGAGGCTGGAAATATTTCTTTTTAATGGTTTTTGAATGTTTTTTTTTTTTCAGTGGTTGTGCCTAGAACTTGATGTTAGATGTCATACAAACAGGCACTAGTACTGTTTTTCAGAGATTTGTCATTTCTCATCCACAGAAAAACTTCTGTTCTTAGCAAATCATTGAATCATGCCATAGCATCAAAATTTCTAGGTGTCTTTGACAGAAGAGGCCAAGCACCTCATCTTGAAAATTTATTTACCATAAGAAAATGTAACATAAATCATTCAAGTGAAGACTTCACTTCTAGAACATGAAGATAGCATCAAAGGAACACTTGTGAAAAATTAGGCTGTATGATCAGTAAAGATTATTAAAATGATAATTAAAATGTATCAGTAACATTAGTGCCAACCTGATTTCTTACTAATGTGTGATGTGGTCCTCAAAATTGTTTGAAAGAAAATATCCTCGTCCTTTACTCGTTTACAACACACTAGCAAATAAAGAAACGTGACAGCAGCCAATACATAACACACAAACCTCACAGTACAATATTTGTTACCTGGCAACCACTCAAATTAATAGAAAGTCAGGTGAAGATATGCACAGTTTGCCTAGATGGAGGCTGTAATTGGTACAGCAGTAGAGCTTCATCTGTAGGTAGAGGGCTGTTACCACAAACCTTTAAATGGCAGATCCCGTGCCATAACTGCATTGGATGGGTAGGTAGGTGTTGAGTAGATGGATAGATCAGTGTGAGTACATCCTACATACCCAAACATCTCTATCATGTAAATATTGCCACAAAGACATATTTTAAAAATATAAAAATAAATAGATGTATAAGTGTTATAATTCATACTTCTCTCGTTACTGGAGGGATTTAATTCTTATAACCAGACACAAAGCTATGCTGAGTTTTGTTTGTGCCTGAAAAAAAACAAAATAAAACAAAATAGCACAAACCTAAGACACTGGTCTTAAGGAAAAAATGTGGTATGATCCGGAAGTTATACAACATATGATCTAGTCACAGTTTTCCTTTATATTGATTTTTTTGACAGTGCCAAGAATGTGTTATATCTGCTTTTACATTTTAATTAGCTAGAGACAGAAAGTCAGGCAATGTTTAAGAAAAAAATATCACTTTCTAAGTACATCAAATCGTGAATTCACCCTCGGTTTTTCTTCTCCTAAGAGTGCGCACTAAGAAATCAACACAATTAGCAAAAGAAGAAAAACTCTTTTTATGTAGTGAAATGCTACCAAAGTGCAGGTGCTAGGATAAACTCTGCCATACTGGTGACCATCCAGCTTCAGTAATCCCAGTACTTGAGGATGAAAAATCAATTAGTTTGAATGGTCTCACATTTCAGGCTTTTTAAAGAGCTCTGTGCTTCCACGTCCAGTAATTTAAAGACATTGCCAATGGCACTCTGAAAGGCAGTGCTTAGTCTGTAGTCGCAATTTCAGTGAGGAAAACAAAAAAACATTAAGAAAAACAGCTGTAAAGAAAAAAAAAGCTTATGAAAAACATCAGCTAGGTACTTTCCCATTACAGATCATTGCATTAATTTTTTAGGGAAATATAAGCCCTGAATATTTTTATAATGTCTTTACAGATTCTCCTGTAAATTTTTTTAAAATTATTTTTATTTTTTTCTTTTTTGTGTAAAAATTAATTCATTCACCTTACAGGAAGCAAATATTTGACTGCTCCTGCCCCGGAGTTTTAAAAAATTGGAGTAATAGAAACAGGGGGCTGTTTTCTTCCCCTTTTTTTTTAACTCAACTAAGTGTCTTATAACCAAAAAGAAAAAGAAAATCTGGATCTCCCATTTCTTCCTCTTCAATATCTTCTTCATCAAATGTTAAGGCTATGTGGATCCAGACATTATGGTTTTTTGACCCTCATGCAAAATTTTATTTTGTTCTCTTTTAATTAAATTACTTGTTTCAGTCTTAAATGTTCTTAGCAAATGTAACTGTAGTGCCACCTTCATGATGCTTCTAACCTCTTACATGGTTTGTGATGAGAAAATATTTTCACAAGACTATCCTATGATTTGTGCCAAGGCTCTGGGCATTTCTTGTCAAGAAGAGTTGCTGGCAGAGCTGACAAGATACTACAGTAGTGTCGATTATCTCTTTAGTTGATTAAAGTCCAAAACTGTGGTCAGGTCTTAAGTGTGAACCTGACCTTGCAGTGTATTCGGGTATGACTACCTCTTTCACAGTTCGTTAGAGAGGAACAGACACTCGGAAAGAGCTTGAAGCAAGAGTTAGAACCTAGAATTCCCACATCCAACCACACTTTTTCCCAGCCCCAATCAGAAGTCAAATATTTACATGACAGTGGCATGCCTCCATCAGGCATGATCAAAAGAGTAAATAAATAGCTTGGTAATTTCCTTCATGGATACTATGTTCCCATAAAATCCTTTGTTTTTCAGAAATCCACATCTGCTAATGAAAACCCATGTTGTTGGATTTTTTGGGGCCAGATCTAATATTGTTGTGTCATGCTATATCTACTGCTGTTGAAGTTGTTGTGTTGAAGAACCCATAAGCGTAGACTATATTAGACACAGAAGTACCATCAAAGTTTGCATGAGAGTGATCTGGCATGCTGAGGCAATGAGGCAGAAGTGGAAACAGAAACTTCAATTACGTATATCACAACCCTGGGGTGCTGTGAGGCAAAGCACAGCTAAACCGTGCCTCCGACACCTCAGATCTCAGGAGTATGTTATCCAATTATCTCATGGCAACCACCCTTATAGGGGTCTCTCTCTGCTACTAGGAAGCACTTTGGCGGTGGATGGAAAAAGACATTTTTGGAAGTGGAGGAGGAAGTTGTTTAGAAGAGAGAATTACTGTAATCCGTGCATTGTGCTGCTAAGCTGGAAAAGAGAGACAAAACATTGTTCCAATTTTGTTTGCTTCGGTAGCTGTTAAGAAAAAGTGCTTCAGCCTAGCAATTTCTCCAACATTACAGAAAAATTCAGACTAAATTTTCTTGTAGAAGACTAAAAATTATTAGATGTTGTAAGACATTGAACAAGCTGCTGTAGGACAAGTTCACACTGATTCAGAGCTCACCAACTTTTCCTGCGCTCTCACCCTGCTACAGGTGTGGTGCAACTTGCTCCTTTCTTCACAGTACAGTAGGTTCTGTACTATGCAACATTTCCTTCCATAAAATGACATATTTTACCATAGCAACAGTGTTTGTTATCCACATCTTAACATCAACAGTTACAGTCTTGCTGTGGCCGGGTGATAAAATTATGAAAGCCCACACACATTTCTGGCAAAGGGCAGGTATAGAAACACTGAGGCAGGGGCAGAACAGATTAGGACTTAAAAAATTGAGCATTGGAGCTCAGCCTCCACTTAAACATGATGAGAGGCAGATGGTGAGAGTTGTTTACTACTTCTGCAAGGCTTCTGGGCTATGTCACTGTAAAACATCCAGGGTACAGACTTCACCTAGACACCCAAATAGACATCAGCACAATTTGAAGGCAATGTCCCAGCCTCTTTCTGGTGGTAGTGGTAGTCCCTTGTCATTTATTCTTTCAACTGGTGAAAGGTTATGTTTCTTCGCCTGCCACGTGCAGCATTGTTACTGGAAGAGGAAGTATGCCCTCAGCTCAGATGCTTCAGCACACAGTTGAGCATCCTGGACTAAAGCCACTCCTACTGGCAGTTTGATAAGGTGCAGGCTTTTGCCTAAGGTAAGCTGAAGTACAGACATTGTCTCTTTCAGACCAGCTCTGCTTTAGGGTGTCAGAGAGGTGGAGCTGACAGTAACTTACATCACCCTTAAAGATGATTCACTATAGCTCTGTGAAAGGTTATTGTAATGTTACTAATTTTCACGTTATCCAGCTTTTTTTTTCCCCACTTATGTTAAAGGTGATGCAATCCATCCCTAGGAAGTCCAGATTTAAATCCAGATTTGGCTTTGTGTTTTCACACTCTATCAATCTCCTTCTTTGACTATATTCAGTAACAGTGGGTCTTCTTAATGAAATTTAGATTATTACTTTGGGGACAAATTCTTGAAATACTCTGCCTATTTCACCATTCAAGATTGGCTGGACATCCTATTGTTGGCCTCTTGCTAAAACAAGCAAAAGTCATAGAGATACTGATCTTTAAAAAAAGTTTTAATCTGCAAAGATTCAGATAGGCCATTTCCTTATTCGCTTGTGTATTCCTCTCTTCTTTTAAAGCCAAATGAACCTTTAGGATCCAGTGACTATATGTAAACTACATGCTGATGCAGCACCCTTAGCCACAGCCCAGGACAGTTTCTGAATCTGAATAGAAATCTAAATTTCTTTCCACACAGCTACAGAACACACAGCTTCAAATTCCTGCTCAGACTCAAATCCCCTTTAGAGCATGGGACAGCCACAAAGAAGCACATGAAGAAGGAGGCCCAACCTTATCAGGAGCTAACTATGATATATACTACATAGAAGCTCTTGACATTCCTTTTTGTCATTTCCATGCTTAATAATAATGCATGACAAGATTTAGACTGGCACAAGTATATTGTCTGTCAAAGGACTTCAAGATTTTATTTGGCTGTTAGTCAACTCACATTACTCCAGGCTGTTTGATACACAGAGTACAAAGCAGCTTAACACTGTTGCTATTAACGTTCAAACTGCACTGAAAACACTTCATTAAACAGCCTACTGCGGTGTAATTTTTTAATAATATTTTGATTAGGTTGTTTAGTTGACAATCCTTGCTGTAAAACATTTTCTTTCTGTCAAGTGACTCTTTGGAAAAAGGCAATATCAAAATGCTCAGGATAGTTTTATTTAAAAAAAATCGAGTCAGAGAGGCTCAGTAATACTTTTTCATTTTTGGTTACCTTTTTTTGTTGTTTGCTTTTTTTTCTCCATAGTATTTATGAAACCTATTAAACTTCAGACGCTCTTAGGGAAGATCTATCCCAAGTCATTATGAATGGAGTGCAAAAACAGACTTCTTCAAACACAGACAACAGATCATCCAGCAGATCTGTTCAGGTATTTTGATCCAAATTCATTGTCCTTCCAATAATAATGTGCAGAGCATTTGCCAATGTCTTCAGGCCTGGCAGATTCAAATAAGAATTATGGCTTTCTCCATGCTTTTAAAATAGGACAGGGTTCTGGTTTTCCCTTCAAATATTTGGATACATATTGATGTAACAATAACAACGGTACCTGACAAAAGTTTCCATTGCAAGCAATTTCTCACAAGCCACATGAAAGATTACTCAAGCCTTGAACAGAATGAAGTATAAGATGATCTGAAAAAACTTATTTCATAAGAGAAAACTGAAAGTCTTAATTTGGTTAGCCTATCAAATAATGTATCGGGACGTGACCACCTCTTGTAAAGGTCACAAAAGATAAACAGATAGGCCAAGACGGCATAGGAACAAATGAATATACACTGAATAGCAATAGGCTGAGAATAAGAATACTCCTGGGCTTCAGTACAGTGCAGGTTTGAGGTAGACATCCAATAAGTCCAGCAGAGACAAATAAACCCACCTGCCTCTTGAGAGCTGCAAATTTAAGGAGAAGGTTATATGACATGGTGCCTATGCCATCAGGGCAATGAACAATGTAACCTAAAGTTCTCTTTTCTATCCTGTATTTCAACAAAAGTGAGATCAAAGCATGTTTGGAAGTTACTAACAGTTAAACTGCCAAGATTTTGTACATGAAGCATTGGAACCAATTATCAGTAAACTTTATGTCCAATACATTTATAGAAATACTTTAACACAGATGGAGCATAATTGTGGATTAAAGGTAGAAAGCTCACATTGCTCTTGTTGTGTTATGCCTGTCAAATAGTTAAATGCCTTTGATTTCTGTGACTGACTTCTGTCGCCTTTTAAGAAACAAACACTCCATAAACAATGATATAAAAAAAAGTAAAAGTTTATTCTGTTTTGTGGATATAGATATTAAAAAATACCCCTTTATTAAAAAAATACTCTCTAAACTTTACTGCATTAGGTTGCTTCCTACGATATCTAGGGGACATATTGAAATTAGTGAGCAGTGAAATGCCAGGAGACTTCCAGCTGTCTTCTCTCTGACTCTAGCAGGGCTTCATCTGCAGACTAGTATAGAAGACCGCTACAAACTGGTTTTGTCTCGACTTTGCCATTGTCATCTCTTCCTGGCCTCTGAAAAAACTGCCACAACGACCTGCAGGAAAGCACTTGCGCACAGAGTAGCACGTGGACTGGGAAGAGTGGAATTGTCTAAGCGGGCAGCACGCATGGCACAAACTGCACGTATGCGGACATGCTCTGCGCATGCTCACATGCCCCTATAAAAGGGCAGCACATGCTCCTCGGAGCCCTCTTTCTCTTACTCTCCTCGTCGCTGGCTTGCTGCTGGGCTCCGCCCTCACGGGGGCCTCCACATTTGCACGGAGACTGAACCGACTGGACATTGCTGGACATCATTGAATCCGTGGTGGTGGTAACTGATCCCTCCCCCCGCACTTCTTTTCCTCGCCCACTGGGGTTTTTCTGACTTTACTCCTTTTTTTTCTGTCTCGTCTTCTCCTCCCCCTGCTGCCGTCCCTGCCTGACCTCCAATTCCCGGTTCACCGAAATAAAGTTTACAAGGTTGCATGGCATATTACTTCTTTTGCGTCTTAATTTTGTCTCCTGGGATCACATCGAAACCTCCCCGATATCATATCGGAACAACTAGGCACCTTGCACACTAGACTGGCAGCAGGTGACTAGTCAGTACAGTTGGCTTTGATGTTTCAGCTGTCCAATCATCTGTTGTTGCGTCTTCTGGAGCTGTGTACTGGCACAGTCTGATGTAAAGGTCCCTAACATGATATAACAGAATGGAGAGTGTTACAGAAGACATCTTCTGCACAGTTCAAACTGTAGTGCATCCACAGAAACTTCCGTTTATATTCATGAAATGGGACTTTCAAGTGGAAGTCACTTGCTAAATTCACGGATAAAATAAGCACTGGATTTTACTTCATGGAAATATTTCACTGCAATATTTTACTTGCCAGCTCAGATTTCACCACTCCGCGTCCCTCTTCCATGCTGCATCTATTTTACTTTTAACCACAGTACTGCTTAGTCTTTTTAGATGCTGGTTTGCCTGTGAGGCCTTCCTTGGAAATCTTAACAAATACAAGAATTTATTTCACTTAATGGTGCTAACTTTCAGTACATCCATCATATGCACCATAAATGGATATCTTCCTTCAAGTAATATGGAACAAATGTTTCAGCCTAGTGCAGCAGATAACAAAACATGGATCAAATGTTCTAAAAATGTTTACATTTTCCTAGTGAAGGATTTTCCTGTTGAAAGAATAGGAAACATATTTCAATTAAATATACATTTTTATATATATAGATAAATAAATTTCTTATTTATACAATGTAAGCTTTCATAATTTTTACATGTGCATGCATTAAAGATACATTATAAAGGAAATATAATCTATCAAATCTGTAACTTTACCATTTTTCAGAAATTTTGGATCAAGCGATTTTGTCATTAAGCTGACCATTCAAAAAAGAAGCCGTACTTTTGGAGTTCTTTGCTATGATACAAGCCCCTTCTTTGTGACTCCTCTTTGGAAAGTTTGTTTAAAACACCTTCTTTGGTCCTCCAAATTTATAAAAATGGACATAAATTTAGTAAGTAATAGAGATGGTAATTTTTTGTTAAAGCAATTTGGCTTCTTAAATGGGCATATTTTAAAATCATTTGATAAAAGGAAGAAAAACAGGCCCTCCATTTTGAATACAGAATTGAGGGGCAGTGAGGACTTGTCTTTTCCACTGTTTGTGGAAAGTGTAAAATAAGCATCCTATGTATGACAAAGGAAGTAAAATTTCACTCCGCTTAGTGTTCCTAAAAGCATCATCAAAATTCCGGGTTTAGGCTCACTCCAAAATACATGTGTGTTGGTCCAAAGGGTTAGAAAAAATGATCAGTAGGATTCGAAGAATTTGTACAGTTTGTGTTTCTGTAGTCTGGAAAAGGGAACACAAAAAGAAAAATCAATGGCATTCTACAAGTATGAAAAATGGTACTGAAAATGGTATTGAAAAGTGTACTAGAAGGCACCATTCACCCATCTTCTCTGGATTGGAAGTAAGTCTGGTATTGGGTTTATACAACAATAAGGAACAAATTGGTCAGATACTAGAAAAATTGCTTCTTATTATGAAGCTATTTGATCCTTGAAAATGATTCACAAATAAAGCTGTAGAATTTCTGTTCCTGGACGATTTTTTAAGGAACTATTTTCTCAAAAATTTCTTAGGAATTACTTTTGCAATGGGATGGAAAAAGTTATCTCTTTGTGTTCCTCATTGTTGAATATTGTGTGAACTTCTTCATCCTTATCTCCTCTAGCTCTTTGTTTCTTCCCATGACTGATTTCTTCTCAGCTTAACTGGACTGCCCCTTAAAACCAGGAAAGTTTTAACAGATGAAAAATATATATATAACCATGTATAATAATATATGCCACATGGTTAAAATGTAAATTAATTTTGGTCAGAAGTACTACAAGTACAGTAGTAGTACCACATAGCTTCACATTCCTTCATTATTGTCTTACCCTGTTTGTGTATTTCTAGTTTAAAATATGTTCTTTTGACAAGCAGAGCAAAGCAGCCTCATGTGCTTCGCCCATTCTGGTGTATGCACAACTCTCTCACACTGTACACATGACTTAATTATAATAAGAAGTGACAGTGAAATGACACATAAATGAGTGATGTCTATTATATAGATGGATGTTTTGGTTTTAGGGGTTTGTTGTGGTTTTTTGTTATTTTATTTTGGTGTCAATCCTTACTGAAGTTAAAAGCATTTTAGATAAATACCACAGGGTTTTGTTCACACATATGTATATTTGTAGTTAAATTACACGTTTAAGACTTTACTCATAAAATGGACAGAAACAGATTTTCATATAGGCAAATTCATTCAATATTTAATAAAATAAAATTGCTTTCTTATTTTCTTATTATCCTTGAAAATGGGCACCCTTTTAGACACTCATTGTCTGTTGGTAGATTTTAACAGGTGCTACATTTTTGCCACTGAGCTTGCTCAGATTGATCTGCTCAATTTTAGAACTGTTTCTGAGCAAGATTAAGGAAAAGATTATTGATGAGTTATCCAATGCGGGTTTCTGGCATATAGAGCAGAAATAACTTGGGCTATTAATCACCTGCTCAAGGAGTACATCCTGTGGGTTTGAAAACCGCTGGAATACAGGACAGCTGGATTGTCCCAGCCAGTGTAGAGAAGGAATATGATTGGCGATATCTATTCTATCATTATACTTTAAGGGATTCTGCAGGGCTGTGGGTTGCTTTTTTTCGGTTGAGGTTTGGGTTTTTTAATATTTTTTCTGAAGACTCAAATTTTTGGTAGTTTCAGTTTGTATAAAATACTGAAATTTTTACTCGAGGGGTACTGACTATTTTCTTACTTGACTATTTTCTTACTTGCAATGAAAATAGACAACATATAAGTTCTGAGGAACATTAGAACTCTTTTGGGCTTACTTGTGTGCCATTAGTATTAAAATACTCATCCAGCTAAGTCCATGTATATAATTCCACTTCATGTCTATATCCTTGATAAAACTGGGTAGATGTCTGGCCTGCATTTGCATGAATGAAACTTCTCAGCATGCTATAAAAGATTTGATCATGAAGGGTTTTCTGATACCAAGATTTCATACATTACAAATTTTAGCAGTAAATTTTCCAACAACAATAATGTAACTGGCATTATGCTAGCAAACAGTGTTATATAGAAAACGTAGTTTGCATTTCCATATAAAGTGGTTTTGACTGCAGTGTCAGTGCATAAATAAGAATAGTTGTCCATCTCCTGAGACCAAGTAAATGTTGTCTTTCATTAAGCTGTTCATTATGAATGATCTTAAAAAATAAGTGAGGACAAAGATTAGTAGTCACCAATGAGTCATTAAACTAGAGGATGAGATTTAATCCTCCTCAGTCATAGGTTCATAAGCAGATACATCCATGCCTATTTTCAGAAAGTAACCTCAAAAATTATAGCCCTGGTGTTTCTGAAATCAGTGAAAATACTGCCGCTAAATTTTATAGCTGTGATTTTAATGTGCTGCTTACAACTTACGTGTTCTTTCAGAAAAACAACTAAAAAATAATCAAGCATAACTACGGCAACATTTTTGTTTATTGGTCAAGGTAATCCTTAAACCAAAACCTTCAGAAATGCATAGATAACAAAGAGCTACTACTGCTAGGGGTCCCTTCTAGCAAGTTATTCACATCAACAGTCCCAAAAAGCTATTAGTGCAGTCTGGACAGAGATCATTCTGTGGGATCCGCCCAGAGGTGAAGGCCAAAATTTCAGTCTTGCTTACTTTTTGGGGAATGGGGTGCTTCTTAAAAGTTATGAGACATATAAACACAGCTAAAAGCTATACAGTGGCAGTCAATAGTGACAGGACAAGAGAGACACTGAAGAATGAGTAGCCTATACAGAGTCATCTCTTTTCAAAAGATTACACAGAAAAAAACCCCCTCTAAATACTTCCCAGTACCTTAAAAAATAAACTATTTCCCCCATAAGGTCTTTTATTTCCTTACTTTTAATATTTCATGTAATTCAGGTGCTAGTCCTTTTGCCCATATGATTCTTTATGTCTATTGTAGGGCTGATTCAAGCAAAAGTAGTTCTATCAGCTATGCAGAAAGGTGATAGTAAATTCGCCATTGTACAGGTTTGCTATTTCTCTGTTGTTTTGATTTCCGTCTACCTCTCATTGTCCCAGTCAATCCTGCTTATTCTTTTTGGCCTGTTTGGTGCTGTTGATGTTGGAGTTTTTTTTGTTTTGTTTTGAATTGGCTTATCTGAAAGTTACATTTCCTACTGTATGAAAAAATTACACCAGATTTTTCAATATCTAATTCTTCCACCAGCATTAAATCTTTTCTCTTTTAAGAATCAATAGTTTTTAACATTTCATTTTAACATGAAGAAGAGTATTCATCTCTGTACAGCAAAAGAGCACTCAGAAGAGACTGACAACACACATAGATAATTTACAGAATAGTATCGATACCAGTCTTTGATCCTTTGATCTACAGCAGAAGTAGCCTGTTTTTTTAAATGAGCGTTCTCACCTCATGAGAACTGATCTGTTTCCAGCATTCAATCTACTGATCTTTGCTTTTGTTCAATTGTACTTTTTGCATTTTATTCACCAAGAGATGATGAGAGTATGTGTACAGTGTGCTTTCTCATCTTCTCCTATAACCATTTTTGTCACTGCTTTGACTTTTTTTTCCACTTTCCCACAGTCTGCCATGATATTTATCCTAATCTAGTTATACTGCTATATATATAAATAAAACACATATCTCATGTTATCTTTTGTTACGAGCGTTCACCTGTTTTTCATTTTAAAGGCATTAATTTCCCTGAGTACACACAAAACCTCCTCTGTTCTTAACCTTATTTTTCTCTTTTCAAGAGTGGATGTTTTGCTCTTTAGTGTCTCAGATGGATTTGTAAGGAGAGAGACATTCAGAAGCTTTCAGCCATTTGAGGTAAATTCTGACAGTAGTGATGGTGAACTGGGACGATGAGTCCATTATGAAAAAATCTTAATACTTGTGTTTCCTTGTGTTGGAGCACGATAGCAATAAAGTATTAATTCTGCCATCCATATTCTATAGGATACCATTTCTTAATATACCTTCAGAGCTTCTCTACCTTTCTGCAGTAGAGCCAAGCTCACAGGTCATCTCCCCTTGCACTCGTGGCAGAGTTCTGCTGTCAGATTTGGCAATGACTACCTGGATCATCTCATAATCCATAGTCCCTCTTCTTCTTAGATCAGGAATGTGATTTTGAGGGGAATGTCTCAGTCATATGCATGTACTGTGCTTTGTTTTGCATTCTGGAGAGATCTCAAAGAGCATGAACTGGTTTCCTTTTAAGAAGATATGTGTCTTTAATGCCACTAATGAGTATTTGGTAAAAAAAAAAAAAGACAAATCTTCTAAAGCAGATATGAAAACTTAGCACGAACTGTTTGGTTTAGCAAATCTTTTCCTGTTGTTCTGTACATCATAAATTAAACACAGTCTTATCTTCAATGTGTCTTCAATGTTCACTGACTTTTCTATGCTGTTAGATGAAACTGAAGTTCATGGTGCCGCAAGATTTTGTCTTATGAAGGTATTTTCTCAGCTTTATGGAGAGGAATTCTGGAAGTATCAAGCAGGGAAACAACTAAACACAATGATAATACACTTTATAAATAGAGATTTTCTGGGTAGATTTTTCTCATACTGGGCATTGCCTGGTTCTAAAGATAGGCACACCTTAAACAAAGGCAGGCCTGAACATAGTTTACTTTTTAGATCTACTTGTCTTTCACATTCTTTCATTTTAAGTCATATTACTCCTTAAAAAGCTCAAATCATAGATATGATGTAATCGTTTCTGCAGGGGAAAAAAATACAGGTGCTAAATAGAGAATAAACATTGTGTTATCTTAGATAAAAGCTGAAGAAACTTAAAAAAATTCTGCCTTAGGAGAGACAGGCTAGCTTGAAACCCAAGACTTAAAAGAGTGATCCTGAAAAGAATGCATGGAAAAAGTAACAATCAGACCAGCAAATATGACAAAGCAAGTTTTGTGATTCCCGTAAACAATCTTTAAAAATCAAAAGTACAGAGGAAAAAGCCTCTTTTTCTCACTAAGGCAGGGGAGTAAATACTAACAAATGAGACACACCTACCTGCAGCCAGCCCATATCGTATCTTGCTTATAGGTAGTAACTACAGCAGGACACATTCAGCACTCCTACAGGACACAGGCATTTAGGTTCAGATATTTATGTGCCATTTTCTACCTTTTGTGACTGAACTTTATGCAATATTGCTCAGAGAAAATTCTGCACTCAGGCTTTCTTTTAGCACCTTCACTACTGAGGATTAAAAATCCAGTTTGAATTTTCCAGAGATATTTTCAAGTTAGTGTTTGAGCATTATCAAATCTGTTAGGTCCTCTGCTGTATGGGTCTCACATTTGAGTTTTATAATTAGCCCTGTCTCTTTTTGACATAGTGCTAAGAAGCCAGGTGTGGTAATGTCTGGGAATCCACTCATAGTGACTGATCCCACGTTCTCAGACACTTAGACAAAATATAGAATTATAATTCAAATACAAAAAATATGTCTTGTTTATGTCAGACAAATGGTTAACATTCCTATCTTTTTATTTTCCATTTGACTTTGATATCATGACCTTAGTAATGACAGGACATTACTAGACGCTCAGATTTCTCTGTTACTGAGTCTGTAAATTGTTTTTCATGATGCCTTGACAGTTTGTCGGCAATGGAGGTTTTTACTGCATAAGGACTGCAGAATTCCACCTCAAGAAAATAGATAGGCAAGGAATAATGAGTGAAAGATTTTGAAATGAAGCCTTTTATGGGTTTGCGTGGCAAGGTTGTGGTAGTGGGGGGGGGCTATAGGGCTGACTTCTGTGATAAGTTGCTAGAAGCTTCCCCCATGTCTGATAAAGCCAGTGTTAACTGGCTTTAAGACAGACTGGCTGCTGGCCAAGGCCAAGCCAGTCCACGACAAGGGTAGTGCCTCTGCAACAATATATTTAAGAAGGGGGGAAAAAAGCTGCTGGGAGGCAGCAGTCAAGAGAGAAGAGTAGGACTACGTGAGAGAAACGACTCTGCAGACACCAATGTCAGTGAAGAAGGAGGGGGAGAAGGTGGTCCAGACAATGGAGCAGAGAGTTTTCCTCTGCAGCCCGTGATGAAGACCACGGTGAGACAATTTCCCCCCTGCAGCCCATGGAGGTCCACGGTGGAGCAGTTATACACCAGCAGCCCGTGGAAGGGATCCCACGCCAGAGCAGGTGGATGCCTGAAGGAGGCTGTGACCCCGTAGGGATCCCACGCTGGAGCAGGATCCTGCCAGGACCTGTGGAGAGAAGAGCTCACACCAGAGCACCTTTGCTGGCAGGACTTGTGACCCCTTGGGGGACTCACAATGGAGCAGCCTGTTCCTGAAGGACTGCACCCCGTGGAAGGGACCCACACTGGGGCAGTTTGTGAAGAGCTGCAGCCCGTGGGAAGGACTTCAGTTGGAGAATTTTGTGGAGAAATGTCCATGAGAGGGACCTCACGTTGGAGCAGGGGCAGAGTGAGGAGTCCTCCCCCTGAGGAGGAAGGAGCAGCAGAGACAATGTGTGATGAACTGACCGTAACCCCCATTCCCTGTTCCCCTGCACAGCTCAGGAGGACGAGGTAGAAAAACAGGAGTGAAGTTGAGCCTGGGAAGAAGGGAGGGGTGAGGGGAGGGTGTTTGAAGATCTAGTTTTATTTCTCATTATCCTACTCTGATTTGATTTGTGATAAATAAAACTTTCTTTTTTTTCTCCCCAAGTCTAGTGTGTTTTGCCTGTGACAGTAATTGGTGAGCGATCTCTCCCTGTCCTTGCTGCAACCCTTGGGCCTTTTATCATATTTCCTCTCCCCTGTCCAGTCAAGGAGGGGGAGTGATAGAGCGATTTTGGTGGGCACCTGGCCTTTATCCAGGCCAAACCAAAACAAAGCCTAAGAGAGACAATAGATCAGTCAGATCTGGATTTAAATTTCTTTTGGCTTTGTGTCCTTAATTCCCTTAAATTGGTTCTGAAAAGTCAAGCCTTAGACATTTCCATGATCAGCCTTGTAGCAGAAGTTTCTATTATGTTGTTTTGCCTACATTATAACTTAGATAAAAAAGAGAGAAACTGGAAGAGAAGATAGTTGTAGGAATTCTTCCCTTGGATTTAGTAAACACATGAAGGATTTCAAATTTTTTGTGCTCCAGAAGCTAAGTAAGTATTTCACCTAACCTAGCAGAATGAGATTAGTCCAAGCCAATGAAACAAGCAGAAATGATCCCCGGTGCTTTTTTGTAGTGTTAGGATGGTCAAGCTGTATTAATGTGAGGAAAATTGTTACAAAACCAAACACATTCAAAAGAACAGAAAACACTACAATGAAATAAAAAGAAGTAGTGAAAATATTTCTGACTTACCTTTCTGTTTCTTCCACATCACTTACTTGTGGAACTTCCTGAAATGCTGTGGGGTCTGGCACATGCTGTTGGAGCAGGGCCTTCAGAAAATAGGACATTCAGCAAATGTCTTCATAGGAAAGCACTGATACCTGAGTGAATAAAAGAGTTCTGCTATCTTACATATATCTTACACCAGCCAGCTTTCATTCTGTGTATACTTGAAAGTAATGCATTTGTTGTATGACATTTCTGTAGTTCAACTCCTTTTGGTTTTGGGTCTTTTTTGTTTTATTTCTGGGTCCTCTTGTTGATTTTTTGGGGTTTTCTTTTTTCTTTCTACTGACAATGACATCTCTTTATTTAAAGCATTTTTTTCCCATGAATTTTTTAATCCATTTCACTTTTTCCTATCCTTTCTTCTTCAGAACCAAATAGCCTTTAGTCTCTAAACTAAGGAAGAAGCCATCTCTGTATATGTTAATGAAGTAAAGAAATATAACAAGGTCAGGACAGCTACATGGGATTCCTGTGGCTTTCATTCACTCATATGGCTCATATGAAAGGACAGTGCGAGGCATTGAACTCCTGATGCCACATCTGTGGAGTGCCAACTAAGGAGACATTTTTAAAATGTCATTCATATATATTATTTACTTCAGTAGAGCAAGCAAAACTAAATAAATATTCCAGCAATGTAAAAGATACCTTTCAAAATTATTTAAAACAAATATGACTGTTAGTATCAATTTTTCATTTTAAAATAACTTAATTTACATCCATTAGGCATATCATGCAAAGCATTTAATAATAGGAGACAAATCTTAGCAAGATTTGTGAACAAAGTTCACAATAGGTTGCTGCTGATTCTGGTAGAACAGAATTGTTACGCTAATCACAGCCAAGCACTTTCCAACCTTAAAAATACAGTCACAAATCTTGTTGCATCAATCAGCATGACAAGTCTATTACACTCCAATGAATAACTGATTATGCCAGTCACTGCATTCACCACAATGGGCTGAACATTCGTTGGTTGATGCTCCTGAATCATTACAGAATCTACTTTAAGCTGTATTTCACAGGAGGCTATATTTCACAAAAGAAGTGAAAAGAAAACTAAGAAACAAAAAAAGAATTTAAAAAAATACATTAAAAAATACAAAAATCCCCTCCACATTAATATCTGAGATTGTAAGAATCAAAATAATTTTTATAGCATCTTTTTTACTTTGTTCTTTAAAGCTCTACGCAGAAGTCCCTGTTCAAACCACATAGGTTCAAGGACTTCAGTCAGTAACAGGCTTTCAGTAATATTTACAGATTAAGTTTAATGTGTGTGAGAGTGTGCTTGAAAACAAATAAGACAAAAAGTAAGATAGGCCTATACCTGACAGTTTTTGAAGTTTAGGAATGAACTATATGAAAGCTGTTGTTCCCTACTACGCTCTTGACTGTTTCTTGCTGTTACTGGCTTGGAAAAATCTGATAGCTGTCACTAACAGACTTCCATCTACCCATCTTGTTTTCTGTTCTTAGTGCTGTCTACAGGAGAATTCAGAAAAAGAGTTTGAGGACAAACACAGCTAGCTACTTGGAACTAAGAATCATATATTTTGTGTTTATGGCTCTCTTCAGAAGTGCAGATCCTGAAAGAAGTATGAAGGTAAAGAAATACTTTACTATAACCCTGTTCTTCAAGTACATAGCAAGGTCTATGTTGGAGTATCAAATCTGTCTATTCATTGAGTCTATACATCACTTATGTACACTATGTATAAGTCACACAAGTGATGTATAGAATTATACCTGAAAGGCAAGCTGTGAAATGGAAATCTACCTGTGGTCAGGTTTTGCAAGATCCCCACTAACCCTGATTTCGCTGTGAAGCAACTCAATGAATGTTCTAGCCTGCAGTTAAAAAAAGGATAAGCTAAGAATCAAGAAAAAGGACGTAAGACAGGACCTTCTTTTCAGAGAATTCTAATTTCAAAAATGTCAAAATAAATGGGAAGTGATTTTTATTTAAACAGAACCATGGCCTTGGCTAAAGATTTCATGAAGCAAAGGTAGGAACAGAATGTCAAATAACCATGCAAGGAGGAAAATATGAAAAAAAAAAAGCCACCAGTTCATATCATCAGAAGTTATTGTAATTTGCTGCATAATTTTTTCAACATTAGGATATACTTTTGTCAAGAACATTTCTAGAAGTGTTCTAGAAGACAATCTGTAGCTTCAACCAGAGAAATTGTCCCAGAAATCTTTTAACTTTAGTGTTTTGGCAGGTCAGACTAAATGACAAATGTGATCCCTTCTGACACTAGATCTATGTGCAATAACCTTATGATGTTGCTACTAGACACTCCCAAAGACTGAGCACTTATTTTGAAACAATGTACTCTGGAGTACTATATGAGCAACAAAAATTGAACAAAGGTAATTCGGAATGGGAGACCACCTACAGAGTGCCTCAAGGGGGCAGAGGTATTAAGTGTCTAGCTACTTTCTTCTGTCACAGGCCCTGGTGCTACTTCTTCATAGCAAGAAATGTCATGAGCACTTTCGCCGTGCTGTAAAATGACAGACTTAAAATTTACAGGGAATTACAGACAAAGAATGCACAGCCTACCTCAAGGTCTGAAATCTCAGGCCAGAGTAAACATCTTCAGCTGAGACTCTAGAGACATGATCTAAAATAATATCTGAAGAGAAATTAGAAAAGCTAGAGGTCGTACTACTTGTTCCAGTAGAATTCATAGGATGCCAAAACTGAAAGAGTTTGGTTGGCACTGGTGAGTTTGCAATGAAACAAATGTTTAGAAAAAAGAATCTAAATGGTTGAAAGGAGACAAAATTAAGTTTCCATATAAAATTTACTGAAAAATTGCCAGGAGGGTAAAAAAACATGCTTGCAGGCTACAATAATGTGTAATTTAGTGTGCACAAATGTCAGGTGAAGGGTGCATGCTTGAGTAGAATGAAAGTATTCATAGTTAGGAATGGTGAGATTTATGTATTGAAATGAAGATCTTCTGAACAATGAGATCCATTAGCTACTGTATTTAATAAACAGAAAATTATGACCTTTTCTTAAAAATTGTTATGCACAATAATTTTGAACTTCATAAAAAAAAATCACAGAAGCCTCTCACTTACTTGTCTTCAGTTCCATAATGCATATTTACTTTACTTTGATATTATTATGAGCATTTTTCTGAAGAGACGAAGTCACAGCAAGTTACCAATGATCAAATAATTATTAAAAGTTTGTGCTAGAGGAAGGATTAGAGCTCTCTGGAATTATAACAGACAAATATCTATGTTTGTACAACAACAAGAACACTTGGATATGTTTAGGTGCTACAGCAAAAATTAAAATTTCGTGGTACAAACTTTTCTTACCACAGGTCACTGTTCTTCAACACTTATAAGTCTATTGCTAGAATGAACACTGTGTTTCAGCAACTGCTCTGAAAACCTATTCTGAGATTGATTTTGTCTTTATTAAACAACATGGAGGTGACTTAATTTATTGTTTCAAAGACAGTCAGACCCTCCCAAGTCAGTTTGTCTTTGTTGA
>Ga0065711_1034905_pt1 | contig 23075 bp, 11 predicted proteins | sample Hoacrofraction12_FD_59098 | JGI IMG/M metagenome (GOLD analysis project Ga0065711, IMG submission 59098) | Hoatzin crop microbial communities from Cojedes, Venezuela - Epithelial fraction 12 v2 (version 2) | ecosystem: Host-associated > Birds > Digestive system > Esophagus > Crop | place...
AAGGCTGGACATGAGCCGGCAACGTGCGCTGGCAGCCCAGAGGGCCAACCGTGTCCTGGGCTGCATCAAGAGAAGCGTGGCCAGCAGGTCGAGAGAGGTGATTCTGCCCCACTACTCTGCTCTGGCGAGACCTCACCTGGAGTCCTGCGTTCAGCTCTGGAGCCCTCAGCACAAGAAGGACATGGAACTGTTGGAGCGGATCCAAAGGAGGGCTACAAAAATGATTCAAGGGCTGGAGCACCTCTCCTATGAGGACAGGGTGAGAGAGCTGGGCTTGTTCAGCCTGGAGAAGAGAAGGCTGTGGGGAGACCTGATTGCAGCATTTCAGTACTTAAAGGGAGCCTATAGGAAAGATGGGGACAATCTTTTTAGTAGAGACAGCAGTGATGGGACGAGGGGTAATGGTTTTCAACTAAAACAGGGTAGGTTTAGGCTGGATATAAGGAAGAAATTCTTTATAATGAGGGTGGTGAAACACTGGAACGGGTTGCCCAGAGAGGTGGTGGAGGCCCCATCCCTGGAAACATTCAAGACCAGGTTGAACAGGGCTCTGAGCAACCTGATCTTGTTAGTGGTGTCCCTGCTCGCTGCAGGGGAGTTGGACTAGATGACCTCTAGGGGTCCCTTGCAACCCAAAACTTTCTATGATTCTATGATTCTATGAATGTGCGCTCACAGCCCAGAAGGCCAACCGTGCCCTGGGTGCATCCCCAGCAGCGTGGGCACAGGGCGAAGGAGGGGATTCTGCTCCTCTGTCCCACTCTGCTGAGACCCCCGGGGAGTCCTGCATCCAGCTCTGGATCCCTCAGCACAGGACAGAGCTGGAGCCGTAAGAGCAGGGCCAGACGAGGGACACAGCAATGATGCGAGGGTGGTGGAACACTGCAACAGGTTGTCCAGAGAGGTGATAGACAACGTGTCCTTGTAAAGATTTAAGATCAGGTTGGACAGGGCTTTGAGCAATCTGGTCTAGCTGAGGATGTCCCTGCTCACTGAAGGGGGGTTGGGCTAGATGGCCTCTAATGGTCCCTTCCAACGCAAAGCGTTCTATGATTCTATGCAGGTGTCACTGCCCTTGGCAGGGGGGTTGGAACTAGATGATATTTAAGGTCCCTTCGAATCCAAACCATTCTATAATTCTATGAAATACTTTTTTGTCTCCCCAGAATGTGATAATCAAAGAATCCTGGCTTATTATAAAAAATAAAATAGCTTTTGAAGTATGTACTGCCTGCCCACCTTCCTTTCCCCATCTTAACCAGCTGCCTAAAGAGTAACTTTCCAGAGCACCATGCAGCAGTACCTGCTGGGTAATTGCTACGAGCAATGACACACTACCCAAACATCACTCCCTGCCACTTCTAATTCCTGCCTTAGTGTGGTGTGCTGCTACCACACCAAGTCTTACTGCGCCAGCAGAGCTAGTTTGCTTGGCCAGGGAAAGCAATTCCCAAGTCCACAGAAGTTATGTGCAAAATATGCCAGATTTATGTTTTCGCCCTTTGAGCCAAAAGAAAACTGGTACTAGTGATGTATGCCCATAAAAGTAATTGTAAACTTTATCTTAGATTTTAAATAAGATTTCAAAGTGTAGTTAAGCTAAAGCACCTGATCAGCAAATGAAATCTTTCTACAAGTGGTATATGTGCTATCTATATACAATGTACTGGACACTAGATACACTATTTTGTATGAAGAAAATGAAGCCATCAGAAGTTATTTCTTGAAGATGATTTGAAAGGCCAATGACAGATGGGACTTCAAAGTGGGACAAAGACGCTCAGTTCAATATCTGCTAGGTAACTCTGCCCTTTGGAAATTTTTATGATTATTTCAACAGAAGGCTTTCAAAACTATTATTGGCTTAAAATGGCTATTACAACCCTCAATTGCCTCTTGCCTTCCATGATGTTCTCTCTGGGACTGGGAAGGTGAAACCTATCAAATTAAATGGACTGTTTTCTCCTTAGTTGCTGCAGGGAACACATAAACAGACCTAACCAGAAAGGAGGATACCACATTAATAGTGTCCTGGCATTCTCATAACCAATATAAATGTCCTGAGCAAAGTCTGTCTCTTTCTCCTGCAAAGTTCAGGACTTCACAACACTTCTGAATGAAAATACTTCAAAACAAGAATGTCAGTATTTGGTTTTTTTTAGTTCAAGAAGACTTTCATTTTTTTTTCCTTAATTTTATTCAATGAATATCCACTCAGCCACAAAAGGCCATATTTTTAGAGAATGCTTGGCACCAACAGGCGGCAACAAAGGTCCAGATAACTTGTCCCATTGAGTGACCAAAACTAGTAACCAAATTTTCAAAAAAGATCAGCACATTTTAGGCTCTTGAAACTCTGTACATGATAATGAGAACTGAGCTGTTGAGTACTGAGCTTTTCTGAAAATCTGACTCTTCTTGAATGAGTCTTTTTGAAAGTTTGGCTTCAATTGTGATACGCTGAGCTCTTTTATAAAATAGAGATTTTTATGTGTGTCTTTAAGAGGGATGTGGTACCAAGGAAGTCTGCATTAAGCTGTGAATCACATGAAATTTTGTATGGAAGGTTTTCTTGTTAGAGAATGTTATTAATAAAAACTGCACACTAGAGGTGCAGTGAGAGGAAGATGACCTAGTGTCCTGGTTTTGGCTAGGCTAGAGTTAATTTTTCTCCCAGTAGCTGCTGTGTTTTAGATTTAGTAGGAGAAGAATGTTGATAACTCTGATGTTTGCAGTTGTTGCTACAAAATCAAGGACTTTTCTCCAGTTTCTCATATTCAGCTGATGAGGAGGTGTGCAGGAGCTGGGAAGGAGCACAGACAGACAGAGAGCTGAGCTGGCCAATGGACATATTCCATGCCATGACATCATGATCGGTTTATGAAAGTGGGTTGGCCAAGAGGCAGGGGTCTGCTCTTTCTTTTTCACAGAGTTTGAATCCTCTCTTGTCTGGGAGTTTGCACTTTTCTGGGAGTTCAATCTTTTTTAGGAGTTTTGCAAAATTTGCTATTTCCAGGTGTTGTCATCACTGCTTGGGGACCAGCTGCAAATTGGTCATCAGATGGTGAGAAAGAATGTATTCTATATAGTTTGTTTTGCATATTCATAATTATAATTACTATTTTTAGTATTAATATTTCCTTTGTTGCCTTATTAAACAGTCTTTATCTCAACCACGAGTTTCCGCCTTTGTCCATTTCTCCTCCCCATCCTGCTGAGGGGGAAGAGGAAGGGTGAGCGAGCGGCTGTCTGGTGCTTAGTTGCTAGCTGCTTGGTTAAACCATGACATTTAGGAAGGCAGAAAGCCCCAACCTTCTTTTCCTTTCCTTTAAGCATCTGCACTGACATGACATTTCTTTTCCATTTGTTACCAGAAGATAGGTCAGTAGTATTCCCCTGTTTCAGGTCAGTAATTGACACAAAACCTGTGTGTTGAAAAACACCTGCCTGCTGCAGATCACTTTTACCAAACTGAGGAGAAGTTTTGAAAAGAGGGAATTTCTACGAACTCTGATCTTGCTGAATTGTTTTGTAAATGTCCTTAAGGTTGAAAAAAGACAGTGCTAATTTTGCCACTGAAAAATTCCAGTTCCTGAGAAATCTCTGTCAATATTGTGCTGTGAATAGGTTCCAACCTGGGCTGATAACTTGTAACCTGACAACATGATGTGAACCTGCTCCTTGGAGCCTAAAAATGTTCACTATGCCACAATGAATGCAATATCTCATTTCATGGGGTTTTATTTTTGTTCTTCACTCATCTTTGGTATTACCAGTGTTGATTTCTTGATTGCACTGTAGAATTTCATAGTCTCAGTTTCAGCCATAATTTGTTTTGTGCTGAAAAGTCAGCCCTGTTTTAAAGGGGCTAAAACCATGCAACTGGTCAGGTGCAAGACAGCTTAGGGGGAAATTTCAGCTATGGAGATTTCCATGACAGACTGCATTTTATGGGGGATTTGCACAGCCAGGTATTTCTATTTAATATCTTTAAAGACTGCAATACATAAAACTGTGAAATACGATTAGAGTAACTGATACTTTTCCTTCTCATCAACATGAACAGATGCTTGTTGGCCACTCTAAATGGGTCTGAAAGGTTTAATTACATCTGTGGCATTTATTTCCTTTAGCCACATTTTACTAACTTCTGCAGATACTGCACAGCTGCATCTTGGAGTGAATTCATCATGATGTCATTATCAACCAGCTTTACTCTAATTATACATAATAATATCTACTGAGTATAAGTGATTATGACAGTTTCTATGAAAAGTATCTTCTCAGTTTCTTTTAAAGGAAGGAGTGAAGAAATAAGATATATCTCTCATTTCCCATGGATATTTGTCAGCATGGATGATGTTCAACATGTCAGAAGTGTATGCTCCAGGCGACATTTTAAAAATCACTTATCTCAAAATGGCTAGACAAAACCATCATTGAAGGAATCCCACAATGAGGAAACACTGAGCATTGGAAAAAGCAGACTTTGAAGATCTGAGAGGTTTGCAGCTGAAGAGCCCAGAGAGCCTAACCATGTCTGAAGATCTGGGTGTCAGTACACCTGACGAGTAGGTCTGCAGCTGGTGTTGCACTACAGGCACCCTCAGCACTCAGGCTCTGGAAAGGGGTGAGGAATTACACAAATCTGGTGAAACTTTGTCTGTTTTCAGGGCAGATTCATGAGTGAGAGCTTTAATGAGGGAGGGGACGCAACAAGCCGTCCTTTATCACCTGCCAGCACCTGCTCTTCAGAAGAGAAATGCGGATGCCTTGTCTCATTCTAATTAGGAGATACTGCTGAAGTACAGGAGAGGTTGGGATCTTGAGGTGCTGCAACCTCCTGTTCATGCCTAATTCTTTGTAGAAAGCATTAAGCAGAAGGCAATCTGAAAACAACACTGGTTAAGTGCAGTCCTGTGTATCAGTGTGCCAAGACCCCTACTTAAAATCATGTGCTGAAAAGTGGTGCTTTTCATAATAATCCACATGTTTAATAAGAATTTATTTTAAAATAAAATAATTCCTGGATTTCCAGTGTAATAACATATCTGAAACTTGCAGCCCCAGTTTAAACCATATATCCCTTCTAACAGAAAATACTTCTCTTTCATTCAGTGTGGAAGACACTGCTGACCACTGGTAAGTAAAAACAACTGTAATCAAGATCTCTTTTTCATTATAGATTTTGGCTGTTGATAAAAAAGCTGAAGTACAGAAAAGCAATTCCAGTCAAATTTTTGAGAGTATCAAATCAGCTTCTGAGTTTCACGCCAAAAATTCAGCTGGGTGAAAAAACAGCATTAAATTTCCTGCAACACTGAAGCCATATAAAAGCAGGATGGAAGACCATTTGCAGTCTTTCAAACTGGGACCTACTGTTGCAGAACATCTGGGACTGTGTTCTTATTTGTCTTATGGTGACAGAAATTTGAAGCAGCCTCACTGCATCCACTGGCATTCCTCCAGAATTAAGTGAGGAAGGGACAGAGAGTCTGCTCCCAATAATAATTTTTTACCAGTATTTTGAGGTCTATATTAGTTACTCATTTTTTGTAAATTTTCCCAGACTAGCCTAGCAAATCCATGTCACTTGTTTAAGTTAAAGCCTTGGAGGTGGATTCAGAGTGCCCAGCAAAGTGATAGGAGGTTAATGGTATGGATTAGGGGAAACGTGAGACTTAAGAATTCAGTGGTGGATGTCTGACTTACAGTACTACTTTAGACATCAAAAGGTTAAAGACTAATCTTAGAAGACTGCGTTTGATTAATGTGCCACCTTCTGCTGGGGAATTTTCTGAATGCGAAAAGAGATTGTTTGTATCAAATGACCTCCTTGTTGTACTTGACAGACGTTCCACGAAATAGTGTCCACTGACTTAGTTTGATGTGCTCTAAACAGTTTTACGTAAGTTCCCAGCATATCCCCAGGAGGATGTTGCTAGACTGTCAAGGTCTCCTTCAAGCATTGTTGTAAGAAACTGAATAGTATGGTCTGTGCAGTTAGGTTTAAATGTTGCTATATGTTAAAATGGCTGATGCAGAAAAGAATGGTAATTTTACAGATGTATCTGTGTCAAAAGTTGTTGGAAGAAGCATGTTTTCCTATCTCTTAAGGATCATTTTCTTCCAGTGCTCTGTATATATAAAAAACACATGTATTCCGGCTGTTATTAAAGAATTGGAGGATACATTTTGATGTGGGAGAAGGACAAATTTTCACTGAAAATTTAAAAAGAACAATGATCTGAATTTTAAAAGTTAAGGCCTTGCAGCAGGACTTCACTCATGTGAATTCAGTGTAAACATCTGTCACAGCCCAAGGGAAAGCAAGAACAGCTCTAACAGCAAAACTATCAGGTCCTCAAACACCGGGTAATAAAAAAAAAGTGGATAGAATATTTAATAAAATTTTAAAGACATTCGGTCATATTTTGAAGACCAGTGAACTGCCTCTACCACTGCTCCAGGGAGCCGAGGTCTCACCTTTGCATCAGCTGCACATGGGTCACGCTACTGGCCTCTCCTGGGCTTTGGACAGGTGGTACGTTGGGGAATGACAGAATGTTTTTCTGTTATTCTTCAATCACAAGACAAAATGGACAATTTACTGAACTTTGGAAGGACTCTGAGAAAGCAGAGCGATCCCTCTGCATTCATTTTGTGTTAAAGAGTAGGACAGGTGTAGCTCAATCCTCTTGCAGCCCACCTGGTCACATGAGACATGGAGTCCCTTTCCCTCAGGGGAAGCAGCCAAGGAAAGTCCTCAGTGTCGGTTCTTGAAGGTGGATGTCTCTCCTGGATCAGGAGATCCAATACTTTGAAGATTCTGGGTATCCACCAGACGTTTACTTTTCACCTCATATTGTGCAGTAGCATAGTAGCAGGAAGACATTCATGGTATGTCCACCAGCAATGGAAGAAGCATCTGCACAAAAGCCCATTTCTGGTCCCATCTCTGCTTTGCAGGGTTCCAAATGTATTATAATTACAATACAAATTACAATTACATAATCTTATTATTTGAACATACTTTTTCTTTCCTACTTGCCTACTTTTACCAGGGAACATGACAAAAATTGGTAAGTTCCAAATATTTTTGAGATCCAGTGTTTTTACAGAGTTACAGAACACCGTTAAGTCACTATCTCGTCCTGATGATGTGGGGCCAATTACACCTAGCTTAGCCCATGAACCATTTAGGCTCCATCCAGATCCCTGGGCTTCAACACTTGCCCCATCCCAAGGCCATCAACCTAGGTGTATGTTTTGCAGCCTGTAGGTATGTGCAAAATATGCTTGCTCAGGTGGCGATGCATTTTGGAAAATACTTGATATAGCGGTTTGGAGACTGCGTACTATAGTACTGCAAACACTGTGGTCTCTGCTGCATGGTTTGCGTTGTTTCTGTACTTGTGGGGGCCTTCACACTTTCAAAAACATGCTATATGGGCATCCTGTCAGCAATTTACAAATCTCTGTGTGAAATTTTATCCCCTTCAAACTGCCTTCCTAGTTGCTCAGAGCAGGATCACCACCTCCACATCTCGCTTTGCAGATGTGATGGGCCCTGTATATGACAGGTCATTTTCTTATAATTCTCATCCCACCCAAACCTGTTTGTTCTTGTACCTATTTTTCACATCATGATGACATCAACATAGCTGTCTGTGTTGGATCACACAGGTGAAACTCAGTGAGTGGCACTTCTCATCCTGTTAGACGTAAAGATATGACTATGATGTACTTCTCAACCAGTGAGGGATTACACATGTGCTTTTTCTTCCCTTGCAGCAACTAAAAGTCTACATTGCCCTTAGCACAAGGTTGCCATAAAAAAGAGGATTGAGTAAAAAAAGAATACTCTTTGCCCTCTCACCAGTCTGTGTTCACACACCTCAGTACCTGCCATACTATATTTTCCAATTTATAAAACACCTTCTTCCTTAGATCTCTGTTTTTTACCTTTTTTTTTTGTTCTCTTTAGCTACTGCTTAGGAAATTTATCATATGTGGAAGCCTTGAGTGTAGCAGATGACTTTTGGATCTAAAATGACTGCAGCTGAGGCTATGGCAAGGACAGGCTGAAACTCAGTTTTGCCAAGCTACTTAGAACGTTAATTGAATTTTCATTTTTACAATTTCTATAATGTACCATAAAAAATGGACTGCACATAAATAAAATATGTAGGAATAATATAGGCTCTGTGCTGGATTCTTTGGTATACATTTTTCTTTATAGCACTATAATATATTTTGAGAAATTTCTGCTTAGTTAGTTCAATTTGTTGAATTCAGCATTCCTCAGCTACCTCAATAATAAAAATATTGTAAAGAAGATTTCAACTATTTTTTTACAGTGAAGAAAGACTAGTCAGTGCAAAATAAAACTCTTGATAATACCACGTTGGTAAGAATAGGTATGTGATGTTAGTGCTATGGTGACCACAGTGGAAAAGGTGTCAAAAGGGAGAATATCAAAAAAGGGGAGGAGCTCTTCTGCATTTGGCTTTGTCATCATTTCTGTACAGAAACAGTATTCACTTTTCAGCAGCTCTGTTGGCATGCAATATTCCTTCAGCCAAGTCATCAATATTCTCGTTAGAAACCTGATGATGAGACAGAGACTATGTCTGTTGCATTTGCAGCCTGTTCTGTGCTGGGAGTCATTGCCGGTGTGCTGAAGGTTGTGGTGTAATTCAGAGTGCTCTTGTGAAATTGTGGATGTGATCTTATACTCTTGACAGGGAGGTGCACCAGGTACTGCATGTGGGCATAATTAATAAGCTACAGCATATGATGGAGAATAACTGGAGAAAAGCTTTAGGGGATGGCTATGTCTCACATGCTGAATATGTGTCAACAGTCCCATGCCACGATGAAAACTGTGGTGGGATGTGCAAGCAAAAATGCCACCTGTAAAGCCCTGTGGTTAATTTTCTGCTCATTGCTAAGATCTCCTCTGGAGGAGCATACCCAGTCTTAGCCACTATACATTGAGAAAAATATGGACCAGTTGCAGAGACTTTCAAGGAAATAATGACAACGAACAGAAGTCTACAAAACCATGGCCCATGAAGAAAGGATTAAACAAAGTGGGATTATGTGTGTGTAGAAAGGCTGAAGAAGTATATAGCAGTTTTCAGTGTGAAAGCTGCTACAGAGTGGCAGGAAACAACCTCTCCACGTTTATGGGAGGAAGAATAGGAAATAATAATTGTAAATTGCAGCAGTGAGTAACTGAAGTTGGGCATTAAGTAAAAAAATTCTGGTAGTACTGAAGTGCTGGGACAGGTTGGAGGAGCCTTCTGGCACAAGAACTGGAGGACTCCATCAACTCATCCTCCTTGTCTAAGATGCAGTCCAAGATACAGTATCTGACCGTGTTAGGGTTCTGCCTGTTTCTCATCTTAGACAATTTAGTAGATAATCAACAATCAGTCCTGAATTCTCCGCTCTTCCATGCAGCAACTCTAACCCTGGTACAAATAACAGAAACAAACAAGGATATTTATGAAAACTTTTGCAATTGTCGTGTCACTCATGTCCAGTCTCAGACTTACTTCACTGCTGTATACACTTCACTCATGCAAACTTGCCTTCTGTTCTTGTTTTGAGAAAAAAATTAAGATCTTTAACCCACGTTTCTTCCTGTTCATTTGTAATAATAAAGAAGCATTAAAAAGATCTTCTATATCTTATTTCTGTTCTTTTATCAGTTTGCATCAGCATAATTATACGAAGTCACTCTTGATTTACATTTGTGTGTGTAAGAAATGAAAATCAAGATTATGTATCATGGATAAATTTAGACAGATATTAGATGAGTGTCTCTGTGCGTCATTATTAACAGTATAATTGTAGCAATAATTTAATATGCAACTCATTTATTCTCTCTGTCCTTTCTTTGCCATTTCATCCCTGCAAACAGACAAGGCATTGTGCTGCTGCTTGCTGCTTTTCATGCTGTGAAGTTTGTCATGCTCTTGCTCGGCTACACTTTAATGTCACTTGTTTGTTCATTTCTCCTTGCTTTTTATTGAAAGGTGTCAAATGTCACAACATGAATTCGAATATATCCACCCACGTTCCCTCATATTACTTCAATGCATGTTATGTACTCCATCAGGGACATAGCCTGAAATAGAAACCCAAAACACAGAGGCTGAGACCCTTCAAAGCATTTTTTTTTGAGGAATTCAATAGACGACATTCTTCATATCTCTTTGAATAAACTTCACGGCTATCTGTTTTTAGCTCCTTTGATGGTGCAGCAAGTGGCACATAAAGCCTGGTCTGCACTGTGCCATAGCAAAATATAGCCCTGTGATCCCAACTGACCAATCCGTTTTGCAGGTAAAGAGCAGGTTAAAATACTTTATGAAAATATTTTTTTACAGTACGTGCTTGCAAAGTAGGCTGAGTGATGTTGGCACATCTGTGAGATTAAAGGTGTCATGCTTCAGTGCTGATGCATGATAAAATCCTGTCAGCTACATGAACATAAATACAGGATAACTAAACACAGACAAAGTTATGGTACCCAAAGTGTCCCCAGTGGTAACTAAAAGCCTGACTCACAGGTAATTTTCACAGGGAGACACTGGAAATTACACGTTGGGACCACAATCTCTGCAACTAATTTAATTATCCCAGGGACCACAGAATCACAGAATGTGTGACCACTGTCATCTAGCCCAGAATAAAATATTAGGGTTGACTTTGAAACGTTAATAATGATACTTTGTCACACCTCAGGCTCGGAGCAGGTCAGTGCTGTCGGTGTCAGTGCAGGTTGTCCCCTGGTTCTGCTGGCTCCAAGCCTCTGAACCACGGCAGGGCTGGCAGCCTCCATCCCCTCCCCATGTACCATGGGGAATGGTGCTGCCCTTCTCATTGGGGCGATGCTAGGGACAGGCAGGAGCAGAGCAGAGTCAGGCTTTCCCTTGCTCCCCTATGGCAAGCGATCAGGGTGGGAGATGCAGCTGGAGACCCCAGGGCTCATGGCATTGTCTCGACGTCAGCTCTGGCACAGGAGGATCAACACAGGCACATTCATCTGCGTGGCTCCTTTCTGATGAGTATATTGGAACTTTAAAATAATGTGTCTTATCCATCACTTTAACAACTGGCAGTCCGAGAGAGACAGCCCTGTAAAAGTGGTCCATTAGACTATTTGTAGATTAGCTGCCCGAGAATATAACTGTCATGTGTCAAATGTCCGCAGAGTGGACCAAGGTGAACTGCAGTTTTGCCTGCAAAGCCTTTTTCTTCTAATGGAAGACATCTAAAAAGCAGATGGATTCTGAGAAAGAAAACCTGTGCTGGTACAGCTTGCTGAGGTTGATAATAGGTACGTGCTAGAGGCACAGCTTCTGCGTGCAAAAGGTTTTGGGGCAAAAGCTGCTACGTGGATGTAGACTGGTACAGTTAATTTACAGAAATGGTTAGTGCACCTTAAAAAACAACAACAACAAAAAAAACCCACAAAAGCCCAACCTTGAATGAACACACTATCAAAGAAAGAACTTGCTTACTGAAAATGTTTTATGCCACAAAGAGTTAAGTGCAAGCAGCTGCTGAAGTACATAGGATTATCATAACAACATTAGCAGCACTGGTTTATATTCTACCTTTCATTATTATAGAAGAATACTGTCCTTGGGGGATACACGTGAATAGCCCTATTTATTACCTTTCAAAATGGGTTAAAATAGTTCAAGGTAATTATGCTTGCAATTTTATTTGCCCCTCTTTTAACACGTCTGCTTCAACACCACTTTTATTTTTCTCTTTTCCCACAGCAGAGTCTGGCTTTTTACTGGACTTTTCAACTGTAGATTGTAAAGTACGTCAGAGGAATAAGAAATAGAAGGATTAATACCACCCTCTGATGCAACACCTGTCCTGTTAAAAAAGAATGAATAACTGCTTGCTGGTAATTATTCAGTTCTTAAGTGTGTAAAAGATGGTAAAATTTAAGATGCAGGTGTCAAATGCTGCCACTGAGCTGGTTAAACTCAGAGCCAGATTGTCGAAAGTGTTTAGGTGCATGCAAGATGCAGACATGGGTGTCTGTGGGGTTTTTAGAAGCACTGGAACAAGTTGGCTAGTAAACTACCACCAGTGTCAATAGACATCAAAGCTAAAATGTGTGAGTGAGTGTTAAGTGGCTGTAGTATCAGGTGTGTAATCTTAAATAGTAATAAAGAATATATGTGAGCCGATCAGTCCCAAAGGATCCTTTGGCTCTTACCCTAACAACCCTGAACCAAACAGGTATAATATATGTAGCTGTGGCAGTGTGTCTATCTTTCTTTTTCAGCCAAGGCTACTAGCTGCAGTAGATGCACAGGAAGAGGACCCCAACCAACAAGTACAACATGAACCTGCCCTGGTCTGTTTTGGTAAGCCAGGAGTATCTCCTTACAGCTTTGGTCTCCTCCAGTGTCTCCTGATCTGGAGACTGCAGATGCCTTCAAATGACTCTGTTGCACCTCTTTTCTTAAAAGGCTGAACAAGTTATGGAACTTGTTTTGCTTTTCATAACAAAATAAGAAGGACTTAGAGCCTGGGATTCCGTATCTTTTTAAATAGCACCCATGTACAAGGACTCCCCTTATAGAATCATGGAATCATGAAACGGTTTGGGTTGGATGGGACCTTAAAAGGTCATCTAGCCCAACCCCCCTGCACTGAGCAGGGACGTCTTCTGGAGTACTGTGTCCAGTTCTAGACTCCCCAGTTCAAGAAAGATGAGGAGCTACTGGAGAGAGTCCAGCGGAGGGCTACGAGGATGGTGAGGGGACTGGAGCATCTCTCCTACGAGGAAAGGCTGAGGGAGCTGGACTTGTTCAACCTGAAGAAGAGAAGGCACCGAGGGGACCTAATAAATGCTTATGAATATCTGCAGGGTGGGTGTCAGGAGGATGGGGCCAAACTCTTTTCAGTGGTGCCCAGTGACAGGACATGGGGCAACGGGCACAAACTGAAGCATGAGAAGTTCCTTCTGAACATGAGGAAGAACTTCTTCCCTCGGAGGGTGACGGAGCCCTGGCACAAGTTGCCTGGGGAGGTTGTGGAGTCTCCTTCTCTGGAGATACTCAAGACCCTCCTGGACGTGGTCTTGTGCAGCCTGCTTCAGCAGGGGGGTTGGACTAGATGACCCACAGAGGTGCCTTCCAACCCCTAACATTCTGTGATATCTGTGATATCTTCAACTGGATCAGGGTGCTCAGAGCCCCCTGACCTTGAATGTTTCCAGGGATGGGGCACCTACCACCTCTCTGAGCAACCTGTGCCAGGGTTTCACCATGGTAAAATTTCTAAAAAAATTCTTCCTTATATCCTGTCTAATTCTGCTCTCTTTCAGTTTAAAACCATTACCCCTTGTCCTATCGCAACAGCCCCTACTAAGAAGTCTGTCCCCATCTTTGTTAGAAGCCCCCTCTAAGCCTTGAAAGGCCACAGTAAGGTCTCCCTGGAGCCTTCCCTTCCACAGGCTTAACAACCCCAGCTCTCTCAGCCATTTCTTCATAGGAGAGCTGTTCCATCATTTCTGGCTACCCACCTCATTGCTGAAAGAGGGAACACAAATTGTGCTGGAAGCTCCTTGCATGTGGACTTGTATGTGAGAAAATGCGAAATAATTTGTTTGAGTGGTACAGAGGGAAGTGGGTTCACAGCCTGAGAGTGAGATCTAACTTCCCAAGTCTGTACAGGACTTTGCAAATGGGACACAAACTAGTATTTGAAAAGAGGAGCTAAAGCAGGAGGCCACAGAAAAGAATAATGTGATCAAAAGAGTAGAGCAGAACACAAGACTTGCAGCAACATTTTACTGTCTCCTTTAATCTGAGGATGCTAAGCAATGTAACGCATGTGAAATGTGAGCAGGAAGCTAGTTCTGCTGTGAAGGGCTTCCAAAAAGTCAAGGTGTTTGAAACAGGTTATTGAGTTTCTGTTCTCACCCTAGCTGCAAACATAGAAGTAATATAAAAATGTAGAGGTGCCTTGTTCTCAGGTTTGAATCAGAACCAAGGGGTAAAAGAATATTTTCAGGATTTAAGTCCCTGATCACTGGCCAGTTAATAAAAATGAACAAATAGTAGAAAACTGTTTCACAAATATTTATTTGTCTTTGAAAATCAACCTGGATTTAGTTCAATTCTGTACTCGTTCATCTTCTCATAACATTAACATTTGAACACTCAAGCTTCACTAGTGCGGATCTGCAGAAAGAGCAGAGTTTGATCTCAGATATTTAGTTGCCACATTTAAATTTTGCTTTTGACCATTCAAAGTTCACAGCTTGCTTGTAGCACATGAGCTGCATTGTTCAGGTTTTTGGATGGTTCATGCAATAAAAATGAGCAAATTGCTGAAGCCACAAGAAGTAACCAGTGCTGGTGCTGTCTAGTTTTATAACACAACTTCTTCTTTATGCTTCATGTTTTGCAAGAATGTAAGAAGAGCTTGCAGATCAGAAAGTTGCATGACACAATTTCATAGGGACTGTGGAAAACACAAGTAACGTTAATAATATGTAAATACAGAGTGAAGACTTTGTGAGGGATGGCAAGTGAAGGTAACAGAGCAAAAAAGCCTGTTCAAGTTAAAATAAGGAGCTAGTGCAAGGTCAGAAACTGTGGCAGGTGGTGAAGTTATCAAAGTATGTGGAAAGATAAGGGATGAGGAGAGGCAGGTTTGCTAGCTGACATGTTTCCTCATCAAGCTGAGAGGTGACATGAAAGGGAGAACCAATCAGTGCAAAATCAGCAAAGGGAAAATACAATCCAGACATCTGTTTCCAGCTCTGGCAGTTCAACGCAGCAGCGTCTTGCCAGGTGCAGCCTCTGCTCCCTCTGTGAAAGGAGAAGGAGTTGATGGGCTCAGTACCCAAGTCATAGCCTCCTGTGACAACTGTGGAGGTATATAGAGAAAGCATAACCATACATAGGTAGATGTTGTCTTTACCTGCTCAGGTGGTATCCCTGTCTTGCACTGACTTACAGTACACTCTTCAGACACAGATTTTTTTTTTTGTAGTTCTTTGCTCAGCATAAAGCCTAGATCTGTCATTGTGACCATCGCTGCTAACAGAGTGCAGCTTACAACAACAGCAGTCTAAAATAAACAGTTACGTGAGGCTTGATGATGGTACAGAAATGTTCCCAGCTGGGTGCCCTTGGTTTTGTTGAGCTATCCACTACTGGACTTTGCCGAGCAGGTTGCTGCAGATACAGGGCATGTCCTGGCCTCCATGAAGTCTGTCTGTGAAAAGCTCAACGTGACCCACCAATGTGCGCTCACAACCAAGAAGGCCAACCGGACCCTGGGCTGCATCCCCAGCAGCATGGGCACAGGGAGATAGAGGGGATTCTGCCCCTCTGCCCCACTCTGCTGAGACCCCCTGGGAGTCCTGCGTCCAGCTCTGGAGCCCTCAGCACAGGACAGAGCTGGAGCTGTGGGAGCGGGGCCAGAGGAGGCCCCAGCAATGATGCGAGGGCTGGAAGCCCTCTGCTGGGAGGAGAGGCTGGGAGAGCTGGGGCTGGTCAGCCTGGGGAAGAGAAGGCTGCGGGGAGAACTTGTTGTGGCTTTTTTGGTAAGAGTGGCTTCTAAGAAAGAAAGGAACATATTTTTTAACAAAGTCTGTAGTGATAGGAGAAGGAGTAACAGTTTTAAACTAAAAAAGGATAGATTTAGACTGGATATATGGAAGAAATTTTTTACAATGATGGTGGTGAAACACTGCAACAGGTTGCCTGGAGATGTAGTGGAAGCCCCATCCCTGGAAACATTCAGGGCCAGGTTGGACGGGGCTCTGAGCAACCGGGTCTAGATGAAGCTGTCCCTGCTCATTGCACGGGGTTGGGCTAGATGACCTTTGAAGGTCCCTTCCAACCCAAAGCATTCTATGATTCTATGATTCTATGATTCTATGAAATCCTCCCTGCCATGGTTCCATTTCAGCAGCCCAGGCTAATAAATTTATTTCAGTTTATTCCCATTCTGGTTGTACTACAAGGTCTCATTTGCCCATGCTTTCACCCTCCACTCTGATCTTAGGGTTTGCCAGGATCATGGCAATCTATGCCCATATCACCATAAGTGTAGTCTACCTAGGCAGAGATGAGTGTGGTTTTTTGATGTTGGGAGTGTATACTTATGCATGTATGTACAATATGCTGTTTGCTCATAGGTACATTACAAACATTCCACCACTTGCAAAAAATTTTACTTTTTGATGGGATGAGCAATAACAAAGATTCAGTAGTCTTACGAGGGAAAGCCTCCTTCATAAAGAACCCAAAAGACAAGTGTAAAAATCTCTTCCTCCTTACCAGGCAACAAGTTAGCATTGGCTCTTGTGAGAATGTCTGCTGCCAGGAGTCATTAATTTTAACTGGACAATGAAGGGTGATGAGCACCTGCAGTTACTGCTGAATAGACACGGAGGTTTTACAGACCCAGTAAAATTAACTTGAATATCCAGCTGTACGGAAATGATTCTTTACCTTCCTCAGATAGGCTGAATCATAGCCCGAAATCCTACAAAATCAAAGGTAATCTGTTTTTGATGTGCTTCTGTTGCTGTTGCACCTCGTGAGGCACTCCGTCCCCCTGTGTAGCCAGCAAAAGGAGGAACATTGAATCCACGACAGTTTTTTAGCTTTGGCAGAATTAGCAGAAACACGTGCCAGAGTTTGGTATCTCTTGCTGCTTGCGAGCCCCTTTGGCCATGACACTTCTCCTTTGAACCTTTTACGTTTCTCATAGTTTAATGCAGGGATGGAAAATGAGAGGCTTTATTTTTGCTCTTTCTGAAATTATTTTAATGAAGCCGCTTTTCTCATCTCATGAGCTCTGCAGAGTCCACTCAGGCTCCCCCTGATGTGAGTTATTTTGTTAATCGTGTGGGTAATAGCATGGAGAAAGTGTCACAGCAAGCATAATTCCACCTTTGAGTTTCACCCTCGCTGCAGCACATCTTTCAACTCTGGAAATCAGAGGAAAAATGCATAGCTTGGGTAAAAGAATAAATGAGATTAGTCATATGGGAGCAGGGCTGAGGTGTGGGGTTCAGACCTAGCCTGCAACAGTATTACGGCTCATCCCAGGCCATCCAGCACCTGAGTCCTAAAATCACAGGAGCGGCTGGAAAAATATGTATAGTCATTTGGGGTTATTTTTATTTGACTTCTGGTTTTGACATGTCTGTGCAGAGGCTGTGTGTTTGCACGCAATTCTTATCTGCCAGCTTCTCTCCAGAGTCAGGACGGATAGAAACTTGGCTTTTCATTAGAAAACAAAATGGATGTGGAAATTCAAAGACAATCTCTTGATACCAGCCACTGGCTCTTCAAGGATATCTCCAAATAGCAGGAGACTTTTGATAAACCCCTATCAGCCGTAGCTGCTGCTCCAAGAGCTGCAAGATGTGGCCAGAAGTGAGGACCGCAGGCAGCTTGTCCTCTCACCTTTGTAGTTCATTTCATCTGATTGGCTTCCAGAAGCTCTGGTAATTAAAAAAGTCTGCTCTCGCCTTACCATCTATGCGTATAAAAATGAATGAAAGAACCTCTGAACAGGAGAGGAGAGAAATTCCTCCATCTTCCTGTTTATTGTGGTTCCCTGGCACATCGGCTCTGAGGCATTTAGACTGTTTTACGAGACTTCCTCTTCCTCTGTGAATGATCCCCAGCTCTGCAGAGATTTCTGACATTTTTCTCTCCTCACTAATGAGAAAGAAAATTTGGAATGCCAAACTCCCTAAAAATTGTTTTTGACACCCCAAAAAAGTATCAACAGCCTTGTAAAATAATATAAAATAGTAATATGCAATATAAAGCTTTTACTTAATATAAAAATAAACTTTTATTGAAGAGGTATTTTTCAGATGGCTATTTCTACTTGAACTTTTATAAGTGGTATGCTGTGATTTATACTATAAATAAAAGTCAAAAATAAAATGCATGGCCTTATAGGAGCAATGTATTCCAGTAAGCTTTCAGTGAAGTTTTGACAAATGAAGTATTGTCTGGAAAATATTTCTCACAAATGGCTGCTAATTTTCAATCATCAGCCGTTTTCTTCACTTCTTTTCCATGAAAATGGATTTTTTTCAGAATACAATATAAGAACACTAATAAGAACACCCCCTTCCCAACCACCACTGAAAAATCTAAAGATATTTTTTGTCAGATTTTTACAACAGTGAAATCTGATTGTAGGGATGAGAAGGTCTTCATGCTTTGTATATGAATCTTTTTTTGATCACTAAGGTAGGTATCTTGAATGTCAGTTTTATGCAAAGTCTAGAGATGACCATCTGTCATGCTCTAACATTTGTTGCTGCATTAGTAGACCAGTCTTACAACTCAAAAAATGTATTTTCACTGATGTTTAAGGCAATTTAATAGTTGTTTGTACTTTTTCAGTTACAAACTGAGGTAGGATGCTATCTGATTTTCAATTTTTGCACCTCAATGTAATTTATTTTGGTATGGATATTTGAGTTATTCTGAACCAATAGGTTCCTACCCTACAGCGACTTTCTAGTTTTTGTTATGAAAGTCAGAAGAGTTAGCTTTCACTTGTATTACTAATTTTTTGGGTTTCAGTGCAACCTCGGAATTGCAAAGGGGGTTACACAGATTATTAGTGAAACCATGGAGTTTCAGAAATTTAAAGGTAAATGATCATTAAGATACTTACATGTCTCTTTGGATTGTGAATGTGAAGTTTCTTCTGTGTGTACACAGAGGACCTGCACAGGCACAGGGAATGGAATCACTTGTAGGAGAAAGGCCAAATTTGAAAAAACATAGCCTAGGGTCTTTCTTTTTTCTTGAAGGCTCTTTTGCATGTTTTGTACTGTCTCCTCCATCCTCTATTCTTTCTTAATCATTCCTACAGAGGAGAAGAACTCAATAATGTTCAAATTCACTTTGCAAACTCCCAGTGTTCAAGTAGTTCCCAAATTAGACGTTATAATGAATTCACTCCGTCAACTAATAATGCTGTTATTTTTACCCACTGAACTCTGACACATGGTTATTATGTTTAGCTTCATTTTTGATGGGTGCAAAGCACCCAACACACCTACAGACAGTGTTGAAATCTGTAGTGTTTACAGACTACAAAAATCTTGGCAGGGCTCTGATCTCTTTATTCACCTCCCAGGGTTGGTTGTTTGGTGTTTTTTTTCATTTTATGGTCATGAAAATTGCACTTATCTGTTCTTTTCACTGAAGTAAAGAATGCAACATATTTTTTGAAGTTAGTCTATAACATTGGTAGCTGTGATGACTGAACACCAGAGTCTGAGAGCTTCACAGCCATAGAATAGGTCTATGGTTTCTATTAGCAATGAGAGTATCAAAAGCTCGTCAAGGATAGTGTATTTGAACGACATATGGCCAAACAGATCTTTTTGCACGTTGTGGAGAGCAAAGCACACCTCTGCCTACGAACATTGCTTTAAGTCCCATGTCCGATGGAGCCAATGCCACTGGCTCATGACGGACCTGCTGCTGGCCAAGGATGAGCCCATCACTGACAGCAGAAGCTCCTCTATGATCACATATTTAAGAAGAACAGCAGCTAGAGGACCTGAGTGACACTGTATGAGAGAAACCACTCTGCAGACACCAAACTCAGTGCAGAAGGAAAGGGAGGAGGTGCTCCAGGCACTGCAGCAGAGGTTCCCCTGCAGCCTGTGGAGAAGACCGTGGTGAGGCAGGCTGTGTCCCTGCAGCCCATGGAGGTCCACCATGGAGCAGATATCCACCTGTTGCCCATGGAGGACCCCACACTGGAGCAGGGGGATGCCCGAAGGAGGCTGTGACCCCATGGGGACCCTGTACTGCAGCAGGGTCCTGACAAGACCTGTGGACCGGTGGTGAAGGGACCCATGCTGGAGCAGTTCACAAAGAACTGCAGCCCCTTGGAAGGATTCACATTGAAGCAGTTCGTGGAGGACTGTCTGCTCTGGGAGAGACCCACCGTTGTCTCTCCTCAGGAAAAATAAAGAGAATCAAGCCATGTGCTCTGTGAAACCACTGTTGCTCTATTAGAAAGTACATCAGTTTTGGTAGCGTGTACAGATGACAGTGCTCATGTATCTGAAAAGTTCAAGCTTTCCAGTTGGAAGTTGTCTCTATTGCATCCCCTGCCTTCCTTCAGCTAATATGTAAAAAAAAATACTTGGAAAACTGAAAGGCAGGAGGAAAAATGACACCTGAATCTTTTGTCCCAGTGGCATATATCCCACACTCGGGTTTATTCTTTGTGCTTAATTTTAAGTTCATAAACCGAAGTTTTCAGAGACAGAAGAGCAGTGGACGGAAAGATTTTTAACCCCACAAGAATTTAATTTCTGCTAAAAGTCACAAAGGTAATTCATGTGTTCAGGCTGAAACACTTCAAAGAGTCTTTAGTCATTATTATTTCTATCATAAAGCAGAATATGAGAGAGAAACATTCTTTTGTGCTCTGAGAATGGGTAACCCAATAAGAGTGGTCCTTTTCTCTGAATTTTCACTTATCTAAAGGGACAATACAAACCCTCGGAAACTCTTCACCTGTTGCCCCAGCCCTTCCTGAATAAGTCATTCATCCTCAGCAACCTGGAGACACAGAATACTTGCCATTTGAAGGAGAAAAAAAAAAGGCAAACATTAAAATTCTTTAATTTTTTTATTCCTGCTGCTGAATGTTACATGTATCACATTCACTGAAGAAGTGATATAAAACATATATCAAATTATTAACACGCACTGCCAGCCTTCACAACTTTCATATCCAGAATCTGGTAATTACTTTTATTTTTGTGTTCCTATGCAAAATTACATCTTCCACAGGGGTCCTCAGCTTGAGCCCAGTTTCCATACCTTCCAGAACTTTGTTCACAGCACATAATCTGTACCTTCATGTTACAGAATAATATTTCAGCACTAGAATCAGTTTATCTTTCTCCCTCTCTTTTTTTTTTTTTCCCTGAAGAGATTTACCAGTGGCACCTTTTCTTTTATGTTGCTTGAAAGAAAGATTTTTATACTCATATTAGAATGTGTGTCCATTCAAAGGGCCACTTGCAGGTGTAGTGATCGCAAAAAAAAATCCTCTAGACCAGACACTTTTCAAAGCAGCCCTTAGCAGACCTCCTGGAGCAGTAGCATATCAAGAAATTGGAATCCAGAGGTGATTTTTGAAAGTAGGGCCTTCAGCCTTTTCTCTTTCTAGTCTGGATTTTGGTTCTAGTCCTGTCTCCAAAAGTCCTTACTGCACCACTTGCCTGTGGAAAGAGATGTACATCCACCGCTATCCCACGCTTTGATTTCCCATACCCTAGGTGACAGCAGAGTCTTTTGAAAAGAGAGCAGGCTTTCATGTATGGACATGCAATGTTTTTTTTTAATATGAGCAGGATCTTTCTACCTGCTGTGCTTAATTTTAAAATCCCATTAGGTCGTAAAAATGAATGTTTGCTCTTTCATTTCTCCTCCATCTTGTACCAGTTTTCATAAAAATAAATCTTTGGCTGCAGGACAAATTTGCCCTTATGCTCATCATAGCAGATTTGCCCTGCAAATTTATTTTTGTCTCATCCAAGCTAATGGCACAAACAGTCTAAAAGGTGTTTCCACCCTCACACACACCCCCACAGCCCTCCATAATCTTTAATCTTTACTTATGGTTGGAGGTAATGATTTTTTTATCTCAGAAGTCAGTATTTCCACTAATAAGAAAAGTTTGCTTCTTGTTTTTTTGGTATGGATGAATCTTCCAGGCATTTCTGTTACAGTTTACAGTATAATAGCTTTCTTTAAAACAGACTTGGAATATTTATTGTAATTTTGGAGTGACCACTTCTCAGCCTTCTCTATTGACTCTTCAGTAGTACATGACACTTATGAAAGTTACTTTTCCTCTTTGCTCCCTTGTAATCTTCCTAGTTCAGTCTAATTTCCTGTGATGTTTAACCTGTGTTTATGTTACATGGCATTAAACTTTCCTGATTCAATGTGTCTGGGCACTCTTACTGGCATGAGTGTATGCAGGCCTTGTCTCATGAATAGCTAGTGATGGAATGATGATCCCAGGAGAGGGAGGATTTGAAATGGACTTTGATGTTGGTGGGAAGAGCATGGAAGTTGCTAACTAGGAGTAAATATTTGGTTACTGGGACAGAGGCTGAGGGGCTAGAGAAGGATAAAGAGAGAAGGAGACAGAAAAATGTGAAAATAGGTTTGTAGGAAATAATATTGAGAGAAGGACAAATGGTGAGATCTTAGCCGGTGCAACGAGCTGAATCTCATGCTGCTTTGACAAGGAGCAGAAAACTTGATGTTATGGAGACATCTTCAACATCATCTTTACAAAAATATGAGGGGAAATTGTTTGGAATATGACAAGTCTGAATAGATTTGAGTCAAACCTCAGTAGGGTTTTGTGGTGCAAGCTACTATTTTTATTGTTTTGGAGATGCAGGAGATACACACCATTCAGGTGAGCATATGAAGTGTTTTCTTCTGCTTGTCTTTCTGTCACTCAGCTTTGAAAATTATGTGAATGTCTGAGGTTAAATGGATGCATGTGGTCTTTGCAGGAAAGGACAAGCCACCACACCTATTGCCTCGTTATCTGAATGATAGAAGCCTGAGGCAGGATAGTAATTTGCATGTGTGGGCTTCTGGAAAGTAGCTAAACCTCCAGCATTGTCACTAATCCAGAGCTTAAAAAATGAAATTCCCTTGCTGCTGATGTGGGAAATTGACCATTAGTTCGATTTTGTTACAGCTTTAGTTTAATTTTGTTATATAACTTTGCATCTATGTTAAGGTAAGAGTTAAACACTGTTATTTAGTTTAGTTCTGTTCTTTGTAACCTTCCTAACAAAGACTGCTGTGGCTCAAATGTAGTTAACAAGGACTACTTGTGAGACAAACGAAGAGAAACAAGGACTGATAACCAGAACTTTGTTGTTTGTAAGAAGCAACTCTCTAGCTGAAACTGGTCCTATGGTTTGGGACTCAGTCAACACAGACAACTCAGGAATTTTTGAGCCAAGG
>Ga0065711_1004564_pt1 | contig 23074 bp, 12 predicted proteins | sample Hoacrofraction12_FD_59098 | JGI IMG/M metagenome (GOLD analysis project Ga0065711, IMG submission 59098) | Hoatzin crop microbial communities from Cojedes, Venezuela - Epithelial fraction 12 v2 (version 2) | ecosystem: Host-associated > Birds > Digestive system > Esophagus > Crop | place...
CCGCGGCGGCCGCGCATGCGCGGGGAGGGCGCCGGGCGAGCGAAGCGGGGCGCCGGGCGTGGCACAGGGCCCCCGGCCGGTCTCCCCGTTGGTGAGGGTCGTTAGGGCCGCACATCCGGAGTCGTTGAGGAGTTTAGTTCGCGGCGGCCATGCCTCCATGGGGGTCTCTGCCGGCTCCCCTCACGCCCGGTGCGTCCCGGCGGGAAGGGCGGGTCAGGGATCCGCAGCGGGCCCGGCCCGGCTCCTTGGGACCAGGCTGCCTTCCTGGGCCTGCCGCCCTGCTGGGCCGCGGGCCCCCGGGCGTTCCGCAGCGGTGGTCTGGCCGCGTCCGTGTCGGCGTAGGTGTATTTTAAATGGCAGCGTTTGGGGATTCTAGTTTTTCCTTCCCTGGACTGGAATGCTCTCTGGCCTTTGCCCCAAATGGTTTTGGGGTAGCTGTGTAGGTGAAAATAAGCAACCACCGCGCACGAGAAGCAACCTGTGTGCAATCCATAAATTAAGCAACTTGAAGGAGCACTTTTCGTAAAGCAGTTATTCCAGCTATAGCATTTCAGACCTAAAGGATCCGCAAGATAAACCTGCAAAACATTTTTCCAAAGACAAACCTATGAAACTCATAAACCTAGTAGATACGTAAAACCAAGGCTTTAATGGAGACACTGATATTATAGCTCTCTGTAATCTCCATCCCCCTGCTGATCTCGCTGTCACTGAAATCGATCGCTGTGCATTCCAGCAACGGGAGTACCTTTCCTTTCATACCTGCACTTCCGCACGATGCTAAAGAATCCCCTTGGGTCATGTCTGCTCCATCAGTAGCACCTCATTTTTCCTTCAGAGAAGGCCTAACTGGTACACGTGCAATTAAATTATTGAACAATTGTTCTCAGTTTGCATTTACCTTCGAAATCTGCTTCGTTACTTTTAGACCTCAAGCAGAGTTGTGTATCTGAGAGCCTGCCCACTTTCTTTAACCATATTATTTAGTGTGATGCAAGAGACTACTTTTACCTACAAGCTTTACCTTCCGGTATGTTTTTATGTATCCTTCACTTTGAAAATGGCGAACAGGAGGAAAACAAAAACCAGCACAGCACGGCATCGGTTTCCAACCTGTATCCAGCGTCAGCAGAATTGCTGATGTTGAAGCGAGCACACAGACTGCCGAGGGTTGCTTCATGGGAGGGACATAAGGCAGCAGGGGTGTCCTTGCCCCGGGAGGCAGCTGCGGAAGGGAACGAGCCTCTGGGCTTTGTGGGAATTTGCTGATGGCTGAAGGGAGTACATGTCGATTTTTGAGGAGGAAAGGAGACGAGCCTACCAAAAGTAAGGATGGAGAAAGTTATCACCACGTAAGCCAAGCCCTACACTTTTTGTCCTCTAAACTCAACCTCAGTTTTCAATCACAAATGACGGGCTCACGATGCCGTGCAAGCTGGCATTGCTCTGCTGACTTCATCTCGATGAACACTTGCATCAGAAGAGTCTTGCTGTGCGTTTTTTCCCTGGAAGTCAGTGTTTATGTACTATGTGATTTCACAACACTGTTTAGGTTGCAGAGGGTTTATTGCATTAACTAGGCATTTAGACCTTGTAGAGCTTTCTTTTTCCTGCAGTTTTTCAGAACTAATTTAGGCCATTACAGCATGAAGTGGAACACTGCTATTTCTGTTTTACTAGATGTTGTTTTTTCATGATCCAAACATATGTTTACCCTAAAATACATTTCTAAATACCGTATGCCACAAAGATTGCAAGAACATCAAGTTTACGCAATGGACATGTGTTCGGCTGTAAACATGGACATATTGACTACCCGTGTTGAAGTAATCACAGTAAGATAAAACTGATTTCAAGCCATTATATTCAGTTTCTTAACTCTGTTCCAGAAAACCCTGCTTTCAGAAGGCCAGAAGATACGAAAAGGCATAAGCTTATACATGCCAGCACACTTCATAGACTGCAAGCTTGTTTTGCGTGGAAAGATCAGGTTTGTAGTCTTAAGCTAACTGGAATCAGTACAAATATGACTTATACTCTGTAAGAAAGAAAAAATATCTCTGGACAAAAAGCCACCTTAGCAAAAAATCATAGCTTATAACTGTCCCTATGTTCGAGATGTCTTTTTTCCTATCACACAGAGCTTTGCATTGTTAAAAACAAGGCACCTACCACATTTCAGACTAAAATATTGTTTACTGAGATAACTTCATCTATGCTGCAAATCCCATTCCTGCGGATAGCAGGCACGAAAAGCAAGGGGCAGTCTGCCCCTCACATAAATAGAGCACAGATGAATTACTACCCACGCTATCTTAACTGGGAAGTCTCTGGCAAAACTTGGGTTGACTGATCAGGCCGAATTAGCCAAATACTAAAGCTTTCTTTTTTAAAAACCAAGCAACTGTTGCGCTGACTACCTCTACACGTGCAACAGATTAGGAAGGGTTAACTGCAAAAGTGTTTTCTTCTACATTTTGCATAGGTAAAGGTCAACACTGAAATGAACAGCAAATTGCAATGTAACCAACTCCTTGTGAAATCTACCCACTCTGGGATTTTGGGCCTTTCATTGCTGGGATTACTGAATAACTTAGAACAAAGAATACTGTGAGCCATCACAAAGTCAAGAATGGAACTGTATTTAAGTAAGAAAATACTAATATTCATATAAATTCTTTCTGGGAGTCTGCTAATAGTGTTTGTTTTCTTACTGTGCTTAAGGGATTGAATCCCTGTAGCATTGTGCGCTGTACAAAAACACTTACTAAAAAGCACTCTCTGCAAGCCAGGTTACTGAGACATGGGGAAAGGGAAAAAAAAAAACCAATAAAACACTGGGATAATTCTTCAGCTGCCCTTATTCCTGTGTTGATGAGGAGCTAAAAATGTTCCACATATATTGCACAAGACTTCAAAAAACAAAGATGTGACAACAGTAGTAAAAGGTTCTTATGGTAGTCCGTTAAGAGTAAACCTACTGAAAGTGAATTTAGGGCCAGGGGGATTCTGGTCATGCATTTCAGATGCAGAGTAATGCTTTAGTTTCTTACTGCACTTGCACGAAACACTGTCTGCATCACGCAAGTGAAAGACGTAGAATTAAACCAAGACAAGATTATATAGAGAATACAAAAGAAATAAATTGCACATAGCTAAAAATGAAAAATACCCTAGATTTGCAAGATGTTTTTGACCTGTTAAGATTTCACTGTTGTTTTATTCCTTAGTGATAATGTAGTTTTCTCATCAGTGGCTTATTCCATTTTTATCATACTTAGTTCTGAATAGTAACAGACACATTATTACTTCCATCCCAGGACTTTCAAAGGGACAAATGGAGGCTAGGGGAAAGGTTTCACCTTGTTCCTGATCCACTGCAAGTGCAGCATCTGCAGAACAGGGTGATCCTGTTCTTGGACGTTGTATCCTCTCATTTCCTTCTCTTGTATAGATCTGACAGCTTTGCAGCCACTGGGTGATCTGTGGCATTCAGCTTATCTACAGCAAGACTAAACTACCAAAACAATTTTCCAACAGATCAGAAAAAGAATCTGTCTTATTACGTGGACACACAGTTGTCAAAATTACTGCAGGGGAATAAGGAGGACATGTGGCCAGGGAAAGGAGAAGAATTGCCTGTTTTGGTATTTGTAGTAATTGTCAAGCCATGTTTTTTGTCACCAGTAATCCTCTAACTCTTATAAATAAAAAACTTATAAATAAAATAAAAAACTCTTAAAAATAAGTACCTATAAAGATTAAAGTTATACAAAATTAAACTAATGAGCATTGTGCAGGACTCAAATAGATGAATACACTAAAAGGTGCAAGGTTATATAATTATTAAAAGTTCTTCCACATAGAAGCATCCTTTTCCAGAGCCCAAGTAAGCAGGCTGATTACTGTGTCTATCAAATGCAAGGGTTCAGACTCTGCTCAGTGATAGTATCTGTAAGATTCAAATATAATTATGATTTAATAATTTTATTTTACCTCCAAAGACTGTGAACTGGAGGCTGCTCAAGTAAGCGCAAGAGGTGTATGAATACCTAGTTGATTTTGTTATTAGGAATACACAGAAGTGACTCTGACTTCATAACCAAAGAAGACGATGCTGATAAAGAATTTTTAAAATTAAGTAGCTGTGTTTGGTCTTGCTAGTCTAGAAGCAAGTCAAAATTGTTGGGAGAAGAGGCTTCTCAGGTAACTCATACAGCTGTGCAAGAAGATCTGACAGCCTCTGGCAGGTGGGACGCAAATCCTCCAAGTGCGCGGATCAGACTGCATACTGCCATCACCGGACCCTGCACACTACTTACAGCCTTTGCAGAATTTCATTTTGCAGGCCTGTACACCCTGATTGTACTGGTCTAGCCTGTTGCTTTGTGTTTATTTAATGTCCCTCAGGAAAGCCAAGAATTCATCTGGGGTACGACTGCCATGAAACGGAGCTATGGTATGAAAACACAGTGGATGAGCAGTTGACTATTTCAGCTAAGTATTTTCATACAGTTCTCTTGTTAAGTCACAGTTATTTATTACATGGTAAATATTTTTCATTATTTGAGTGCTCTATGACAAATCTGAAAGCATCTTAAATATTAGTGCAATATTGATATATCATTTACACGTTTCAAGTAGTAAGCTACAAAAAATTTGACTCAAATGGAGTGTCGCTTCTGGAAAATGCATCTCAATTTAGTACGGTAATACAGGAAGTTTTCCCCTGTATAAAAAAAGAAATCCTCTGTGCCAAATGCTTTTAGATCCTAGATATTTTTCAGGCTTCATGATACCAACCAAAACAGAGAACTATTTATGTAGAAGTGAATTAACCTGTGTAAGAAGTATCCCATTGTTTTACCAGACAGAGTAACAAAAATTTATAGTAACCTAGAAACATGAATTAAGTATATTGCTTACGGTTTTGTGTAGTGGTGATTTTCAAGACAAAGGTTTTCCACTATTACATGCGCATAGGATACCAGAAGTATTATTTTCATGGAAAGAAAAGCCTTAGATATGGATTCTCATCTGAAATGGCAGTTTTGAATTTGAATTGACATTAATTAACATTAAACAGTATTTAACTTGAAAGTAGTTTCTGGTTAAGGAAAGATATTAGCAACAAATAAATAAGGAGTAGCACTAATCCATGTCTGTATTCTGAAAAAACTCATCTTAAAACACTATTCTGAAAACCGGTAACTTTAGTGCTCTACAGTAAGATTTTAATTTATCTAAAAACTCTCAAGTTGTTACTTTCAGCAATCTGAAATGCAGCATGTATTTCAGGGACAACTTTAACTTACTTGTCCAATTCTACCCTCAACAAGTGAGGCTACAAAACATTATATGATTAACATCTTGAAAACTGCCTGAGTATGTAAGTCCAATAAGATAAAATGTTGAAGCACTCCGTTTGTCAAAGAACAATCATGATCTTGCATCTCTGATTCTCCTCCCACGGAGCATGGGAGGAAAATCCTGTGTTCTGTAAACATAACAATGTTTATGTTAACATGGCAATGACAGAGAGAAATATCTTCTTTTTCCTTTTTTTTCAATCTTGGTGACCTTTCTCCCAAGCAAGAGAGATTGCACCACAACCTACGTTTGTAGATGTAACACACTAAAAGCTTTATTTCACGACACGTAACACTCGTTAAAACTTGATAAAAACTCACTGTTCTTTTCTCTGTGCTGCCCTAGTGATGACACTTAAACAAGCTTCATGGATGACTGATAATAATCACAAAATCTGGTACGTGCTTTTCTAGCTCTCCCAATCGTTGTGCGACACAGCGAATTCACAGCACTGGTATCTTCCCATAAAACTGCCACCTGATAAGCTACATTTAAAAACAAATCCAACTCCAATCCAGTTTATTATTTCTCAAAAAATCCTTCAAAGTTGAACTTCTTCCACAGGAAAAATTAACAAATGCCTTTTTTGCTAACTGCACATCTTTGGTCTATCAATCTTCAAAAAATAGCATAATAGTTTAATTTTCAGATCCACTTAAAGATAATGAGTACCTGCTATTTTTATCTCATTCAGTTGTTGAAATTAAGCTTACAACACAGCCTCCACCCTTAGTTTTCAGCTAGGAAAACCTGCTATTTCTCATTAATACCTACACACGCTTTTGTTGACTCAGCACTAACTTTTACTCATTTTAATTATACTGCAACATTTGAGACTTAAATGAATAAAAGTGGGGACCCAAATACCGACTGAAAAGTTAACTTTCCTGTCCCATTAGTTTCTTTGTCCACTTTAACTATCATAAACCAACAGACCGAGGCAGGCGTTAGGAAACCTCTTTCAGTGAGACAGTAAAAACAAGAAAAGGTGAAAAGAACAAATACCCACTCCTGCAACTTAAGCCTGTGAAATACGATACACGGCGATAAAGCACAGACAGAAGCAAGCAATTTTCCACTTACTACCATTAAGAAGTGCCTTTTAGACATCGGGTTCAACGCAGCTGCCGAATACAATGGCATGGCGAATCTTGATGGTGAATCCTCCTTTCTTCAACCTCAAAACCAAAAAGGACTTTCATGTCTTGCGGAGCAGAGTTCCGATCGTTCCGGGTGCACGAGCCATTGCCCGTTGGAGACCGTCAGAGAGTTCTTCAGCAGCTTGTACATACTCAAAGGATGAAAAACCGTAACCCAGCAGGACTTTTGTCATTGTTTACAGTCAGTAAAGAATCGGGAATTTTTTAAGGCTAAGTAAGTGCTTCAGCTTAAAATTTGAACCATCAGATACAGGACTAGCTGACCAAGTAAAACGGAGCGTTATAGGACACCTGAAGTCTTCAAAATATCCTCTTCAAGGCTGTTCAGGAGTACCATCCTTGTTTAGTACTTGGTTGTTTCCGAGAATTGCGCATTCTTGTAATTAAGAGCACAGAGATGTCCAAACGCTTTAAATCTATGAAACTCTTCAGAACTATGAAAAAAACCTTTTATTTTATACATGCAGTTTCACCACCTGCTACCCAAATACCAATTATACTCGCACTTTGCTCAACACATAATTGTGAAAACTACAATTCTACATACGAATACTTGCTCTGAGAAGTCATAAATCAACAGAAACACAGGTTTAAAAATTTTCAACTTTGAAATTTATTTAGAACTCAGGGGGTTAAGCGTGATAGGTTTCCAATTGTCTGGTAATAGCATACCCATGTCACTGTCACGGAAATTGCACTAGTTCCCTCTGCCCCCCTCCCCCTTAGAAATCTGCAGGTTTTCTTAACAGACAGTGGTTTTGCAAATAGTGTGCTCTAGGACACTACTGCATTTCCTGAGTGTTCAAAGCTACTGTATGATACATTAAGCTGAAGGAAAAAAACAACAAAATTATTATTCAGAACTAAACCAACTATTTGACCTTACTGCTGAAGTACGGAATCATAAAATGCAATGTACTTTAACAGGAGACTGTTTTGGAATGCTTAAAAAAAAGGGGGGGGGGGAACCACACCTTTTTAAAAAAATTACATCATTTTAACTTCAATTTTAAACTAAATAATTTTTAACTCCGGGTCATTAACCTCAAGACTATCAAATATGGCTAAAGGACTTGAGACTTGCTCACACTGAAGCGTAGTTGGGACTAAAATATCCGCATCAGTATTCCTTGACCTTTTAGGGTATTCCTAGTAGCTCTAACAAACGCAGCATAATAGGGTATCTCCGGTTTATCTTTTTAGTGCTCTTGAAAATGAGTTACTAATAGCACTAAGGAGAGTGCTTAAACATAGGATTTCAGACAATCGCCTTGCAATGCACTTCAGCTTTATCATGCAAAACCAATCTAGTCATAAACATCCCCACAGTAAACACAATAAATTGTGCCAAAGTATGTGATGTGAATAAATGTCAACTAATCAACACACTGACAAATGTCAGCTTGTCTATCAAGCACTGTTCCAGCCCAGAGTAAATTTTCATTTGTCAGAGCTGAACTCCTCCATGGGCAGACTGCATAGTCTATGTAAGTTACCAGCTTTTGTCCAGAAGAAGCTCTTCAAAGTTGTATTTACACTGGCAAACAGGTTTAGAGGAGGGTTTTGGCCCTCTAAATTCACCATTATTTATTACATCAATAAAGAGGTCCCACCATTTGTCAGTGGGATTTTTCCATAAAATATCACAACCATTTCTTGATCCAAAGAAAGCTGAAGCAGCGGCAGCTGATGTAACTGCATTGTTCTTATATCATTTTTCATGATGCATTAGATTTATTCTCATTTACAAATGGTTTTGGCAGAAGGGTTCTTCAGGCTGTGGCTGAACAAAAAGCAACTTCTTGTCTCAAATTGATTTTTTTTTTTTTTTCTTTATGGAAACTTGTTTTGAACAAAGAACAGATAGTATAGGCAATTACCAGTAGGGACTACCAAGAGATCACGTGTTCCACTCTAGTAGTACGTCAGTGGCTTGCCAATCCTTTCCCCCTAAAATATTTGTAAAAACATTGGAAATACCTATGAAATTTATAAAACAGCTCCTTAAACATCTGCTTAATGCCCTTTCCTTCAAATATAAAAGACCTCCACATTTCAGGGTCGTCTTCTGTGGATGCAAGGGAGAGGTTGAAGAAGAGGTAAAAGATAGAATAACTGCTATCTTTTCAGTTGTTATATTACAAAATTTAAATGACTACTACTCTAAAGATTAAATACAGACTTTAGATAACCAGTCACAACAACAGAAATAAACCATAACTGAAACCATATAAAATCCGTATCAGGTCAAGTGACAGCACATTAAGAATAACTTTATGTGTTATACAGAAGAAAATACACGCAGATTGTAATAGTTATTTTTCCCCTTAAAAGCCACCATCAGTAGGATCACAGTCTTACTGTGCAGACAAGTGACTTGAATATTTTTAATTTCTAACAGGGAAATTTTAGGTTATAAAAGAAAATGTTATCAAGTACACCTTTACATGGGTATATACTATGATTTAAATTAAAAGCCTTAAGCATTCTCCTACATACTCCACTTTCAACCTAAACGGAGTATCAGTGTCAGTATACAAACCTTAGGGAGGGCACTATCTCGTTAGTATAACTATGCTAAAGGACAGCTATCTTACAAAGGAGATTAAGTTCAGATGTTTAGAAACTTTAACAATAAGAGAAAGTTAGAAACCCTAAACAGCTACTCCTATTTAACTATAATTACCTTTTAGAGAGCATTAGACTAAACTCCAGTATTCTCTATGGTCATTGTATTAAAAGAAAGTTCTACCACACCTAAAGGATAAGGCATAGCCATCTACTAATTGGCATATTTGTTTATTTGTCTCAGTTTGTGAAAAGGTCCTTATTTGTGTAAGCAGCAAAACAAACTTCAACTGAATGATTGCTATATGCAAAAGGACTGAAGGCAATTGCCTCTGCAGTGAACTTTACAGTTCTCAATAGCACACACGCAACATGCTATCTGAAAAAAAGTTACTAACTGAACTACATGTATTAAATACTGAAAAAAGGTTTACATTTTTTATTATAATTTATTTTATTTAACAATCTAGGAAGTTTGCAGCCATCAGAAGTTCCAGTGCAATTTCAGGTGCAATTGGGAATTCAGGAATCTCCGTAGAGCTGTTAGTATAGCGGACCTTGTAGGTGAAATACATGCATACTTTGGATAGGACATGGGATGGGATCTCTCTAAAATTCACCTCATTTGTTTCATTTTCTGCAAACTGTCCTGTAGGAAAATAAAAAAAAACAAACAAAAAACACAAACACACCAAACCAAACATCAGAATCTCAATTCACTGCAAAATGAAATGCTTTACCATACTAATACAACACATTTCAAATAGACTTGCATAGTCTCTTATTCCTGGGTATCAGATTCTTCAGCGTAAAGCAGGATGTACCACATTCTCAACCCTCAAGAATATTAAGATCCCTTGCATCACAACACGTTTACTTTGGCTGCAGCCTATTAACAATATACTGAACAACTACACCAGAAATTTAGGTTTAATTCTGATGCTTACCTGAGAGGTGCTCTAAAACTGTGGTGTGCTCAGCTCTAAAGGTCACAGTAACAACATTAAAAAGTACTGATCCAAATTTCTAGCTGTCTTATCCAAGAAAAAAAATATGTTTTATAGATGTTCCACATCTGCATATGGACACTTATCAGTAGTCCCTTCTGTGATCCCACTAGCTTTGAACTTGTCAGTTTCGGGCAGATTTGACAGAGGTTTGAAACCTCAAAGGTGCATTAACTTGATAAGCTGTGAAAACAGGCAGGCAGGAGGGACAGGGAAACCTTAGTTGTACTGGAGGAAAGGTTACATACAGTACAAGTTTATCCCTATTCGATATTGAAGAATTTATTCAAAACTCAAATCTCAAAACACAAGTATATTTGAAATTAGCTTTCTATAGTGCCTACAAGCATGAAATTTGGATGATACAAAGTCATCCTGTGGTTGGGCTCACAGCCTTTCCATTGTCATCTTTGTCCCTCTTTTCCTCATCTCTCTGGGCTTTCAACTCATTAAGCTGAAAGACAATACAAAAAACACTAACATGCACTCCATATTTATGGGAGACCTAGCAAAGTTTGGTTCCCACTACTTCTGTAAGAACCCACTTCTAACTACAAGGCAGAGCTATTTACTGATGTCTACACGCATTTGTGTAGAAATATCTGCATGCACTGAAGCCAATCCGGCTTGAACTCTAGTACAGGAACAGTAGGAGGCAACAGAAGACATCTTAGCATACTGGCAATGTCACAGTACTGAAATAGAGAACACTGACACATCAGTGAAATTATGACCTACTGAAGTAGACAGTAAGAGTACTGTTCCTTGTCAACTCATTTATCTTGCTAGTTTTTATATAAAATGTTCTTGAATGCTGACTACTTTACAAAGTCAGTTTCCTAGCAGGCTCCTTCACCTTTTATTTCTTCACATTGTTTGTGGAACAAATTCAGAGCAGGTCTTGTAAGGACCTACTCTTCCTCTTACATGTCTGGGAGGCTGACATGGAGTGGATCAGACACAACGGACCTGCTACATATTTTCAAATGCAACTATTAGAATGACATTTTGCAGAACGTTAAGCTGAGAATTTTAATTGCTCTGTTTGTCCAACTGTTACTAAGTAGTTTAAAAATATATTAAGCAAATAGATCTCCCCAGTAATCCCCCTCGCTAGAATCTAAAAGAGAATATAAGAACGACCACATTCAGGTTGGAGCTCCACGTAGCCTACTGCCCACCACTCAAGCGGCCAAAGGTAAATGTACGGGGTGAGGGTGCAGAAGAGGGAAAGCACATGTATTAACTTTTCCCTGTTCTCTCCTTCACCCTTTTGGTCTTCATGAATTAGTTCAGACACTTCTGAAACCAGAGGTAGTCTCACATATTCAGTAACACATGAGGTCCTTCCCTTCTGTAAGTTTACCTACTCTCCTCTCCAACTTACACTAACTTTCGCCATTAAGCTCAGGAACTCCTTGCCATAGGATCTTGCGAACATGTTGTGGCCTAAACCCCAGCAGGCAGCTAAGCACCCACCACGTGCTCACTTCCCCCACAATGGGACAAGGGAAGGGGAAAGGAAGAGTAAAAGCAAGAAAATTCGTGAGTTGAGATAAAAAATTGTTTAGTAAGTGAAAGACAAGTGGAAGAAGAGAAAGAAAACAAAACAACTGATGCAAAAGTAATCACTCAGCACCTCCCATGCGTAGCCTGCTGCCCAGCTAGTTCACAAGCAAAAGATGGCTAACCTCCCTAACCCCGTCCTCTCCCTTTTTACTTCCGAGTATGAGGCTCCATGGCATGCAGTATCTCTTTGGTTAGTTTGGGTCATCTGCCTAGTTGTGTTCCTTCCCAACCTCTGGCACCCCACGCTGTCTGTTCACTGCGTGGGGGGAAGAGTGAGAAACAGAGAAGGCCTGGACACTGTGCAAACACTGTTCAGCAACAGCTAAAACATTGGTGTGCAGTCAGCATTGGTTTGGTCACAAATCTAGAGCACAGAACCATATGTTTCTTGTGCTGTGAAGAAAATTAACTCCATACCAGCCAGACCCAGTACAGAATACTAAAAGTTCCACCATGGAGGTGGCAACAAAGAACTACAGACTCTTGTTTGTTTTGAACTTGACACGTTTCATGTCATACCCTCTAGTTCTCATACCATGGGAAACCAGTAGTAATGACACTGTAGGAACACTAACTGTCCGAAAGCAGAGAGAGTCCAACTGTATGCCTGGGCGTACAATACCCCACAGAGCTGGATTGTTCCACTGGAAACAGGAACTAGGCAAGATCTGGAAAAGTTACCATTTATTCCAACTTTCACTCACTGCATAATAGAAATTCAAACTGTCGAAAAGCGAAAACAAAGGACATGAAGTATTAAATCTTTTGTACCTACCTGGCCCACTCAACATAGCTTTTATTGTTCCTGATGTTAATGCATGCTCTCTTTTTACAATGAACTCATGGCCATCAGAGGATATTAACTTCACATACATAGCGTCTGGGCCCTCGCACCCACCATATGTTTTCTCTTCTCCATCTATAACGGAAAACAGATTAACAGTTTCAGAACACAATGACTGATTCACATCAGTAAGGATGCAAGCTGCAGTCTTTTCTATGACTGTGTTTGCAGACAGAAGAACCCAATACAACCAGAAATAAGACAGAAGCATTTTGCATATTTGAAGACAATTTCTCTGAAGTGCTCAGCAATCTCTTTAAAGTAAGAATTTTTGTGTTAACATCTCTCTTCTCTCATTTCTCCATCACCAAATTCTGGCATGATTACTGAAATCTGCGTAGGGAAGAAATTTTCCTTTAGACATTCTCAAGTGAGTTGAATATGCTACTGCTTCCCTCCATAAGGCTATTACCATGTTTATCAAACTAGTACTTACAAAAAGTTACCAAACTACATATCTAATATTTAAAAATACAGACTGCATGGAAAAAAAGTGCTTTTTGAACCACAGGTAAGAATAAAAGCAGCCAGTATTCCTGCACTGAAGAAATGACATGAAATAAGATTCATCCTCCCCCACTGCTCAGCCAGACCCAGAACCACAGAGTGTTAGTGCACACCCATTTTGTGACCCTTGGTGGAAAACAGGGAAACCGCAAAAGCACTAAACTCAAGGAAATCTGGAAATTCTCCCCAGTTTTGGGGAACAGCAGTTTTGACTGTGCTTCTTCTGTTTCCCTTCTCTTTTCTGTCTCACTATATACCCGCTCTCTACTTTGTTTCTCTAGAAGGCCTTATGCCCCTTCCCTTTTTGTTCGTTCATTTATTCTCTCCTAACATTGCTATCTTGAAAAGTTGAAAGAAACCCTATTACTGTTGCCACCGCTGCACTTGTTCACTCTGTCAGTCTTAACAGTGTCCCCATCTTGCACCTGTCTTTTCTATTGCAGCAGCACCCTCTCTGGGGTAGGAACCACTGACCTTCTTTGTACCTGTACAGTGCTTAGCATGATAGGACACCATCGCACTAAGGAGACTGTCTCTGTAGTTGATCTTTATATGTTCCTGTAAACTCTTAAGTAATAAAGACTGCAGTAATTTTAAAATATTTTTGAAAAAAATAAGCGTAAAAAAATCTGACCCCACTAAATATACAATTCAAACAAAATTCAAACTGGAAAGTTAATGCCTTCTTTCAAATACTGTATTTTCTAAGGGACTAATATAGCAAGTATTGCTAGAATTCCATTAAAAAATACTTGAATTTGACACTGCACAAAAAATTTGATTTTAAGAACAGTATTAACGTTGTCAGAAAGTTAAAAATGTAAGTCCTAGAAGTTTTTCCAGCTTGGAAAAGTATAACAGAAGAGATCTGTACATTTCTAGAAAAGTAACATACTGCCAGTATTTTGTGATTGTATGCAGAAGTACAGAAGATAAAACAGATATATACTACAAATTTGACATTTGTTTGTTAGTGTTGTGTATGTTTCTGACAAAACAAAGAATAGAAATTATACTAATTAGATCAGAATGAGTACCTGGCATTACAGCAAATAACATTCCCCTAATCCATTAGGTTGCTTTGTGAATTTGAAGTTAAAATTGAATTACCATGTAGTTATTGCCAATTTTAATAGCGTATTGCCAGTGCCAAGCATGCTAAAATACATTCAGAAAAAGTGTAGCTAAAACCAGAATCTGTCCAATCATGTTTCATTCACCAGTCATGCTGCAGAGGCAGATACAACAGTTTCCGACATTTAGTCAGATCATATGCAGACACAATGTAATTTATCAGAAATCAGTCTTTATTATGATCTCTTAGCCAGAATTCAACAGGCTGATCTTAGTTAACAAACAAACAAACAAAAATTTTTAAAGGTACATAATGAAATTTTCTTGTCCACTGTCTAAAAGTTTAGTGCTATTAAAGCCTGAAGGCACCCTGTTTATTTAGCATGTACGTTTCCAGCACTGTGCATACTAAGCAAGAGAAATTTGTTGTTAGACAGATGCACTCTGGACAAGTCTTTTGGCAAATGAACAGTCGTTTGAGAAAATCCTCCTAAAAACACTTGTAGGAAGTTCCATTAACTTTTGAGGCTACAAGAAAAACAGTGACAAGATCAACATTTAGTCTCACAATTCACCTCCTCTACATTGTGAAGAGAGAAAAGGCTTCACATTACAGGAATCAAAAAAAGACCTTCCAAGATTAACTTACCCATTCTCTTCTTATAAAAAAAAATTGTTTCTTTTCAACGGCAGCTTTTGCAATAGGAGCGTCTGAAAAGACACAAGTGGCAGTATTTTCAGTCAGTAGCACAATTTCTTAAGTCAGCTTTAGTTATTAGCCTTTATGTGATCATAAACACTCTTCAAAAGACTACCATGAGTCACAGCACACAATGTTGATAAGCATTATGTTTTGAAAACATTATGTTTTGAAAACATTATGTTTTGAAACTTATCTTTGCTGTCCAGACATTGCTACCACATTCAAGTACCTCTAAGTTTTAGCTTACTTTGTAAAGAAGTTGTTCCCCTAAGGTTTTTAAAGACTCCTGACTACAAAGCCAGAGTTATTTCAAGAGCCTTACGACTTTTATCGCTACAGACACCATCCGTGCAATGGTATTTGGGAGGTAAAGAAAGCAAGTTTTGCCACACTGCAAAAGACTCTTAAGAGACTGAACGGCTTGTCTACAGAAGGAAAAAAAAAAATTCAGAGAACAGTTCACTATGCTGTGAATAGAAGGAGTGGTTGTCCCGCCATTCAGAAGGACCTTGACAAGGTGGAGAATGGGGCTAACCGGAAACCTATGAAGTTCATCAAAGGGAAGTACAAACCCCTGCACCTTGGGAAGAATTACCCCAGGCACCAGTCCTGGCTGGAGGCTGCCCAGCTGGAAAGCAGCTTTGCTGAAAGAGACCCGGTGTTACTGGTGGACACCAAGCTGAACATGAGCCAGCAAGGTGCTCTGGCAGTAAAGGCATCCTGCTGGCACCCTAGGCTGTATGAGGAGGAGTGTTGCCAGCAGGCTGGGGCAGGTGATCCTGCCCCTCCACTCACCACTAGCAGGACACATCTGGAGTGCTGGGTCCAGCTCTGGGCTCCCCAGTCCATGCCAGACTGAACTGAGTCCTGCAAAGGGCCACAAAGATGACTGAGGGATTGGAGCACCTGTCATATGAGGAGAAGCTGAGAGAACTGGGGCTGTTTAGGCTGAAGAAGAGAAGGCTCAGGGATCAGTCTAATCAGCATGCACTAAATACCTGGCTTCCAACCTGTCTCTCCCAGAAGATTGACAGTTCCTGATAGAGCCACCAATGTCACCAAGATAACCTACTTCAGACATTTAACGTAGGTATTCACATGGTAAGTTAACCAGGAGCTTTCATAGCGTATAAATTGACATCCAACTTCATAGAATCATAGAATCATAGAAAGTTTTGGGTTGGAAGGGACCCCTAGAGGTCATCTAGTCCAACCCCCCCACAGCGAGCATGCTTGCTGCACATGTATTTCACCATCTAAATAAATCCAAAGAGTTAGAGAAATGGAAGCACTTATTTGCAAAACAAATGCGGTATGTTCAGATACAACATACATTTCTTCACACTGAAGAGCATCTCTGCTGTGGAAAAGGAAACTTTGGAAGCGAAATTCCACCCACCTACCTCCTGCCCTAGCATTCCTTTCATGCCAACAGCTACTCTCCAAACATTAACCCAATACAAATCAATGAACCACTGTTGTGTGCCCTCAGGTTCAGGAAAAAGCACCAGTCACTCTGGGTGGTTTCCCAACCGATACCCAGGGTCGGGGGGCAGCAAAGAGACCGTTCATGATTCTGACAATCTGTGTTGTTGCTTCAAAAAGCAACAAGCAACAGCAGAGACACAAACTGCAATTATTCATCAGAGCAAGACCCCAGAGCGGGAGGTGTGAAAAAAAAAAAAAAAATAAGAGACCATTCCCGCCATCCCCTCCTTCCTATGTTTCTGGTAAAAGCCTAGCAAAAAACATAAGCAAGTTGAAGAGGGAGCTGCAAGATTTGGAGGAAGATTTACAGAGATCTCTGCATCTCTTCAGAGGATGCAGCTCTTTGCTACTGCCGATAGCTTTACTTCTCAATAGCACTTTTGTACTGACGTGTTCCATCACCCTTTTTTCATAACTACAAATATGAAATAATCTGAATGGTTCCTCAGGAAGGCACTTCGTTACATACTCCTCATCAAACTACATATACATAACCAACAGTTTTTAGTTGTCTGTGGAGAACTGAGCAAAACGCATCCTCCACTTACATTGCTGTTGTCTTTGAAAACTATCCTGACCTTACAGAAGTATCTTACAAAACATTTTCCTTCCCCACTGGTATAAGGAACATTTTCACCTGTACTCTTGCCAGTCATAAGTTCCTGAGCATAAGGCACATTCAAGAATGCCCTTTAAGAGTTCATTTGTGTACGCTGTCACAGAGATACCTTAATAACAAGTGTTAAATGTCTTCATCATTTTTAGTAATTCCAGGAACTCATACAAAAAAAAAAAAAAAACTATATTCAGGTGCTGGAACAGTTGTGGCACAAAACTGATGGGATGTTTCACCCTACTTAACAGTTTTTGTAAACGTAAATCAAGCATCTTACTGGCGAGTATCTGTTGCACAGGAACTGAAGGAACACCTTACATTATTACTTCTACTTCGCAGTAGAGGATCATTTGTGCTGCCTCTTTCTCTAGCCACAGAATCCTTCCCTACACTCCAAAAGAGCAGTGAAACCACTTATAATCTATAAATAATACTAATTTAAAAAAAACCACAGAAGTTATACCATTTTGTGGAGCTACTGGTGATGATAAAATATGCCATAGTTTCCAATACAAATAATGACACTAAATACAGGAATAAAAACAGGTTAGGTAGTGGGAATGCAAATATATCAACACCTTCCAAGGTAAAAGTTTAACTTGAGGAGGCCAATACATTGAAGCTGAGGAACCGAAAAAATGTCTACACCAAAACACTAGGAATGCTCCAAAAAAAAAATCATGATGAGGATTTTAATAAAATAAAATGAAATGTACTATCATATGATTAGAGAGGGGAAAATAAATACAGCAGTTAACACTTCAAGAAGAAAAAAAAATACGAGGCTCAGTGTTCTGAATTCAATCGTATTAAAAAGGAAAACAGGACAAAAATGCAGTAAACGTTAGCAGATTCAGGACATGCTGGACTAATACAATATCTAAAAAATTAGTCATTTCCTTGAAAAAAGGAAACTCAAACAATTTGCAATCTGGATTCAGTAAATCATCTGAGGTTAAATAAATGTGATGAAAGGGCAATCTTAAAATGAGAAAGAAACTTTCTACAAGAATACAGTATGATGTTGCAAACATGGAACAACTGGACTGGAAAAGACCTACTAGTTCCTCCAAAAATGATATTGAACTTTTTTTTTTTTTAACAATGTTGGCAGAAAAGAGGAGGTTGGTTTAGATGAGACAGAAGTGGAAAGCACTGCAACAAAAGGGAAAGAGGGTATCACACACACAAGTGACAGGTCTTGAAAAATGGCATATTTGAAGCCACATGAAATGAAATCATATGAAGTGCAAGGTACTGCACATAGGGACCAATACAAGCTTCTTTCATGTAGTCAGGGCTCGTTATTTGGCAGTATAGCCACTGTGTGGTCAGCTATAAACCGATTCGGCTCTGCAGGTAAAAAAAAAAAGGGGAGTGGGGCAAAAAGAGCAAAGGCACATCAAGATTTTTTTTTCAACAGCAATAGGGAAATATGAACATTGTTGCACATGAGCAACAACTTGTCTGGAATACCACACACAACCCTGAATTCCTGTTTTCAAGAAAAAGTTGTTCTAATTACAAGAACTACAGAAAGGAGCTACTAATATGACTGAAGAGTCTGTTGTTTAAAAGAAAAATCAGTCTTGCTTACTCAGCTTAGCAAAATAAAACTGGAACAAAGATAAATATAACGATTCATTAAGAGGATAAACATCAAAGAGGGAGAAGCATGCCAACATTATTCCTCAGTTTAAGTCCAGCAAATTAACATAAACTAAAAAAAGAATAAAATTTATACTACTATTCCAGAATCCAAGTTTGGTTCCAAATATAGACCAAAACTAATATTCTATTGCCAAAGGGAAAAGATGCAGAAAGCCTACCTGCTGTTACGAAAAAGACATCATACATTCTATTACACGATGCATTCGACATGTAAGCAAGTGATACAGTTTGTTTTCACTCAGTTTCTATTCTAACAACATGTCATTTCCCATAAAAGAAAAAAAAAAAGATAATCATGAATACTATTAGGAGTATGGATTTACTCCTGACAAAATAACGACAGCAGAGAGCACAGAAAAATCAGAGTCAATGCAACAAAAGAGTAGAGAAGGAAAGAAAAATAAGAAACCTGGGAAATCTGAAAAAAACTAAAAAAGCACTAACAACCCATTAGCCTCTATTGGTTCCTCTTCTGGATCAAGAAGTATTCAGTGTGTCATGACACTTTATGAAGATTAGACACTGCAGTTCAAAACTATTATTTTGTGAAAAGCATCTTCTTCCCAACAACTACACTCAAGTTACCTGAGACACTGTTAACATGGTCTTGTGCAAGCCACAGCCTATTTTTTCAGTCAACTATCTTACTGGTTCTTAAGTTTACAGAAAAATAAATGGGCACAGCAGAAGAAATATACTGAAAAATTGGCACAGAAAACATGCAATATTTAATTTATTTTTGATAGAAATCTTGATTTGTTATTTAACGTCCCCCAAAACCAGAAAAAAAAAAAATGCGCATAGAAAAGAAATTAGTTAGATGAAGGATATAAAACTCTCTGCCACACACAAGTTATCACTTGTGTGTAGAGTAAAAGGAATGTGGAGGGAAATTTTCTGTACAAAAATATTTTTTTTAAATGACAACTGCATGCCCTTAAGTATTAAATAATAGGTTAGAAACAGGAAAGTCAAGTGACCTGCTTTGTTCTCTTACCAGAAATTCTTTTCTGACAGAGTATTTTCCAATGCACTATTTATTGCAAAACATGTCAGTATATTTTCCTTCTGTATAATGAAAATAATATAAATTACAACATTTGCCAAGACAACATGAAGAAAGAGACTCTGTGAGATTTCTGAAGATGCCTGGTAACTATCTATACTTTTAATTACTTTTCCACTTTTTATAGGTGCCCCTGTCTGACATCACCAAGACTACACCAATGCAGCAGTAGCGAAGTGAACAATCCAAGCTTTCTGAACGCTCAAACATTTCCCTTTTTTATTATATATTTCTGACCTGGCTATTTCAGACTCGTGAAAAAAAACGCTAATTTTTGTTGAAGTACATTCAAGATTCCATTTCCCCTTCAAGAAGCTTATGTGGCATTACCAGTTAGGTAGCTCAGCTCCCTGCCTTTAGTCTCAAAAAAAGCACATGTATTCGGTATTATTGTTCTCCTGCCTTGCCTCCTTTAAAAAAAAAGAAGAAAAACAGATAAGCAAAACCTGCATTCATTAAGACAAATATTACATAAAAAATTTTAATCAATGAGGGAGAATACAACACAACTAAAACCAGCGAATTTGGTACAGAGACTTTCCAACCAGTCTAAAAAGGAAGCTCTTGCTGCAGAAAACACAAAATTCTTGTTAGGTATTAGAGAACTGAAAATTTTCATAAGTTGCTAGCATATTCACACCTATGAGGTAGAATACAGCAAAGTATCATAAAACACGGTAACTAACCTACACAAGGCAAGTGTTCTTGTTAGCTTACTTAACTTACTCTCCTCCTTACAACTCTTAAGAAGAAATACTATGGTATAGTGAGTCTTCTCTTGAGCATCAAATGCAAGAAAAAAAACGAGGCATGTCCATGACCCACCCAGCTCACTCCAAAGCTGCGTGCTCCTTTCCCAAGCTTCCCAGAATTTCTATAATACCATTTCCTCATGTATCTTCTATGTCGATGAGACCGGAATAGACTTGAGGGACACATGCTAATTTAACTGAACACATGCAACCACTGTATGCATTCCAGAACCCTACTTTATTCTGGTTAGCACAAGAAAATTACATCTATGCAAACATTTCAAGGACTCGGATTCTTTGATCCCACAGAAAACTCTTTAAAAACTCAAATTCTGATCTAAGGAAACTCAAATGGCTTCCAACTGATCAGCAGCACAATGCACACACGGCTTTTGTATGCGTTGGCTAGTGACAATTCTGTATTCTACGCTATCAACTTTTGGAAAATGCGGGGCAAATAACACAAATGCCTTCACAATTCCTAGGTTAGTTTAGAAGCCAATCGTGACACTCTCTGGAAGTCATTTGTATATTAGTATGAGTTCATCAGTAAACAAAGGCTGTTGTGTGCTACATCAGTAGCCTCCTACTGTTTAATCCTAAACTCTAGGCCTGTTCTTAATCCTATATACTAACTTGTTTAAAAACACCACTCTTTAATTATTTTTTGATACATACTGAACAATGAATACTAAATTGATGTAAATAAGGATTGAAGCATATTTAGAAAAAAGACTAAGGAAAACTGGTATGGTGTGATTTCCAGATCAGCCGAATCACGATTCCATACTCATGGGCACTAAAATTCAAATATTCAGCGACAAACTGAAGTGTGACAGGAAGGTGCACTGCAGGTGAATGCTAGTTAAGATAAACAGGAGATGAGGTAGGATACCATGCGTGGAGTATCAAAGACCTCACACAAGATGTTCTTTTTCTGTCTACGCAAACTTTCCTTTTCAGTAATTTCCAAGACATTAAAAAAAAAAAAAAGTGTGTTATTGTTGTCTTCCTAACATACAGTAAAAGCCCTGTACTATACATCTCTTGCCCTTAGGGGAAAAAAAGCTGCTAGCATATTCCAAAATTATATAGGGCATGGATTTCTGCCCTCTCTGTATAAGCATTCATCAAAAACTACTATTACGCAAACTAACCCATAATGAAGATAGTTAAATTCTGAACTTTTGTAGGTGCAAGACAACTTGTCAAAATACATCAAAATTACTTTACTTTAATCTGACAGCACCCATACTTTTATGACAAAACTTTAGGGTTTCTTGTAATATACACTGAAAACTGCAAAAACATGGTAAAACATCTGAAGCTAAATATACTTTTGAAAAGTATTTATTGGTCCACACACAAAGCGTAAGGGACAGAAGCCTGAACACAAAGGTACCAGAAAAAGAAATACAAGGTTGAGAGACAGAAGAAGGTACCTCAGAGAATCAGCTGGATCTCCTCCCCGTACCAATATTAAGTCTTCATGAAGATTTAAGGCAACACGAAACTAGCTAAATCTGTTCATCATCCATTCTAGTATATTAAAAAAAAAAAAAAATCACAAAGGACTTCTCTCTCATACAACAAGAAAAAAAATTAAATGCTGCAAGTTGCTACAGATTATCTTAAAGCTCTCAATGTTAACGGGAAACATTAGCAAAAATTTTATTGACGTAACTCAAGCACATGGAAAGGCTGATCTCAAGACGTAAGGTGGGCGCTACATGTGCGAAGATGGTAGTCAATGTATCACAGAAAACTTAACACTTATTCCTTTTCTAAGTAACCCTTCAGCTAATAAACATTATTTCTCCCCTAACAATATTTTTATTTGTCCTTAGTATAGCACGTATGGGATTATTAAGATATAAGGGACACAGTGCTTCTCAGCCCAAAGGTCTCTTGCTTGTCTATGTTTTTCTGGCTTTCTTCAGAAAAGAATTTTTGCAAGTGATCTTCAGCAAACCAAGTAAACATCCCACAACTATCTACATCTCCCTACAGTGCCAGGCTTAACTCACAATCTACAGCATTAAACATCTTTAATAAAGTTCCTGCATACGGTATTACACATTGTAAGATTAATCTGGCCCTCAAAGTTAACTGCTTAACACCCCCTTTCCTGTTCACACACGTATCTGAAGTCATCAATAACTTACCAATGCTCAGGCCCCCTTCTATTAAAGCAGAATCTCCCTCTGAGGAACACATGGCACTCAAAAGCTTACTTTCCTTACTACATGTACGCGTGTCACCCTTTTCCGCCAACCCTGCTTTGCTTAAGTTCGTCGACCGTGACAGCTACCGCACTTCAACCAGCACTTCTCACCTTGGTTTAACAACCCCTGGGGGCGCATCCTAAATTCTTTCGGCCTTAGTTTTTCCCCTCTCTCTAGGGCCTGTCGTGGGAAGAGGGTGGACGTCGTTTGTGGCGGAAAAAGTTTAAGAGCGATATTTAATTAAAAAGCCGTTTCGGAAAGCCCCTTTCCCGGCGGCGCCTGGATGTCACGGAGGCCGCTTCGCTCCCGCACGCCCAGGAGCGAAACGCGCCCCTCGCCACCGTCCCGGCGGGGTGCCCGACCCGGCACCGCGGCCCTCCGCACGCTCCCGGACGGCTCCCCGCGCTCCCCCGCCCCGCCAAGACCCTCCGCTCCGCGGCCCGGCTCCCCTCCA
>Ga0065711_1007919_pt1 | contig 23072 bp, 10 predicted proteins | sample Hoacrofraction12_FD_59098 | JGI IMG/M metagenome (GOLD analysis project Ga0065711, IMG submission 59098) | Hoatzin crop microbial communities from Cojedes, Venezuela - Epithelial fraction 12 v2 (version 2) | ecosystem: Host-associated > Birds > Digestive system > Esophagus > Crop | place...
CCTGGACGGGGGAGAAGACACTGGAATCTGCAGCCTTGCTCAGGAAGGTAGATAAGACATCAAACGTGGCACAAAGGTGACAAAGAGCAAAGAGATTATGAAACAAAAGCTCCTAGGGTTCAGGCAGGAGGGTAAAAACTAATTTCAAACTTCCCTCTAGGGAAACAAAAGCTCTTCCCAAACAGACGCCTTCACTTTCCTGCTATCTATCCTGTCTCACAGTAAAATTCATAAAGCTCAGTCTGACCTCTTCCTCCTACAGTAGCTACATCTTTCTCAAAAACTCCTAGCATATTTTGGGGTCGTTCTGTAACACACAGTAGCAATCACCAGATCTCTTCACTCACAGCGACTTCTTCCAGACTCTCTAACTATTCTTCCACGTTTACATTCTCTTCAATGGCTTTTCTCCAGATTTTTTCCTTCTTTTATCCAGGCAGACTAATGACCAGCTCCTGCAGGAGACTGGATTAAGAGTCCTAAAAATCCTTGACATGAAAGGATTTTAAATGACTATTTTCACTGACTAACAGTGACTCAGAACGGTCTGTTTACCAAAGGGCCTTCTCTCAAGCAGAAAAACTGCACTGAAGTCTGGATTACAAACTACTAAAATAGCAAAGTATTTTGAAACTGCAGCGGTTCTGACAGGAAATGGGGACCAAACTGCACTTAATGAAGGGAGGGAGGGAAAACAGCAGAGCAATTCTGGACGTAGCAATTCACGGCTCTACCAGTATTTTCAGTTGCTTATAAAGGAAATTCTGACAGCTGCCAATACAAACAGAGTAAGAACACTAGCAGAGTGTACAATTCCTGAACGTGTACACACGTGGGTGTGGAAGAGACAACAACCCCCAGCAAAGCCTGACTTTCCAACGTGCACTCTAACGCTGTCCCGTTTAGAGAAGAGAGTTTAAAAAGGAGGGGGGAAGAACCACGCCCTTCACGAGATGCCCCTTTTCTAATCTCTCCCTTCTCCACACCTTACCAAGGCAATCCACGACGGCGTACACAGGAGCAAGGCAAGGAACCAGGACGCCTGATGACTCCCCTGTGTAACTATGTCCCCAGATTAATAAGTCTTTTTGCCTGCTTCTGAGAGGTGATGTCTTCCCTCTGGGCTCCTCACCCCCGTGCTGAGGAAGCAGGGGAGGAAGATCCCCTCCTTTGCTAGGAAGCCCAGTGACACTCTGCAGCGTACGTTCAAGCCCACCTTTTTCGAATGGCTGAGGCCATATGGGGAAGTTTGGGGAATCTGTGCAAGTGACAAATCACGCAGATTTCCCTGATCTCTATCAGCCCAAGCTTGAAGTCCAAGTCTGACTTTCTGCAAACAGCTTGTAACAAAAGTTCTTATATTCTGTCTCCTCATAAGAAGAAGTCATGTGCTCTTTCTCGAAGCTTGTATTTCAAACCAGCACAAGTAGCCTCTGATCCGGGTTCCTCTTCAGCTTCACTGGGCCACTTCAACAGTGCCCTACAGGCACACAGCTTGGGCGCCAGACGCGAGCAGCAGACTTGCTGCCTGACAGGTAGCTTCAGCAGCTCTACTCACTCTTTCAAAACCAAACTCTTCAGAGAAGAGTTCACTGCCTCCTCTGCTAAAAAGGATATATTTTCCAGACTAAAAGCATTAATACAAAGATTTTAACTTGACACAAAATCACAGAAAAGTCAAACGCACTTTCACTCCACTGTCAAATAAATTTGCAGACATCAACAACATACTCTCCTCATCAGGAAGCACCCTCAGCACTTTTATCTTTTGTTAAAGTTCAAGCGCTCTGCCCTACCTTTTTAGAAAAGGTTAATTACCCCTAAATGAAGATTCATGCTATTTCCCCACAGCGTCAACAAGCCCTGAGACAATACAGCAAAAAATGAAGTCTGAAGGAGGATCAGAGAGTCACAGAAAACTTCACAAGACAGAAACCAGCATCTTTGCTGCTGAGGAAGGTCCGTACTAAGTAACAAGAAGGTAATAACAGAAAATGTAGCACACCTCAGGCTTCCATACGGCTGGAGAATGACATCCATACTGCTTCTCAGAGACGACAACATGCTCTCACTCAGGAGCACGGGCAATTCCCTGTTCCTCAACCTACCACTACCATCGTTGCCTCCAGTCATGCAAGTGCTCCGAAAGAGAGGTATCCCTCTAATCTCACTACTTCCTCTCTCCTGTGACATTGGTTAGAGTGAATCATCAGTTAATGAACAGTATTTCTTAACTGATGGGTGCAGCATTTCCAACAGCACCACAGGCACATTTCCCTTTGCCCCCATTCTGGAGAATTTATAAATCCACACAGGAGAGAACGCCTGAACAGTAAGAGCTTGTAGCAAACTTATTCCAAAGAATCTGAGCTCCTGATGATCTGTTATGCTGGCACAGGTGCCATATTGCCAAAATTATCAGTTCAGAAAACTTGGACTGCTGCTCTTACCTTTCACGTTCAATCTTCCTCTAAGCTAGTGTCCAGAGCAGCCTACTCCCTCGGAAAAAAACCTAAACAGATTGCTTGACTTGCGATTAATAGGATTAGTCTCCTCTGTGGCCAGCCTTTCTGAGCTATGTTCCACTTGCCACAAGCTGATGAGCTGTCTGCCTCAGGAGGAGCTGGGCTAAGTTTCCTTCTGATGGCAGTGAAGTGGGGAGGCAGGCGCTGACTGTAATAACATGCTGCTTCCTGTCTGCGGCCGAGCTGAGAGGTACTTCCCAACTAAAAAGGGTTTACAGGAGCTCAGGAGTCCAAGCTCCACCTCTTCCAGTGAAGAGCCTTTAACTACAGAGGAGGGGTCAACTGCATGGCTTCTGGCGCTCAACAACATGCTCTGGCCAAGCTTCACTTCCACTGAAACATCAGCAAGAAGAAATCAAACTACACGCATCTCTCTCCACAGAGAGGAGCTTTCTCCTATGGGATTTCAAAGCTGTGAATAAGCAGGGATGGGAAGTGAATGTTGTAATCCATGTTATGTGAATGAGGGTGAAAGTCCACACCACCACACCACAATTTGCTGCAATAATTGGGAAACATTCACAAAAACACCCTGCGAGAATCGTACTGAAACACAAAATATGTACCTGGAAAGATCTGATGACCTTCCTAGGCCCTCTCCTGTTGATGAGAGGTGGTGTTTATTAGTATCAAAGCACACATATTTTAGGGTATTTTTTCCCCCTTTAGCTTTATACAAATCCTGCACAAGGGAGGAAAGGGTCAATGAACTGATAAGGACTCACTCTATCAGCTGTGCCAATTGCACTGAAGGCAGCAGGCTTAATTCAGTTGGTACCTTCTAGAAAAGACTAAATCTTCAGCCAACACACCAACCTGAGGCATAAGAATTTGTTCACCACACAAACATTTACAAAAATGGGCCTACGGAGATGACCCAAAGCCCTTTCAAAGACACTTGAGGCAATAGCTACGGTGGCAAAGTGTTGGCCTGAGCAACAAATGATAGAGCAATTGGTGCCCCCCAAACCTTGCAGTAGGGGAGAATGGGTGTGCTGGATAGTTCAGGTCCACGACACAGGTAAAGCAGTCACTTTGAGAGAAGTATCTCCAAAACCCAGGCTTCCTGGCATGATCTAGTGAAAAAAAAACTATTCCAGGTTCAAAGTATGGAACTCATCCTCATCACATATTTTGTTATAATACTCCTGGAGCAACTGCAGGCTAATGCATTAGACAGGTACGTCAACCAATCAAAGTTACTGCGAAATTGTGCTGTCCAAGAAAAAACTGTTCATGGAAACAGCTGAAGTCTCACTGGGAAGACCCAATGTGCCCAGGGTGATCCCAAATTACCTGCTTTTTAGAAATCAAAAGAGGTTTTGAGGGTACAGCTGGGAAAGCTCTCGTCAGAAGTTAGGGTCAGGCTTTGACCTCACCCATCCAATGCTGCTGATCTCTATTTCATAAGGAGTAAAAACGTAGGCACACACTGACGGCAAGAACCCAGGCTAAAAGATGATCACCCTCTTTGAAATAAATGGGTCTGAAGTACCACAACAACATGGGTATCATTAAGTTTGTACCACAGCAGATCCCCTCTAAGGCCCTGTGAAAGACAGCAGCCCCAGGAAAATCCACTGCAGACAGATCCATAAACCAGGTACTAACAGATCATACAAGGAAAGAACCAGTCACTTGCAGCCCAGACATCCCAAAAGAATTAACCTTGTAGACACATGACTTAGAAGGACAGAGACGGCAGGGATGTGACAGAAGAGAGGCCTGGCATGGGGCTGCTACATGATTTGTTCCCAGAGGCTTCCTGCAAAATAACTGCAGCCAAACTGCCTGACCTAAAGGAACAGTAGCTAAACATAAAGCTTTTCCTTACACCTCTCTGGGGACGGAGCTGTACAACATCTTCAGCTCCAAGATGCCCCTAGTCACATGCTCCCAGCCCATCCTGTAGTCACATACCCATTAACTCTGGGTGGCAATCCTGAAAACTGTCCCCATAGCAAACAGGACATACTGAAGAGATCTATGCAAGACCAAGCAAACAACAGCAGAACTTGTATTACACACTCTTCTTTTTAAAGGAAGAGGTCTGCATCTTAATATTCACTTTTCTCGCTCTCCTGCCTGCTGACAGCAAACAAATTAGCTATCAGACTTCTGTCCTATGTAAAAGGTTTACTGGAAGCTCTATTTTTTTAACCTTATTCCTTTATTTGTGCAAAACAGCCTTTGTTGGCGCTGAGCTGTGGTTTTCTTGTCTCATGGTGCTGCCTCCCCACACTCCTCACTGCCCTTTCTCCTCTGACTGGTCACCCCTTATTACCTCTTTGCTTTAGATCCACATTACTCCTCTAAGTGGTTTATCTAGTGATTTTGCTTCCCAGCTCCTTTGTTAGTACCTTAGGTGGGTCACAGACCTGCAGAATCTGTACATAAAGTAGCACAGATGCCTGGACGAAGATGAGTTTCCTCAGAAAAGAAACCACTCTTCCATAAATCCAGAGCTACCAGTCTCCATTGAAGAGAACACAACCAAAAAGAAAACCAGAACATCTAAAACTCCAAAATAACTGTCTCTGCTACATAACACCAAATGTGAGTCCCACTGCTTTGAAACAGGAAAAAAAATGCATGAAAGAACTCTGAATTTTAGAAAGGAATCGAGCTGGGGAGATACAGGGGGGAAACAGAGTGCTCTCAAAGAAAATCAAGAGAAAATTGCAAGACAGTAAGGAATCCAAAGCACTGATGGCAGTGGTGTGGCAGACCAAACAGCAGCAAGACTACGCAACCTTCTGATTTTCTAACGATTTTTATAGCTCATGGTAAACCACAGTCAAACCCCTCTGTAAGCCATGATAGAAAGAGTAGATAGAAATTAAGAGAAGAGATGTTTTTCTTGACGTTTACCTGAGCCTCACGACACAGCGATCAGAACGAGACAGCGCAAACTGGATCTGCTGCTTGAGTGTCAGCGTAATTCTACACTTTTTATCCCCTAGGGAAGAGAAGGCAGGGACTGGCAGAGCCTGATACCACAGTCATGGAAGTAACTCTTCACTGTTGCACTCAGATGGGGCAATCCGAGAGAGCAAACACACTACTTCCTCCTATCCCTACACAGTGTCCCTGACGGAGATTAGATCTCTCCCAACTATAATAGTAGGCTAAATAGTAACAGTACATTTGCTTACCTGAAAAATCAGGCTTTATTTACATATGGAAAAACTGAAGCAAGACCCAAGAAAAAATGCTTTATTAACAGCTAAACAACTTCACATTCTTGAAAATGTATCCCCTGCTGAAATCCCTGCAGAATCCTTCTCTCTGTGCACACACACTGACACCTGACACCAGTATTGACTATCAGACCCAGATGTGCCACCTACTCGTCCGGTTAGGGATGCAGAAAGTGTTTTCAAACCTTGAGAAAGTGTTGGGGTTTCCTCTGGACAGAGGGTGGGCACCACAGCTGCTTTGCGCAGGTACTGTGAAGCAAGAAGCTGCAGCTGCGTAACAGGAACACCCTTTGCGATAAGTTTGAAGCGGCGGGTCACTACTGCTGCGGCACAAGGCACGCTGCTCAGTCTTGGTCACCACCTGCAGGTCACCATCCTGCAGGACCAGCTTCCTCCCTCCACCTGGACTGCTCCCCTCTTCACCTTGCCTTAGACCAACACTGCCTTCTTTCTCCACACCCTCCTCTCTCCTCCGTTTTGAGCCCTTCGGAGACCGCACGCAGGTTATTGCTGTTAGCCAACTCCAGAGCTCACACTGCTGCTTGACACGGGCCCTGCACGCCTGCCATTAATGGCTTTTTTCTGCACACCAGGCGTTCCCCCCAAAATGGAGCTTGGAGAACACCTGCATCTCAGAAATACAATCATTTCTCTCCCAGTTACTAAGCCTGGAGAAAATGACGCAGTGGCACCACCACGTCTCCCGACTGCAAATATTTAGCACATATTCCACATCTAACAAGTATCCTAAAGCAATTCCACAGTTATTTCTGTGCGACTCTTTTTTGTTCCTCCTTTTGCTTTGCCACGATATACAGTGTGCATGTATAAACACACGTATAACCACATACAAAGTCAGAGAAAAAAGTTTACATATTTTAAAGCCTGAAGGGAAAACTAAATTCCTTTAGCAAGACCTCCAGCATAAACATCAACATCACCCCTAACTCCCGCAGCAGAACAAATTTTTCTGTCCCACTGTGTAAATGGATTCTGTCAAACTCTCCTAGCTTCTAGGTAAGAAAATCCCTGAACGCAAAGTTTTAGCACTATACATAGCAACCTAAGGTATTTCCCATGTGCATGGAGATGAGTTATGATTACTGTAAGAAAAAATAAATTTGTATTTTTAATTTTTTTTTTTTAGTGAAAGATTGTTCAAATGTTTTTAAACTCTGCAAAATAGAAGGGATGTGTAGAAAGATGCAAGAAGAATGGGAAATAATGCAAAAAATCCTACCGTGAAGCTGTTGTTGACATTCTTCGTGCTGGATTCTGCCACACTGGCATCTGTCAGATCCACCTCATCAAAAATAATGGACTGGAAAGAAAAAATTCAAAACCCCAATGAATTATTGAATCCAATGTATAAGCAGCAGACCCAAAGGGACATGCCCATACACCTGCCTAGTACACTCCATCACAGACTTCTGTGATCTGAAGGAAAGGCCCAGCAGCAACAACACAAAGGACTCAAAAGCCTAGTTCCATACAGTGGGGCTCACACTTACCTGTCTTCAGCCAGTGAACGCAATGACTTTATTTTTCTTAAGGGATTATTTAAAAAAAAAGTAATAATCGTAGGCTTTGTTCTTGTGGAAGGAGACAGATTTATATCCACCTGACTATCAATGTACTAAACCAGATGCATGAGCAGCTCTGATCTGATAAATTCTAGCCTTTCTTGTCTCCTCCTTTTCCTATTTGCATTCATATTTTCTCCCTTCTTTTTCAGCTTCTATTGATTCAGAGCCCATTCCCTACTAAAACTTACCAAGGTGGGAAAAAATGGAGAAATCAGTATCACAGGTCCACGTGATGCTTTACTTAAAAAACATGGATTTCCATGTGTGAGGTAAAACAGAGAGATCTTCTAGTAGCTACAAAACCTCAGACAGGTGCTTTCAGAGCATGTGCTCTTTACTGAGGGCTGCTTTCTCACAGACGCCCATCTGTCTCCAAAAGCTCCACCACTGACTTTCTTCCCTTGGATTCATATGTATTGTCAAGACCTCACCTTAGCAGTTTTTGCATAGTAGAGCGTTCGTCCTCGCAGCTTAAAATATCGTCTCTTCCAGCGCTGGAAGGAGCTGGTCTGTTTCATCAGCATCCCCTCTTTTATGATAGTCTACAAAACAAGGAGGGGAGAGGGGTGAAGCATACATTTCACAGGCGTTTTCGATGCTCTCCCGCTATACACCCGCACCCAGAAGGACTGGAGTTTGAGACCAACAATCTTAGTGCCCTCTGCTGGAAGTGCTTAACAAATTCATTCAACGTTAACGAGTAAATTTAACAAGATCAAACCGTCACAAAGCACACTCCATACCGGGGTGCGGTTTAAACTTTGTCTCCAGCTCTGTCGTGATACCAAGAAAGATAAATAACTTATGACTGAACGAGCATTTCAAAGTCTAAAAATGACGCGGGGAGCTTAACAGTTAAACTCACTGAGGTCAGATTTCAGTCGCGGGTAATTGCGCCTTTCATTTAATTGGCATTTGATTACAAACACATACACACCACAGTATACCTGCCCCCGTCTCCAGCTCTGCCCTGTGTAATTATCAGCATCTACCTGGCACAGAGCTGGCAAGCTGCAGGCCCACAGGGTGAAGGGTGAAACCAGAGCAAAGAAGGAGCTATATCCAGCTTCAGCATTTGGTATTCTTCACATAGTCTTGGCCCTGCCTCAGTACTCTCTGGCTGGCTGCCATTTCCCAGGGCTGGAGTGCCAAAACTGTCTACGCACACTGCCTTTTTTTTTTTTCTTTAACTGCTTTATTACTAGACTGACATACCAGCATACACAGTCCCATATGCTCGCTCACATACTACACATACATAGGGTACATATTTAATCCACATATTTAATCCACATGCACTTCATTCTACTTCGTCAAATACATTTGACTCCTTCACTGAGGACAGATTTTGAGCACCAACAGCTACCTGAAAATAATCTCAAAAACTGCAAAAAGTCAGAAAAGTCAGAGCTGAGGGTTTGGCCTCAAATAACTGATTGAAGATACTGCCCAGGAGCTGCAAACAGTGCTGTCACACCTCGGTACCAGGAGAAACCTACTTCTCGAGAAACAGCCCCCAGGAACCCACTGCTTGCCGAGAGAGCCCGATGGGATAAACACACAGTTAAAACACAGGAAACAAATGGTCCGGCAATCTTGTAAGACAGGTTATTCTGTATCTTGATGCCAGGAAAATGACAGAGCTTTGACATACCAGAGGTCTCAGTGTAACTCAGGTTACAGAGTCAGGTCACTGATGAGTATCAATTAATTAGAAACACAGTATTACACGTACACTTCCAGGCTACTACAAAGCACAAAATAAATACTCTTACAGATCCACAGGGTTTACCTCACTTCAGAAATCCTTTCCAGGGCACTAAACTTGGTCTTAAAATGCTATATATATTTCTAATGTGGGTCTTTCCTTTTTGAAACAGCTGCAGATTTTAATACTTTCCACACACACTGGCCCTTGCCAAGCTCAAAGTTTCCTCAAAAAGCACTTGGAAAAAAATGCTGACTATAAGAAGAAACATCCGTCTGACAATACACGCTCCTCTCTTGCTAGACCGAGCCATCNTCAAACNGGCCCAAGAGATCACAGGGCCTGGACCACCACNGTGATNCCACTACTCACAATCAGCTGGGGAGGAGCGGGCTCCCACGTACCCCCAGATCTGAGAGAGAGCCACCAGCCACAGAAGCCACTACATACTTTTCTCCACTCCGCTGGGAAAGAGAACAGGGCGAGAGCTTCCCCATCTCCTCCAAAAGAAACATCATCTACCTTGCAGCCTGAGACCTGGCCGACTCTGATGCTAGGGAACCCCAAAACTCACTGTTTCCCAGTGCGCTGTCTCACAAAGCCAGCTGCACACTGGCAGAAATACCTGTCAGCGCTCAGGCAAACACCAACTCAGTGTGCCTGGTTCAATCAGGAATCTCCAAACTCCAGGGTATTTCCAGCAGAACGCGAAGACATAGTGCAAACGCACGATCGAAAACTCAGCTCATATCAAAAAATGGCCGTCTGCCACATCAGCTCCCCACACCTCCAAAGCAGTCACTGAAAGACATCTTGGCACCCATTTTCCACACGTTACAGCAGGGACACGGCAGTAAGAACACACTCTAAGAAACCATAAGGCATGTGGGAGCAGCTTTCGTGTCTGGAAGTTAAACACAATATAGTGATACACAGAAACAAGGTTTTAAACTAACTTGAGGCTGGTGCAACGCAAAGAGTCTGAAACTCAGCCATGATCTTAATCTCAAGTTTTGACATCAGAGAAAATGGAGCTCAAAGGCTGACCCAACAGCATCCCTTGCTGAAACGACCCCGAAGCTGAGCCCAGAGCTGAAGCCACTCATCTGGAGCCAGGAAAGGTGCATTCAGGCTCCTAGTTTGCCACAGACTTCTTACGAGATCCCAATAAAGTAATTATCACTCTGCATGTCTCCATCTCCCAGCTGCCAAGCGGAACAAACAGCACTGCCCAGCTCTGCAGAGTCCTCCAAGAATATACATACATGTCTATCTGATGAGTTACTTGAACCTCCAGCACCTGAGTATCAATGAGAAATGTAAAGCAACAGTATCTAAATCACCATGCTAAATAAACCACACATTTCTGCAGTTCACTTCCTACAGGGAAGAAAACGGGAGAGTGGCAAGACATTTTCCAGATTAAGACAGAAACATGGAGGGATCTTTTGCATTCCTTGGACAAAACCACATATAATTAAAAAAGGAGACAGAGCAAGGAGCTACTGAACTCTGCAAAGCCCTGAACCGAAGTCAGAGAGGAATTTAAAATCCTGGGGAAGACTCCCAGGATGCAAAGCCCAAAGATATCAGTTCAGCCAGCAGTCTGATCGACAAATAGCAACTTGCAGGAGATTTCAGAGCTCTGCTGCTACACTTACTCACAGATATGCTGAAGCTGGGGTCAGCCAGAGCCCCGCAGTCCCCAGGTTTGGCCAGCAGCACTCTGGCCGCTCAAACTCCTGCCCAGCCCACCAGAACAGTAACTCACAGTGAAACAACGCCTCTGCTTTCCCTCAGCTCCACAGCTCCGAGTGCCGCACGTCGGGCGGCTCCCCTCACCTCGGCAGGGCTCACTCACCTCTGCACGAGGCGTGCATTCCTCCATTCCTCTTTTAAACAGAGCCCTCCTTTTTTTTTTTTTTTGGTAACAAAAAAGCAACAATCCCAGAGGTCACCTTGCCCCTCCCTAAGCAGCAGTTTATGTCATTCGCCAGCCTCTATCTATAAAACACCTCGCCGCTACGTAACTCAGACATGAAAGGCCAGCAAGAAGCGAGCTCTCGCATGCACACGCTGCTCGGAGAAAACAAGCCTCTGGTTCAGAGCTGCCCATCTCTGCACGAGAGCAGCTGTGCTATTTATAGGCACACGGCTCAGTAAAGTTTGGTGGGTTTGGGCGGAAAGGGCTGGAGATAAGATCAAGATGACTTTATAAAACGATTCAGACACTGCTGCCTTTCTCCTCCTCTATTTTAATTTTACAGCCAAAGGACTTGCTACTTGCAGAGGAATGCAGCTGCAGAAAATTAACTGGGGAAAGGACCTGACAGCAAAGTGACACTGAATGAAATAAAATGGGGGAGCTGAACAGTTAGTTCTGCTCACCAGCCTCTCTGTAGCTTTTTTTAATTGAAGATCTACTCTGATCAGATTACTAGGCATGTAATTCATCAAGACAAAAGCGAAATTACTTCTCCTGTAACAAAAAAAAGAGAGTTAAATCTATTTTTAGCGACATATATCGGATCCTATGGGAAAAGCTACTGCCCTGAAACATCACGAGGTTTGATTACAAGCATCCTATCAAGGATAAACATAAAAATTGTTTGTGACAGCACCATCTAGACTGCTTTCTGTCCAGTTGGGTTTCTCTCCAGCCTGCTGTCCTGTGGCATGGCACTCCACAGGCAGACAACACTGAAAAAATGCAGTATCTTCTTGGATCAAGCCTACAATGATGTGCTACTAGTTTCAGCAGTGACCCCCTTTTATCGTATTACAAGATGGTGTAAATAAGGTTACTGAACAAACTGTCAATTTAAAGCAGCACTGCACACAGCAGAGAGTTAAGTGCCTCTGCAAAGAACACAGACAGCTGAAAGGCAGGGCCCAGGAAATTTCTAGCATTTCACTATTTATCTTTGGCCTTGAAGAAAAGCGACTTCCTGTAGAAAAAAATTCAGTTCACAGCAAGCAATACACAACCCTCTCCCCAACTCATCCCCCTTTTAAAACTTGAAATTTAGGCAGAGAAATAATATGTTCTCAGCTTTCTCCTGTCGAAATGGGTGCAGGGCTTAGGCCTAATACTGAACCGACAAAAGAAAAGTTTTGCCACTGATCTCAATAGGAATGTTTTCAAACAACTCAGAGGACTTGAGTTAAGGACTTCAGACAGGGAGAACCTTGTGCTTCAGTGTTTCCCCTTCATGCAGTCCCACCTCGTAAGAACAAGAAGCCAAACGATTCACAGCAGTCATTCACAAAACCAGCAAGACACGGTTGTGTTTTTTGCAGCATTACTTGTCTGAGGCATCTCTGTATCCAGCAACCCACATCAGGAGATCAGAGAGCCAGCCTACACAGATGAAATGCCTTCTATACTGATAACGTGAATGATTCTTGTAAAAAGCTAAGAACGACCACGTCAGATTTCAGCTGCTTTCAGAGCGCATCCCTTTTTCTCCTGCTCACTACGAGAAACACAGGAGCAGCCCGTCCTTTGCTGAAGCTTAAGCCTCTTTCCCCATTTGGAAGTCGGGCCCTTGATACAACTAATTTCCTAATCTGGAAAACAAGACCCTATTAGCCAGATTGAAGGCAACTCTCAACCGTACCCAGCTGTCAGGCTGGCAAATGTCCTCTGGCACAGGCAGGCTCCAAACTGTGTTCGACATAGACAGTGGCAGAACAATGCAACCTATTTTACAGCTGAGATCATGACATATTCTTAGGGGCAGTTATCCAGTGCAGCATATCTAAAACAAGAATTTTACTCCACTGATATTCCTTTCCAATGCAGAAAAAGAACACACAAGGTAAAAGCAAAATCATTCAAAACTATCTAAACAGCAACTAAAGAATCCCCAAGTCCTCAGCATCTGGATTTCTCCGTTTTCCATGTGTCTTCAGAATGTAAAAGCTTCAGGGCACAGACTGTTTTTATTTGTATGTACTATAAAACTTCGAGCAGGGTGCTGATGCCAAACAACGAATAATTGACTAAAGAAAGCACCAAATGCACAGAGAAGGAGAAAACAAAATGCAATATGCGGAACTGACAGGCTATGTTTGTGCATGCTTACTAAGGAATTCCACAGGCAGCTGATCCCCAGGGACCAAGCAACCTCATCTTGTCACTGACTTTGGGTGAACTGTGGCAAAAAAGATGGGAATAGATCTGCAGTCACTTAAACATGGCCAGATGGTCTTGTCTCGCCAGGGCAGGTACAAATCTAGAGTGCTGTACCTTGCCATGGGTAAAACAGTTTTAGCAGCTGGTTCCATAAAAGCTCTTTGTGGTCATAAATACGGAACTAATAATTATTTAGAAATCAAATAAAACAGAGTACATCCGACAAAGAAACTACAGGAATAAATCTAACCAACCCTGTAGAGTAAGACGTGAAAGGTCAAAAGGCTAGGGGTTAACAAGCTAATCCGAGAGCAACATCCTTCCACCAGACAGTGGTCACACCCTGCAAATTAACTCCAGGAAGTTTGGAGGGGGGGAAATCTGGATCCGTCAAGCAATTCTAAGCATGGGACAGACCGAGACCTATACAGATCTATAGGAGAGCGCAAGGAATTTACAGGTTGCCTATGTCCTGTTTAGGAATTCTACATGAAATGCATTTGGCTCTTGCAAAAATTGAAAACCGCATGAAGATTTCTTCCACTGGTACGGAAAAGACAAGACATTATCTGAACTCAGTGCAACAAAAGACTCCAGAAGACGGGGAAAAGAAAAGAAAATCAGAGGTCAGCTGCAGGAATCAAATGTCAAAATAGAAGCTAGGGCTGTGAGTCAGAGATCCAGCAACAGAAGCCGAGCTCTCCTCTGATGAAGGGGGTACTGTCTAGGCTTTTAGTGTACGTTGTTTAATACCATTTTGTTTTAACAACCTACACTTTATAAACTGGGAAGTGCCCATGTCAGGTTGTAGCACAGGCCTCTATATACCCACCTGGGAGAGCCTGCAAAATCCTCCCTGACAACCGTCCTCCCAGTCCTCCCTCTTTTCTAACCTCCAGCTCTGCTGTATTAGTTGAACTCTGCATACCCAGTAACAGACTAGGGGAGAGCTTGGCCGACAGCTCTCAGCACATCCTCTCTGCAACTTCTAAGACAAGCAGAATTCAGAGTGGCGTGCAACGACCCATCGACAGTGCAGCTGAGATGTCACTGCAACAGGAAACGCAAGCTTATTCTCCGGATCAGCAGTGAAAACCAGGAGTTTGTTTCAAATAAAATACTGAAACCAGGCTTGAGTTAGAATCTGCCTTGGCACAGACAAACAAATGTTTAAACATCTCCTTCTTCATCAGTCAGTGCTGCAGCCAGTAAACAAAGAATAGCTCTTTGAACCAGCTTCTTTTCAATACCACGTTCAGCTGCTACTTTCTGTGAATGATTCTCTTCTAAAATGGACGAGCACTCATGGACCTAAAGTGAACAAATTAACAAAGAAAAACAAATATGAAAGCACGCAGAAGGGTTGCATGTATATGGGAAAGGAAATACAACATACCAGCATATCATCACGCAGCTCCCTGGTCAAATGAGCTCAGTCAGAGCGCTCCAAGAGAAGTACTTAAAATAGATGAATACTTTGGTCAGCTACTTAGAAGAGAGAATGAAAAACACACCAGTACACTCTAATTCAGGATAAGTTAGTAGCTGGACAACTCCTGGCACGCTAACTGCTTAAGCCCTCAGTATGCTTTCCATAGGCTCCAGGCATCCTTCCCAAACACATTTATCAAAAGAGGGGAATTGAGCATGAAGCTCAAGTCATCCCAGCGAACTACAACAAAGCTGAAAGATACGGGCTCAAATCCATCCACAGAGATAACCAAAGCCAAGAATGCTACAGTTTAAAAGCTACCTGAAAACTTTGGAATGGAATCAAATTTTAAAGGGTACTAATTCAACACAAACTTTATACGTTTAAGGACAAACACGAAAAATACGCTGTTATTTTCTACCATCTTAAATTACACATACACAAATACATCCCTTCCTTATGGCATTTTCACCACACACAAAAAAATGTCAAAATAAGTTACCTGCTGTGAAACCTTCAGCTCCGAGATATGCCTGTCACACAGCTATGCACCAGCACCAAGGCTCCCCTGTATTAACCCCGCAGCACACCGCTCTGCTGCCGAAACGCAGCAGCATAACCTCATCGTGAATCACAGCGCTGAACGCCGAACCCTCTAACGTGACAGCCTGTATCACTAGAGCTTAAATAACGTGTTTATTCACTTTGAGAGAGGCAAGTTATTACCAAAAAGGGCTGTTGCCCATCTAAGCCCACCCATCCACTTCACCAGCAGGTAGAACGAGGCAGGCACTTACCATAGCGGCATGTCAGGGCCATTTGATATAAGAGTACCAGGCTGCGGAGGCACGATCGGTGCTGTTATAAGAACAGTGAACATAAGGGAAAGCACATCCAGAATACAGCTGCGGATCTCATCCTCGCAATCATAACCACCCCATCCTTCCCCGACTGCTAAATGTCATGGAGATCTTGGCCAAGCAGGAAGGAAAAGCCAGCAGAAAGTACTGGTATGAGAACTTCAGGACATGGGAAAGTGAAAGTTACACCTTGAGGAAGCAAACTGAATCCTTTGCCCTTCTGTTGAGGAGGCTGAGAGAACGACAGCTTCCTCCCACTGTGTCTGGATTCCCATCAACTGTGCTACTGAATTCTGCGAGGAGCCTTATTTGGTAGTGGCTGGTAGATGTAGGGCCAAATCCTGATCTTTTTACTCCAACTGGTATTCCAATGGGATTACGCTGTTGAGAGCAGAAAGCAGCTTTTGGCCTTCAGCCATTTAATTAATACTTAAGGTATCTCAGAATTTATTTTTATCTCATCTGTAACAATTGTCGTTATCAGATTTTCCATATTTATGTATTAAACAACCTGTGCTTTTAAGTTTTTTTTTCCTCATCCATTTAACCTAGTTTTTAAAGGATACTCCAAAGTTTTTAATTTGTTTTTCCATTTTCCCTGTTTTAATGTCCTGCAAATACCTTTGACCATGCCAAGACATCTTGATCAGCACCAGTAACAACAAGGAAGATCAGCACAGCCCTGGGAACACCGTTTTGTTAACTTTCAGCTAAACAGAACAGAAAGGGCTGGCGTTGAGTTCCCAGAACACTGATTTTTAATAAAATGTCAGCGATAGATCCACACATCCTAAAAAAGTGCTCGAACCTGCCTCGGCGAGAGCAGTTTGAGAAGAGGCAAATTTTATCAGCCACACTTCTGTCTTTCAAGAGCCAGTGAAGGCGGCTGTCCCACGGGTCAAGACATTACCCCAGGGCTTGCAACACCTGCCTTGGTTCCCAGCTCCCCTGGGGATGCCCAGTGTGATTTGGTGCATTTGATACAAGAAGTATGTATCTCAACTCCCCATACAAGAAATTGAGGTGGTATCACCTCTCCCTGCTATAGTATTACACGGCTAAACTTATTAAAACTTGCAAGACTCCAATAGAATGGCTTGATGCAAACATTATGCAATCAAGACGGCATTTCCTTTTTTAAAAAAAGCAAACCACAACATTAGAATAGGTATCAGATGTAAAGCCTTCCACAGCAACGAGACTGTGAGGAGATAAACCCAAATGGAGCAATCATGTATTAATCAATTACCTAACTCCACAGTGGTCATCTTTTAGCCAGGCAAGACACCTTTTTCCTCTCTGGATGAAAGGAGAGCAGCCGGCTTCGGACTCCTCCTCTGCCCACGCGTAGCCCAGGGGCTGCAGACAGTAAGCGCCGTACCCCACGGAAGCGCTGGGCTGCTTCTGCCGAGGTGCGGCACGACCGAACCGGGCACGCACAATGAGCTCATTGCTTTCTGGAGTGCTTTATATACAGCGCGGGAGAAGGGACCACGAAAGCCGGCAGCTGATGTGGATCACCGCTGCTGCCTCGGGGATTTGTCTGCCTGAAGCTCAGCTGCCCCTCAGTAATTGCTCCTCAGGACCAAACAGAAGCACCATCTTTCTTTAAAAGACACTTATGTAAATTCTTAGCGAAATAAGAAGCAATAACCACTTTGTGGGGAAAAAGTAGGGAACAAATGGTTTCATTGGAGAGTTAATAAAAATCCCTTTAAATAATGGTTTGTGCATTTGAAATCTTGAAAAAACATATTCCAAGAGGAAGATGCTTTTCACTTGGACAGTATTTCGCCCTGAAATTCCCAATGCTGCGGTGACACTATCTAGAGTAAACCTTAAGCTTTCAATGAAGTAGGGAATACAAAACCTCTCTTTATCTCACTTCTGCTTTCTCTTAAGTATGCACGTATATCTGCTATTTTAGGAAGAATTACACTGGATTTGTAATTAAAAAACTAAAGTTATGCAGTGTCTTACACTGTATACTGGATTTTCTAATCAGGTAGAGATAGACATTTTACAGTTTTCGTTTATAATCCAGCACTCCTCCAAAGTAAAATACCAGTGAGTTTTCTGTAACATCAGATTTTGGGTAGGGGGAAATACTCTAAATATTTGATTTAGTTTTATTTTAAAAAAGATAAAAACTCTTTAATACCTGATTTATTTTGTCTCAGATTTTATTTGACAGAACAATTACTAGCCTGGCAATGTACTTGTTAGCAATGTGGTCTAAGTAAATCCATGTTCTCAAAACACGCAAACATTTAATGTTAGCTCTTTAGTTCCTGGAACCTGAACTATAGTTAGAAGGAATGAGAAAAGCTACAAGTGTGTGTGGTTTAGTGCTTTGTTTTGTGTTGTGTTTTTTTTTTCCTTTACAAAAGGAAGTAACAGCTGTTACTTTCACATAGCATCCAAAACTCTCCAGCAGCCAGGCAAACTTACAGTGCACCAGTGGCAACACAGCGCTGGGAGGCTTCACAAATTTTGCCAGAATGGATGAGTCTGAAGAGCCCGCAAAACATAACGTAGATTGAGCTAAGGGACAGAAACTTTCTTACAGCCATGTACCGTCGCCTAAAATCCTACCTTTTTCCTTAATGCTCAGAAAAAGAAGTCTGACGGAGTCTGTTCGCAGTGTCAATCCAACAAAATCCGTGTCCTTAAAACCTGTGCTCAAGATGTTCAGCTTCAATTCAATCACAAGAACTTGTCTTTGGCAACAATTATCTCTCTTTTTAAGTGAAGAGTTTCTACCTGGACTAAAGCATGAGCCACTACAATTTACGACATGTGAAGCTCCTAAAATGTCCTCTTTTAGACACCTTGTTACAAGGCAGCATAACAAAACCAGACAGATATTTTAATACATTTTAGTGGAAGATGCCACCGACAGAATGTGAAGTAAGCCACAAATTCCTGAAAATTCCCTCCTCATTTGTTGCATATTTCTTTTACATTGCCTCTTTACTGACATGCATTACTTCTTAATACTTCTCTCAATACTTGTATCAAACTAATAAAATTCTCCATTTCCTCACTCTCATCTCAGAAAACCTTAAAACATTTGCCCTCCAGAAATAAAAATAACACCTCTTTACATGTAAAAAGAACGTTTTATCTATTAGGCAATACAAGAAGAAACAAAATGAGCTTTCTTCAGTTGCTCACGCTGCCTACCATATCTTTCAGAACTCCGTTTAGTCTGCTCTGGAAACTTGCATGAAAATGAGGAGAAACATTTTTCTTCCTCTTGTTTTTTCTTGCTTGTACGCTTCAGGGTGGCTCCTAGACCTCAAAGCTACTAATCAGAAAGAGAATCACAGCCTCCCATAGTGCAAAAGTTATCTATACCACAGACTGCTACACAGCACAGACATCGGAAGCTCGCTCGTTCAGATACCGAATGAAGTCTGTCCACTGCAGCATAAAGCTTAGTACCAGTTAATTTATCCTGCTTTTCGTGGTATAAATTAACCTGACACATCTCTGCTACTGGTGCTAGTCAACTTCCAGTATCCCAGCAAGGCTGGAGAGCTACTCACTCTGTTTGCTACTCTGTTGAAATACATACTGCAAACTTGTCTTAAAAAGTTCAAGGCGATGCTAAATGGTTATAAAAACTAAAATATTACTGAGAAATTGCTCACAAAAGTAAACAGAAGTTAGACTGGATTAGTCTAAACAAGAAGTCCTCCTGATGCCACCCAAGGACGTTGCTGAAATCCTGTCTGGTAAACAAACTGAGGTCTCAACATACCAAAGATGGCACGCTGGAAATCACACCTAACTGATGAATGAAACGAGAAGATGGCCTGTTCATTCACTTTCCTGCTTTCTGAGGCTTGTAACGTGACGATTGCAACGAAAGGTCAAGTGCAAATAAAGAAACACGCTTCACTGTCAGAGCCCATAAAAGGTTTGGTGCTCCTCCCTCTCACGCCCTCATCTCCCGGGACCACTTTTGATATCGCTGTGCCTTCATCCACGCCAGGTGACAACCAAGATGGTATTGCCACTTCAGCTGACTCCACCCAAGCCCTCAGCTCTGCCTGCTTACTAGGTGGGAGCAAGGCTCCTGCTGTTGCCTCTCCTCACACACATCATCCTTCTCTTACTTTATTTCATCTCTTTCCTAATTCCCATTTGTTACAAAAATACTTTATCTCAGTTGATCAGCGGTTTCTCTAGCTGCACCAATGCCAGCCTGAGACCAGGAGAGGGGCTAAAAGCAGTGTGCTACGAAGCCTGACGCCGGTACGAGTCCGACAGGTCCCAAAATGGCTGATCAAGCACTCTATGCAGCCTCTACTTCTCTGCCAGCTGAGACAACAGCAGTTACACTACCAGCCACACCTGATCCTAGGAAGTTTTTCTCCCTTCCCAGAATAACAATCTTTAAGAGACTGCTAAACTTACTTTTCTTACACCTTCTTCTCTTCCTCAAAACACCTTATTAGCTAAAAACCAATAAGCACATTGACACATACTGCTTCACTTTCCAAACAGGTAGCTTTCCGCTCCTCCTTCCCCTGCCCTGTACCTTCACAAGGGACAGATCTTTCAGCTAAACATGTATCAGCGATCGTTTGCCGTCAGACACTGCATGTCGAAGTCACGGTACCTACACACCCAAACAATTCCATCTGCCCCACAGTACCACCACGCCGATGTATTTCAGTCAAACGCAGCTGGGCAACCTGTGGGCTCAGAAACAAGTTCACTGCAGTTTTATGGTCTTGTAAGCAAGAAGCTTTATTTTACAGCGTTTCTTGGGAAAACAGATGACAGGACCAGAGGAAGGAAAACATGTCTTCAAAGTGTTTGTGACTCTGACAAACAAGTAAATTCTGGGGAACTCCATGGCTACAGCAGACTTTGGAACTGAAGCTGATAACAGTAAGCTTCCACGGTGATTTAACTGTACTTACAGGCACGGTCTTAAACTAGCTACAGCACAAGATGTGGTTAGAAGAGATTTATATCCTCAGGGTGCAGTAAAAGTCCGCCTGCATCTCTTACTGTCACTCTGACAGACCTGTCCAACAGCTTCTACAGCTCACGGTAGTATGCTCTCTGTCATTCAACACACAAATTCAGAATTGGGTCTGCCTTTACAAAGGCAGCAAGCTCCTCAAAGTCTCATCAGAACTATGATGACAGGCAAAGTTGTCTTTGCTCCTTGTCCTCAAGGCAAGGAAAAAGCACACACGCAGCAGCATGCAGAAAAGATGATGACACAACAAAGACACCAAGAAGCAACAGAACAAATCGATCCTTGGTATCATACTACCTGGGCTTACGTGGAAAATTTGACACTGTTTAGTTGAAGGTCTTCCACAGATTAACACACAGGAGGCTTAATGGCTGTAGGCAATATCTGTTTATAATCCCTGTTCCTCACATGTTTATGTTCACATAGTACAAGTGGCTGGTTTAAGCTTTTTCCAGCCATGCTGACGCAGGAAGTGACGTAAAACAGGGCAAATGATTAAGTAGGTACACGGGGATGTGTTCTGCTGTACTCAAACAAAAGCAAAACCCAACGCACCTCTGAACTGAGCATCTCTAACACTCTGCTGTAAGCAAGGTTTGCCACTCCAGCACTAAGAAAGTCAATGTCCTAGCTCTTACCACAGACACCACCATGTAAATACCGAAGTCTGACCATGGCATCCTTCCTCTCTTCCCACATGGCACCCCTGCCACAGGGTTCATAGAAGAAATCACAAGGTTCATCCAATCTCCAGCAAGTCAAATTTCTGAAATTCAGTACCCTGCGTGCGGGAAAAGATCTCAAAAGGCTTATTTTGCTCACAGCAGATTAACAAACTAGATCAGGTCACCTGGTGCCACAGCATGGCTGAGATCTGCTTGGTGCACTGAACATCAACCCATTCAGAGGGCTTCACCGTTTCTTGTTGTGGCCAAAAGAACCACCTCACTCACACAGCCCAGACCCTCAGTGCCTTAACTCAAGCAGCAAGTGACAGTGTCGGCAGTAGTTCGCAGATGGAGGAACCGGCCCCGTCACGCGTAATGAAACGAGTGCGTGGTCCTCACGTACTTTGTCACGGGGGTTTTCGGAACTGGGACCAACATATCAAAACGATGACGAGCAGCAGAACGATGACACGTTATGTGTTTGAAAGCTGGGCAAACCAGCCAGCAGAAAAAAGGTCCCTATGAATAACGCTTCAGACACCGCATCGTGCAGAGACGTTTGCTCTCCTTCATTACGAATACAAGACAAGCAACATTGAGCTAGCAGCCTCAGCACTGAGCAAGCCTTCTGCATCCATGCAGTGGCAACCGTGCTTGCCCACGCTTCAGAGACAACAGGAAGGTGATGGCAGAACAATAACTAACCTGGTATGTCTAAGCAGAAACATATCACGCAACAATTCAAGAGTTACACAGGACTTTAACGGCTACAAAGAAAAATCATGCAGCTATAGTAAAAATAGTACAGAAGAGGGCAACTCCCTGTGGGTGGTTCCTAGCCTAAGGCTGAAGGAAATCGTTGCATCTTGTCTTACAGTAACAATACAGAGGAACTACAGTTATAGTTGTAGAATACTGTTACTGCCCCTAAAATCGGCTTTGTTGTTCCAGAACGAGCCACAGAGGGGTAAAACCTAACTGGGCTCAGGGTAGAAAGGATTGTTACCTGACCAGGGAGGCGAAGCAGGGCAGAAAAAGCTGGGAACAAAGACTAACCAGCCATAAGATCACCGTTTGACCAGGAAGGAGGCTAAACATCGCTGTACGGCTACAGAAAGAAACAACAGCACGGTACAAGATCGGGAAAATTGCAATGCAACCATGAAAAGGATGGCAAGATGCTGAGCCAGGCACACACTGACTGCAGGAGATAAGAGCGAGGGCTGCACCTTTCAGAGAACGCTGAACATGAGACGATGACTTGTGCCATGTCCAACACGGCTACAGGAGGGTGGTTAGGAAAGCGATAACAGGGAAAGGCACAATGTGACAGGGAGATAAAGCTGCGCAAGGGCCCTCAGGCAAGGCACAAGGAGGTGAGGAGGGAGCCCCTAGCAACTCTGATATGGGGAAAAAAGGGGAGATGCAGCTTCAGGGGATGGGAGAGGGACAGGGTGTCCTTAAAAGCTCAAATATCAGATAACGGGGAGCAGCACTAGGGAGCAGGAGCTCAAATCTGACTTCCACGGCTCCAAGAAAATAGCACAGGGGGACAGAGCAAGGAAGCAAAGCAGAAAGACAGGCTCGAGCTGAGCCTGGGCGCGCTGATCACCGTTGGGACAGAGAAGACAGGTCCCTGGCAGGCCTGAACCTGGGCACGGGGAGGAAGGCAACCTAAGCTGGGCTACCAGGGAGGGTGAGCTGGGGAGGCTCCAGAGAGGTGGTTTGGGGATGGTACCTGCTGGGTGGCCGGGGGCAATGGGGGGTGGTCGGCAGACCCTGAAGGGCGTTTAGGGGACAGCCGTTGACAGGCACCTGGGAAACAGTTTGTTCTGGGGATCCCTGAGGAGCGTTTTGGGGTCTGCAAGTCTACGAAAAGCTGCTGGGGGAGGAGAGGGCGGGGTTCCCAGCGGGTCTCTGAGGGGCGGTTTGGGGGTCGCCGGCACGTCCCTG
>Ga0065711_1034902_pt1 | contig 23072 bp, 20 predicted proteins | sample Hoacrofraction12_FD_59098 | JGI IMG/M metagenome (GOLD analysis project Ga0065711, IMG submission 59098) | Hoatzin crop microbial communities from Cojedes, Venezuela - Epithelial fraction 12 v2 (version 2) | ecosystem: Host-associated > Birds > Digestive system > Esophagus > Crop | place...
CATCCCAGCTGCCTGCACACCACTTGAGCATCTGTTAAATCCCAGCTGTCATCACAGACGGTTCCCCACTGCTGGCCATGAAACACCTCGACTCTCCCAGAGCAGTTGCTCGAACCGTTCACCAGTCGGACAGGAAGCAGCTCAGCAAATCCTGTGTTGAGAAATAGTGAAGACCTCAGTTCTCTGTAGTATTTTGGTCTCTGCTGACAGGGTATAGAACTGGGCTACTCATTCCCGGATTGCATCCATCTGGCATAGGCAAACATTGCTTGTTTTTTCATATCATCTTGACAGACCCTTGCAGCAATTTCAGTCCCTTAGAGCAGTGGTCTCCAACTGGCCTTTCTTGCTGACTAGTCCCTACTAAAATCAGCCAGCTCTGTTTGAACCCTTATCTCATCAGAAGATGACGTTTATGCCTGCAGCCGATTACTGTGGTGGCCCAGACTAGGGGGAATAGCAACGGGCTGGCCAGTTGAGCTGGGAAGGGGCAGGGACCTGTGGACTAACACTGCTCCAGGAGCACCGGGTTGCCTTATGGTCTAGGCTGTCTTAAAGAATTTTAGCATCTGGGATCAGAATTTTGGTAAAGAAGAAATAGTTGATTGAGGACTGCTGGTACCAGATGCTGAAGTTTTCTAGCTCTGGTGTTGGTGAACATCAGGTATCTGATGCTGGGAACGATGAGATAGGCCAGACAAATCTCCCTGGAGGTGCCCATTCTCTTCACAGAAGTGAAGTCAAACCACACTGTTAGACTTCACATCTACATTTTTTGGATATCTGAGATATATGCCTCATCCTCAGACTACACAGCTACTGATGGGAACTGCTCAGGACTGGCTGGGCAGAGCGGTATACTGGAAGAGCGACAGGTATCTCTGACAGATGAATTTTTGTGAATCTGTGTGAAGGAGAAAGAAGAAGGGCAGCATTTGAGACCCAGTGCTGTCAGCCATGGAAGGCCTGGGCAGTAGCTGACTTAATCAGCAAGATCCCTTCTCCTTCACATGCTCTTCTCTGTTGCAGTGTAAGAAGTGCAAAATTATTGTGTTGAAGAGTAGCTGAGCTGAGAAAACACCCCAAAATGAATGTTTCCTCAGTCTTCTGTATCAAACTACCCTCCAGAAGCAATCCATAAAAAAATCTAAATGAGGAAAGAGAGGCCAGAATTGTCTACAGGTTTAGACACATCTTTTTCCAAAGCACTTTTGAAGCACTCTGTGTCATGTTCTTTGGAAGACTTATTTGTGCTGAAGGACCTGGGCCTCAGGATCTGTCTGAAAGGATAGCCCACAAACAGCTTCCCCTGCGACATGCCGTGAGTGATGGATACCTGTACAAACCACACTAGCGTCTTCTCCATGCACACAGTTATGCCTTCCCCAAGGATTGGCTTTGCATTGGGAGAGAGCAGCTTCCGAGCCTGTGCAGTTGACGTCATCAAGCCAAACAGGGCCAGATCCTTCTCCAAAGTAAGCCCCATGTGTAGCCGACAAGGCCTTCCCACAGCCCAGCTGCCTGCACACCACTTCTGCCTCGACCAAGTCCCAGTCATCATCACACACAGTTCCCCAGCGCTGGCCATAAAACACCTCGACTCTCCCAGAGCAGTGGGTCAATCCATCCGCTAATCGAAGTGGAGCGGGTTCTGCAAAGCCTACAGGGAAAAAAAAAAGAAAAAACTATATCAGGAAAGTATCTGGTGCAGAATCTGGTGTATCTGTCCTCTACCTGGCAATGAACATAGCAGCTCGCACAGTTTTGCATGGGTAAACATTGCTTAAAGAGGCAACACAAGCACTTCCTCCACCACCACAGTGTTAGCTGCTCGGCAATGGATCTTACAAACCAAAATGTACTTGCGATGTAAGAGGGCAAACCCCAGTCTTGCTTAAGTGTGGATGTCCAGTGCTTTTAAGACACTCTAGCCCCTCTCTGCCATTGCAAGGGGTTTCAGGTATGCTGTGTGTCTTGCTGCCAGCCCCTTATAGATGTCCCAGGTACCTTAATACGCACCAGAAGGTGCTAGATACCTAGAGGTGCCAGAATCACCCTCATACTGTCTGTCTCTTCAGTGCCATGTTAATGCCACTTTTACCCACAAGTCAATGAACAAAATGTGGATTTCTCAATGTGTTAAGACCCTACAAACTTTGCAAAACTCTGTATGTGGTTGCAGAGGAAAGACACTAATTAGCACCTCATTACAGGAAAGGCAGGCAGAAACCAGCTCTTCTTCTCCCAGTGCTGTCCAAGCAATCAGAATGTTCACAACTGGACCACCAGCAAATGCCTGATGGTAAACCAGCTGTGGCATATGCTGTCTCTTGCTTGACCTGACAGCTGATGAACTAGGAAGGAGTGGGTGGCTTTGGGAATCACGAAAGAAGACTCGGAGGTGTAACCCTGGGGCTCTAGTTACATAGGAGGCTCCTGATACGAATACACTGGGAGGGACAATGCGGGCCATGGGCAGAACCTTATTCAGTGGAAAGGTTTTTGGGCAACTTCAGAAGGAGCTATGTCTACTGGCATGAGGGTGGGGTGGCGGGGCTGCCAAAGCCACTTCTCTCTGCACTGAGAGAGGATGCTCTACCAAGGCATCCACTGGCCATGTGCATGGGGAGCCCTACAAATAATTCCTGCAGCACTACTGTCTTCTGTCAGTGGCTCATGTGGTGGTGCATTTTAATAAAGGAGAAGAGGCAAGATAACTTTAGGGCTTAACAGTATGAATCACTTTTTATCTCATAGTTCTCTTGGGTGTTGGTGTCAGTGCTGCTCCAAAGGGAACAGCACTTCCAGCATGTCTCCACATCCCACAAACCCCACTCATGTCGTGCAGAGGGGGATTTACCTGAGCACACAACACCGGCATCCTCTCTGTGCACACAGTTATGGCTTCCCCAAGGTTTTTCACTGCATTCAGAGAGGGCAGCTTCAGTTCCTTTGCAGATGACATCATCGAGCCAAATGGGGTCAGGACCTTCCCCAAAGTAAGCTGAGGAAGGAGCAGATAAAGCAGTCCCACAACCCAGCTGCTGGCATACAACTTCAGCATCAATTATATCCCAGTTATCATCACAGACGGTTCCCCATTGCTGGCCATAAAGCACCTCCACTCTCCCTGCGCATCGATTTGAACCATTCGCTAATCGCAGCTTAACTGTTTTTTTAATTTCTGTATTAAGAAAAGAAAAACAACAACAACAAAAACAGTATCAGAGATTGCACATGGAAAGAATACCTAGAGGTCAAAAGCAAGGACAGGTCTCCACTAGCACTGTCCGGCACTTGTCAAGGTGAAGGCTGATGAGTATCAAGTTCTGTATCTTCCTCTGGGGTTTCAGAGCTCAGAATCAGAGAGATAAATAACATGGATCGGGAATCACTTCTGAAACAAGACTATGCAATTCCCCCTGTGATGTTACCCCAGGAGTGGGAAATGGCTACAGATGAAGACACCCACATGTCTTATACATCTGTTGCTGTGTTCATGTGAGGTGGGTGCTGAAATTCTTGTTAGTCAATGACGTCTGTGGAGCTGCTCATCTGGCCAAATATTGGTATTTGATTCAATTTCCCAAATAAGCACTCAGCAGCACATGCAATGCCATAGGTATTCCCCCAGACTCCTGTTCTGTAGGGTCTCCCTTAGGGCCTGTGTCTCATCTGCCAGGTTGGGTCAAATGCCCCAGAGCATCTCTAATTGCACTTAGCAGCTCTGTGTAGGGACCTGACTCCACTCTAGCTCTCCAGTGCTTGCAACAGGAAGACCCAGCCCAAGTGGTGACACCTGCATTTAGACATATATATCTCTGGGTCTTAACAGGGAGCTGCATCCCATTCCAGATCCAACTAGGGAGATGTGAAATTGGAAATTTGGTTTGTTGTTCAGGGCTGACTTGAAAGAGGGCAGTGGGCAGCCTGTCAACATCCCAATCCCCTTTCTACCTGCTGGGATTCGTGGCCCACTTCATGAAGATTTACTCCCCTGTTAACCATGATATAGAGAGGTAGGGCACACCTTCAAGCCTTCCCCACCCAGTTCCTGGAGCTTAGCGTTCATTAGTATTGTGCTGTGACATCCATGTTAGGACTGACTCACAGACAAGTGACCTACAATTGAATTCATCATCCCATGTCAAATCTGGAGAAAACACATCTTCCAGGAGAGAGTATTGTGACAAAATATGAATGGAAAGAGGCCACATAGACGCTCAACTTCCCTGCATATTTCAGCCATGAAATATGTGCATGGAGAGTATGTGCATCCAGATGGGGATCCTTCAGTTGCCTTGCCCATTAACTTCATGATGATGGCATAAGAGGCAAGAGTAATGTGAATCAGGGAAAATAAACCATGATCTCTGTTCTGCCTCAGTAACAGAACAAGCACAAATACCACCACCCCACATTGTTTAACTGGTAGAAATGAGGAACCTGATGAAGTTCAACAAGGGCAAGTGCAGGGTCCTGCATCTGGAGAGGAACAACCCCAGGCACCGGTACAGGCTGGGAGCTGACCTGATGGAGAGCAGCTCTGCAGAGATGGACTGGGAATGCTGGTGGACAAGAAGTTGACCATGAGCCAGCAGTGTGCCCTTGTTGCCAAGAAGGCCAATGGTAACCTGGGATGCATTAAGAAGAGTGCGGCCAGCAGGTTGAGGGAGGTTCTCCTTCCCCTCTACTCTGCCCTAGTGAGGCCCCATCTGGAGTGCTGTGTCCAGTTCTTGGCTCCCCAGTTCAAGAAAGATGAGGAGCTACTGGAAAGAGTCCAGAAGAGGGCTACGAGGATGATGAGGGGACTGGAGCATCTCTCCTACGAGGAAGGGCTGAGGGAGCTGGGCTTGCTTAGCCTGGAGAAGAGAAGGCTGCGAGGGGACCTTAGAAATGCTGATAAATATCGCAAGGGTGGGTGTCAGGAGGATGGGGCCAAACTCTTTTCAGTGGTGCCCAGCGACAGGACAAGGGGCAACAGGCACAAACTGAAGCAGAGGAAGCTCCAGCTGAACACGAGGAAGAACTTCTTCCCTCTGAGGGTGACAGAGCCCTGGTGCAGGCTGCCCAGGGAGGTTGTGGAGTCTCCTTCTCTGAAGATATTCAAGACCCGCCTGGACGCGGTCCTGTGCAGCCTGCTGTAGGTGACCCTGCTTCGGCAGGGGGGTTGGACTAAATGACCCACAGAGGTCCCTTCCAATCCCAACCTTTCTGTGATTCTGTGAGCTGGATAATGTTGTCCTTGCAATAGTACAGGTCAGTGCCTGAAGCAGTCATCCCCATCCTGAGCCCTAAGGGTAGAACCGATGGAGAAATACAATTTTGCAAACAGGCTTAAAACGTCCCTCTACGCAGCACAGCCCCCTTGGGGTCACACGGGGAGAGATGTAAATGTGAGTTACCTGAGCACACAACGCCTGCGTCTTCTTCATGATTGCAGTTATGCTCTCCCCAGGGTCTGGTCCTGCAGGCAGAAAGGTCAGCTTCTGTACCGGTGCAGTTCATGTCGTCCAGCCAGATATGACCAGTTCCTTGACCAAAGTGAGCCGAGCCAGGGGCTGACAGTGCTTCCCCACAGTCCAACTGCCTGCATGCGACCATGGCATCGGACAGGTCCCAGCTATCATCGCACACGGTTCCCCACTGCTGTTTCCAAAGCACCTCGAGCCGCCCCGCGCAGCGGCTGGGGCCACTCACAAGTCTGATGGGAGCTGAGTTGGCAACACCTGAATCCCAAAACAAGCCAAGGTGGAAAATGGGCATGAGGCAAGTTTTTGGGTGATAGTGGAGAGTGTAACATCTTGCTCTTGCAGGAATAATGTCATTTTGGATCTGTCTGGAAAAGGATTGCTGAAATACTCACCACTTTTTTTCTAGAAGGAACATTATAAGAAAAGCTTGCTGGCTAATTAGTCGTGTACATTTCTTGCACAGATGGTGTTAGGACCTCTAACACATCTCTGCATCTCTATATACAGCTGCAAAATCTTAGCCATCTAGGACAGTTCTGATCATGGGAGTCCCACAAATATGTTCCTCCCAGACACATGCCAGATATTCAAAAGCTTGGGTGAAAATCAGTCATTTCCAGCCATGGAACAGTCCCAACACACTGTCTGACATGGTATGTGACAGCTCCGCATCACAGAAACCCTAGACTGTACCCTGCACACACTCAGGAAGATGAGAGGAAAACCTCAGATTACAGTCCTTAGGAAGATGGACATCCCAGAGTAAGTGCCTCCACACAACTTGAACTGCTATAGCACCATGGGTTTCAGATCATCCCTTCCCACCCTCATTGTGCAGCTCCCTGCTCCATGCACAAGACTGTGAATGTTCCTCCTGAAATCTGCCACTCTCCCTGTTTTGTGCAAGTTATCAAAGGAAGCTTTCAGGTCACTTCCCTGGGTAGAAATTAGGATATCCACTTCCTTTCTGAAAATGCTGGTCAAAACTTTGTAATCCGTAGTTTGTTCGCCTGGTGCCATGTGGAGCACAGTTTGTTCACCTAAAGGGAGGTTTCTGGTGCCATTTGCAGTCCTCCAGAGCAGTAGTTGAAGTCCAGGATTGAGAAACTAGGGCAACTCAAATTGCTCTAGACACTTAGATTAAGGCAACTGCCTACAGTGCTCAGGGTAGGATTCACCTCCCAGCTGCTGACAGCTGCAGTGTTGTCCATACTAAACAACTGGACTCCCATACAATGCAGAAAAGAGATATTTCCAATCAACCTCCATCCGTAAGGGAGGAAGACTTGAGCTAGAGAAGGACCTCTTTCTCTTTATGGGTATAAGGAAAATACAGGCTACTATTGGGATCTAAACCTGGCAGAAGATGACGAAGATCCCTCCTTATTCAGAAAGGCCCTGTCAGATGCTTAAACTGTGACTACATCTTTGGTCCTGGATGCTGCTCTGCACAGTCTTCATACAATTATATCAGAGGCTTTAGAGCAAGGCTTGCCAGCTAAGACTCACCAGGTCCACTCTTCTATGCTGGTGGAAAGCATGGATATTTTTCCAGCAAACTTTATACTCCCAGATCATCCTCCTTGATCATTTGCAGATCTGTCACTGCCTTTACTTCATCCTAGCCCCTGAAACAGCCTCAACTTGTACCAGGTTTTGTTAAAAGCCAACATCACTGTCTCAGGATAATAATTATCTAATTTTATTACTGCTTTTTGGTTGAAATTATTGGGTTATGCTGATTTGCAGGATGTAAATGCAGCTGCATAAAGCACTGACTCTGATAGGGAGGCAACAGAGGTCTGCTATGATTATTCACTCTTAGGTCCTGGCTTCAACACAAACTGTGTCTCTAGGGTGGAGGCAAAAATCCGGGACTACACTCTAGATTGCACAGATCAGTCAAAGGAAGCTCTGTCTTTATGCTTGCATTTGTTTGTTCCCAGGGTTTGTCTCTATATGTTTGCATTATTAATGCCTCAAAATCTCTCGATGTCCTTCAGAAGCCAAATGATTATCTCTACTACAGTCTTCTCTTGTCTCAGAAATGTCAAGCACTTTTCCAGTGCCAGGAGTTAAAACCCAAGCTTTCTGGATCTTCAGTCCTTTATTCCAGCTGTGAAACTCATTTCCTTGCCAAGATGGGGGATACAAGAGGGGTCAATCCATAGTAAGCCCCATTTATTAGGCCGTATCTAGAACCTGGGTCTCCAGCAGTAAAGAAGAAAACTTACCACAAAGACATGCCAAGAGGAAGAGCACAGTTTCCATCCTGGTTGCAGTGAAGGCAGCCAGGCTTCCACTGCAGACATCTCTGGATGGGAGAAGATTTCCTGGTGGTCCCATGATAGCAGCAGAGACCTTATACAGTCCAGCTCCTCAGGGCCTGGTTGGCAGGGTAGAACAGGAAGATTGTCCTTGTAGGAGAGGCAAAGAGTCAGTGACTGGCTGGGCAAGGAGGAGAGAAGACAGCAAGGACCAAGACTGGAGGTAGAGGACAAATATTCCTTGCCCTGACTCCTCCCCTTAACTGGCCTCTCCTCTTTCACCTGCCAGTGCTGACCCCCTCCTTCCTGTTCCTTGCATCTTCCTATGCTGCCTCCCTCCTCCCATGCTCTTCTGTTCATCAACATATTAAGGGAAAATCACCCCTGCTAGAGAGCACTGAATCTTTTCTCCTCTGTTGTTGTTTTGGCAAAAAGCAAACGGTTTCTCGCACTTCTGAAACTGCCATTCTCCTGGCTTGGCTAGCTTGTGAACAGGCAGCACCCTAGGAAGACTTCTTGGAGAAGACAAGAAAGACCTTTGTGTCTGCTTGTTCCTCTGACTCTGAAATGCTGCCTAGGAACGGGGAGAATACGGAAAACAGGACAACACTTTTTTTAATGTGAGGATGGTCAGACACATGAACGGGCTGCCCACAGAAGCTGTAGAGTCCACATCCTTGGAGATATCAAAAACCTAACTTGATATTGTCTGTGACAACCTGCTCTATCTGACCCTGTTTGAGCAGGGGGCTGGACTAGATGAGGAGGAAGAGGTCGCTTCCTACCTCAGCGAATCTGTGGATTAACTCCTGCCTGAACTGGGGCATGGTGAAACACAGTCTCGGTATAGTGGTGGTGGGGAAGGTACTGTTGGGAACTGGATGGGGCCGCATTAATGAAGTCACTGTAAACTACTTGCGATAATGAGAACTTCAGGATCAGAGAGTCCAGTGCAAGACATTGTCCCAGGACACGGACAAAGCATGTGCAAGTAAGAGGTTGAAGCAGGGAGCAGAAGATTAACATGATCTCTGGAGAGATTTGGCTTGCAAGGATTCTGCTTAAGATCGGCTTGAATAAATAACACTTGTGTACCTACATGTCTGGTATTTAATACTGGTGATTAAAATAATGTTTGTTTTCAGAAAAAACTTCAAGTTAGTCTGCAGTTCATTTATTTTCAGGAATAAGTCTTCACTTAGAGAAGTGTTTTTCACTCGTGCACTCCTGTGGAAAGCGGACTTCCTGAGACTTACAGAGCCGAGCTCACAGTCACTGCTTCAGATTCAGCCTGTTGAAGATGCTGTGGCCTGGTTATTTTAATGGACGCAGACTGTGCGTGGCTGAATATTTGGGCATCTATGATGGTATGATTGGCCTTGACTCTACAAGATGTCCAGGATGAACATTCGGAGGCACAAGGAACAATACAAGGTGCAGGGCCTGTCTGATTGCCTTGTTATCTATCCTGCCCCTGTCAAGAAACTTTTGTCTCTGTCATATTTACTGCTGACCTTGAAGTGATCCTAAGCTGCTTTTTAATCATCCTTGCTTTCTCTTCTTCAGAAGAAACAAACCCAACTCTTTCGGCTTCTCCTTAATGATCATGTGCTCTAGGTCCCTGGCTGTCTTGGTAGGTCTTAGCTTTGAGCCAAACCATGGCACAGACCAAGACTGAATGCAGAAACTCTTTGGATTATAGCATATATTCAGGTAGTTCAGTTTATTTGGTATTTCCTTTTTTTTTTTTTTCCCCTCTCTACATTGTGGGATTGTGGAAGACTCCTAGATGGAGAGGAAGCACATTTTGAGTCATATTTACACCGGAAGTGTCAAGAAGTGGATCTTACTCAATCACACGACATGAAGAAAATTGAATAGATGAGCTGGCAACTAGAAAGGAAGGCTTGGAACAGAGCAGGCTGTAAGAGGGACAGAGACTGTAAGCCAAGAGGAGCGATCCCATGAAATATCAGAGTAACTATGAATAAAGCTTATCTGCTGTGGACAAAATATCAGCGAAACCTTCAATGTCTCTGAAGCGAGCCACTGAGTCCTCATGCCCAGATCATTGTCAGAGGTGCCAGTTAGTCTCCCTACTGTGCCTTAGTATTTCATGTTTTCAATCAAGACATGTCTTTCTCAAGTAGCCATTGTTCCTTCAGCTTGTGTTCTGAGCCTACCATTTATTATTTGTTTCAACTTCAACTGGCTTTGTAATTCCTTGTTTACCCTTCAATGCTATTTCTATTGACCTTCAACAGAGCCCTATATATCTTCTTTGTCCCCACTTACTGGAAATAATAGGCCTTTGGCCAAGCAGTGAAGCAGCTCTGCATTCCTCAGCTCCTACAACTTCCTCTGCTTTGGAAAGCATCCTGCCTTGGCTCCCTGTATTCGAAGGAGGGGAATCTTCTGCATTGCTCTTTCCTGAAGTCTTCTCGGGAGCTTGTAACATAATTTATTCATGCAAAGCCATGATGCAGCATTGATGTAAATCTGCAGCATTGATAGGATGGGAACGAAAGGAATATTGTGCTAGGCGCAGGATGAACCACATGTGGCTTGAATGCAAGTCTTTGAACAGGGCACACAGACATTTGGAGCACAACACGTGAGTGAAGGTATCTGAATACGGTATATAAGAACAGAGCTGTTCTCTAAAGGAAGAAATGACAGGAGCTAAGGGCAGCCACCTCACAGGCAAACCAATGACCTCACCCTCAGGGAACAGTCTCACAGCACCAGGAGAGCAGGGAATGATAATGAGAGCATTGAGACCTGCCAACAGTGCAATGATCATCAGGTGGAGAAAAGATATTGAGCCAGCACCAAGGTCAATGCAGTAAACCCAAGCAACAAGTCAGAACAAGGCTGGGAACAGGCACAGCCACATCAGAGCTCAGTTAAGGATTGGATTTCCAACCCTGAGCTTAAAAGGAGACCCTGGCCACAGGGTGTGGGTGTAGCGTAGATGTAGGCTCCAGGCTCAGAGCAATTACGGCCTATTAATGCACTCAGCATCCTGACAATAAAAGTGGGAAAAAAATGGTTCTGATTTTGGTGGTCTTACCTCTGAGTTTTGTATCTCTTTCTTTATGTATTAGCTCCTGACCTGGTAATTGTGAGGCAGAACATGCTGACGATGAGTGTACGCACAATAAAGGTGGCCCAGCCTTCACAGCTCACAGGGCTTGTAGACTTTCTTTAAGTGAAGTCATCTTCTGGCTGTGACATTGCTGAAGACTTCAACATGGAAGTGTCAACCCCACTGACAAGGAGGGAAGGCATTGCTGCCAACGTTCCTTCTCCGGACAGAGTCTTGCCAAGCCTGGAGCCATCCCCTGATGTCTCTGGCTGCCTCTATCAGGAAGTAAGGCTGTCATTAATTACAAGCAGTATTGGCAGCTGCACCACTACAAGGAGCTGGGCTTCCTTGCCGGCTCAGGGGTACACAAACCAAAGTCCAAGAAGATCCTTTGCCTGCTTTGATTCCCCAAAGCCTCTCTGTGGGAACAAGCACCCAAAGCTTGTAGAAGTCTGATTATCTGGGATGCTTTTGGCTGTGGTCCCCAGGGAGATCCCATCCTGCACTACACCTCTTGCAGCACAAGGACTAAACTGTGCTTCTGAATCCCACCACAGCTGTTTTGCACAATCAGCCTTGCTTCATTGAAACCCATCAGCTGGTTTAAGCTCAGTCAGGCTGAATCAAAAGAGGTGCAATGACAACGCTGCCTTGTCTGCACACCCTTTCCTGAACCCTTGTACAGCACCCCTGGCCCTAGAGCGGATCATACATGTCCATCTTGGACTCGTCCTACACATTTGAAGAGTTCGCATTCTTGGCTTGGAAGGTGGAGGGGATATTTTGCCAGCCTGCTGTTCAACCGATCCCGTGCAAAGGGACGGACTGGGCTTCCAGGTCCCCAGGGTCTGGCAGCCAGACGGCCCTGCTTTTGCTCACATTTTAGTATTATCTATCTCACCATTTGTGCTGGCACCAGCAGCACACTCGAAACACCACTGCCTTCAAGTGGTCCTCCCTGTTTTCCCTGCTGCTCTCCTCTTTGATGGGCAGCCCCAAGAGAACATGGTTGAAGCTCCCAGTCAAGATGCCTTGGCCAGCGGATGTGACAGGCAGGACGTGTTTCATCTGCATGCTCTCAGGCTTGTGCTACTCTCCTCTGCCTGCAGAAGAGGCATGTGTTGGAGAGCAGGGAGTTGGGTCCTACCCTGGGAGACCCTAGAGCCTGCCTCAGGGGAGAAAGGGACGAGGGATGGGACAGAGAGGAGAGGCACAACCCAGGAGAAAAAGCTATCCCAAGGAGGAAGGGTGCAAATAAATGGCTTTGGAAAGTGGAGGGGATATTCCAGTAGCACTAGCAGTCATACCAGTGGGTATTTGTGTTTTGCAGGGAGGAGTAAGGAGTTTTTTTGTAGCTTTGTGACTGCAGGAGGCTTTTTTAATCATATCTTTTTTTTATAGTATTCTTCACCATCAAAGGAGAGAGCATCTCTTTCTTTTTTTTATAAAAAATAAAGACACCTAGGCACTTGAGCTTAGAGGGATACAACACCATTGATTTTTATTGTCTGAGTTATCCTATCTGCTTTTTTTTTTGGTGGAATCTGTAAGGAGCTTCTCTGACAGCTGCTGTTCCTAGAAGTTCGTGATCTCTTCTGCTTGTTCTGGTGGTCTGAGCTCCCTTGCACCCACCTGGGAGTGCTGTCAAGGTTACATGAGATCTCTTCTGCCTCTCCTCTAAACCCCTCTTGCTAGACAAGCTCCTAGACTGTCCCTCCATGCATGGCTGCCTGTGGCACAGTTCAAGGTGACCGGAGCATTCAGAAACCCTTGCCCACCCCTTCCCATTTTGGCTGTCCCTCTTGTCTCCTTGGGAATCCCAAACCTGCAGGGTAATTTTTTTTTTTTGAGGTGACTGCCCAGGCTTGGCTTAGGCTGCTTTTCTCTTGCTGAGGCCACCCTGACCTTTTGCTGAAATACTTCTTGTTTGTATAAATTCAGCCTCTTTGTGGCTTTAGCTGATTTAATGCATTGCTTTATAGTCACAGGCTGGCAGGGACATTTGCCAGAGGGACGCTGTGGCAGGCAGGGCTCAGCCTGCCCGCTCTCGCTGGCTCACCCAAGTATGAGGGCTCTGCAAGAAGCTCAGCATCTGAAGCAGGGAGACTGGAAACACTTGCTGTGTCTGTATGGTTCACCCAGCTCTGATATTTGCACACTGCAACGTAGTCGATGCAGTAGATAGCCCTTTGCACTGTAGCTTTTTTATTAATTCACCAATGCAGGGCACAGGACTTGCCTTGATATGAGCTGATTTTAGCTTGTTTTAGCTGTGACAGTGATTGTATAATGCTCACTTAATGTTTGTCTAGTGGTATTTGTGCAGCTAAGCTATAAGCAAATAGGTAACGCATTAAAAAAGCCCTAAAATCCCAATCAAACACCTTTTGAGAAATATGTAACACTGTATTTTCATTGAGGCTGAGGAGCTACTGTGTACTTTATTGGTGCTGAATATGTGCACGTGTTGTGAAGTTTATGTAGACCACTTGTAACTTTTTTTTTTTTCTGTAATAATCATATAATTAGGGCTATAAGTGTTAATACAATTGCAATTAAACCGGTATTTGCTGGTCTATATTTTTTGCCAATTATTGACTAGGTCAGTAATTGTTGCCAATAATCTTTGGACTGTTAAAACAGGATTTAAGCTAACAGTAAATTCTTGGCTCTCTATATAAGGTATGTTGTCCTTGTTTGCCCATAAGAAAGAAGGCAATTAGATGCAATAATAGTTCACAAAAATCGTGCAAATATTGCATTCGTACCTGCCTGTATTTTAAAGAAAAAGAAATGATCTTTGTTTCTCAGGCCTGATGATTGTGCGTAGTGTAATACAGGGCCAAATCATCCAGAAATACTTATGATTGATTTTAGCACCCTCAGAGAATATGTTTGAAAGTGAGTCATTGAGCTAAAGAGATAGTAATGCCATGAAATCCTGAAGTGGGGTCTTGCTAAGTCAAATAATTCTTGTCTCAACAATTCTGCATCTGTCTGCTTTTGCCTTTTCTTCTCTTGCTTGGCTTTCATTTGTGAGCTGTCTGGCAGCTCAGCGATGCTCTTATGCAAGAGAGACAGTCACACAAAACTGTGTATCAAAAGTCTCAAGCTGAAATGTTTTTCTGTCGCGTGTAGAGGAAAGGTGTATGGTACAACCGTTAACAATAGTGATGTTTGACCTGTGTCAAACTGGAGCACTGAGTGAAAAAATCATGGCAGCTTCTGGGACTGTTTATAAAAAACTAAACACCCCAAACCTCCCCAAAAGTCCTTTTCGTTAGGAACAAATGGCTCTAAATTTATTTCATTGAAGGCTTTAGCTACTTTAAATTGGGCATGCTGTGTTATAGTCAAGACTTTTACTTGTTCTGCAACTTTGGCAGTTTGAGTCATTAAATAATTCATGAAAGAGTTGAGTCCTATAGTGTAATTTCGAAAGTAGCTTTAAATAGACATTAGTATGTTTACAAAACTTGGCTTTGCACACAGCAACAGTTTTGATGAGTGCAAAATGCTTGATCCTTCATATTAAAACATCATGTCCTAATGCATGCACATTTTTGTTTGACATCAGTCATTGCAAACACTATATCCCTCAAGCAAAGCAAGAAAGGATATTCTCTATAGACAGCATTTTGTAAGTGTGATGAAGGGCGCAGGAACTGATTATCAAAAGTTGTGACTGCTGGGGGTATGTTCTGTTTGCTGATGGATTTGACAGATGGACCACTGGCTGGATAAGGAACTGGCTCGACAGACGCACTCAAAGAGTTGCAGTCAGTGACTCGATGTCCAGGCGGAGACCAGTGACGAGTGGGGTGCCTCAGGGGCCAGTACTGGGGCCGGTGCTGTTTAACATCTTTGTCAGCGACATGGATGGTGGGACTGAGTGCAGCCTCAGCAAGTTTGCCAACGACACCAAGCTGTGTGGTGTGGTTGACACGCTGGAGGGCAGGGATGCCATCCAGAGTGACCTTGACAGGCTGGAGAGGTGGGCCTGCATGAACTGCATGAAGTTCAACAAGGTCAAGTGCAAGGTCCTGCACGTGGGTCAGGGCAATCCCAAACACAAGTACAGGCTGGGCAGAGAGTGACTCGAGAGCAGCCCTGAGGAGGAGGACTTGGGGGTGCTGGTAGATGAGAAGCTCAACATGAGCCGACAATGTGTGCTGGCAGCCCGGAAAGCCAACCATATCCTGGGCTGCATCAGGAGAAGCATGGGCAGCAGGGCAAGGGAGGGGATTCTGCCTCTTTACTCCGCTCTTGTGAGACCCCACATGGAGTACTGCGTCCAGCTCTGGAGCCCCCAACATAAGAAAGACATGAATGTGTTGGAGTGGGTCCAGAGGAGGGCCGGAGCACCTCTCCTCCGAGGACAGGCTGAGGGAGTTGCGACTGTTCAGCCTGGAGAAGAGAAGGCTCTGGGGTGACCTTAGAGCAGCTGCCAGTGCCTGAAGGGGCCTATAGGAAGGATGGAGAGGGACTTTTCACAAGGGTGTGGAGTGACAGGACAATGGGGAATGCCTCTAAACTAAAAGAGGGCAGATTTAGATTAGATATTAGGAAGAAATTCTTCCCGATGAGGGTGGTGAAACACTGGCACAGGTTGCCCAGAGAAGCTGTGGCTGCCCCCTCCCTGGCAGTGTTCAAGGCCAGATTGGATGGAGCTCTGAGCACCCTGGTCTGGTGGAAGTTGTCCCTGCTGATGGCAGGGGGGTTGGAACCAGATCATCTTTAAGGTCCCTTCCAACCCAAACCATACTATGATTCTATGATTGTATGACTAGATTTTCATGAGGCTGTCTAATTGCTGACTCAGATAAGGCAACTGTACAAGTCTGCCAAGAGCTAACAATGGCCCAAGTCTTATGACTTAAGCTTGGTATCAATAGTTATGACTTTTTTTTTTTAGGGCTGTAAAGTTCATTTGCTTTTTCAGTTGTAAACATTTCTTTAGTGGTATTTGTGGCCAGGTTTTGATGACTGACATCTTTCTTCTAAGTTCAGGTGCAGTCATCTTCTTACATACAAAATAATGCAATAGATTACTATGCAGGAAAATATTGTGTTAATATTTAATCGTTTATTCTGCTTGAGGAAGTTAAGTATTGAACAAATTGTTCGTCTTTTTTAGAAAGGTCTCTAGTGTAAGTTACTAATTTCCATTAATGATTTTAGTTCTCGTGTCAAATACATAATTTTTAATTTCTTCAGCTGTTAACTCCAATTCCTGAAGCATTAACACCTTTTAGTGTATTCTTTTGTTTAATTTTCCCACTAGTTCTGCTACTGAATTTGCTTTAAATGTCTCTACCTCACCTATGTTCCCTTTAAAGAAATACTCACACATTTACCCAAGAGCTCATCATTCTTTTGGATGATATGGCCTTTCCTATTCTTGATATGCTTGAGGTATCTTCCAGCTGCTCTAAGTTCCTGAGAGTAGAACTGCAGTGGAGAGGGTCATTTCAGCTTCTCAGAGAGGTAAATATTTTCTTTGTCAGGGTGAATATCATGTGGATTCATTCCCATTCTCCCAGCATCAGACTGGTGAGGTGCCTCAGGCTTTCTCTGTTGGAGACAGGCCTGCCATTATTCAGTACAGCTCTTGGAAAGCTTCCAACTAACGAGTAAAGGAAAGCAAATCTTTGTCACTTACAGAACAGCTCTGCACAAACAAGATGGGTTCCCCATTCCTGAAGCAGAACAGTGCCACATCCTTTCCATGTGCATCTTGCTTTGGGTGAGTCTCTGGGGTTCCTGTTGCTCAGGCCTCCAGCAGTGACAGCAAAACGTCCCTCCTTTTCTGCTCAGAGTGGTTTAATTCTCAAAAGAATAACTGGTGTGCATTTATAGTCAGCCTTTTCATGGGGGTGTATTCAGATGATAGCAAATAGAGGCCAAAGATTAATCATCATGAAGTAGAAAATTGACAGTAAGGAGCTGTTCAAGGACATAATTGTACCCACACAACCTGCTTAATTATTTTTTTTTTTACCTCTGAGCACCTGGACGTCCATCGTGACCAGCATGGTGTGACTCCCATCTCCATTGTCCTTCACTAGACCAGCAATGGGATGCTCTGTATTGTAGCTATTATGCCATGTTTTGCCTCATGGATGACGTCTATGCGTAGATGGTGACAGCAAGGACTCACCTGCGAGATCTGCAAGCTGGAAAAGGGATGGGAGAGGAGACATCCGTTAAATTCTTGCCAAACCTGTAGAAACGTGTCTCAGCAAACAACAGCCCATTCTCAGTTTGTGATGAGGATGATAGCAGGAAGGTAGGTTGGTACTGGGGTGTGGTGAAACCTTTTGCCAGCACTGAAGAAAGGCCTTGGACAAACAGTGAGGGATAATGTTTGGCTGGGGTGTGTCCAGACCATCCATCATATCAACACTGTGTTTTTGTTATCCACCAGCTCATTAATTCCCAGACTCCATTAGTAGGTCTCTGCCTCTTTTTCTGTGTCAGCTTCTGATACCTCTCCTCTCTGGGTGGCACAACTGGACTGACATCCAAAAACATGGGAGAGGGTCACAGTAGGCACACAAGAGGCTAAGTTGTAGGATAGGGGAGATGGAGGGCAGAGTGCTCCAAATCTTGGCTGATGAATCACCCAAAGGCAAGGTCTTTGGTGCACATATGTGTATCTAGCCTGAGTGTGGATGAGATGATCTTTTCTGAGGCTGCAGAGACTTTCTAGGAGTTCCCTGTGTCTTGACAGACCATTTTCTATGGGAATGGGAATATGTGATTAGGCTGTCTTCTATGCAAAATCAACAGAGTCCTTCACACAGAGGTTTTGCCCTGAAAAGAATCCAAAGAGTTTCTTCCAGCTGAAGAGCAAGAAGCTCCTGCGATGCTCATCCACGCTCATCCTGCAAAAATCCTGCTTGCAGATAGCCCACCACAGCCTAGAAGTACCACGGTGCAAAAAGCTGCAAACACAAGCTCCAAATCCTGTTGGATCAGAGACCTGGGGGTGTTCAAGTTCTGGACCGTCACTTCACCATATACCATCACCAGGTATTTTGACAGATGTCCAGGTACAGCTCATTTTTCCAACTTCCCCTGTCAACATATTTACATGTGTATGTGTTTTGTAGCATTAAAAAAAAGAAAAAAAAAAAAAAGAAATTAGTGGTGAGACACTTAATGGTGTCATAATTTTTGGTACTAAGGGCTTTTTTGGGGCTGGTAACGTAATTCCAAAAGCACATTTGGTCACAGAGCAATAGACACTGTGCACAATTCATACTTTATAGAGAATAATATTTACTGTCTTGATCATCAGGGATGTGCAGTTGTAGCAACTGGGGGATGAAAGTGAACAATTCATAAAGGGACCTGCACTTCTCTAGGGAAAAAAAGCCATTTCTCACAGATAATCCAAAAGCTTCTCGTGACTTGTAGAAGGAAAGGGAGGACCTTCCTGGTTTCCAAATCCGCAAAAAGCAGAAGTATTGGAAGAAACAGAGCTTCCCTTTTGGCTCACACCAAACCCCAGGCAGCTCTGCCGAGGTCGCAGCTCCCTCTGGTGGGATGACGCTGTCTTTGCATGGGGTATTTTGTCAGACACAAGAGTATGAGTTTATTCTTCTTGACTTCGCTTCCCCATGCCTTTTCACTCGCTGAAACTCCCCCTCTGCACAAGTTTTCATTGAAGGGTTTGGGTTTGGGTTTTTTTTTTTGGTTCATAAAAATAGCCTCAGAAGAATGCAAGACTTCCAGAGGGGGGAGGTTTTATGCAAAATATTTGTGCATTTATGCAAAATGCATTGATTTATACATAGACAGAGAATGCTGTCAGTTTGGGGAGGGCGTGTATTTTATCTTCTAATATCAAAGCAAGTGAGGACATAGATGCCAGACTGCAAATAGGAAGGCGTTTTTCTCCTCAAAGACACCTCCTCCAGCACATCCAATGTCAAACTCTCATTGTCACCTAGCACAGCCTACTATCCCCCTGTCCCCTGTCTCCTCCTTCCTCATCCTGCTTCTTCCTTCTGTTAAAAGTAGTTCAGGATTGGAGACAGTGCACCCCCCTGCTTTGCCTCCAGGTCTTCTAAACCTGTCCTGCACAAGCACTTTGGAGCAGGGCTAAGGCCAACATCAGGTAATTACTATGATGGTAAAACAATGGGTTTTTTTACAACCCAATCAATAACAGTAATTCATTTTTCCAGTGATTGTTCTGTTTTTAGATTAATTTATTGACCAGCTCTACTATTTTTTGGGGGGTCCATTTTCCACATCATTATAGAAAGCTTCTGCTGTCTGAAGTTTTCTAAGGGCTCTTTACACTTCTTTTTACCTATCGTAGGGTATTTGACCACAAATAGTAAAAATCCCCAACCCCACCCATTTTTATTTTCTTTCACTCTCACTGCACTATCTTGCAAAGGTTAATATGTAACCTTTGGAAATGTAAGAGTTAGTTTTATGGTCAGGATTGCGGTGGCTGATGGTCCAAAGGTACCAGCAGCCTTCTGAGTATCTCCAACAGATGTAAGCGCCCACATGCAGGTTCCTTTAAGGAGCAGCCGTGTTTCTGGAAATCCAGGGTGGTGTTACAGAAAAGCAGGTTTGTGTTTCTCTCTGATGAAGCAATGGTTTATCTGGCTGCTTCTCTAGGGAGAAGCTCTGGATGTTTTCTTAGCCCTCTGTTTCCTGCAGGCTTTGTGTTGTGTTGTGTTGTGTTGTGTTGTGTTGTGTTGTGTTGTGTTGTGTTGTGTTGTGTTGTGTTGTGTTGTGTTGTGTTGGTTGCCAGGCAGTTTGCGTGCTGTCCCAAAAGATCTGGGGATTATCTCTGCTGAGCTCTGCTTTGTATGTATTTTTGCATGGGGAACTGCTGCTTGGGTGTGAGAGAAAGCCCCAAAATATACCTTCATATCTATCTATCCTAAAGCCATGCTTACTGTTAGATTTGTCTTTGGAGCCAAGTAAGGTCAGGTTTATTGGGGAGAAATTCACACCCTGAGAGTGAGATGGGGATGTACAGACCCTTTGGAAAGCTCCAGATGAGCATTGATAGCATGTAATGGGCACAGATCCCTTACTCAACTTCTCCTTTTTTTATTTTTTCCTGATGAGGTAATGAATTACTTTCATTTTTGTTGTTCACTCTTCTCTTTGTGCCTGCTTGTAGCTGCTGTGCTCAGCGTACAGCATGTTTCCTCCTGTTCAGTGTGTTTGTTGCAGTCTCCGCACAGTGTTGGCATTTTTGTCTCAAAAGAGTACCTGGCAGGCACTTCAAGCCTTGCTGTTTGTTTTCATGGCTTTTTTTTCCATGTGTTTTGCAATATGTCATGCCTATTCTATTCTATTCTATTCTATTCTATTCTATTCTATTCTATTCTATTCTATTCTATTCTATTCTATTCTATTCTATTCTATTCTACTCTAATTTTTCCTTTCTTATTTCCTTAAATCCCAAGTACCTCAGTTCCTGGAGCTCTATCAGGGTCAGCTATGATACAAAACCAAAGTGAAATAATTTCTCTGGTCGTCTTGCCAGCAGAGGAAGACCTGAAGGTGGTGTGCGAAGGCTCAAAAAAGAGGAAATTACAAAAGCAAATTAAAAATGTGTCAAAATCTCACTTTCTTAATGGCTAGAAATGGACTACATTGTGCCTCAACACGATAAAAGAAGTAGGGTGCGTACTAGGTATCATTAGCTAGCTGTGTTAGGCTTCTAACATAATTTAGTTTCCTGAGCTCCCTTTACTAGCAGTGAAGAAAAACAGCCACATCCGGATCATGATATATTTTCTTCTCCTGTAAAAGTGTGTGCTGAGAAATTATTAGTTGTCTTAGTTATGATCAGTGAAAACTGTGAAAATTCTTAGGCAAGTTTGGATGGACCATAACTAATGAGAGGTTCCATTCTGTATTGCAAAAAAGTGTGTGGTAGGGAGGAGAGAAGCAAATCCATGACCTACCTGGACATGTGGTGCTCTTCAAAGCAGAGCTTACTATGTTTTGCTGGGTCGAAGTCAAATGAAGAGCTTCCTTTTTATTTCTATTTGAGTTATATACTATATATATAAAATACATATATTATATATAACATATATTATTTATACTATATATTATAGTGTAATAGATATATTTATGTATGGTTTTTATATCTATATGTATATATAGAGAGAAAAAAAGTGGGTTTGGTTGTACAAATCTTGGAAATTTCCTCTTTAAAATCCTGATCAATTTAGAAACTTTTATTTCTACTTTCATTAAAAATATTTGGGGAAAAAATATTTGTAATACTTCCAAAGTGAAATATTTAATTTAGAAAATATGAATGTGTCCTTATTTTCAAAATTTTTTTTAAGGTAGAATTTATGCTCTTGGCTTTTGTATCCATGTTGTCTTTGCCTTTTAACTCCAAGGAGCCATCACAAGTCCTGCTGCTCCTACTACTAATGAGACACATGTCTGCCTAGGTCATGAATTGCTCACTTCATAACCAGTGACAATTATCGGTGTTGGAGTGTCTCCATACAGACTGTAAGAACAACCGTAAGACTTCTCTCATTGCTGAATCACTCCCCGGGTTCATATGGGATGCAGCTAAGCATGTGGGTAGTGCACAAAAGCAGGCAACAAGATGTTAGAGTGAACCTGGGTATGATGTAACTCAACTGTGCAGATCCCCATGTCATGTATTTTGCATTCAAACATAGACTTTTGTCTTCCACATAGGTATGAGGTTTTTGGTCCAGCTGACATCAGTCGTCTTCATCTTGGTATTGGTATCTACACACCATCCCACTGCAGGTAATTTTGCTCTGTGATGGATTAATTTCGCTCTGTACTAAGTCCATTTCAGAGACTATGAATCGACTTGCACTGGTGCCCCCTAGGAATTTCTTCTCCACTGAAGGAGGTCCAGATTTAGATGATTTCTTTGAATTTCAAGTGAACACAGATGTATGTTCTGGGATTCAGTGCGCTCAGCAGTAGGCATTGAAATTGAGTATCTGAGAGCTATTTGTCTAAGGTACGCGTACAGTCGATAGGAGCAGGTGGGAGCTCCCAGAGCATAACGTAACTCTTTTATCTCAGATTCCTGTCTTCCCAGGGAATGAATCACCCTGTAGGGAATGCAGTTTCTCCATGGTTTCTCTACAAGTTGATTACCTCAACGAGACACTTATCTTTTATGTGGCTAAAATTTGGAGCGATGAACATACCTAGACAACCTAATGTAGTCAACACTACGAAGGGAGGTGATAGGTAGTTTTGACTTGCAAGATGCATGACAGCACAGGATGCTTGTAATTTGAAATGGATGGCCTTGTGTTTTAAATGCATCTATGTGCTTTTTCTCCTGCTCAGACTGCCAGCTGCTGCTCCTGATCAGAGCTGTGAGATATGCCATAGGATAAGGGCTGCAGTTTCAGTGGGGAAAACCTTTGCAGGGCATCATAAATGCAAAACTTCTCACAGACTTCTTCTCCCTTAACCTTTAAAACCACTGTGATTGCTGAGCACAGCTCATCCATTTATCTCACTTCTGTAGGTGGTGGCCATGACCCGCTGCTTGTCTTGGATGGTTATGAGGGTAATGGTATTCAACTCAAATGTTTCTCGAAGAGGTTGCTTTCTGAAGTTCAGGTGTTGTGGACAGATGGTAGAGGAAACAATGTCACTGGGACTCCTCTGACCACTGGCACTATCACTGCTAATGCCAGCAGCTCCATCATTCTTAAACCAGGGTCTGGAAACTCTGTGTCCTGCAAAGTAATTGATAAACTGCTGAAAACATCAACAGAATCTTCAGTTGTCATTGCAGGTGAGTATGAGCTTGTGTCCTTGTGGCCTGGGAGGAAAAACCGTGAGCTGATGCATACAGAGCAGATTGCCCCAGGACCCTAAATTTCTAGTGGAGCAGAATAATCAATTTTCACAGAAATCTTCTCTGATATTTCTTGTTCTTTGCACTGAACCACCACTACTTTCCATGGGCAACTCCCAAATGTTGTCAAAATATCAATATTAAAAACACCCTTCCATGGATTTGATGCCATCTGAGGGGAATAAAATCTTGTTATCAGGTGCTGCCAGTTCTCACTTGCAAGGATGGAGGATGCTGTTCCATGTATCTCTCTCTTTCTATCTCTCTCTCTCATTTTCTTCCACTTCTATTTCTATTGCTATAATGCCTAATATTCCCTTCCCTTCCCTTCCCTTCCCTTCCTAATATTCCCTTCCCTTCCCTTCCCTTCCCTT
>Ga0065711_1034906_pt1 | contig 23072 bp, 12 predicted proteins | sample Hoacrofraction12_FD_59098 | JGI IMG/M metagenome (GOLD analysis project Ga0065711, IMG submission 59098) | Hoatzin crop microbial communities from Cojedes, Venezuela - Epithelial fraction 12 v2 (version 2) | ecosystem: Host-associated > Birds > Digestive system > Esophagus > Crop | place...
AGGTGACCCTGCTTCGGCAGGGGGGTTGGACTAGATGACCCACAGAGGTCCCTTCCAACCCCTACTACTCTGTGATAATGCTTTTCACTAGCTGCCTGTTTGCCTGCATGAGCCGACTATCGTGCAGGCCTTCAGTGCTTGTCACTGGATGTGGGCCCTTCTGTCCTCGAATGTCATCGCAGGTACTGACAGATAGGGCTCTGCTGCGCTGCACCTGGTTACTGCGCAGCGCACACTGGGCAGTCTGGGGAACTGCTGCTTTCTCATCAGTGGGAGGGCTGAGCTGGCTGCTTGTGACAGGAGTCCCCTGGCCACCCTTCTCTGCTCATCCTGATCTCCTTGTGGGCAAGGACACCATCCTGACAATTACTCACCTGCTCCCTAAAGCTAGGGAGGGTGTGCTCCTCCACAAATACAGGCTGGAAGGTGCCTACAAGTGCATGTTAAGACCTTGATTTGCTTACCCAGTTGGATCTTCTAATCTGCACGTTTATGTTTGCTTCAAATTTTACACAGTTTAATTGCTATGTAATAGTCCTATGGTCACTATATTTAATTTTCCTCCTTTATTTTTTGAGTGCTGCTTTGGTTATGATTTTATTTTGGGTAAGTCATTTGCAATTATCTTTTTTAAATGGAAATGAAATTGAAGCAAACCTTAACTAATTTTGATTTGGGTTTAATTGGAAATTTACTGAAGATGTATGCTTGCTGTGGAGAAGGCCGCGTGTTAGTCAGACACAGATAGAAGCGAGATCCCCGTGGTCTATTTTGGTTTTAGAGAATCAGAAAAGTGGGTGGGTTTGTGAGGATTTTTTTTCCAGTTACAGCAAAATTGCTGTTGTTCACGGTCCTAATAATTCCTTGCATTACATTCCTGGCTATGATAGAGCGTATCTTAATGTGGCAGTAATTCCATCTATTTATCTGAAAGTACTCAGTGTTTCAAGGTCATTAGTGCACTCTTTAACATTCTGCAACAGAACTGCAAACCTTACAGCCACAATCATGCTTTAATTTTCTGGCATGCAGCAAGGAATGTATATCTTTGTTTTGGAAAATTCTTACTTTGTTTTTCCTCTGCATTTAACACTGCTTATTCCAGCAATTAATTTGACTGCAGAGTCCAGGCTAGGTAGTAATTGGAACTCTCATTAACTAGTACAGCTTTTGTGAACGGGCAGTTCATGTACAATTACAACTGCAGTTACAATTGCAAATGTAATGCAACTGTAATGACAATTAATTAAAAATAGGTCATAATTAAATCAGAAGGCTAGTCTGTCTTCACATCGTAATCAGAAGAGTAGCTGTAGAAAAAGCACATCTTACCCATTGGATCTGGTTCCTCTGTGTGTTAAGAGCCAACAGGTTTTAGCAATAGCAGCTGGTTAATACTGTCCTACATCTTCCTCCTCCCATTGTAACCAGTGACAGCCTTGAACCGTTGTTGCTCCGGTTCTATCATTCAGGAAGCAGGAGGCCACTGCTGACAGTCGGTGGACTGAACTCAAGCATCAGCACGCCCTCAGGAAGCGGAAGAAGCAGAGCATGGCACTGCAGACCCCTCACTTCACCTGCTGGCTTGGCCTCTCCTCCTCTTTGTTTTTCTTTCCCCTACCTGGCACAAGATGACGGAAGATACAAGGGAGCCAAAAGGGAGTGGAAATAGCCTGAAAAGATGCTGGGCCTGAGAAAGGCTGGACAAAAGGCACCATTTGTTTTTCTTTTTCCCTGCCTGATCCCAGCAGCCTGAGACACAGTGGCACTGCTTTCCAACGGCACTGTCACTTGTCTTCTGTCAGCTGCTCTTGAGTTTTGTGTCACTTTATTGGCGCAGAGCTCCTGGAGACTGGTGTTTCCAGCCCTTGGCAGCAGCTGTCCCTCGGGAGCAGCAGCAGAGATAAGCCTCTCTCTGTCTTGAGAACATTCTTCTCTTTGGTCATTCAGTGAAATCTCCTTTCTCCCCCTCCTTTTTCCAGACTTTTCTTCTGCTCACCTTTACCTCCACCATCAATTCAAGGAGGTTATTTTGGAATGTTAGTACATGTGAACTCTTACATGTTAGGTGTATCAGCTTTCCTCCTAGCTTCCAGGGCTCCTGGCCCCCGTCTTGATGGAGCTACAGGGCTGGGTAGCCCTCGCAGACTAGTGTCTGTACTCTAGTTTTCAGCTTCCCCCATAGCATGCGGACCCAGTGGGCTTGTCCTGTTCCTGGGCTTGCAGCCAGTTCATATGCTGTTTGGCCAACACTCAACTGTGCTAATTTTGAGGAGGGTCGTGGGAAAATTAAATTATCTGAGGATGTACCGCTTGCATGTGGGACACTGAAGCTCGCAGATCACCAGTGTTACTCACATTTTGCTTTGGGAAATTTGCTGGTTTGGCTTGACACTTTAGCTTTTGAACTGGTTCTGACCCTTGTTCTTGTAGGCTGGAATTCCTGACCTCAGTGATTCCACAAACATTCAATCAACAACTTGGGGGCACAGCTGTCTAATAAAAAGGAGAAGTGTCTCTTGGTCTGTGTTAGAAGATAGTTAATTTTGGTACAAGAATCATTTCAGGAGAAGGCAAAGCAATTCTTCCTGAAAACAAAAGCTCATAATCCCTTATCTTCCTCTTCAGGGTCTCTCACTTCTCTGCTGCTGAGATTAATTTTATCTATGTTGGGCTACCGTGCCACTGATAGGACATAAGCTAGTGGGCACAAGTTGCAATAAGAAAAATTCCAATTAAATATTAGGGAAAGAAGTTTCCACCATGGCAGCAGTCAAGCGCTGGAACAGGCTGCCCAGAAAGGCTCTGGGATCTCCACCCTCAGAGATGTTCAGTACTCGGCAGTCCGTGGCCCAGAGCAACCTGGTTTGCGGTGGCTCTGCTCCACAGGTCCTGTCCAACATAAATCGTTCTATGATACCATCAAATATAGATCTGATGTCTGAGGCTGGATATTACCTCTGATAACAGGGTTTCTTCCCGCAGAGATATGATGTGTCTTCGTTCTTGGAAAAAAAGAGGTTTTTTTCTCTTCATTTTATTACAGAAAACCTCTAAATGGCATCTTCTGTTTATGCAGAACCTCTTTTGGAATCCACCTCACAATCAGCATCTCTTTAATTTGGGTAATTTAGAAGCACTGTAGGGGCACAGAAGTCAAGTATTGTTTGCCGTTAGTGGTAACTTTGTATGAACAGAGCCCATGTCCCTGCAAGAGTAACATCGCCTCTTCTTTTGTAGCTGTCAGGCCCTGTGCCCTGCACAGGCGCCTGGGCGTTCTTTTCAATGGGAGTAGTTGCTGTTCAAGCATCTCTTTTCTACACAAAGTTTGACTCAAAATGTGGGTAACTGAAGGTTCTCTTCAGCTCCAAGTTGTCTTTTATCTGCTGTGAATGTGCAGTAGGCTCCCTTACAGCGTTACATATGCCACAGATTGTGAATCTGGTGCTCTTTTGTAGTCTGGGACAAAGATAAGTCACGCTGCCCCTTGGGTGCAGGACTGTGTCTTCATTTTAGGTCCATTTATGGCCTAAAGGCTATCAAATATCCTCCTGTTAAACTGTATGAAAACACTTGTTCAGCATTATCAGTTGTGTTTGTAGATTCCCCATTCTGATTGGAGACTGATTTCTTTTTTCTGCAAGGGTTCATTTCTTTGCCACACCCAATGCCAGGCAAAATGGAGGGGGAAGAGCGAGTGAGGGCTTCCTTTCATTCCTAACATTGCTTGTCTCTGTTAAGAGTGTCCTATTACTTGACTTATGAAGTTTGTGAGGAAGGGAGGGCATCAGTAATATAATAACTAGTGTGGTTTGAGTTCTTTAAGTACGATAGTAGATATAGTTTGAAAGAGTCTTCATGAACCAGATGAGCAGAGCAGTTTGTGACAGGAAAAACACAGCTGTAGTTAGATGAATTGATTACTTACATTAGCAAAATTGCAGTGGGTAACATTAAAACCCAAGCAGTTTCCAGGCTGACAGTCACAGTAAATGCTGGGTCTTGGAGACGCGGTTTAGCTACACCTGTGAGGTGCGAGAAGAAAAGAACCTGCAGTGCCCTTTTTACTGTTTTACTGACCTTGACATCCTTTATTTTCAATTAAATCCAAGTCCCTCAGACAGTGATGCTTAGTTTGTCTTAGATTGGTTTTAAGCCATTAACATACACAACTGATAAGTTGTATGTGCTGTGGTCATAAAATACATAGTTGGGTATGTTTTTATTCACTGATGATGGTATTTTCCTTGATTACAGATGAAGAGCTAGCGTCGGATTACAGCCTTGACAGAGAACTAAGGGACCACCACAGACTGTACTGGGAAAGAGAGTTCAAACCTGTGGCAGAAAAACTCCGTGACAGAATTCAAAGCCATCACTCCTTTCTGCCAGCTGTGACTGTGACTCCATTTTAATCAATCTTTTTTTTTTTTTTTTGTGGTATAAATTGCACAGCCTTATATTTCTAATATACCTACACACTGCCACTGGTAAGCATGCTGGAGAGCACGGGAAGTTAGTCTTTAAAAAAGTCAGTAAAGCCTGGCATTTATATATCGCATGCTATCTTTTGAGAAGCTTGTGTGAAATTTTTGCAGGTGTAATTAATTTCTACAATATATTTGAGCTGATCAAGCAGCTGTTCAGTGTGATTTGTTTATTAATTGCATAGTTTCTTGGCTGGGAAAACGCAACTGAACTATTTGCTGAACCTTCAATTTTTCAAAGGTGAATTATCACGGAGTACCTGGCCCTCTGGGGAGGCCTGCGTGGACTTCGACACACTTTTACTTTGTATAGAATTCTGTGACAGAGTAACCCAAACGCTGCTGGGGCATTCTGCTGTGTTGTATCACAAGCTGCACTCTTCAGGCTGAACGCTGTCAATGGCTGTGTGGACAGCGTATCCCCGCTCCTCCCTCGGTCCTCGTGGGATATAGGTCTGGCTGTGCTGGAAGGAGGCTTTTCTGAATTGGAACGTCACATTTTTGGGCAAAACACCCGTATCCCTGACATAAGAGAAGATTTTAGCTAGTCTGGTGGTGTTCCTTCAGCTGCTTCCGCATTCCCAGGAGCCGCCTGTGTGCCTGTATTCCTCCGACTGTCTTGGCCACCCGTCTTCCCTGGGCTCGTGTCTCCAGCCACAGTGTGAAAAAGGCTCTGCATCCTCTGCGTTCTTTCTGACTGCTGCTGGCTCATTCATCGCTCAGGTTTGAGCCTTCCAGTGTGTCCAAGTCCCTGCTTGTAGCCCATGGATTAGCTCGGCAGGCGCATCACTGGCCTCAGGCGGTCACAGCACAATCAGCTGTAGAAAGCTTTACGGACCTGACGCCTTTGTCTCTTTTCTGACCTCGGATTACTGAGAGCAAACCCCTGCGCAGGGGCTGCCAGCCGAGGGTCCGCAGCCTCGCGGTGTGCGCGGGGGGAGCAGGCTCCCGCCTGGCCATCCTTCCAGTGCCATACCCATGCTCCAGGTGAGGGGACGCAGCGAGCAGGCTGGGAGGCAGAGCAGTCGCAGATCGGCAGGGAAACTTTTTTCCTAGTCTCAGTCCCTGCTTCCACATCCTTGGGGGCTTCTTTACTGTTGGTGGGGCGGGGGAAGGGGGATTTCATGGTCCAGGTTTTGGGAGTGGTGGGGAGGAAACTTCAGTGAAGGTCATGAAATCCTTTTGTCTCAGCAGCTCGGGTGCTTCTCGTGACCGACAAGGCTCAGCCCTGCCGCAAGTCACTTCAGGCACGCCTGTGGCAGCCTCCCTTGCTGCGATCTGCAGGAGAGAACTGCTCGGCAGTTCGGTCCAGTCTGGCTCCAACAACAGCTCTGCTGAGCTCAGAAAGATCTCAGTTATCATTCCTTCTTTTGCCATTTTCATTTCAGCTGAAGTTGAGGGGGTGAGATAAATTGCTTCAATGCCCTGTTTGTTTCTTGGGGAAAAAAAAAATGGATTTGCTTTTTGGGGACAATAAAGAAAGGCCGATGGGCACGTTCTCCCGTGGTGGGGGGGGGAGGGAGCGAGGGAGCTAGAGGCATTTGTTCTTAGCGTTGGCGTCGAGGCCGAAGGCTGGGAAGCACCAGGCTGCGCCAGGCAGGGCGGGATGCAGTGGAAAAGGCCTTGCGGCCACGTCCTGTCAGCAGGCCTCGGCAGAATGGACAAGCGCTGCGCATCTGTCAGAAGGCAGCCTGGAACTGGTGTTTTTGCTCAGGTCACAGTGGAAAGGTAGGCAATTAAGATTTGTTCAAAGAAAATGCTAGCTAGGTCAGTCTCTACCAATCACGCTGTAGACAAGGGCCTGGGGCGCTGTGTGGTGTGTCCTGCAGCACAGGGCAACTCCAGGTATCCCACAGCCGGGAGCAGAGCTGGGGGAGCGCTGGCCTCGTGTCCAGGATCTGGCCTGCAACGGCTGTGGCAAGAGGCGGGAGCCCCTTCTGTTCAGCGACCAAGTCACTCCGCTCATTTCACCTGGGGGCATGCGCACCCAGCTTTGAACTGCCCCCACAAAGGCGGGGAAAAGCAGGGGCTGCTGGGGAGGGCTGCTGACCACTGCTCCCCAGGGAAAAGATGGCTCTGCCCTGCTCCTCTAAGCACCGGCTCCAGAGAAAATCCAGCTGCCGGGGGCTGCGCTGTGCCTGTCCCTTGTGTCCTGGCATCACGCGCAGCCACTGCTCTCTGCAGCCACCACCGCTTTCATGGAGCGTCTAGCAACTTCACCGTTTTCTTGTTTTTAAAGACTAATGCCACCAACTTCTGTGGTTGCTGCTCTGCTTAGCAGTCTTGCTTGTTGTTGTCTGCTGAGGACCACAACTGCCTCAGTTAACGGGAAACCCCCAAACATTTTCAGGCCCTTTCTCCAAGGTAAGTAAGTAGCTTTGTGTGTAGTTAGGATTGTCTGCGTGTCAGTAAGAAGCCACTTGGGGACACGTAGCGCACCAGTTACTGCTTGGAAAGGAAGAGAGTACCTGCAGGTACCTTCCTGTCTGGAAACAGCCCGTTTCGGCTTCTTGGGAAAAGCTCATGTCTACCTTTGACCCCCCCCCAAAAAAAAGGCAGCAGGAGAATCAGGAGCTGCAGAAACTCCATTTACAGACTGGGAAGACACTTCCTCTGTGTCCTTAGGCACAGCTCAGCTTGATGATATGCCCTTAGACAGGAAAGTCTTGTTCTGTTTTTGGAACATTAAAAATCCTGTAGTTTTAGTTGAGAGGAAGCAGCAGATGCTTCCTGTTAGTCACAATTTTTGTCAGTTTATTAGTCTTTCTCCCCTAGATCTTTTTGAGATATTTTAGCTTCTTGGACTGTAAAGCTTAAAACTGATCTCAGAATGTTCCGTAGTAAGAAAAAACAGTCTCAGCTAACTGAGAACCAGGCCAGGGGAGAGAAATCTTAATTTAATTCTACCTGTGGGCTTGAGAAAATCCATTTCTTTCCTGCCCGACAAACGAGGCTCCTCCCTTCCTGTAAGCAGGTAGGAGCTTCTACGCTCGAGTGCACTGTGACTCCCGTGACAGCCAGCTGTAGGAGCACGTCCAGCAGAGTTTGTCGCTCCCTCGCAGCCAGTCCCCCTCCCGGTGCCTCTTGCCGTGCGGACCTGACCACGCTGCTGCTGCCAGGTATCCTTTTGGCACTTGCCTGTGAAAATCAGCAGCCTAATCTGGAACAAAGTTCACTACTGAAGGATTTTAGTATCAGTTTAAGTCTCAAAATAGCATTTAGACCTAGTTATTGAAAAGAAGCGATTATATAAACATACAGCTGGAATCTCCAAAATTGTATCGCACCCATTATCCATGAGGAAAGAGGAAACCCTTTACGGCAGAGCATGCCTGAAGAGAGGATGGGGGACTGTGGGAAGGATGAAAACAGTCAGGAGTGGGTAAGAGGTGTTCCTACTGTAGTGAAGATCTAGATCTATTAAACTTTGTTTTCTCCCATCATCTTAGATGCAGTTGAAAAAGTCACATTTGTCATTTTAAGTATGTTTGCTCAATTACCGTTTCAAACATTTTTAAATGGTCTTTGAAGCAGTAAGCAAACCAGTAAGAACAGAAGTGTAAAGTTAAACCACACAAAAACACCAAGAGAAAAAGTTGTTACCTTTATTTAAAAAATACCAGTAATACTGACAAATTTAAAAAGCAGTTCACACTCATACAAAAGTATTCATGTGTTCTCCAAACCCACTGTATATTAAATGTCAGCATTTTAATCATGTTTTGATTTACTAAAAATAGATGGGTTTTAGCCTAGTTATTTAAGCAACTGCAAAAATCAGTAAGACCAGCGTTGGGCATGTGATGCAGTAGGACTGTTGGGCAGCCCCGAACAACATTCCCACTCCTTGTCCTCGCTCCTGAACAGGTGTCGGTTCATCCTCGAAGAACAGGACAAGAAGCTACTGCACGCGGTCAGATCTCTCTCGAGCTCTGAGGACTCCAGTCCTCCTCTTTCCGTGGGAGGACCATGGCACTTTGGAGCTCACCAAATAACGCTGAACACATGGCCTGTAGCGTTTTAAGGCTAAACTATTCGAGAAGATTGACTGCTATCTTTCAAATTATCAGTGTGGACAGAAGAGGTTTAGTTCCGATTGAAAAAGAAATCTAAATAACAAGGCTTTTTTGAAACCACACACAATAAAGGCTCAGACAATAGCAGTGCTCACTTTCACTTTTAGCTTAACTGGAACAGCCTGTGTCTGTTCACTCCACCAGCACAAATAGCAGCATCAAGATTTTCTAAAATTATTCTCGTAGGGGAAGCAAATGTCAAGTCCCACTTCTTTTCACGCTCCAACTCCCGCAGCATTTGCCTTAACACAAGATCTATGTATCTATCATTTGCTATATTGCCACAAGTTCAGAGAGTGTCCCGGGCTGTCTAAAGCCAAAATACCGTGAGCAGGCAGCACTTCTGCACAACCCTGCCAACTGCCAAGCGTTCACTGCCGAGCGGCAGCAGCGATATTCCAAACACGGAAATAGCTGAAACTAAAGGAGTTACGGCACAATGGGCATCTTAACTTATAGCTACCGTTGGTCCTGAGGCTTCGTATCTTCCTCTGCCACACTGCAGCTGCAGAACATTCCAACGTCGACAGGCAGCCGGAGACATCAGGTCATATAGCGCGTAATAGCTCTCAGAGCATAAAGTAGTTCAGCTTGCATCCGAGCTTCTACCAGAAGCAAATTTACATGGACCTTCGGGAAAGAAAAGAAGTGGCCCTGTGACGGCGTGCTCACCGTGACGTACTCGGTGAGCGGAAGGCTGCGGGGCTGTGGTTTTCGTGTCAGTGTCTGCAGCCGCAGCGGGGGAGCACTTTGTGTCGCAGCTCCCCAGCAACAAAGCTTGCTGAGGGAGCACAGCCGGACCAAGCACCGTGTGCGGGGTGGCAGCATGGGGCTGCCACGGGTCCCAGGCTCACCGGCGCAGCGCCGGGTTCCCAGCAAGAGGGAGTCATCCCTGAGCAGACCGACTGGTTCAGCTGGAGAACACAGGCGAGCTTTCAAGCACACAAACCCTTCTTCAGCAGCAGACTATGCGCTACTTGGAAATAATTGTTCATATTTAGCTTGATGAAGTTAATCAGTTAGTTAAAAGGCAAAAGGGCGGTCGGTATCTGTGGAGCAGTGGGGGTTGTTAGCAATGGAAGAGGTGATAAGGTCGTTTGCCCCCGTGGGACAGAAACAGACAGGTGATGATCGCCTGGACAACATGGAGTGGTTGGCTGAGGTGAAGCACAAGAAAAATTGTGATGTGCCACTAAAGCTATTATCTTTCCTGAGACAGAGGTGTTCAGCAGCTACCACAGGTCAGAATTTCCATTCCCCAGCTCATCTCCTCAACACCTTTACTGCATTTCTTTGCGGATGAGCTCAGAAGCCGTGTGGGGGAGGGGGTGAAAAGCATTCTCTCGCTGACAGCAGGTTGGCTGTGAGTTTGTTCTGGCATGTCACGGCTGTGTTTGGTTTCAAGCGCAAGATTTACACACGGATGGATGGTGACTGCGTTCAGTGACACATACATGTGAGATCCTTGCATTTTGATGGCTACGGAGATGCAAAGTTTTGGGATTTAAACAAGGGTTTGTGTGCTTGAAAAGCTTGTCTCTATCAGTCTAACCAAAACAAACATATCTATTATTTTACTTGAACAACCTTAAAGCATTGTGGTTATAATACCCCTATTACAACTGGGTATCTCTAAACTACTTGCACAAGGAGTTTAGCAAGGAGTTGAGCCTCTGATGAAATGAACACTGATTGAGGCACATTTATGTTTCAGCACTGTATTAGCATTGCTTTTAAGTAGGGCTTAGAAATATTTTTCCAAAGAAAAACTGGAGGATGTGGACTTGATGGAGCAGACATGAGAGTCAGCAGCAGGAAACATTAGTGGAATTAGTGCAATTCAGCCCGCAGCCCGGCAGCAGGACCTTAGACTTTAACACAAAGTAACTGCTTTGGGGCCAATTCATGCAGAAAATGATCATAAGGCTGCAACGACCTTGGGCCAGCAAGCTCCGCTGCTCCGTGTCCGACGCTGAGGGATGGATCCCACATCTCCTCCCTGCCTCTCTGGGTCCCAGGCGACCCCAGCTGACAGTGGCAGAGAAAGCTGCAGTCGGGCTGAAGCCGTCCCATTTATGTGTCTGACCTCCCCACACAGCTCAGGGCTCGCACAGCCCACGTTAGCCGTTAGCTAGCAAACGTTCAGTAGGAAACGGAAAATTATTTCGGCCTGGGAAGTACTGCACCTCCTGAGGAACTGACCGAGCGTGAGCACACTCCCACTATCACCAGCTAAAGCCCAAACGCTGTTGGGGTAGCTGCGGGTGTCAGCATGGCAAACGGATCCACCGCCCGTGTCCCACAGCGCGCATGCAAACTGTACCTTCTCAGAGTGTTCGAACTGCCTCCAGAAGCTATCATACATTCTTTTTGTGGTCTTTTCAGGAGTGCAAACCACAGTCTTGATATAAACTTTAAAGCTGCGGTCCAACAACTGATTAATTTCACCGTAGTCATAGTCATCATATCTGGAATTGAAAGAAAAACACTTTCATTTTCAAGAACCAGTTATTTCACTTGCATTGTTTGTAAGTCCCTACGGCAAAATAAATTACTGTGTAATTTGTCCCACTACGGCCCTTCCCCATAAATGAAAATATGTTTAAAAATACATGCACATGTGCTTAATGAATAGCTTTGCTTCAATCTGAGAACGAAAAAAAAAAAAATAAAAGCCAACGCTGTCAAGTCTGATGTGTTTAGAACAAAAGTAGTAAGACTGACCTTATTCCAAACATACAATGAATATAGTTCCAAATAGCTCGTCTTAGCATTGAGGTATCCACGTCCTTGTGCATGGCCATCGTGTTGTAAGTCAGATTATAAGCAATATGAAACTTCTCATCAAGTAGCTGTCCCACATCTGGGTAAAGGCGATTAACCAAGGAATAGCCATGGTCTTCCCAGGAATAATCCTTAGAATAAGCAAAAATGCAGAGTGGAGCATTTCAGAAATTAACTTGTGAAGGCCGAGTGCTTTAATGTAATTTATCTCGGGGCAAATAAGCGGGGCAGGGCGAGCTGTTCATTTGCTTTCATTGAGTCTTCTCGCCCAGGGGACAGCCAGCTACAGCACAGCAGTTTCCAGGTTTGGCATTTGGCTCAACAGACAGACTGCGCGCTAAGCTTCCTGACAGCAGTCCCCGTCCCCGTTACCTGAGCACGAAAGGTGGGCACGTGCATCCCATGCCTGGAGAAGTCCTTGTAACCATAGCTGGTATCCTCAAAGTGACGAGACACATCTCTGGTCGCTGCCGCTTCTTCATCTTCTGTTAATTTCAAACAGAATTTCACACAATTTCAGTAAGAACAGACCGGAAGTGTGCTCGTGGAACTCCTACAGAAGAATGGGAGTCTCTGTGCTTTTTAAACACACAGTTTCACTGGCCACACAAATTCTTTGGTACAGCTCACTGTGACTGCAACTATGGTTTCTAGAGGCAACTCCATGAAAAACACTCAGATTCTTTCTTACAAACAACGTTTTCCTCCCTTCTTTTGTCTACCAGTCTTCGCTCTGTCCCCTAAGCCAAGGGGACACTTTGCTCCTAACTCAAGAGGTCTGTAAAAATGTCAAGGGAAAATCTGTTTTGGAACAGAGAGCTTATTAGAAAGAGAGACCTCTAAGACTTCCACGCCAAGTTTATGTTAGAGGACACTCTGCTGAAGAGCCCCCAACAACCCTAAGCTTGTAACAGATTAAGTATTATCTCAGAGTCACCTGAAAGGTAATGTTTGGTACGCTTAAACAGCTAACTGTGTTACAGGACTTTACAATGTCTTGCGAGATGCTTAAATCTCTTGTGAAACTTGTAAATCTCTCAAGAGAGGATTCCATTTCTGTTGGAAATTTCTATTAAACATAGTGTTGGTCAGTGAGTATTACGGTGCATTTGAGACAGGCCACAAATCTTGGCACTACTTTGCTTTTAAAGGTTCCCGGAAGAAAACAAAGCACGCCTCATCTTGATCCCTTCAAAGAAACGGTAATGTTTTTGAGACATCTCGTAACACTCTTTTTGATCTGGAAAAGCCTAAATAAATATATATACACACTACATGCGTTCTACCTGAAGAACACACGAACATGCTTTCTCTCTTCTCTCTTTCAAAACGTGTAGCCATCTCTTCCTGGCTGGCTTCCTCTTCGTCTCTGCACTCCTGCAGCTGCTTCATTTTCTCCATAAGAGCTTCAACTTCACAGACAGACTCTGGAGACTTGAAAAGGAGAAAAAAAACATTTCATTTCCACGTAACGAGAACTGGCAATGATGGCAGAAGTAGTCAAGCCAGAAAATTTAAACACAAGCTATGTCTTTCATTTATGTTGTTTCTCGAGGAAAACGGTTCTCGAAAGAAATCTGTACTGACCCAACAGTTCACACTTAGTCGTCATCTTTTCTCAATTAGATCCCTAGTATTTTTAGCATATTTTAAGGGTCACAACTTTTTGGAACAAGTGGTCCTCACACTAAAATTAAAGTAATTTCTCTTACTTAATCTAAGCGTTTAACAACTCTAAACCAAGGATCTGCAACAGAAATTCTGACAGAGGAAGTAACCACAATTTACTACCCAACTGTATTTTTCCCCTTCTTTGCTCACAGAAAAGAAACATATTGAAGGAAAAAGGAAGAGTGAGTGTAAATGCAGATTTAATGAAGCCTCAAAGGAAAGCTAGTGCAAGATAATCTTCTTTCACAAGAGCCGTTTCAACACCACAACACACTGTTAATTCAGTATCTGGTCTTGCAAAAATCCATCAGCACAAAGCAAAATAAAGTTATCTTCAGTTTATACAGTTCTGCCCCCTTCCTCTCTGCCTTTTGCAGTCAGTTTGCTTCTTCAGAGAACCACCAAGCTCATCAGATTAAATTTAAATGCCACCCACACTACTGCAGTAAAGTCTCACAGGCAAGGAACCTGCATGGAAAATACCCTGTTATCACTGTTCTTAAACCAATGCTTAGCTCACATCATGCTTGTCACTAAGTGGAAGCAAGTACAGATCAGTGAGCAGTATCTTTTCAACTGGTTAGCCCTCATCTGGATTAGGCTACTCAATTCCACCCTCACTGAACGAAAAGGGACGGGCACCCTCCGTGTAGTAAGTTTACAAAGAAACCGCTACTATTGAAAGAGACTGTTTGTTCAGACAGATACTTACCGGAATACTTCCAGCTGGGCTGGCATGAATTTCATCTGCCCCGTGGTAGCCATTTGTAATATCGCATATGCAGTAGTTACTGACGGAAGGGGGCCTGAAGGTGTGACCCCCTTCGCAGTCGATCTCCGGGCTGATTCCACAACCGAACGTGAAGGAAGCAAGGGAGTGGTAGTGTGTAAGGAGAACCACCGCATGGATCAGCTCTGCCAGGGACCAGCTGTTCTCTTCAGTCTTCAGAAGTTGCTTTAAAAATAACGCAAGACAAAAGTATGCATTTTAAAAAGTCATTCAAGTGATCCCACCTTAATGCAGTTCATCAACACATTTCTTCACCAGATAAAATTATTTTTCTGACGTTCACAGTTGCCTCCTAACTCTCTGCTGCTGTTAGTGCGCTCAGTGTCCTGTTACCAAGTCACCTGCCAGCCACAGACTCGTGCGGTTACACCACACAGGAGATGACTTCTCTGCCCTCTCTGGCCCTCAGCTACTGAATCAGCTGGGACTTCTATTTTGCACCATGTGGTTTGTACTGAGGCCAGACCAACTCGCATCGAAATTTTCACACCTCTGATGAAGACGCAACCACAACAGTCTCACGTTTCTTCCACTGGTCTTTACAGTCTCAGAAACCCTGGCAACTCCTCGCGGATCGGCTGTGTAAAAGCCGGGCACCAGGGCCAGGGCCCCTCTGTCTTGTCCCCGTGGGTGAAATGCTCTACATTTGACAAGAAGCTTCGAACCCCAACTTCCCCTTCAGGCAGGAAAGTGTGGGAGGTCTGGGGCCTTCTGGCAGAGCGTGTGCCTTCCCCCGCAGCCCAGCGTCCTGCCTCCCAGCAGGACCTGCCGCCGCTTCTCCACCTGCCGGACCCAGCAAGGCCCGCTGCTGCCCAGAGAATCCCAGCACCCATCTCCTCCTCGCCAAGGGTGAGCAGCAGGAGGAGAGCAGAGGAGATGCTCCGGTAACCCCTGGAGCCCCAGCCATGAGAGCTGCTGCTGCGGCACACAGGCTGTTTTTCCAAGAGCACAAGTGGTGTTTTATGCAGTATCGCAGTGATACAACACTGAAATGAAAGTCAGTAACGCAGAACATCTCTCGCCCCGTCTGGCTCTTAACCCTAAGAAACTGTGGTTGCATCTACTGAAAAACAGGGGTACATTCACAATACTCCATTCAAGATTTACTTCGATATGTTCCTTGGTGATAAGCCAGGGTCGGTGAGCCAGCATTTTGTTCAGCTCTCCTAAATTTTGCAGTTTTTGAGGTGCGTTTTCCAGACCATTCAACCATTTGGGGTCTCCACCAACATGAAGGAAGTCATTCACGTGGAGGTTAACAAGGTAAGAGCACTGATGCCGTGCTGCAGCCTAGAAAGGAAAACACAATTGTGATACAGAAAACAATTACAGTAAGTCAGTGCTTTATGACAAATACCGTAAGTCATCATTTCCTCAAAATATTCAAGAATAAGACTTGCAGTGATCAAAGGCTGAAGTTAAAAAACCCTGAGATTAACTCATCAGCCTGTTTTGGTTATTGCTCTCACAACATAAATATTCCTCATTCATATACATTATCACTATGCTGGCTACAGTTGCGACATGCCTATATCCAAGGAAAAGCAGAGGCGCAGGTTTATTGTATGTCCTGAAGCAAGTACTCCACGGGGCATTGTACTCTCCAGCAGGGAAGAAGCAAGGCTGCCTCTGCGTGAATCTTTACCAGCAGAAACAAAAGCAGGTTTTAGAACGCATAAACACATATAGCAGGAGAGACTAAGGACAGCTTTTCAGCAAAGAACAGACCCGGTGTCATTTATTCAAATAGCAATCCTTTCCCCATCAAATTAAGACACAGCCTGAAACTTTAATTCAACTTCAGCAGGCAAAGATCACTGCACTGGCAGACTGGAGGTGATGAAATCAACCGCTTCTGGCAGAAAACTTGTTTAGAATGTAGAGATTCAGAAACAGATGTCGGGACTATTGAGGTAGAGGGAGATGTATTCAACAGGGGACACACACACAAACAAGCTTTCTTCAAAAATAGTTTCTGAGATACTAAGGAAACCAAAAATAAACAATTGTCGTATTTTTATAACAGATTTTTTTCCCCTCTTTCTCACTGTGCTACTGAAACTACGAACACGAAGTACTGGTCTTATGAAACAACTTGTAAACCAGACACAAACAAACCTACTCTGCTTTTCCCCTTAGCTCCCGACGAAATGCCTTTCCAACTAGAAACTGCAAAACACAGTAATAACTGCTATTAAACAAGACCAGAGACGGTTGCCAAAGCGGCTGCTTCTGCTCGCTGCTTTCTGTTCCTGCATACCATTATCCCGATGTAGTGTCGGTAATGCAGCGGGAGTGGACCATCCATTTGCAGTAGATAGTGCTGAGTTTTTAGAAAGCTTTCAAGGTACTGTGGATGGAAAACCATCACCAAGGTAACATTGTCCAATCGGCCCAGTGCAGCAAAAGAATCTGCAAACAGCGTGTGCATCATGGCGTCTTCGTTTCCCACCTGAATCATCTGATCAAACAGAAAGAGCAATTAGCAATATTGTCTAAGAAGCACCATAAAATAGTAAATAAATATATTACCACAGCACCCAGAGGCCCCAGTGAAAAGAATTATATTATAAATCTATTATAATTATGCATTAAATCAGTGCATATAAGGCAAGGCACATAAAATCCCTTTAATACCTCTCATTTCGGAGCTCACAAGTGGTTATATCAGCAAAAGGAGATTTTTGGTTTACACTTCCTCTTGTACAACACTGACTTCTCATTTTTAACTGTCTCTCACCTTCACTTTCTCGTATGTCCCAAATTAATCTAACTTAGTTTATTATAACAACAAAAAGCTAACTGAATAATCATTTTTAGTCCAGGAAAAAGAGGGAAAGAAGTAAAGAGCTAGCTAAGAGGACAAGAGAGACAAATAAATGGAAACTGGAACTTAAGGCTCTAAAATTCCTAGAAAACCGCAGGCATATTACTAACTTCTCCTCTGCTCCAAATTCTCTTACCCGACGATCAGGAGAGAAGCACCAGAAATGCTCAGCCACAGCACTCTGCAGCTTCTCAGATTATCCAGAATGGCAGAGGCAGCTCAAGAAAAAGCAACCCCAGAGCAGGGGGGCAGGTGCCTTGCAGACCAGTAGGAAATTACCTCCGGATGTTCACAGGGAAACAGACACTCTTACAGAAAACAGCACTGAGTTTCTCTTATACTAGATAGCAGCACAGAAAGTGTCATAACTACCCCAAAGCTCCCCAGGGCTCTCTCTGCTTCTGTACACTAGAAGTGTGGCCAAAATCTCACCAGGACTGAATGGGATCACGACTCAAAAGTGTTTTGCAGCTCAGCAGCTGTCCTGAAACCGAATGTGGGTTACTACTGAAAGGGTGTTCCTTAAAAGCACAAAGTTCACTGTGTACTGGAAAACACTACCACACCTCCTTCTCAGGGATGAATCTGCTTGGTCCGTGTCCCAGTGGTCTAGGAATTCTTATTCCAAGTTCCTAGAAAAGAAAATTACACCATGTCAGCATTTAGTTATAAACAGCTTTTTAGCTGTGGTTGCAAGAAAGAAAAGAATTCTCTATTGAGAGCTGGGCTTATTTGGGTACTTGTGGTACACTTACATGGGTAGTACCATTTGTACAAATGCAAATCACTTTTTTATACAAGTGCTTTATAATTAGCCACACTTGTTTACAGTGTACAGCCCCACTCCAGCACCAAAAAAAATCAACAACAAAGGCCCTGCCAACCGAAGAAAACACACACAAACTTATATGCACACACACTACAACCTGGTTCACAGAAAATTCTGCATAAAGCATATTTTGGCAGGGTGTCCAGGACAAGGAGTTCAGTACACAGCCGGCTGCTGTGTGGTTATGCCACTGATGAGACTGGTGTGTGTGTACATCCGCAGTACGCCAGCACATAACACTGTGTGCATCTGTCAGGAAATGAAAACAGCTGTAACCCTAATCAGATTTCTTTTTCCTAAACCTCAAAGAGCTCTTCAACTGCTGAAAGTACCTGATCTACATTTGCATCTGCTTTCTTTTCGAGACAGGATAAATAGCTGTTCATGTTGCGAGGGAGGGAGGGAAGGGATTTCGCTCAATCAGAAGAGCAGGAGCCACCTTGGTGGACGTGTTGCCTTGCAGGCAGCAGGGAGGCCGGATACCCCACCAGCAGTTCACTGCCTGCCCTCTCCCTCAGCTAGGTGAAGCTTTCTTCCAGGCCTATGGCACCCCGGGCCCTTCGTGCAGCCAGGGAGCAAACTGCACAAAAGACTTGGGTGCCATTTGTGTCCCACCCGTTGCACCGTTCCCTTGGGAAGGGCGCAAATCGTGGGTCCAAGGGCAGCTTCATGGAGAAGGCCCAGCAGGGTCCACGGGGCACGTGCCAAAGCGGGACACGGCCTCACCTCGCGCGTTCCCCGTGCCCACCGCCCCATCGCTGCGGAGGCTCGCTCCTCCTCCGTGCGCGCAGCGCTCGCTGCAAACCAGCTCTCCCGACAGGACTGCTCCCCAGCCAGGGGCACGGCTGCCCCACGGCCACCGACGCAGCTCCCAACGGGGCAGCTGCTGGCACAGCTCTTACAGACGGGGGGACACCCGGGATCAAAGGTGGGGATGGAGCCCAGCGCTGAACGCCAGGCTATATCTAAACTAACGGCCTGGACTCCTACCTGTTCCCTCTCCTCTGGCCATCTTTTAAAACATGTGCACTGCCTCTGTTCCATAGCCCAAATGCTTTTCTGGTAATACCAGCCCCATCCAGGTTCTCAGCTGGGTTTAGATGAATAAATCGCATGCAGTGCACCAGTTCAGGCTACGCAGAGCGGAGGGGCACTCTCAGCTGTTTCAGGCCTCAAGAGCAGACCCAGCCCCCAAGAGCTGCCTGCCAAATGCAGTTTTAAACTTTGCTACATTTTCCCCACAGAGATAAAGGCTGTTAGAACAAGCAATACTGGTTGCACTCACTATTGCACTTTTTCTGTTTTTAGCTGAGGTTTCTATTTGCACGAGTTCATTGTACGAGAAGCAACTTTATTAATCAGTTACCATTCCCTGAACTTTCCCCTAAGATTAAAAAACAGCTTCAGCGAGCCGGAAGCAATCAGCGCAGGTCTAAGTTGGAACTACCTAAGCCCATCAGACGTTGACGGTCTCCCGAAATCCTAAGTCAGACGCCTTCATTTCTCAAGCCTTATTCGGATAAAGTGAGATCAAGGGCAGCTCTTACTACCCGTCTTAACACATTTTCCCTGGAACAGCAAAGTTTGCGATGTAGCTTCTTCCTGCTGAGGGTCCCAGCATTCACCAACAAATTCTGCCTGTCAGCCCAGTCTTTAGCAATGCTACCAATAGGATGAAATTTGTATCTTAAAACCCACCCTCTCTCCTTAAAGCTCTACCACAGCTTCTTATCTCAGCTACAACTACACTAGCACATTAGAGAAACATCTTACACACAAAATGACAGCAAGGAAAAAAGTCTGTACGCATCATTTAACTCAGCAGATGTCTGCAGTTGTCTGCCAACTCAAGCGCTCCAAGAGAAATACCTTGAAGTTTAATTCTTGAAGAACTATGTTTCAGTCTTCCCCTTTCCCAGAATGCTTACAGGAAGAAAAAAATCCAAGATTTAAGAACCTGAGCTCAGCAGGCTGCTAACGTATTTTGCCTCACAATCAAAACCACATCAACGTAAATACACTTCACATTTTTTTTTAAAGCATGCAGAGGTCAAACTACTACGATTACACTGCATGTAACAGGTTACATTACTTAAGCAACCAAACGCCCTCTGCAAAGTGACATAGGGGTTTTTTGAGGATTGAGTAAGTTTCTTTGTTTTCCCTCAGGAGAGAAAGCAGCCCCCTGAAGTCCCTCAAGAAGCCTGGGCTCACATCTCTGTTCTGACAGGAACGTTGCAAACGATTTGTGAAGATGAGCCTCAGTTTCCCATCTGCAAAAATGGGGGTAAATATGATTCTTCCAGAGGGTGCTGAGAACAGAAATGAGCTTGTTGTCATACGGTGCATGGTTACCACAGTCATGAAAGTTGTATAAATTCTGACCCATGAGAAATCTGAAAATTGTCATTCTTCTGTTACAAGCTATGGCAGACCTTTTCAAAACTGTTTTCCCCTCTTTTTTTCAGAAGTGGCATGTAACCCAGTTCTCCGAGTACTTAACAAACAGCAGGCACTTCTGGATGCTCCCAGTATCCCACCATTTCGAGTACTGTATAGACAACACAGTAATAATTCTCAAAACAGTCCCTTTGCTTTGAACATATTTCTGTGCTCCATGATGCCCTTCGCTAAGCCTCCATCTTCCACACACACTCAACTCAAGAAGCAACGCTCTCCAGCCTTCCCTCTCAAAGGCAAGAGCTGCATTCTGACCAGCCACGCAGGCCACCACCACCTCTCTTCCCCTGCCCCTTCCTCTGGAAGAACCAACTCACCTGGAGCACCAACAAGCTCCAGCAGCCAAAGCAAAGCAAACCAACAGCAAAGCAGCCGGGGCTAGGACGAGCAGCAGTGGCAAGCAACCAGTATTTACCTTGGTTATCACAAAAGTATAGGCAACTTTCCTGCAATTCCAGACCACCGAGCTGCACAGCGAAGTGACCTACTTTGTGCTGTGTTTTCTGCATCAAGCTTCTGGCATCTTCCCTCCGGTTTGTTAGCCTTGCCACACCGCTTCCATTCAGTCTAGAAACTCTGCAGCTGAATACAGCTCCAAGCTCAGCAGAAAGCCAACCACAACTGAGGCCTTAGGTGCAAATAATACATAATAGTAATAATAATAATGCATCAGAGGCACTCTGTCTTCAAAGCCGGAACATAAAACTCAGATGGCTGCAAAGCTGAGCACCAAGGGTGGAACAGATTTCACCTTGAACACCCAGCAGCTCACAGCTACCGATGGGAGGTGGGCCCTGCCAGGTGGCAATCCATTCCACTGCTCACCTTCCAGACGTACCTTGACAGAGAAGCAAGACTTTAGCCATGTAAATATTGTATCGCTATGCTGGCGGAGATGACCTCAGAACTCACAGAGAAGCCTCCTCTTACCCCTGAAGTAATGTAACTTGTACTTCTGTACGGCCACCATTGTTAGTTCCATGGGAACTATGTTCACCAGACACCTACCATGTCTGAACCTACGTGTCCCTCAGCACTGCCGTATCTGAGCATCTCATCTAATGTGTTTAATTCACGCGACATTCCTGTGAGGGGAGGCGAGTGTATTACCTGCCACTTAGGAAAAAACCTGAGAAACAGAAAAGCTACATGCCTAGCAAAGGCTGCTACAGAAGACTGGCAGCTTGAGCTGAGATCTCTCACGTCAAGGGCTAATGCCCCAACCACCAGACTGTGTGCCTTTTCAGAGGCTTCTCAACCAGGAAATATGTTTTATGCAAATCTGCAGCCAGAAACAGCTCTTCAGAGCTGAGACAGAAAAGTTAATGAGACAAGTCTGCAAACTTAATTATATACTTCCCAGCTACCATCCTCTCTCACCGGTCTGGCCCATTTAGTACAGCCAACTCCACAATGCCAACCAGACCAAAAATCTGTACCACATGCACGTATATGCAGAGCGAAGACCACTCTAAAACTGCAAGCATGCATAAACTCGCTCTATTTATGGCTTTTCTATATCTTAAGACTGTCAGTCAAGCCCACTTTTGAGTAATTTTTTTTAAGTGTCTGATCAAGAACAGCATTCCCAAAAAATTTTAGCAAAAGCTTGAGACAGAAAATTGAACTGCAAATGCTTTTGAAGAGGTTTTTTAATAGTTAAAGCACAACATGCATCACCTCTGTCGGTAACAGAGCATCACCTACTTTGGTTCTGAACCTCTGTAAAATGTAAGTGAAGGGGAAAAAAAAAAAGAAAAAAAAAAGAAAGAGTCACTTCTAAGCAGCCACCCAGTATCAGAAATTCCACCTAGAAACACTGAAGCAAAGTTACCAGCCAGGACACAGGGCCTCTCTCTAGAACAGGAACTTAACCTTGGATGAGGAACCTAACCTCAGCTACAGCTCCGGCTCCACAGTGCGCCTAAAACGCTTTTTCAGATCCCTGTTCCTCTCCCACTGCTGGCTCCTGGCAGCAAGAGCTCTGCCTCTTATCACAAATCCTCTCCCAAAACTCAATTACAGTTTCGTCAGATGAGTATGGGGGCTGTACCCAAACTGTTAATTTTCAGCCATTCAGAGTTCGTGAACTGAGCACTGGCTATGAACCGCAACCTTCAGACTGCTTCCCTGGTGTTAGCACAGTGAGTCATTTTGCTCCCCTCAAGTACAGTCAGTACCAATATCAAATGTTCTATCTCTCAGGGAGACTTATTTACATACTTACTTAAGCCTCCTCTAAATGGCAAAAAGAACATTTTATCATAGTCAGGCCACCGGCAAAGTGAAAATATAATTATCAGTTTACTTCACTAAACCACATTTGGATTAGTATCTTCATCTGAATCATCTTGTGTCCTGATCAAGCAGTAAATACTGCTAGATTCAAACCAAATTACATGAAAATCACACCCTGTAATGCAATATAAAACAATCTAAGGGAAGGCACCAGAGAAGGGAAATGAGTTTGAGGTGACCTTTTTTTGGAGGTAACATTTTCCTAGACAACTGGCGATCATTTTACATAATCTAAGTGCGTTCATATCCAAGGTTAAGGGTTAAGAAAGGCGCAATGAGCTGTGGGTTAAAAACTCTTCAACACAATCTCCTCGTACAACTAACTCCTGCAATGTGCCAGCGCTGAAAATTCAGCTTACTGTACTACATTTGAAGCTGACATTCACAATACCCATTTAGACCTTTCTACTCCTACAGGCTAACATGCCTCAAAGCATCCAAGTGCCCAAGAACCTCGCACCGCATTTCCAAGGGAGACCTTGCCACTTACCAGTCTAAGAGGCTCTGTGCTGCTGCTGCCTCGCTCACTGTGTCTGGTTTCTACTTCCCCTTTAAAGGTCACCGACGGCAAAACCTCACTGGTGGTGACACCGACAGGCTACAAATTTGGAGTTTCCTTGTTTAGGATCTTAACGACAATGACTGGCACAACTGGCCTCACAGGACAAGTTATTTATCAGCAAGCTGATACACGCTCAGTTTAAAAGCCGTATTTTCACTTCTGCTAAATACAGTAGCTACTGCAGTTTCCTTATCAAATGGGTAGCTTTTGGAAATGAAGGGATTAAGGAACGAAGACTAGTGACTAAATATGATTCTTTTCCTACAAATACTAAAAAAAAAAAAAAAA
>Ga0065711_1034907_pt1 | contig 23071 bp, 13 predicted proteins | sample Hoacrofraction12_FD_59098 | JGI IMG/M metagenome (GOLD analysis project Ga0065711, IMG submission 59098) | Hoatzin crop microbial communities from Cojedes, Venezuela - Epithelial fraction 12 v2 (version 2) | ecosystem: Host-associated > Birds > Digestive system > Esophagus > Crop | place...
TTCCCCCCCCCCCCAAACATTCACCTAATCAACAGTTCCATGTTTGCCTCTATTCCCATGAAAATCCATACTTTTCACCTAATTAAAATTGTACCTAAACTTGCAGATAAGCAGTGCAGAAGTAATTTATCTCCTCTCTAACACAAATCCCTTAATTGCATTGCTACTGCAGCAAACCAAAATGTAAAGCAGTGCAATACTTCCCTGTGTATAGCTTTGCTGCAAAGTCCCATCAAATCGTTCTAGAAAGCCTCATGTTAACACTCTGATTTAGTGAGTTTCTACATCAAAGATGATTCAAAAATCTACTGGGACAAAGACTGCCGACAGTCAACCCTCTCTTCCTGCAAAAGGAAATGAGGCCATTCAGCACTTTGCAGGAGTTGCTCAACGATTCATCTGGGTGGAGCTCATGTTTCAAATCCCTCCAGGCTTTGAGTCTCCAGCAAGCTCAAGGTACGCTTTACAATAAGCCTGTATTTGGTTGTAGCAGTCAAGCAATTTCCTTTCCATATTTTAAAAATTTCACCAAACCAATGTGTAGGGATGCATTCTGCAGATCCTAATGTATACACTTCTCTTTTTATTAATATGCTACTGCATTGAGCCACCGATCTCAAAAATCACCATTCTAAGATCACATGTCAGTCTGAACAGAAGTATTATTAATGGTGAACCTCAGCTCCTACACTCTCCTGGCAACTCCAGTAAATTATCAACCTAGTGCCTGCTATGTGAGCACATGGCCAACACTAGCCCTTGGAAGAGAAGCTACATCAAACCTCTGTCTGGGGATTGTAAGACTTGCTTTGCCCAAGGGCTGACTAGAGAGGGGAGAGGAGAAGGAAGGAAGGAAACAGCACTAACAAAAATATCAACAGAAGGCACAAAGAAGGAAGAGCACCAAGGTCACCATTTGGCAAGTACAAGGTTTGGCGTTCCCAATAAGAGAAGCTGCTTTTCTAAATGAAATCTGTAGCATCACTGACCAATATGAACTACCTACTGATACAGACTATGTCTTCAAGCTTACAGTAATGCTACAGAGAATGATGTCTATGCAGAGAACTACCTACCCAGTCCAAGCTGAGCAATCTCTTCAAGTTCAGGTTCTGTCTTTGCTGCAGCAATAGCATGAGGCAACTTCAGGGTGAATGGAAGGACGTCCCTGTTGTTGAAGAGAAAAACAATTATGGTTTTCAGAACAACATTCATAGTTTAAAAAGCATTTGTTTTCAACGCTGGCAGTGGCCGAGCTCTGATTCTTACTTTCTTCTTGAGCTGTGGCAGGTAGCAAGAGCCTTAAACACACAGCACACAGTGGAAACATTACCAACTCCAGGGCTCCTTTACATGGGAAAGTGGTGTGAAGTGCAAGCAACAGTCAAGTCCCCAGGACTCTCTTTAGGCTCATTTCCACAGAGCCATCCAATAATTTCTCCCATTACAGCAGAAGCTGTTACACCTATGCATCGGGTCTGGCTGAGATGGAGGTAATTTTCCCCCCTAGCAGCCCTCAGTGCTGTGCTTGGTAGCTAGAAAGGTGATGATAACACACCAGTGTTTTGGCTACCGATGAGCAGTGCTTGCACAGCATCAAGGCTGTCTCTCCAACATTCCCCCCCTCACCAGTAAGCTGGGGTGGTCAAGACTTTGGGAGGGGACATAGTCAGGACAGCTGATGCAAACTGACCAAAGGGATGTCCCATACCATATGACATCATGCTCAGCAATAAAAGCTAAGAGAAGGGGAAGGGGGCATTTGTTATTATGACATTTTTCTTCTGGAGCAACTGCACACATAGTGAAGTCCCGCCTCCTGGGAAGTGGCTGGATGTCGCCTGCTGATGGGAAGTAGAGAATATCTTTTCGTTTCCTTTGCTTCAGCACACAGCCTTTGCTTCTGCTTTATTAAACTGCCTTTATCTTAACCCATGAGGGTTTTTTTCCCCCATCTTATTTTCCCCCTGTCCTGTCCTGCTGAGGAGGGGAGTGATAGAGCAGCTTGGTGGGCACCTAGCATCCAGCCAAGGTCAACCCACCACAACCTGGTCTTTTACAAGCATACCAGTGAGATGCAAAAGTGTTATCTCCCCTTAACCCTTCAACAAAGCTTCTTATTTTCTGAATATGCAGTTGATTGCCCTCAAAGTTGAATTCCAGTTCTCAGAATAAAATTTTAAATGAGTACTTGGGCAGCTACCCTAAGAATTTCTAAGCAAGGATGTTTTGGTGCTACTCTGTCCTAGGCTGAAAACACACTTCATTTAGGAAAGTCTTTTTAATTTGTTCCCATGTGTGGTTTTCTCTTCACTGCATACTACAAGTTCATTGGATGTTTACAAAGGGAGATGCAATAACAACATAAGCCAAATCCAGCATAAAGGGCTTTTAGACAGAGATTTTAAGGGACAAAACTACTTAACCATATGTAGATTGTATGAGTACTACCATCAACAAATACTATACCTCTTGCCTGCCCAACTGATACCGATACACCCTTGAATAACTGCATGCTAAACTGCAAAATCTGTAAAATTACCTACATAATTAAATGAGAACAAATGGAGCACGGAAATCCTACATACAACTGGTGTCAGTGTAGTTTGGTTTTTTTTAAAGCTGTGAAAAAGCCAACCCTCTCTCATAGCACAGACAGATAGTGGGGTTTTATCACATAAATATTCTTTATGTTGTATGTTAACTTGTTGGAAAAACAGGATCTCAGAACACCACTCAGATTCAAATCAAGCACGCGCACAAGACTGACACACTACCTACAAAGTATTTGAAAAGACACTTTCAACACCGTACCACAGATAATCTAGAGTCTAGAACATCATCATGGACTCAACACAAAAACGGGTAACCCTTGGCTCCTCGTCCAAACTGACTGGGTATCTATTGCAAGAAATTCCCTCCAGTTTTAGGAAATCCTCCCGATTTTGCTGTGATGTTCCAAATAGTACTCTCTCTTTCTCATGATAACTACCTATCTGCTTCCCTCAGCAGTCTATGCATTTTCCTCTTGCACCCCCAGCAATCCTAGACTGCTGCATGAAGAGGACAAGGATGCTGGGTAGATGCTGCCACTTAAGAACCATTAGGCAAACAGAAACACTTTGGGTGTTTCTCCACTGAATGGCCAAACAAACATCCGCTTCCAAAAGCATAACCACAATCAAAGAGTGAGCTTCATTTACTGAAATCTCTGGACAGATTTATAGCTGAAGTTGTGTTTATTACTGGCATCTGTGGATGCGTTTGCAGCTGAAGTTGCATTTAAGAAGATACACTAGGAAAGCTCTAACAGCATGTCTAAGTTGTAATCACCACTCTTTTCATTTACTTCCCCTTCCCCACAGGGCAACAAGAAAAGCAACAGAACAATAAACAGATGAAGAGCCTGGTTATGCAGTTTTGCGGAGGCCTGACTGCATCAGGATACTAAATCACACTGAACTGACTAAAAGATCATTAAGAAAATTCAAGCCACTTTGCAGAGAGAGACTCTCAGTTACGAGACTCACGAGGAAGGCAACAAGCTACTGTGTGTTTGTGGGTATACTTTTAGCAACTGCGAAGCAACTTGGAGCCTTCACCGAAAGAAAAGGGATAAAAAACTAACGCAAAGAAATCTGAGTTTGCCGCATGCTCCCCTTGGGCACTTAGGAGGGAATTTACCAGAGCGTGGCTAGTACACAGAACTGAAACGGTGACAAGATAAGGAATCTCTTGTCATTAAACTGCTTTTAAATGCAGTTTCAGCTCATTTCTCATCTGAGTGCCAGCCAATTACTTAGGTGGTATAAACATTTCTTTCATCACATGCGTGTACAGCTCGGCAAAATGGAGGCCTGTAACAAAGGGAGCCTAGATGCTTCTCCACCACAAACAAAAATAGTAAGCACAGCAACCTAAGTGCATCCCTAGTGAGCATTTCCCACACCAGAAATCACCACTGTCAGCACTAATTTGCAACCTCGTTGCAGTAAAAGGACCAAGACCATCAAAGTTGCCTCTCCCTGCTTCCTTCAGAAAATGTGCAGATGTGCAGTTTGGCCGTGTCCTGTCTGTGGATAAATTTAAAGCTTGAGCATCAGTCTGGAAGTTTTCACCAGTAAACTAAAGTCAAACTGAAAATAACTTAAAAGATAAAAACACCAGCTACTTTTTCTCTGCATACTACCTAGAAAAAAAGTTGGGCAACCATAAACTGGAACACTGATGAGGCCGTTTTTGTTGTTCACAATTCACAGTCACATCTCTCAGCTGTCATATTCTACAATGTGATCTGACATTTTTCTATTATGCTTCAAAAATGCTTTTTACTAGCAATTCCAGGAAGTGGACATTGCAAGATAGTTTATGGTGCTTATTAGATGAGTTATAGAGCAGTTAAGAAAGCATTACAAGATATCATCTAAAGTAAAGTTCAACTAGGCAACACCTCACCAGTGTTCCAATAATCAGTACCAAACGAGAGACAGACTTGCTTCCAGTTCTCATCTTTTATTTCTCACATTACCTTCTAAGACTACTCAGGAGTATTTGCACATTGGCAACATAAACACCATGCTGAACTAAATCCTTGAAACCCTCTTTTTTTCAAGACAGTCTAGCCAATGCGACTTACATCATAACACCATCTTACCTGCTAATACAGTAGAAAGCGATGAGCCTGAATAAATCAGCAAAACTTATTCCAGACCCCTCCAAGGAAAATGCTGCAAAGAAAGTTACAAGAGGGAAAGAATCACACATCTGTCCACCATTTCTTAGAAAAGCTTAATACAATGCATGTCAGATTTTTGCATCAGTTAATAAGTGTGTACCATCAAGCTGGCTACTGTTTGGTTAAGAGAAAACAACTGTGTGGAGGAGTACATGTTTCTGCTAAAGGCATTTTCAGGACTATATTGTCTTGGTGGTGGGTTTATTTTTGTATTCCATAAACACTTGGTCTAATTCCTGGGAAACAGATCACGTGTGATTAGAATTGCACAACGTTTTACTAATAGACAACAAATCAGTAACTGAGGCTTTGTTTGCCCAGTGTACTGATATACTTGACTTTAAATCCCTTATTTCCTCCTCTTGCATTCCATCCTATTCACTTGTCTTCTCCCCAAATGTGTTAGCACCTGATGCGAGATGATAAATTTTCATTCACTTCAAGAAAACCATCTAACCTGAAAGCCCTTTAAAAAAAACACTCAAGACAGTTCTGCTTCATGCCATTGCCTTGCACAATAGAGGAGGATGACATGAGCAACACCTTTCATTTTTTCCCTTCACTATACCATTGTTTTTTATTGATATAAATACTTGTTCACGGTAATAATGACAAAGAAGTGATTGCTGCCTCACTTATATTAAGCTCTCTCTGATTCCAGTGATAAATCTCATCCAATCACTACAAAGATCAAGCAGAAGCAGCTCCTAGAGTGAAACAATCTAGCTCGTTCACCTCTGGACATGACTGAGACCAGAACAGAAGGAAAAGCATTTATGAAATATAATGGTAGCATAAGACAGGTTCTTGAAGTACACAAATGCCGGTCTCTTGCAGCCTCGGACAACTTCTACAAAGAGGTGAACGAGAAGTCAGACTGCTTCAGCCCATCCCCGAGCTAGAAAAGTCAGATCACAGGGGCGAATTTCTGACTGGTGTGGTGTGCACACTGGCACTGTTTCACTTCCAGAGGAATGCTTTTGAAATTCATCTCCCAAGGAGAGCACCTCCACTGCTGCAGATGCTTCAGACATCTGGGCCGAAACAAGGCAGACTCCCAGGCTTGGTGGGGAAAGCCAAAAATGACACAGTAGCTTTGGATACCTCAGCAATGCCTCTCAGTGAGTAGCAAAGGCGTAATTTTGCCAGTATTCCGTGCTGTAAGGCCAGCTCCCCCACATCAAGGTTCCAGTGCTACTGACTATAAAGTCTGCATGCGAACCAGAGGAAAACTTAAGTCAGGTACTAATCTTTTATCCAAACTTTACACTGAAGGACAGATCAACATGGTCAATTATAAGCCCAGAAAAAGGGATTTCTTTACGAGACACATTAACAATGCAGACAGTAAGCATGCAGGTGATCTGGGGGCAGGCTAAGAGAAGACGAATGTTCAGATCCCTGGCTACAATTAAAACGTCAGCTACAAGTAGTGAGTAAAAACATCAGTAGATACTTCCCCCTTGTGGCTGAATGTTATTAATGAAAGACAATACATGATTTCATTTTCTAGACAGGAGAGAGAGAATTCATTAGTGAACAAGCCTACAAACACAGCCCTAGATCACACTTTGATGGACTATCATTGATAGCTTTCTCTTCTGTTTGCCATGCCTTGATTGTAACTGGAACCAAACCTCAACACGCAGAATTAACTTTTTGTTGCTGGGGTCGGGCAAGGGAGAGGTAAAAAGGAAAAACTGAACTAAAATTATCTCCGTTTACTAATAGAAATAGAAGTTAACTACAGACCCTCTGCTTCAGGGAAGTTTAACTAAAATAGTTGCAAATTTTCTCCAGCTTTCATTTTCTTTTTAAAATGAACCATTTGCTCCACTTGCTGTTTCTGCACCACATATGCTCACCAGCTGCATCTTTCTTTTTTCATTCCTGTATCTCAAACATGTTTTTCACACCCTCTCTCTAAAGAGATGAAGGCAGTATTGTTTTGAAACTGTCTGGAACTCTAACATTTGCTCCCTTCTATTAGAAAACAGAGAACAATATAGCCAGACTTAAAAAAGAAAAATCACTGATGTCACATCAGAAACAGTTCCAAAGGGTTAAAATCCATCTAGTTATTACATTAAAAAAGAAAAAACACCACATCCAAATTTGTAGACAGAGAGAGCTCATGACAGAGTTGCATCCACGAACAGTCCCCTGAGTACAAGGAAATGCAAGGATATTTCATTGTCAGCAGGCAGGATTGTAGACTGTGTTTCTACACAAGAGGATAAATACCCAGAATCACCAATGAATCCTGGATTCAGCAAGGTAAATAAGAGAAATATTCCAGTTGCTTCCAGCACAGACTCCTGTGTTTCTGTGTATCTTCCTTTTTCCAGGATATACCTGACCCACTCGCAGAGCCCTCCACGATGAGCACTGTAGGCAGTCTGTGACACTATTTGCACGACTTTGGGTATCTTCTGCTGTGGGTTTCACTAACGCAGAGTGCTCCTGGCTCACACACAGTGACAAACAGCTGAAAAGTATGTAACTCACAACTTACTGTATGTGCTTTCCTTTATTGCAAATTCTTTCAGGCAGGACCCACAGTCACTGGGCAGACGCAGAGAGATGACTTTCTTCTGCAATCTTGCGGATTTCCTAACCAGAAATATCTGTTGTGAAGAAGGCAAAAGGGACATGGTTTTAGCTTCATCACAGATGCCTTAATTGAGACAGATTATAGAAAAAAGAGAACCAGAACAACTTCATGATCTCTGATCTACATAAAACGTCACAGAAATTTACTTGGCCATTACTGCATCAGGTCCAAAATCTTAGTATAAAATGGCAGCAGAATATTTAGAAAAGTGTCTCATCCTTGTATAACAGACACATGACACCAAGTCCATTATGTCCTTCTCTGAGCTCTCCAGCTCAGCTAATGGAGGCAGCATTAGAAACATGCCGTCAGCCTCATCCAAGCAGACAGGGCCTGCTTTCCATCATAGCAACTTTAATGCAGGCACCAATGTAGGAAAACTCTGACATTTCCCATTTATCTACTGCTTTCTTGTTACAGGGGAAATAACATCTGTTGCATACAACCCTGGTTAGCAAGGTCCAGCTTTGGAGCTGTAACGGCAGCAGTCTAGTTCTCAGCTCCAGAGGACCCCAAACTAGTCACCCAACGTATCAGGCCAGGCAATGGGTCACAGTCCAACTGTGAGTGGGACACTGGTTGGTGATTTGTTGGGGTTTTTTTTGTTGGTGGTGGTTTTGTTTGTTTGGATTTGAACACTTGCATCAAATAAACTGAAATGTAACTTCTTACCCCAGGAGGCTGGGCCTGCAGAATTTCCATGGCTTCAGCATCATTCAGACCAAGCTGCAGCCACACAGGGTGAGTATGGAGGAGCTTGTCCAATATGCTTAGCTTGTTGGATAGGCTGTCATATCCAGAGTCTCGGGGGCAGCTTTTTACATCATTTTTCTCAGGAGAGACATTATCCATGTCCTTTACTAGACTGTCAAAAATGTAAAATAAATTAAAAAAAAAAAAAAAATTAGACATGCTAGCCTCCTATCACTCTGTTTAGCAAAGGGAGTTATTGCAAAGCTAACAGCGCTGCCTGCACCCTGGACTGGAATTTCTCATACTCATAATTCATATAGTTCATATCCACAAAAATTCTCTTATCCATAAGATTTCTTTCTTTCTTTCACTTGGCCTCAATTTAACAGCTATCTTTAAGATAAGCCTTATCATTCTTCCATTAGCTTGTTGAAATTTGGCAATCAGTTCAGATACAGGTGTATACACACGCATATGTGTTTAACTGAACATTTCACCTCCTTTCTTTGTTATGTTCACATTTGGAAAAACTTCTCTTCAAAGGTATTTATGCAATTTGGATGTTTTTATTCCCAGATAGATTGCAAAAGCTGCAACCCACTGAAGTCTTCCTCTGTCCTGCCTGCCAGAAAAATCTGTTCAATACTCTGACAGTAGAGCAACCCACTACACGCTGGCGATCACCACATAAAGCACAATCACTTTCTCCGTTTGCTTGTAGGGATTATTTTCACAACAGAAGGCCACAAACTACCATCACTTCATATCATCCCCAGACTACTGTCGCTGCTCTACCAGCCCTGTCATCTTCACAGCTGTGTATCCATCTTTGTTCCCCTCTGCTCTGACAAGTGGTCAGGCCTCAGTCAGGAGAAAAGAAAAAAAAAAAAGGTTAAATCCCCCATATAACCGCCCTAAGGCACAGCTTCATTAAGAAATCGTTTATGGTTCATGCTCTAAATTATCTAAATATTTATATTTTTGCTATGAAAATTCCTTACCTCACATTTAAGTAGTACTACACTTCCCAGGATCAGAAGCCAGTAAGGAATTGCATATTATGCTTCTAATTACTTCGGCTCTGGATCAACTCTTATGTGAGGAACAAAGGCTAAGCTAAGTATGAATACGGCAAACTAATGTAAGGTTAATATTTATTTGGGGCAGGGCAGCTAAAGTTACTGCTAAATCCAGTAATGAAACACAGTTCTTGGAGGCTACAAATACTTGTTATGCATTAAAAATCCAAATAGAGTATTTTGAAAACTCCTGTTGTTATGCCAAGCTTTGCCGTCATTCATATAATACAGAACACCCAGTTCAATTGCACGTGGGTTGCTGGTTCAAATTCCTCATTTTTGAGCTAGAAGTACATCCTGTGATTCTTTTAGTGCTAGAAATCACTACAGAACAGTTGCTCTGGTAACAGCTTCCTGATGACAATACTTGAGCACAGACAAAAAGCACCTGGCAAGCTCAAGATCTGACTCGCTAAGATGTCGGGCACAGAGGTTTGCACCCTCCCTACAGACCTCTTCTGGTGGCAGAAGGGGCCCTCAGCGGCAGAGGACAACGCAGCTGCATTTCCCCGCTGCAAACCATCTTGCGGCTCTTCGGAACTTTATGTTTTGGACAGGTAGTATGCGTCATTAACAGCATTTCAGCATTTACCACCTTCATTGTGCCAGCTACTGTACCCAGAGCAAGCGGGCAGAGACTTCACAAGCACAGGAGCACTGAATATTCAAAAAGTAATAAAAATCTCCCCCCAAGCCCAAAACAAAACCCACCAACCAAACAACAAAAAACCCCAAACCACAAATCGCTTTTTTCTAGCTTTGGGCAGCAACTTGAAGCATCTCTAAACAGAGTGAGAAAGGAAAGTAAATGGGGTAGAGAAATTTCACTGCACGATCAGATAACAACAGGCACAGTCCTTCAAACTTTTCATTACCTAGATCAATTATCTCTACCAGATCACCTATGTGCCTCTCCCTTCCTTTTTGTCCTCCTTCTCTGTTTGCTTAGTTATGTCGTCATGCCTTTTAGATTTGCAAGGCAACTAAAATGCAGACGATCTTCCCTTCCCGAGTGTCCAAAGCTGTCAGTAACTGCCAACATGACTTCAAGGGGCACAAAAGACACAGAAACATGTTGAGTGCAGAAGGGAAGTAGTGTTTATATCGGTTATGACAGGGCTCTGAAACTGCCACAACAGGAATCCTGGGTTGCCCTTTCAACCACAGTCCTATCTCCGCAAAAGCCAAACCATGAATCACAAAAGTGTTTTCATGAGCTGTACCTCCAGTAAATATTGCTCAGAAACTTTCCGCTCACCTTCAGAGCCAGTTAGCAACGTTATAAACCAAAAGACAGCTGTGGCAAAGTACAAGTTATATACTGACACTGGCAGTGGGCTTAACTCTACCTAACTTATTTCCATTCTTTGGTGCAGAGGTGGAAACTAAATGTGTTGCAGAGGGAACACGTCTGCGAGGGAGAAACTTTTTACCTACAAAAGAAAGTTACATCACATGCAAAAGAAGGTGCATGACTGGCATCAGCTGTAAGGACTGGTACTGTTTGCTATTGTGAAACAAAGCTAGTCAGAGTTCGCACGTGTAAGAAGGGTCACAGTGTTCCTCTTCAGGATGGCTTGCTTAATGTTGTCAAATACACCCAAACTTATAAATCAAGAGGTTAATTTGAATAGGGAGCTGGCAGGTTTCTGGAACCTCCAGGTACTTAATATGCACAATCCTTCCTGCACGCCAAGATCCAAGGAGGACTGCAACGTGTGAGCCCACACCTTACTGACCTAGATACACACGCACCCCTCCTCGTTGCAGCTGCTTCTGCCCCCTCAACAAATAAGCCAAAGATCTGATCACAACGAGACTTTCTGCCACTCCTAAACACTACCAGTTCCAATGACCCCGATGCACCTCAGCTATATCAGTACTAGTAAGTTACTGCAATCTGCAGGAAGATAAACCAGGAACAAACAACACCACCCTCCACCCCCACCCCCCCAAAAAAAAAATATTTCCTATCCAAATAATAAAGAAAGAGGCAGAGAGAAAGATCAGACCTGGTGAACTCTGGCAAAAGCATAGCTTGGAAAAACCACGTCTGGCAAACCACATACAATTTACGAGGAGCCACTTCCCAAAGTCCAGGAGGTAAATGCAGTCAAAAGTCCACTGGTCTGTTTTGACAGCCTGTTGGCAATGGTCTATCACTACTGAGCATCATAGCCTGAGTTTGGTTTCTATTCTTAGAATTATTTTAATTAATGATCCAGGTGCTAAGCATACAGTTACACCCTGACACATGGGAGTTCTTGAAATTTGTCATGTCTTAGACTGTAAAATTATTTGGGACTGGGATGTGTAACTTCCTTGGAAACAACAGCATAGAAAGAAGAACCATTTCAATTCCTCACGATTTCCTGATTAATTCAAGTGCACAGAATAAGAAGCTGCTGTAACCTAAATGCTAGCGAAATATGCTACATATTATGTAACCACTAAATTTCTCTCCTGGTTTTACTTTTGGATTTTGGGGGGTCTGGGTTTTTTTTGTTTGTTTGGATTTTTTTGTTTGTTTTTTAAACAGTGACTCCTAATAAAAGACAATCTGACTAGGTCACATTAAACTCAAAATCAAAACACAAATCAACCTCCACAGCTGGTCTACTTTAATGGAGCAGTACTACACTGGTTCCTCTCCAGTGGGAGAGGAGTTTCAATGCAACTTAGAGTGAATTAAAGAAAATACACAAATCATGCAAGTTTTCTTACCCGTAAGCACGTGGGAAGTAAACAGAGGTAACTGCCAAGATAAACAATGCTGTGCTGCATCCTGATTAGACTCAGTTCACAGTAAAAAGGTCAAGGAACAGGTTGAAGCCTGTAACCAGCATGAACCTCTCCCTCATACCCACAGGGCTGTAACCTACACCTCAACCTTGTATTTACAAAGCAAATGCTCTTGCCCTCCCGCTCGCTACAGCTATTTTCTTTTGGCGTCTCAAGTTGTACCTATGCCTTTTGCTCTAACCTTGTAAAATCTGAACTTTTAACATTTCTCCCATTTTCTCATGGGACTTGGGACAATGAGCTGATCTGCTCTCTGAAACTACCGCTGACCACCACAGCCTCCTGCACTGAGAAACACCAGCCTGAGGAATGGACTTTCCTCTCTTTGGGATTACGGACACAGTGAAGGTGCATCCAGCTTGCATCCTATTGGGATGACCAACACTGTTCCATGGGTTTGCTGCATTGAATTAACCTAAGCCAGCTGCTGTGGAATTTAAATACACACCTTCCCTCCCACTCTGAAAGAACTGATCCATGCTTCTGAGGGCATGAAAGGAGTTGTGGGAAGGACCTAGATGACCATTAGCATTTGAGGGATTCAAACTACGGAGAAGGCTGGTCATCAGCCCAAATGAAAGACCAACCCTGGGTTTAGCCTACCTATCATCCCGGATGCACTCACTAGCCAGGAGGAGGGTCATGGTCAGAGACCACGCCTGATACTATAATGAAGATAAGGACTCTAACTTGCACTTGAATGTGTCCACATTTCCTCACTCCATTTTTTGCCTGGATTGGCCTCTCTTTTTAGAGTACTTGCACCAGGATCATGTTACTCAGGGGGAGGGAGAGAGAGAAGAGGTCTGCTCTTTGCTCATAGCAGTAGGATGCTCAGTACCTGCCCAGCAATGCACTCAACAAGCCTTGCTGCCAACTCTTTGTCATGGTGAAAAGGTTTGCAAAACACAGCTCTGTGCCCAGATTCATTGTTCTCCCACTCCACTGTTACTCAGCAGTGAGGAATATTCCTCTTGTTTCCTTCCCAGTCACAAGGGCAAAGAGAACAGCAACAGACAAGTAAAGTGAATCTTTCTATAATTGCAGATGAGTGTGAACCTCACTCCAGTCCTATCAATCTCCCCACAGTTAACTCCATTTGACTCCACACTGCAAAAGTGCTTGGATTTCTGTAAAGCCTGCTATCTAGCAGGCCTTAATCACACCAGCCTCGCCTATAGCGTCATATCAAGCTTCAGCTGGGAGAGGGCGTAAAGCCTCTGCTGAGTGTTACCTCCACTGCTCAGCAGATGGACTGTCACTTTCTGCTCCATCCCCATTGCAGCTGAAGAGACAGGACAAAGCTGCTGGGGAAAGGTTGTTGGATACTTGCCTACCTGTCAACAATAACAGAAGCAATTCACCGTTCAAGACGCAGAAGACAACTACTTCAGTTAATAACTGCTGTGGAAAAATGTCGAAGACACAGGTGTGAGGGCTGTCCAGTGCAAAACATGAGGGAGGGAACAAAGTTCTGCCCTTGTTTCTGTCATGGTAACAGAGCAGGAAGGGAATAAGCTGCAGCAGCTGCCAGCACCAGCAAAGCATCCCTGAGTCTTCTCACAGGCACAAAATGCTCCAGGAAGACTGGGACTTTACAGCCTTCCCTACAGAGGGACAGCAGCAAGCTTTTTCCCCCCATGGTCTTTCCCAAAGACAACAGACACGCAGGGGGGTCCTAGGGCCCTTGAGGGAGACTGAGTGCCTCCTAGAAGACCATCTGGCTGCCACCAGCAACGCCACCTGTGCTCCCCACCCTACGTGGACCTGGGCTGCCATTGTATGCAGAAGCTCTCCAGTTACGCTTTCAAAGGTCACCAGTATAGCACAGGTCAGAAGTTTATCCCATTTATACCACTCATTTCCATTACTGAGATATGTGTCTGCACTGGGAGGAAGTCCAGGCATGAAACACGGTGGAATATTGAAGCAGAGGACATAAGTGTCCAATTTAAAACACATTTTCACAAGCCTCTTTTTTTGCCTGGCTTTTACATGTTTACAAGCCAAAGCTGTAGGCCCAGTTACTCGAATCATTCTCAGTATTACTGGGGCCACAGATGTACAAAGGGGAGACAAGTCCAAAACATAACGGAGAGGAGGAGCATAAATCTGAAAGTCACCATATAACCACAACCCACCCAAAAACCAAACCAAAAAACCCACACACCACAACACTGAAGTTGCAGACACACAACTTCATGTACTTATTTTTCTGAATACAGCTGAGAGCTCTCACAACTGCCACCTTTCTGAAACTGCTCTGGGTGCACGCGGATATACACTAAGGTGAAAAACGAGCAAGGAAAATAGACATTCCTTTTAGCTCGGATTTCTCTAATGCAAATCCAAATGCCACATCAAGATACCAACCTCTGAACAGCAGAACATGCAGCAATAAAAGCAACCTACATTAACTATAAAGTTTTAAATTAACTACAAAGTAATAAAACTATGACAGTAAACACATCCTTGTGTGGAGTCTAGTTTTAAATAAGAACTCTGGAAAACCTCAGCTGAAATTATTTGAAAATACTAATCTTGCTTTGTAGTTCTATAGAAAGAAAAAGTATCAGAGCACAACTAAGTACATAATTTATACCAACTTTAAGAGAACTTCTTCCTTACACAGAAGCATGCAGTTTAGAATTACGTAGTCATACAAAAATCGACCTTAATTCATTTATTCATATTTCATATTTTACATTTATCATCTTAAGTGACAGAAAAGAATGAATTTCTTTTTTATTAAATGGCTATTATCTCAATATGAAATTGAATTCAGTTAAGTAGTCATAGAAATTCTATTATTCACTTTTTTATGGTAGCTTTACTTACATATTTTAATCAAAATATATTTTACATTCAAAACTACAATTTCAGTTTAAAAACCTGTTTTAAAAAGTCAGTAAAAAAATCCCCTGGATCTGTAAAAGGCGGAGAAATTGACTGTTTCCAGCTAAGTGTTTCCACCAAGATTTTTGAACTAGTAGATCTTAGTCTTTCACGCATATGGTGTATTCAGAGATACAAGAAGCCTTTTCTTAACTGAAAATTAGCTAATGACCGTTGAAATTAATTAGCCGAATCCACCAAAATGGAGAAAGTATCCCTTCCACCCCTGTAAAAGAACTGTGCTTTCAAAAGCTTTAAAACTTGAATAATGTGCATCCAGGGGCATAGCCAAGGACTTTAATTAGTTCAGCTGTATTACGTTCTTTACCACTTGGGCAACAAAGGTGCTGCTCAATGTTTTATTTAAATAATTTAAATATATATTGTAGTAAGTTTTCGCACATTTCAAAAGTATTTCTAGAAAGAAAAAAAAAAAGCTAAAAACCATGGAAGTAGTTCTAAATAACAAACTATTATCCACTTCATTCACTCACTGACTTAAAGAACAAAGCCCACCAGCTCCAGAGCTGGCCCAGACTGTGCAGCCAGATAAAACAGAATGCCTGCATCAGTTGCTTTCCTCTTGCAACACATATTTCAATAAGTACAGAAATGCATTCTCTTGTTAACACAATGATTAAAATATCGAATATCCTCCAGATGTCAATTTAACAGACATCACCAATCAAGCACAACAGCCATAGCAAAGCCACAGTGCTGGGGTTCCACTATGACCACTTAAAGGTACAATTTTAACTCTTGTGAATTTGCACAGTCCACATCTACATGGCATGATCAATTTAAAAAGCCAGGACTTTTATCTGCAGTGTAATATGCATCTCAAATATGTTTAAGGTTAAGGAAATGCTCCCATCTACTTAATTATTTTTTTTAACGTGCAAGACACTTGCGTATAAATGAACTTAAACACATAACCCACAAAAGCATCAGCTTATAACTGTCAACATTTTACTTCTGAACCTGAGAACATAAATAAATCATGTTATTGTATGTTGAATCTTCACAGAGCAACTTGAAGCAATGGACATTTTTAGCCTTTACAGCGTGAAAGCAAAACGTGTTGCCACAGACAATGGGAATAACATCAGTAGTTTCCTGCTTTAGACATTCATCAATATCCACAATTTGTAACAAGGAAGTAGAAGTGAAGTTCAGTTGCTTTTAGAAGTTATTAAGGCAAATACACAGATCAACTGAATCTCTGGGCACTCCTCCTGCAAAAAGGCAAATTCCTTGAATCAAGAGCAAGATTATCTACAGCCCTATGTTGCTAGGATGAAAAGCGCTAGGACATAAGCCATCCAAGAAGAGAGCACAATGAAAACATTCCTGTACACTCCAGGAACTACGAAAATAAACATTTTAATCACCTTCGCAAATCAGAAGATTCATCTTCCACTGTGAGATCTGTCTGTACCATCTCCTGTTTCAGTTCTCCGATTTCTGAGGCAATTGTGTCAATGAGCTAGAAAGGGACAAAAATAGTATGACGTCAAGTGAGTGGAAGAGGCGTGGAAAAGAAGCCCGGGTAAGTTTAGTCACCAGAGATTACAAACTTTTTTTTTTTTTTTTTTAAATTGCATCCTATTTGGACTTCCCCTTGCAAAGGAAAAACTAAGGGTTGGGGCCACTTATATTTGTTCTCAGAGGAAGAATAACTCCTGTTTTGTGCCAGTACAAAACCCTCCAGGTTGGCTAGCTTTTTTATTTACATATATTAAATCCGCAGCCTCAACATATTATACAACAGCTTACAAGAACTAAATTATTCAATCATTTGTAGCATTTATTTTCTCAAATAAAAAGAAAAAATACAATTAGAAGAGCTCCATCTGCAAGAGTTATTTCAGATGGGACACTAAGCCAGCTTTACAATATTGTGGTGGATGAAAAGTAACAAAGCAAAAAGGGAAATGAGCGGTTGCTTTCACATTAGGTCTTGGACTGCACTTGAACAGAACAACTCAAAAGAGAACTGCCTTGTAACACTTCAGCTCAGGTGGAACACAATCTTTATTTTGCACATGAGGGCAAGAACTCATTTTAAAGTGGGTGAGATTAGCACTAGGGCTGTATCCTGACAAATATAGCATTTGCTAGGCAGATGTCTTGGAAATGTTTTGTTGAGCAGAAACCAACTATGAAGTTTGCAAGGCACACTGTCTTGGACATTCTTTCAGGCAAGTGCATCCAGCTTGCTTGACAGACTGCACGACGACAGTATACAAAGCCTGGCAGTGTTCCCTCTCTCCTGCCTGCAATGAAACCTAATGAAAAGGTTTGCAGTGATGCCATCTCCTCTACCACCACCCCCGCATCTCAGAGCAAGCAAACAATAACCTTGGCAGACAAAGCAAAAACAGCTTTCCAGTCCACAAGACGTGACCCCGAGTCCCACTAGTGTTAGGTAGCTCAGTACAGCAGCGTTTTCTAAGAACTGCAGGCAACATTTCCTATACTGTTTTACTAGAAGTTTTCCTCTACCTCAGAAATTCACACCCTCCTTCGCTGTGCAGCACTGTTCTGATCAATTCAAAAGAAGGTTCAGTCTCCGCTTACAACAGGCCACCTCCATTAAGTAAACCTTGAGTGAGAATGCATTACCATACACTACACCCATACCATAGGCTTCTGTCTGTCAAGGTCAGAGCTCCCAGCCCTGCTGTACCACTGGCACTACAGTTTACAAAGATCTTCCACCTGCTGACTCTCAAACACCCCCTGAGTCACTGCAGCGAGATGTGAGCAATGCCTTCCTGACCATGAGAAAGAGCGGCAGGAGGAACTCACACTGTCCTGATGGGGCAGCCTCACTCCTCAGCGCAGCACTTGGTGCCCTCACGAAACAGCACCTCCAAAAGAGAGCCACTGAGTGCCCTGCTAGGCACACGTAAATTTATTCCCCATTTTGCATAAAGGATGAATCCAGCTTCCACACTGGCTTTGCACGGTAAAAAGCACGTGCCACTGCTGTTGGATGAGCCTCACTAGAAGGCCATGGTGTCATCATGCACATCTGACAGTGGTTATGGGCAGTGATGTTGCCTTGGAGGGAAGCTTTGACCTAGATGCTCACAGAGCTTCAGCCAGTACACGGCTGACCGCATCTTGCAGATAATGCTGTTTTCTCTTTTAAAGCCTCTACCAGCTTAGCATCATCATCCTTAATACATTTATTCTCGTAATCCTCCGAAATGCAATACAGCTGCAATGCTCACTGACCTGATGGAGGGGGAGTTTCACACTACGGTGTGCTGCCCCTGAGCAGGGAGGTTCCACTTCTTCCCTCAGGCTGGCTTGGCAGTTCATCCAGCCCTGTCAGCTGGTTCAGCTTGCTAAAAGGTTGGAAGATTTTTTTCACTTGGTATATTGGTTAGTTTTCTGTTGGCTTAATGACTTGAACCTAACCTCTGAGGGGGTAAGACAAGCTCCAGAACAGACACCAGGAAACAGAGGACAGCACCAGGCTGGGAGTCCGTCTGCCACTTTCAGCAAGTCACTAGATCCTGTCAGCCCCGATCTGAAATCACGCCCTGTTGCTCAGCCGCCCCAGCGAACAGCCCAGGGTTTTGGGCCATTTGTGCTGACCTTGGAACAGAGAACCTATGCCCCTGTTTAGGTACTGCAATCTAGCCAGTAACTGGATCAGCCACCCAAAACTCTGCAGTCTGACCAGGACACCTCTGGAATTCAGACCACTCAGGTCTTCCAGCTATCTACTCAGTAGCAGGAAACATGCTTTTGGGCTGACACTAACAGAAAAAATAACTGCCAGCCTCCACAGCGAATAAAAAGCTGCACACCTCCATGATGCACTGTATTCAGAGTGGGTGTGTGCACATTACAGTTTAAGAAACAACTCTCCGAATATTTAAGTCAAATTATTTTTCTTTTTAAAATAACACCTGAAATTATGGCAAGCCATGCCAAGATTTCAAGTCAACAATTAAAGTAACAGAATTTAAATGTTTTAGTCCCATGGATTGCTGTTCAGGTTTTAAAGAAAAAGAAAGCAACTGATCTATGGAAAGTCCTTGTCTACAAACCCAAACTATGACTGATGTACTTAGCCAATTTTTTAACAGAAGAATCCTTCTGTATCTGTAAAGCAGAGACACACACACCCACTAATTCGGTTCATTACTCAAGTTAATTCAAAACAGAGAATCATAGAACAGTTTGGGTTGGAAGGGACCTTCCAATAGACCAGGTTGCTCAAAGCCCCATCCAACCTGGCCTGGAACACTGCCAAGGAGGGGGCAGCCACAACTTCTCTGTGCAACCTGTTCTAGTGCCTCACCACCCTCACAGTAAAGAATTAATTTCTTGTATCTAGTCTAAATCTACCCTCCTTCAGTTTAAAGCCATTACCCCTTGTCCTGTCGCCACCTGCCCTTGTAAAGAGTCCCTCCACAGCTTTCTTGCAGGCCCCTTCAGGTACTGAAAGATGCTATAAGGTGTCCCCAGAGCCTTCTGCCCTCCAGGCTGAACAACCCCAACTCTCTCAGCCTTTCCTCATAGCAGAGGCGCTCCAGCCCTCTGATCATCTTTGTGGCCCTCCTCCGGACCCGCTCCAACAGGTCCATGTCCTTTTTGTTGGGGGCTCCAGAGCTGCATGCAGGACTCGATGTGGAGTCTCACCTGAGCGGAGTAGAGGGGCAGAATCACCTCCCTCAACCTGCTGGCCACACTTCTCTTGATGCAGCTCAGGAGACGGTTGGCCTTCTAGGCTCTAAGTACACACCGCCGGGTCATGTTGAGCTTCTCGTCAACCATCACCCCCAAGTCCTTCTCCTCAGGGCCGCTCTCAATCCATTGTCCGCCCAGCATGTATTTGTGCTTGCGATTGCCCCAACCCATGTGCAGGACCTTGCACTTGTCCTTGTTGAACTTCATGAGGTTCACACAGGCCCGCCTCTCCTGTCAAGGTCCCTCTGGATGGCATCCCTTCCCTCCAGTGTGTCAACCACACTGCACAGCTTGGTGTTGTCGGCAAACTTGCTGAGGGCCCACTCGATGCCACTGACCATGTTGCCAACAAAGATGTTAAACAGCACCAGTCCCAGTACCAGTCCCTGAGGAACTCCAGTCATCACTGGTCTCCACAGAATCTGACTACAAGTGTAGAAAGACAGAAGAATTGCATTTCTCTTCCAACCTGTGACTAAATAGTAGAAGTGGAAAGATCAGCTCTATTAGGCCTAAATCTCTGATGAGCAATCCATTACAGTCTCTAGCTACAATAATACTCTTAAACTATTCAATTACTTTCAAACATGAACGTGCCTTCTTAAAGTTAGTTTAAATAACTAACAGCATTCTAAAATACTGACACAATGGATTTCTTACTTGTATCAATATGTATGAAATGCAAGTCAAAAAAACCCTAACAAACACATGTTCAGAAAGAAATGCACAGTTTGTCATTTTTAAATAAGGAATGTGACAAGTATATGGTAAAAATAGAGCACACCTTTGGTGAACAAATCCATTACTGGTTTAATTACAGCCTATCAGTTACTTAAATTAGGATTTCCTCTTGCTGGATTAAAATCATATTTCCTAACTGCTGGTGCTTCACAGTAGAACACACAGCCAAGGGGCTTTCTTTATTAAAGAGAAGAAGCTCCAATGTCAACACAGAAGCAAACAATATTCAGTTTTAAGTACCTGCTAAATTTCCTCAGTCTTCATTCATTAATAGGTTTGCTAAGCGCAATGAGGTAGTCAAACACAACCATACAAGATACACACTGCTGATGCATGTCTTACTATGTCTCTACAATTTTTGTAGCCTTCGTATCCCTTCTGGTTCTACAGCTCGTAATTGCTCAGCATAGTCTTCTGTTCACTTTTTTTACTGCCTTATCCTTCACACCTTTACCTACATGTCTTGGCATACATCTCCTCAGTTCCCTGCCCTATATGTTTTGTTCTCCATTCAGGATCAACATGTTTCAACTTAGGCCCTTTTTCATGTATACAAACACAAAACTTGCAAATTTTAATTGACTTTAGTGCCAGGAAACAGAATCTTTAGATTAAGAAGTAGGCAGACTTCAATTACGGCCATATCCCTCTCTTCCCAGCCACACTGGGCACTAGGTTTCCACCTTCCGTATCAGCCTCCAAACAGTAGGTTTCTCAGATGAAACATCCTCCCAGTCTCTCCAGCAGCTGAGTAAAGTAGAATTTGTTCTCTGTCCACTGGGAAGTTTCTCACATTTTCAGATCTCCTAACCTCCCAACTGCTGCAATAAGGTAGCATACAGCCCTTCCTTGCTGCAGCAACTCCTTGCAGCAACTATTAAAGCCTTTCCAAAGTTGCATCTGAACACACTGAGAGTTGAATTACTATTTGAACTGATCAGATTACAGCCATTTCTCTTTTCAGACAAAGGCTCCAACACTGTCTGCAGAGTCATGCAGCCACATCAGGAACAGAACAACCTTATATGCTTCATCCTGCAGTAACGGCTAAAAAATTAACTTTTCTAACGGATGAAGCAAGACTCAGGTTTTAGTTTTAAATCACAGCATTCCCTGAAGATGCTTCCTATTCACTGTGACAGTATGAGGTTTTTCAAGCACCAAGTAGTCACGAATATGAGCAATTTAGCCAGTTGTAAATATATTAGGGCTTCCCACCACGGCTTGCCTTGGAGCCATCTCAGAAGGAAGGCACCACTAGTCAGCTACCTGATTAGTAACATCAGTCAGTGCCTGGGGTCTCACTATAGATGACAACTGATTCACAGTGATCTGCAACTATGTTTGACCATTTAAAATATGAACTCATGATGCAAATCACTACCTGAATCTCAACATACTATTAAATACTATTCAAGGATTTAATCTGTTAATGAAACAGAGCTACTGTAGGTAAGAGCTCTGCCACATGCACTATTGAATAAGGCCAGCAGAGCAGCCTTTTCATTGTATTAGCAGCAGAACTCTCCTCCAGCGCTACACGCACTGGTGACTCTGTCTGACTCCCCACTGGAGGGCCTGGCAGGGGGATCACAAAGGGCCCAGGGAGCATGCAAAACCAGGAGTCACCCCCCACCCCAAGCTCCTTCTATAGCACGGAGCATGGTAGAAGTTCAGGCCAATCACACCAGCATCATACAGCCAGCCAACCTCAAGACAACCAAGCTGGAACTGACTATCTATTCGACATCAAGGGATTATCGTCAAACTGCGGAAAGGGATTAATGTCAGCTCTGCCTGGCAGCAGATGTGTCTCTTTCAACAGCCTTCCTTCAAATGTCAGCTGCTTGCTGAAGACTCAAGCAGAGCGGGAGACAGACTGCCTGGCAATCCCCTGGCTTCTTCACAGACATCACCCACCCACGCAGAGAAGCTGATCAAGAACAAGGGGAGGGCGAGCCAGCGCTCCAGCCAGCTCTCAAGGCCTGCCCAGGTCCGATTTCCCTGGCACAGCCCTCGGCAGAGGCAGGGAGCTGCGGCACGCCAGGCCCGGGCAGCCAGCCGGGTGGTAGCCGCCAGCATGTTTGTGCCCAACAGCTCTCAGAAGCCGTCAAGATGGCAAGGGGGCCGTTTTGGCAGCTGGTCAGAGGCATGGAGGCAGCAGGCATCGCGAGAAGCAGCATGGGAAGTATGTGCCTCTGCTTCAAAGACAGAAAGGGGAAATGGTCAGCAAAGTGGAGCAACTCTCTGTTACATTCACAGCTGCTTTTGGATCATAAGCTGCAGCACCACAGCCCCGGCTTCTCCCCCTACAAAGCTTCCTCCGCTGGCAACTGCCCGAACACCGAGCTGCTGCTCCCCACGAGCCAGCTGATCGACACACGACAGCATGAGTCGGCTGTGGCCAAGGATGAGTCAGCTCTGGCCAAGTGTCTCCTCCCTCACGGGCAGTGTCACCTCAGCCTTTGCGCCCACAAGACCAGCTGTAGCCATAACAAACCGCCACAGCAGCGAGCGTGCCCTCTCCTCCAATACATCTACAGAGGGTAAGCAACGCACAGGCCAACAGCTGGTACACAAAAAAACAAAAAGCTTTTAAGCGTCTTTCCCTGAAAAGTATAGAATATGAGGAGTTCTCCACAGAAGCATCCATGGGCTTTCAGCCACTGCCTCAACACCTGCCTTGCTGTGTTGCTATTCGGCTGTTACCTGACTTAGCTGTGTTAACTGGCTTTGACTGTAGCTTAAAAAAAAAAAAAAAAAAAAAAAAAAAAAAAAAAAAAAAAAAAAAAAAAAAAAAAA